>PDWJ01000440.1_pt1 | contig 62489 bp, 43 predicted proteins | sample 1430881 | NCBI WGS metagenome assembly PDWJ01 (sample SAMN01162460, study PRJNA174530) | Oral metagenome, whole genome shotgun sequencing project. | biome: Marine environment; feature: Marine mammal; material: Swab sample of the gingival sulcus; isolation source: swab sample of gingival sulcus... | reverse complement strand
CACCAGCCGTCCACCTCAATCCGAAACCCCTCACAGCAGCCTCGGGGGCCGCGTGAGGATCCTTACTCAGGCGACAACTACCTTGACACCTACCGCTACCCAGCTACGCCGGGGCGAATCCTCCCTCATGTCGATGGAGAGCGAGTGCAGATGCTGGGCCCCAGCCCTCTGCACCTCCACCCACACGACATCGCCGACAGTGGTCTTGGCGATCGCTGCCTGGAAAGCTGCGGTCGTGGCCGTCTCTAAGCGCTCCTCGCTCCGCTTCTGACCCTTATGGAGGGTCACGGCGAGGAGCCGGTCGCCCTTTGCGAGCTTGCTCCGTTTGGCGAGGCCACTTTTGCCGGTGATGACTGGCTGGCCTTGGATTTCGTTGATCTCAAGCCCCGATTTGGGCTTGGCTTCGAGGGTGAATTGGAGAATGCCACCTAGAATCACGCCGGCGAGCATCCAAATCAGGATCGTCCAGTGCTGCTTCATAGCCCTGTCTTATCAATGAGCTGGGGATAGGGCGAATCGGGGGGGGGCTTGTTTCCCGGCCCAGGGCACGCATCCTTTGGCCCCAGCATTGGAGGCGTGCTTGTTGGAAAATGGTGAACACGTGGGCGGAGGGGCGGGAGCGACCCCCCAGTTGAAGCCAGTGCCGGTGGAAGTCGACACGCTCAAGGGGCGGGTCGCACTGGTGACCGGTGGTGGCTGGAACATTGGCCGGGCTATTGCCCTGCGTTTGGCGCGGGATGGGGCAACGGTCATCATTGCCTCGCGCAATCGCGACAATCTCTCGGAGACTGTCGAGTATGCCCGGCAACGCGACCTAGACCTGCGCTCGCATGTCTGCGACCTGACCGATCCGCAGGGGGTGGAAGGGCTCTTCCGCGACATCTGGGCGAGCGAAGGGCGCGTCGACATCCTCGCCTGCCTGGCAGGAGGCTTTGGCGCCGGCGCTGCGCTGCCGGATACCGATCCGCGCGAGTGGATGGGTGTCTTCGCCCGCAACGTCTACACCACCTATCTATGCTGCCGGAAGGCCCTGCCGGGCATGCTTGAGCGTAAGCGTGGCGACATCTTGACCTGCGCCGGCGGCGGAGCCTTCTTTCCGATGGTCGGGGTACATGCCACGGCCTATGCCTCGGCGAAGGCGGCGATCTGCCGTTTCACCGACCAGCTCTATGCCGAAAACATGGAAGTGCCGGATCTGCGCATCAATTGCATCGAACCCGGCATGACGCTGAGCCCCATCGACCTTGAGCGGATCGAGGAAGAGGAGAAGGCGAGCGGTCGGCCGCATCCAGCGCGGGAAATGAACCACTCGCCGGAGGATGGCGCCGAGCTGGCGCGTTTTCTGCTGAGCCCGGCGGCGAAGATCCTGAATGGGCGCATTTTGAGCGTCGACGAAGACTGGTGGCGGGATCCCGTCGCCGTGCAGCAGGTGGGGAAGGGAGATCTCTATCGGCTGCGACGCAACTATCTCTAGTAGTTGGTGGGCTCTAGTAGCTGGTGGACTCTAGTAGCTGGTGGACTCTAGTAGCTTAGGGCCAAGCTATCGCAGCTTAAGGTGGCTGCCTTGGGAACGGCAGTGTCGCGGATGGCCCATTCCTTGGCGCCGCATCGCGACGAATCGATTCGTCGCGAATCGCTAGATTCGCCGAGGTCAACAGATGACGGTTTCGCTCCGCCGCTGCTGCCTTGCTACGATCCTCCGCCAATCCAACCGAGGAGTGCACACCGTGCGAGTTCCCCTGTCCCGCATCGCCCTCGCCCGTTCCGGCGACAAAGGCGACGGCAGCAATGTCGGCATCATCGCCCGAAGCCCCGAACTCTATAGCTTTCTTGAGCAGGAGCTCACGACCGAGCGCGTAAAGGCGCATTTCAAGGACATCGCCTTCGGCCCGGTCGAGCGCTTTGTGGCTCCTAACCTCCTCGCCCTCAACTTCCTCTTGAAGGACAGTCTTGGCGGGGGCGGCTCTGCGAGCCTCAAGACCGATGCCCAGGGCAAGACCCATGGCCTTGGCCTTCTTTACCTTGAGCTCGATGTCCCGGACGATCTCGTGCCCGAGGAGTAGTCGAGATGCTTCCTGCACCGGCAAAAGTGCTCGAGTCCCTGCGCGAACGGGTGCGTGCTGCGCGTCCGAGCATCGTCTTTCCCGAGGGGGGCGACGAACGGATCCTCCGTGCGGCTGAGCTGCTGCGCGAAGATGCGGTCGTCGAGCCCTATGTCCTGAACGCGCCCGAGGCCCCGAAGACGGAGTCACACCCCCGTTTCGAGGACATGGCCGCACTCGTGCAGCGCAAGCGTGCGCACAAGGGCATGGACCTGGACGGTGCCCGCAAGCAGCTGCAGGATCCTCTCTGGTTTGGCGGTGCGATGGTGGCTCTTGGCGAGGCGGCTGGGATGGTCGCCGGTGCTGCGAACGCCACTGGAGATGTGATCCGTGCTGGCTTGGGCACGGTCGGCTTGGCCGAAGGGTCCGCTCTTTGTTCTAGCTGCTTCGTCATGGCGCGAGACGACTTGGTTCTTAGCTATGCGGATGGAGGGGTTGTTCCCGATCCGAGTAGCGAACAGCTCGTCGACATCGCTCGCAGCACCATCGTGACCCATCGCTGCCTTGTCGGCAGTGACCCCAAGGTCGCCTTCCTCTCGTTCTCGACCCGCGGCAGCGCTGCGCATGCGCGTGTGGACAAAGTCCGCGCCGCCAGCGAGTTGGCCAAGCAGCGCCTGGGATGTCCTGTAGATGGCGAGTTGCAGGTCGATGCCGCGATCGTGCCTTCGGTGGCCCAGCGCAAGGCCCCCGATTCGCCGCTGGCCGGCCAAGCCAACGTCCTGATCTTCCCCGATCTGGATTCGGGCAACATCGCCTACAAGCTCACCCAGCGCCTTGCTGGCTTTACGGCCATCGGCCCGCTGCTGCAGGGGCTTTCCAGGCCCTGTCTCGACCTTAGTCGTGGTTGCTCGGCCGAAGATGTTTATTGGGTCGCCTGCTGCGCCGCTGCTCTCGCTGCGCAAGATCCCGATTCGGGCGACGTCTGAGCCCCCATGGCTTGGCACTCGCGGGACGTCTTGGTGACTGGGGCCTCTGGCCTGATCGGGGCCGAGCTTTGCCGAGAGCTTCGGGCCCGCGGCGCCGGCGTGCGTGCCGTCGACATCGAGCCCTCGCCCGGGGTCCAGCGCTTCGATGTCCGTGATCCAAAGATCACGGCGCTGGTCCCGCAGGGTGGCGTCGTCTTCCACCTCGCTTCGATTGTGGGGGTGGTCAACGTGCTGCGCCGTCCGCAGGACTGCTATCAGATCAGCGTCGAAGGCACGGCGAGGGTGATGCAGGCTGCACAGGCGCGCGACGCCAGCCTGGTCTTCGCCTCTTCCTCCGAGGTTTATGGCGAGGGGGAAGGGCGTCTTCTGCATGAGGAGGATCCGCTGCCCAGCTCGTATGGCGCTTGGCCGCGTGCCAGCTATCCGCTCGGCAAGCGCCGGGCAGAGCGGCTGGTGCTCGATGTGGCCGCTGGCGCTAGGCCGGGCCGGGTGGCCCGACTCTTCAACGTTTCGGGGCCGAGCCAGGAGATGGACTCGGGGATGGTCCTGCCGACCCTCGTGTCGCAGGCTCGCCGCGGCAAGCCGATGACCTTGGTCAATGCCGGGGAGGACGTGCGCTGTTTTCAGCACGTTCGCGATGCCGTGCAGGGGCTGCTAAAGCTCGCTAGCGTGCCGGGCCTGGACGGCCAAATCGTCAACCTCGGCGGCGAGAGTATTCTCTCGATGCGGGGGCTGGCTTCCCGCGTGGCTCAAGTGCTGGGGGTGAAGGAGCAGTTGCGCTTTGTCGATGATGCTTGGCGCTACGGTGCACCGTCGACGCGCTGTCGCTACCGGGTGCCGGATAGCTCAAGGGCGCAGCGCCTGCTTGGGCACCGGCCCACTGTCGCTTTGGATGAGTTGATCCGAGACCTTGCAGCGGCGCAGGCAGCATGTGCGGAATCTTTGGCGGCACCGGCCTGAGCGCCGCTGAGCTCGACCGTGCCCTAAAGGCTCTGGCTTGGCGGGGGGCTGATGACGCGGGCAGCGTCCAGCTGGGCGAGATGCACTTGGCCTGTGCCCGCCTGGCGATCAGTGGTCAGGACTGCCCGCAGCCGATCGTGCTTGGCGATTCGGGGCAGAGTCTAGGGATTAGCTTCAACGGCAATCTGGCGGGAGCCCAGGCCCTGCGTGAGCGGCTGCGCTTCGCTGGCGAAGAGGTCGCCACTCGCAACGATGCGGAGTTGCCCTTGCGGCTCTGGCGTGTCGAAGGTTTGGCTGGACTGCAGCGGCTTGAGGGGCAGTTCGCCTTTGCTCTCTACGACGAAGCGCAGCGCCTCCTCGTCTTGGGCCGGGATGCTCATGGGGAGAAACCGCTCTATCTGAAACGTGACGAAGTCGGCCGCTTGCGCTTCGCCTCTAGCTTCGCTGCCCTTTGCTCAGGGCGCCGGCCGCAGCTGTCCTTGGCGGCTATGGAGAGCTTTCTCCTTCGAGGCTGGCTGGCGCCTGAGCATGTTCCCGCCGAAGTCGAGCTGCTGCCTCCAGGGCTGCTTCACTGCGAACAGCTCTCCGGAGAAAGCTCTCGGGTGCCCTCCCGCCCTGATCCGGTCGAGGCGAGCTTCGAGGACTTGCTCCTGCGTGCGGTCGAGCGGCGCTTGGAGTCGGATCGCGAAGTCGCGCTCTTCCTCTCTGGTGGGCTCGATTCCGCGGCGATCGGGCTCGCCTTGCGCCTGCTGGGTCTGCGGGTTCGCTGCTTCAGTGCCGACTTTGTTCAGGGGCGAGAGGAGGGGGAGCGGGGGGCGCGTATCGCCCATGCGCTTGGCTTTGAGCACGAACGCATAGAGCTTGGCCCCGAGCTGTTGGATGAGTTGCCCCGCCTGCTTGCCCAGCATGGTTTGCCCTTTGGAGATGCCTCCCTGCTGGCGCTCTTTGGGCTGAGCCGGGCTGTGCGCGAGCAGGGGGTGGGGGTTGCTCTGCTTGGCGATGGCGGGGATGAACTCTTCGGTGGGTATCGGCGGCAGCGCGCCTGGTCTTGGGCGAGTCGTTACGGCGGCTGGCCCCTGAGGCTCTTTGCAAATCATGGGCATGGCGAGCTTGGTCGCCTTGCCCGCGCCGCTGCCCGCCGGGACTACGCAGCTTTTTGGGAACAGGCCCGCCCGCGCGATGTGCAGCGGCTGCTCGGGCGCAGCGCCTCGGTGCCGGGGCCAGTCTACGTCGCGGAGGAGGATCCTCGCCTCTGTGATCTCAGGCATTACCTTCCCGAGGATCTCTGCGTCAAGGCAGACTTGGCGACGCTCGCTGCCGGGGTCGAAGGCCGGGCTCCCTTGCTGGATGCCTCCCTGATACGGCATGCGATGGGCGGCGCCGCGCCCGGCTTTGACGGCTCGAGCAAGCTGCCGCTGCGTCGCTTCCTTGCCCGGCACTTGCCGGCAGCGCTTCGGGAAGGCCCCAAATATGGTTTTGGCTTGCCGCTGCAGGTTTGGCTACGGCAGAGCAGCTTCCTGGATCGCTGCTGGGAGCGTTTGCCCGAGCACGGAGCGATCGATCGCGGCCTCCTTCAGCGTTGGACCAACGAGCTGCGTGCGGGAGATGGGCGCCGGGCATTCCTCTTGTGGCACGCGGCCGCCTTGGCTTGCTCGGGCGCTCTGTCTTCACCGGCTTCGTAGTCGGTCATTGCAAATGAGCCGCTGCGGCGAGACTCTCTTTGCCTCATGAGCATTTCCTTCGAAGCGGGCACGCTGCAAGTCGGCGCAGTGGCTCTTCCCGATGTCGCGGCGGCGGTTGGGACACCGGTCTACGTATACGACGCAGCTGGGATCGGGGAACGATACCGGCGACTGGAGGCGGCCTTCGCTGCTTTGCCGCTGGGCATTCGCTACGCGGTCAAGGCGAACTCCAATGAAGCGATACTGCGGCTCTTACGCGAGCTGGGGGCTGGCTTTGACCTCGTCTCGGGTGGGGAGCTGGCCCGGGCGCTCAGGGCTCGCTGTGATCCGAACGACTGCGTTTTTGCCGGTGTCGGGAAGCAGGACGAGGAGATTCGTGAGGCGCTGCGCCAGGGTGTCGGGCTGCTCAATGTCGAGAGCCCATCCGAGCTGGAGCGTATCCAGGTCATCGCCCAGGAGCTCGATGTCGAAGCCAGCGTGGCGATCCGCCTCAATCCTGATGTCGCGGTACGGACCCACGCCTATATCTCCACGGGTAAGAAGGAGAACAAGTTCGGCGTCGGCTTCGCCGTGGCTGACGCGATGCTGCGTTCGTTGCGGGCGGATCCGCGTGTGCAGCTGCGGGCCTACCACGTGCATCTGGGTTCGCTACTGCTTGAGCCCGGCCCCTACCTTGAGGCCTTGGCTCTGGTCCTCGATTGGATGGATGCCGATCCGCTGCGTAGCGAGGGCATCTGCGCCTACGACATGGGTGGCGGCTTGGGGATTCGTGGCGCTTTCGATGAACCGCTCGCCCTCGAAGAGCTCGCGGCGGGGATGCGCGAGATGCTCACCCCGCGCGGTCTTCGCCTGCTGATGGAGCCGGGGCGCTATCTTGTCGGCAATGCCGGCCTGGTCCTCACCCGGGTCTTGCACGTCAAGCACGGGAGCGAGAAGGACTTTGCGGTGGTCGATGCCGCGATGACCGAGCTGATCCGGCCGGCGCTCTATGCGGCCGAACACGAGATCGTGACGGTGAAGGAGCGCGCCGGACTGGGGCCGCGACCGGTCGATGTTGTCGGCCCGGTCTGCGAGAGTGCCGACTTTCTTGGGCAAGGGCTACGGCTGCCAGCGCTCGAACGTGGGGACTTGTTGGCCGTCCTGACGGCAGGAGCCTATGGCGCGAGCATGGGGAGTCGCTACAACAGCAGGCCGCTCGCCGCCGAAGTGCTGATCGACGGTGGCGAGGCGCGGCTCGTGCGCAGGAAAGAGACCATCGAGGAACTCTGGCGGCACGAGTGCGAGCAGGTTCTCGATCTAGGTGAGGCAGGAACGGATGAGCACTAGAAGGCAGCAGTCCCGGCGCTTGCGATCCCTGCTCTTGGTCCTGGGCCTCCTGACCCTGTCCTCGCTTTCTGCCTGCGAGTGGCTGCAGAACGAGTTCCTCTACATCGACGACAATGGTGAGTCTCTCGAACTGCTCTTCGAGCAGCAGCGCCCCCACTGATTCATAGGTCTGGAGCTTCGGCTCTATGTGACGAAGCCCGTCGGCTGAGGAGTTCTTGAGGGCGCAGATGTCCGGGCTCAGGGGGGGAATCCTCTCTCGGCCCCTCGAGGCATGGGGCTCTCGCTGTTACTTGTTGGCTTTCTCTTTTTGCACCCGTTCCAAGAAGTGTTGGATGGCTTTGCGTGTCCGCGGGTTGCGCAGCTTGGGTAGCTGTTCCAGCTCTTGGGCCATGCGGGCGTAGAACTCGGCCTTTTCGAGTTCATTGTTCCTTAGGCAGGCGACGCCCAGGACTAGTAGCCCTTGGAGATTTCGGAACTCTCCAAGTTCCACAGCTTTGTGCGCCGCCCTCCTTGCCTCTTCTTGGTGTCCTCGTGCTCGCATGAGCGCCACTGCGAGGTTGCTCCAGCTAGAGCCCTGTTCTGGAGCCAGCTCGCAGGACTTGCGCAGTGCCTGGAGTGCTTCGCGGGTTTCTTCCCGGGTGAGGAGTACTTGGCCGAGTATGAACCAGGAGCGAGGGAGTTTGCGGTTACGTGAGACTAGCTCCTGGGCGATTTCCTTGGCTTGGTCCAGCTCGTTGCGCCGCTCGTGCATGTGCACCAGCTTTTCGTAGAAATGCAGGGCGCCGGGCAGGGTGTCCAGGACTTCGCGCGCAACGCGCGTGGCCGCACCGGGCTGCTGTTGCTGGGCATAAAGCTGGAAGAGAACTTCGCTGGCACGTGCCCAGGAGGCGAGATTCTGGCTGGCGTACTGGGAGCGAGCCTGGGTCGCGCGATCGGTCGCCGTCGCCAAATCGCCCTCGCGCGCATCCATGCGGGCAAGGCTCAGCAGGGTATTTGGGTCACTGGGGGCGATTTCGAGGCACTGATTGAGGATGCTCCGAGCGACGTCGGTTCGGCCTGCTTCCAGCTCGACTCTGGCGAGTGAGTTCCGGTAGCGCAGGGTCTTTGGCGAAAGCTCTACCGCGCGTTCGATGTGCCGGCGGGCCGCGTTGAGGTTGATGCTGCGTAGTGCTTGTCCGGCTCCATACCAGGCGAAGGCTTGCTCGGGCCAGAGAGAGACGATGGCCTGCGCGAGGCTCTTGGCGATGGCATCGTCGCAGCCCTTGCCGGCACCGATGCTGGTGGCGTAGTAGTAGTAGAACGGCACCGGACGCGGGGAGCTGGCGATGGCGGCGACAAGCAGGCGTTGGGCTTGCGCCCGAGCCTTGCGTCTTGAGGGGACATCATCGTCGCTGCCTAGCACCTCGCGCAGATACTCATTGGCATCGAGGAAATAATCGAGGGGATGCTTGGCCGGGAGGATCTTCAGCGCGATGGCAGCACTCTCTTCGTGGCGCTGTGACTGTGAGAGGCAGAGGCGCTGTAGCCGAAGCCAGGTCTGATGGTTTGGCTCTGCTTCCAGGTAGGGCTTCAGCCGGGTGAGTGCTCGGTCGCCGTTGCTCGGATCGACCTCGCTCATGACTGCGCCGACGATCGCTTCGGGGCGGCCAGGGTCGAGGCGCAGCGCCTTGGCGAAGGCTGCCTTCGCTGCGTCGACTTGGAGTTGGTGGAAGTGGACGAAGCCGAGATTGGTGGCTGCTTCGGCGCCGTCGAGTCGGGCTTGGCGCTCGGCAGCTGCGATGAGCGGCTGCTGCGATAACAGGTAGCCGCCCAGTCCCGAAACGGCGAGCAAGCCAAGGATGACGACTCCGAGTAGGCTTGCGCGGAGAGGTTCGCGGCGCAGCCAGCGGCGGGTTCGCAGGGTGATTCCAGCGTGCCTGGCGCTGACCGGTCGCAGCTCAAGGAAGGCGCGTAGGTCCTCGCCGAAGGCGGCGGCGCTGGGGTAGCGGTCGCACTTGTCCTTGGCTAGGGCCTTGAGGGTGATGGCTGCAAGGTCGCGGGGGATCTGCAGCGGCATCCGCTCCGGATCCTGGGGGTCGACAGTTTGGATGGCGCGGAGGACTTCGTGAGAGCTTCCTCCAGTGAAAGGGCGCTCTAGGGTCAGTAGCTCGTAGAGAGTTGCTCCCAGAGAGAAGACATCGCTCTGCGCGTCGACTTCGCGGCCGAGGCCGCGGGCTTGTTCGGGGGAGGCGTAGAAGGGCGTGCCAGCGAAGGCGCCGTCTTGGGTCAGTCCCGGGAGATCTGTGCGGAGGGCGAGCCCAAAGTCGGTTAATACCGGGCTACCATCGCTACGCAGCAGGATGTTGGTGGGCTTGACGTCACGGTGGATGATGCCGTGCTCGTGCACGTATTCGAGGGCCCCTGCTAGGTCGAGCACGAACTCAATGCGGCGACGCAGCTCCCGCGGCGTGGGAGCTGTGCAAGGCGCGTCCTCGGCGCTGCTGGCTCCCTCTTCTTCGCTCGCCAGGCGCACGGCTTCGTCGAAGGAGGCCGCTGACCCGGCGCGCAGCAGGGACAGGACTTGGTCGAGGGAGCAGCCTTCGACGTATTCCATCGCCAGCCAGGGATGCTCTTCGTGCAGGCCAAAGCCATAAACGCGCACGAGGTTTTCGTGCTGCAGGCTGCCTGTGGTGGCCGCTTCTCGGCGAAATCGTTCGCGATGCTCACCGGTGGGGTCGAGCATCGAGCGCATGATCTTGAGCGCGACCGTGCGTTCGATGTGCACATCCCGGGCTTCGAAAACGACTCCCATGCCGCCGCGGCCGATTTCCTTGCCGATCTCGTAATCGCCGATCCGGGAGCCGGGGGGCAAGGAGCGGGTGACCGGCTCGGGAGTGACGGCACCAAAGTCGATCAGTGGCTGCACGGCCTCTTGGAGTTGCTCCGCAAACTCAGGGTGTGTTGCGCACATGCTCTCCAGTGCTTGCGGCCCTTCGCGATCGCAGCGTTCGAGGCATTCAACGACGAGGAGGTTGAGGTGACTCTCGTGCTCCTGATTCTCGGGCATCGTGCTCAGGCTCCCGTCTCGCCACCGAGTTTTTTCAGTTCGCTCGAAAGCTGGCGCAGGGCTCGCCCGAGGAGCTGGCGTGTGGCTCCGACGCTGCGGCCCATCTGCTTGGCGATTTCCTCATGGGGAAGCCGGGCGATGCGGGCAAGAGAAATGATTTCGGCGTAGTGCTCAGGAAGCTTGTCGAAAGCTTCCTCCAGCTTCACCAGTTGCTCGCGCGCCCCGGCGATCCGGCTGGGGGAAAAAACCCCCGAGTAGCCCTGGGATAGGTCTTCCAGCCGCCGACCCTCTCCGAGGCTTTCCTCGGCATTGCTGGCGCGCCGGGCGCGGTCCCAGTAACGGGCCTTGTCGTAGATGGTGTTGAGGGCGTTGGTGAACAGCCAGGCGCGGAATTGTGCCTCCGCCGCGAAGTTTAGCTTGTCGCGATCTTGGATGAGTCCTCGGCAGACCGACTGCACGATGTCGCTTTCCGACTCCCGGCGGCGGAGATCATCGCTCAGCCGGGCGCGGATGAATGCCCGCAGGCTGGGGAGGTAGTGCGCGATCATCTCGTCGCTGATGTCGATGTTGCCGCGGGCGCGATCGAAGAGTTGGACCGAGCTGAGTTCGAAGGCTTGCGAATCAACGGGCATGGCAAGGCTCTTGAGGGGAGAGGGGGCTTCGAAGCCTAGCAGGTTGGGGATGAAGTCGCGCGAGTGGCAGAATCCCGCAGTCTGCGACAGGTCTCACACCTATACTCCCTGCCCATGGTCGCTAGCCCCAATCAGATTCCCGTTGAGCAGTGTCAGCGTTCGGCACTGGAGATCCTCGATGCCGAGATTCGCGCGCTCGAGGGTTTGCGTAGCCGTGTTGATGGGCCCTTCTGCGAGGCTGTGGCTCGGGTTCTCGCTGCGAAGGGCCGTGTGGTCACCACGGGTATGGGGAAGGCTGGGATCATTGCCATCAAGGTCTCGGCAACGCTCGCCAGCACGGGTACGCCGAGCTACTTCCTCCATCCGGCTGAGGCGATACATGGTGACCTCGGTCGGCTGGTCGAGGGAGACCTGCTCTTGGCCTTTAGCAAGTCGGGGCAGACGGCGGAAGTGTTGCGGTTGGTGCCGCAGCTCAAGGCCTTGGGGGTCGAGCTGATTGCGATGACCGAGTCGCAGGACTCCCCGCTCGGTCGCCATGCCGACATCGTTCTCGAACTCGGCCCGATCGATGAGGCTGGGCAGCACGGGCTGGCGCCGACGGCTTCCACCATCGCGATGCTGGCGATGGGGGACATGCTGGCGATGGTCGTGCAGGAAGGGCGGGATTTTGGTAAGCGCGATTTCGCGCGCTTCCATCCGGGGGGCTCGCTGGGCCGCTCGCTGATGAAGGTCGAGGAGTGCATGCGCAAAGGCGAGCAGCTGCCGACCATCGGTGACGATGTCGGTGTCAGCGAAGCGATCGTGCGGATGACCAATACCCCGGGGCGTCCCGGCGCGGTGATCATCGTCGACCAGAGAGGCCATTTGCAGGGGCTCTTTACCGACGGTGACCTGCGGCGGCAGCTGGAATCCGGCGGCAGCGGCATACTTGAGCGCCACATCGCAGAAGTCATGACGTATTCGCCCAAGCGCGCCTACGCCGACCAACTGGTCGCCGAAGCTCTCAGCGTCTTGCGCGCCCATCGCATTGACCAGCTACCTGTCGTCGCCAGTGAGGAGGACCCGCGCGTGGTCGGGCTCATTGACGTCCAGGACACGCTCGATCTCAAGTTCTGACGATCCCAAGTACTGACAACCTCTTGTTTTGACCTGCCGGGCTTTCTCATGACGATTTCGAACGAACTCCGGGCACGTCTCGCCAGAGTGCGTCTTCTCTTGCTCGATGTCGACGGCGTCATGACCGACGGCCGACTCTACTTCGATGCCGAGGGGCGCGAGACCAAGGTCTTCCATGCCCAGGACGGCGCCGGGCTCGTCTACTGGAAGCGGGCGGGCTTTATCTCCGGCTTCTTGTCGGGCCGCGATGCTCCAGCGGTGCGCAAGCGGGCCGAAGACCTGCACGTGCAGGAGCTGCACCTAGGCAAGAAACGCAAGATCGCGACCCTGCACGAGATCTGCGAGCGCTATGGGCTGGGGTTGGACGAGGTCTGCTACGTCGGCGACGACTTCCTCGATCTCGAAGTGCTGCGCGTGGTCGGCGTCCCGATCACCGTGCCGGGGGCGCGGCCGCAGGTGAAAGAGGTCTGCTGCTATGTCACCCAGACGCCCGAAGGCCAGGGCGCGGTGCGGGAGATCGCCGAACTCTTGCTCGACGCCAAGGGGCTGCTTGACGAGATCGTCGCCTGCAGCGGCTTGCCGCCAGAGGCTCTGTCTCCCGAGGAGGCTGCGCAGTGAGTTCTCTTCCGTATTCCGAGCATGTCCAGGAGAACCACCGCTTCTGGAATGAGATGGCCGAGGAGTGGGTCGCGGCCGGAGAACGGAATTGGGCTAAGGAGGATCCGCACTGGGGCATTTGGGGGATTCCCGAAAGCGAGCTGGAGATGCTGCCCAGCGAGTTGGGCGGTAAGGATGCCATCGAGCTTGGCTGCGGCACGGGCTACGTTTCGGGCTGGATGCACCGACGCGGTGCGCGTTGCACCGGGATCGATCTGTCCGAGAATCAGCTGGCAACCGCGAAGCGCCTGGCCGCCGAGCACGGCGCCGAGATTCGCTTGCTCCGCGGCAATGCCGAGTCGGTGCCGCTGCCGGATGAGTCCTTTGACTTCGCGATTAGCGAATACGGGGCGGCGACCTGGTGCGATCCGGAGCTTTGGGTCGCCGAGGCGTGGCGCCTGCTGCGCATGGGCGGAGAGTTGCACTTTCTGTGTTGCTCGCCGTGGATCGGCGTGTTTACGCCCGAGAACGGGGCCGAGGTCGCCGATCGCCTGGTGCGCTCCTACTTCGGTATCGGCCCGCTCGATTGGCGTGAGGTCGAGGTCGAGCCCGGCGGCATCGAGTGGCAGCTGACCATCTCCGATTGGTTCCAGTTGTTCCGGCGCCTGGGCTTCGAGGTCTTGGACTTCCTCGAGCTGCCGGCGCCAGCGACGGCCGAGGGGACCCGTTACTTGATCCCTGCCGAGTGGGCGAAGCGCTTCCCGGCCGAGCTGGTCTGGAAGCTGCGCAAGATCTCTCGCTAGGCCTTGGCGACGGGGCGGCCTGCTAGGCCCCTTTGCTTTGCGGCCGTGGTGGCCTTCGTATGGGAGGGCTGCCCAGGGTCGCAGCGCATCCCGGCCTGCGGGCTGCGGCCACAGGTAGCCCCGGTTGTGCGATCCCGGAGATCTTCCGCTGACTTTCTCTATCCAGGGCCGGTGGGGGGGTGAATGATGTTCGGTTCGAATTTGCTCCCACTGCTAACGATGAAGGACAGCTATGTCTGCTGCTAAGATCACCTGGACCAAGGTCGATGAAGCCCCCGCCCTCGCCTCACACGCCCTCCTACCGGTCGTGCAGGCCTTTTGTAAGGGGACGGGAATTGAGATCGAGACTGCCGATATCTCGCTTGCTGGGCGTATCCGCGCCAACTTCTCCGAGAATCTGAGCGAAGCCCAGAAGATCCCCGACGAACTACGCCGCCTTGGAGAGCTCGCGACTACGCCGGAGGCGAATATCGTCAAGCTTCCTAATATCAGCGCGACGATCCCGCAGCTGCGGGCTGCTATCAAAGAGCTGCAGGGGCAGGGGTACGATATTCCGGATTATCCGGAAGAGGCTAAGACGGACGAGGATGTGGCGCTGCGCGAGCGTTTTGCTGTGGTGCTGGGGTCAGCCGTGAATCCGGTCTTGCGTGAGGGAGATTCGGACCGGCGGCCGCCAGATGCGGTCAAGCGCTATGCACAGAAGCATCCGCATCGCATGGGGGCGTGGCCAAAGACGGGCTCGAAGGCCCGCGTCGCGCATATGAGTGGTGATGACTTCTATGGCAGCGAAACTTCAGTAACTCTGGATAAGGCCACGACGGCAAAGATCGAGTTTGTGTCCGAAAGCGGTGAGACGACGACGCTCAAGGCTTCGTTGCCGCTGCTACCGGGTGAGGTGCTTGATAGCTCCGTGATGAAGGTCGCGGCCCTGCGAGCCTTTTACGCCGAGCAGATGGAAGAGGCTAAGCGCGACGGCGTCCTGCTCTCGTTGCACCTCAAGGCGACGATGATGAAGGTCAGTGACCCCGTCATGTTTGGGCACTGTGTTTCGGTGTTCTTCGCCAAAGTCTTCGATAAGCACGCTGAGGCTTTGGCCTCCTTGGGCGTGAGTGCCAAGAACGGCCTAGCTGACTTGCTTAGCCGGATCGAAGGCCTCCCCGAGGCTCAGCGTAAAGAGATCGAAGCTGATATCGCGGCTTGCTACGCAGATGGCCCGGCGCTGGCGATGGTCGACTCGGTGATCGGTAAGACCAATCTCCACGTTCCCAATGACGTCATCATTGATGCTTCGATGCCGGTCGTCGTTCGGGAAGGCGGCAAGATGTGGAACGCGGACGGCGATCTCCAGGACTGCGTTGCCATGATCCCGGACCGTTCGTATGCCGGCATTTATCAGGCAGTTATCGAGGACTGCCAAGAGCACGGGCAGTTTGATCCGGCGACGATGGGCTCGGTCCCGAACGTCGGCCTGATGGCGAAGAAGGCCGAGGAATACGGCTCGCACGACAAGACCTTCATGGCCGAGGGCAAGGGCGTGATTCGAGTACTCGACGGCGAGGGCGAGGTCCTGCTCGAACAGAAGGTCGATACTGGCGATATCTTCCGGGCCTGCCAGACCAAGGACGTCGCGATTCGAGACTGGGTTTCGCTGGGAGTGCGGCGCGCGCGCGCCAGTAAAACCCCTGCCGTCTTCTGGCTCGATCGCGAGCGCAGCCACGATGCTGAGCTGATCAAGAAGGTCGAGCTTTATCTCGCAGAAGAGGATACGGAGGGGCTTGAGGTCCTGGTGATGGCTCCGGTTGCGGCGATGAAGTTCTCTCTGGAGCGCATCCGCCGTGGTGAGAGCACCATCGCGGTTACCGGTAACGTACTGCGTGATTATCTGACCGACCTCTTCCCCATTCTTGAGCTGGGGACCAGCGCGAGGATGCTCTCGATCGTGCCCTTGCTCAGTGGTGGTGGGCTCTTCGAGACCGGCGCTGGAGGTTCCGCGCCCAAGCACGTCCAGCAGTTTGTCAAGGAAGGGCACCTGCGCTGGGATTCCCTCGGTGAGTACTGCGCCCTCGTTCCGTCGCTGGAGCAGGCGGCTGCCAAGACTGGCAACTCCAAGGCGACCGTGTTGGCCAAGGCGCTCGACGCGGCGATCGAGACCTACCTTGAGGATGCTCGTTTGCCCTCGCGCAAGGTCAACGAAATCGACAACCGGGGTTCCACCTTCTACCTCGCTCTCGGCTGGGCTCAGGCGCTGGCCGCGCAGGACGAGGATGCCGAGCTGAAGCAGCGCTTCGCCAAGGTCGCCCAAGAGATGGCTGCAAACGAAGCCAAGATCGCTGAGGAGCTGCTTGCGGCCCAGGGTGGGCCTGTCGATCTCGGCGGCTATTACCATCCTGACGACGAGCTCTGCGCCCAAGCGATGCGGCCCAGTGCGACTCTGAACGCGATTCTCGACTCGATGTGAGTGCTCCCGAGCTGACCGCGTATCTGGCGCCGCCGGGCTTCGTTGATGAGCTCTTGGTCGAGCTCGGCGAGGTGCGCGCGGTGCAGGAGCGGCTCGTTCTCGCGGACGGGCCGCCAAGGCCCTGCCATTGGGTGCGCAATATCTGGTATGAGCCGCAGCTGCTTGAGATCCGCTCGATTGGCGACGCGGCCAAGCAGCTCAAGGCCATCCAGCGCAACTGGTGGGGCTATCAGTTCCACCTGCATCGCCGCGCCGAGTTCATCCAAGAAAAGCTCCCGCACGTCTCGGGCAAGCCCTTGGTGTTTCCCTCACCGGTGCCCAAGGCGCCGCTCGGTTCGTGGACCCTGCTCGAGCAGGGCAAGCTGCTGGCGGCGGCGCGTTGTTCCAGCCCCTTTCCCAATGGCGAGCTGCGCTTGGTCGAGGACCGGGAGGGGCCACCCTCGCGCGCCTACCTCAAGTTGTGGGAGGCGCTGATCCGCCTGGGTGACTGGCCGGGATCGGAGCAGCTCTGCATCGACGCCGGCAGCAGCCCCGGAGGCTGGACCTGGGTTCTTGCTCGGCTCGGGGCGCTGGTCTTGAGCGTCGACAAGGCCGAGATCGATCCGAAGCTCAGGGACTTCCACAATGTGAGCTTTCTGCAGGAGAGCGCCTTTGGGCTCGAGCCTGAGGACTACGGCCCGATCGACTGGTTCTTCAGCGACGTGATCTGCTACCCGGAGCGTCTGCTGCAGATGCTTGGGCGTTGGCTCGAGAGCGGGATGTGCGAGCGCTTCGTCTGCACGATCAAGTTCCAGGGCGAGACCGATTACGGGGTCGTGCGGGATTTTGCTCAGATTCCCGGTTCGCAGATCCTGCACCTGACGCATAACAAGCACGAACTGACTTGGATGCGGCTGCCGCCGGAGGCGGAATAGGTCGAGTCGCGACCTGAGCGGTTTCGTCGATATACTCCCGCCTCACTTCGAGGGGAATCTCTGCCTACATGTGGCGTCGCCTGATCTACTTCTTCGTCCTCTTGGGCGGGGGACTCGCTGTTCTGTCGCTCGTGGTTGGGCCGGAGAACCTCTTCGACCTCAGCCCGGTCGAGAAGGAGCGCCGTGTCGAAGCGCCGGGGGGTGAGGTTCGCGTGGGTGAGGAGCAGGTGCGGGCCGGCGCGCGGCAGGCCGGCACACCCAAATCTGTGGGGATCCAGATCGAGGGGGGCATCGAGGACCTGCGTCGCGAATACGAAGTGACCCTGCCCAGCGGCAAGAAGCGGGTGCTCCTGCTCTACCGCCTGCGCAGCGCCTATGTGCAGCCGAGCGACCTGGAGAGCAGTTATCTGATGCGCGATGTGCGCGTTTGGTTCTATCGCCGGGTCGGACGGGGAGAGGAGCTGCGTTCGGTTCCGGTTCTGCGCCTCGACGCCAAGCAGATGACCGCCTACCTCGATACCCGCGGCGGAGCCCTGCGTATCGACGAGAGTCAGGACTTGCTGGCGCGCGACATCGAAATCTATGCCTCGCCTTCCGGTCTTGAGGGCGAAGGGGATGTCCCGGCCCAGTTGAATCCGCGGGACATGCGCTTGCGCATGCGTTCTCCGAGGCTGCGCGCGGAGATTGGCGAAGAGCGTGTGCGCTTGCGTTCGGCGGTCAGCGATGGGCGCATTCGCATCGACGTCGAGAGCCAGGAGCGGCCGATCTCGATCGAAGGCGCCGGCTTCTTGGCGGATCTCCCGGTGGATTTTCGGGAGAGCGCGGCGCGTTCTTCCAAGGAGGCGGCGAAAGCCGCTCGCTCGGCGACGGGGCTTCCCTCTCGGATCACGATCGAGCGGGACATCGTGGTGAGCGGCCTGCGGGCGGCACGCGACCCAAAGGCTGTGCCTTGGACGGTGCGTGGCGCTGGCCCCATGCTCCTCGACGAGTCGGCGCAGGGCGGGCTCGCGATTCGGCTGAGTGACTCGGTCGAGATGGAGGGGCTGCTGCCGGGGGGCGGTGGCAGCTCAAGCCCGGTGCTGCTGACCGGAGAGCGTTTCTTCGCCTGGCTCGGCCGGGGGCGCATCCCGGGGCAAGTGGCGGAGGGGAAGGGCAGCCCGCGCCGCCTCGTTGCGCCGGAGCTGCAAGCCCTCCGCATGGAGGGCGGGGAGCAGCCGGCGCGCCTGCTTCGGGCTGAGGGGCAGATTGAGGCGCGGCGCTTGCAGCTCAGTCTCGATCCGCTGGGCAATGTCGCTCGCCTCGATGCGAGCGGGGCCCCGCTGCTGAAGCTTCGCTTCGGGAAGAAAAGCTCTCAACGCATGCTGCTACGCAGCTCCGAGCGGATCTCTTGGCTGCGGGGGCGGTCGCAGATGAGCTGGCTTACGGCCCCCCTGGGCTTGGGGCTCTTGGCCCCTGAACTCGGCTTCGTTCGCGGGACGGTCCCTGATGAGATCGTGCGCATCGAGGGGGAGACGGAGATTGTCCCCCTGGATGCTGGGGGGCTTGGCCTGAGTTTACTGCGTTGCCAGCGCGGGGCTTTGCTCTTTGCACAGCGAAGCTTGGGGGCACTCGAGTTCAGCGAATGGCATGGCTTTGGTGAGGCTCGGGCCGAGTTCTCCGGGGCACGGGGGCCGATGCTCCTGAAGGGCAGTCGTGGTTTCTTCGTGACCCGGGCACCGCAGTCGAGCCGAGTGGATTTCTTGCTTGCGCGACCAGGCGATGCTGAGGCCGCTGCTGTGTATTTCAGGGGGGAAGGTCTGGATCTGACGGGTCATGGCCGCTTCTTGGCGCGTGCCTGGTTGCCGGAGAATCCCGGCGCTGGGCGGATTAGGCGCGGTTCCCTGAGCTTTGTCGCGGCGAAGGGCTCGACCCTCGACGTGCTTCGCGCCACTCGCCAGCGTCCCTTCTCGGTCGAAGGGATCGAGAGGCTGTCGTTCGACTTGGTGGATGGGGCCTTGGGCTGGCAGCGCTACCGCGGGGCCGGGCTCAAGCTCCTCTCGCCGGACCTGCAGGTCCTTGCTACTGAGCTGTCGCGGCAGGGGCAGGGCCCTTGGCGCCTGCGGCGCCAGGGATCGCGTGTGGAGCTGCGGCATAGCAGCGACCGCCTTGCGCAGCTCTGGGCTCGCGAGGTGGATTGCCAGGCGCGGCCTTCGCCCTACCCCCTGCCGCGTGGTATGCGCCTGTCTTTTTCGGCCCGGGGTAAGGCGGAGCTGCGCGTTCAGGAGCCGAGTTCGGAGCGGCGCTTCGAGCTCGATGCTGAGGAACTCAGGTTTCGGCCATCTGCCCTGCCGCTGCTGCTTCGACCCCTCGCGCGCAGCTTCCTTGGGGGAGGTGCTGAGAGCATCCTCGAAGCGGCCTTGGGCGCCGCGAATCCTCAGCGCCGAGCTGCCTTGTCTGGGCAGTGGTATGCGCGGGGAGACGTGCGGCTTCTTTTGTCCGAGCCACGCTCGGGTGGCCTGGCGCGTCGTGAATTCCATGGTGAGCAGGCCTGGGTTCATCGAGGCGGGCGGGCAACACGTCTGCTTCCAGCTCCGGGGCAGCGCGTTCGCGGCTTTCTCGATGAGCCGGGTTCTCTGCGTTGCGTGGTCGAGGCGGAACTCTTGCGCACTCGCGGGCAGATCTTCGAGCTAGGTCGTAGCAGCCCCAAGCTGTGGATTACCAGCGGGGCTGGCCAGGCCGGTGAGCGGCGTCTCCTACTTGAGCCTTCAGGGCGTATTGATTTCGAGCTAAGCCGGATCTTCTTGCCCGGGCCTGTGCGCATGACCAGCGTCGAGACCCGGGGCGCGGGTGAAAAGCTCGAACTACGCAGTGGTGGCGATGTGGATCTACGCTTCGATCCGGTGTTGGTGCGGCGCCGGTTGGCAGGCGAGCTGCTGGGAGAACGCCCGGTCTTGCTTGGGCACTTTGGGCTTCCGGCAGAGTTGTTGTCCATCGTGGCGAAGGGCGGTGTGACCTTGCGACGGGGACCGCTCTTCGGGGAATGCCGAGAGATAGCTCTCGATGCCAAAACGGGCTGGGCCCGACTCCGAGGCGACGAGCACGAATCGGTGCGTGTCCGGTGGCACGAGGGTCTGCTTGTGGATGCCTGGCCGGCGGTCTCGGGAATTCAGATCAATCTGGAGACCCTTGAGATGCGGGGTGGTTCGGGTCGCCTTTTTCGTTCTGGTAGTCGTCGGCTGCAAGAGGGGCGTTGATGCGGATAGTGTTTTGCTTCCTGCTGGTCTTGGCCTCTCTCTCTGGGACGGAGGCTCGGGCTCAGGTCCTCGACGATTCGATCGATATCTTCTTTGGTCGCCATGAGACTCGCCTCGATGGCGATCGCATGCACTTGGTGATTCGAGGGGCTTTCCGGCTGCGTTATGGGAATACCGTGCTGCGCGCCGGCCGGGGAGTGCTGAGTTTCGATCGCGATGAGTTCTACGCCTGGTTACGGCATCGCGGCGATAAGGAGAATCCTCTTCCGAGGCGCTCGGCCAATGGCCCCGACCTCAGGCCTCGACCGCGAGTCGCCCGGGCTCTGGGTTTGTCGGTGTTGGATCTGCTCGGAGCTCCACTTGGTGAGTCGGCACCGATGCGGCCTTCGCTGCGGCGCTTGTCCGACCTGGTCCAACAGCTGCACCTAGTGGACGGCGTTGTCGTCGAGCGAGCCGGCGTGCAGCACTTACGTTGCCGCGAGCTGTTCCTGTCGGTTCCTTCTCGCCGGGTGGATGCGCGAGATGCCGAGATTCGTTTTCCGGTACGAGCGCAAGCGCCACGGCTGTCGGTGCCCCTCTTCGTGAAGGCGCCGCGCATTCTGCAGCAGGGGGCGCGCCTGCTTGCGCGCGATGCGATCTTCGCAGCTAGCGACCAGGGCAGTCCTGGAACCAGGGTACGGGCTGCTCAGCTGATGATTACTCGGCTTGATGAGGTCTTTGAGATCCACGCGATTGGCAATGAGCTGTTACTTGGCTCTCTGCCTGCATTGCCCTTGCCTGATCTTCGGCGTTATTCCGACGATGATTCGAGTATCCCGGTCAAGGGCTTCCAGGGAGGTGTTTCCGATTCGCGCGGCCACTTTGCACTGGTGCAATTCGGTGGGCGTTTCCACCAGGTCGGGCAGGCTCTCTTCAATTGGGCTCTCAGCGAGGCGCCGCGCTTTCGTGGTAACTGGCGTCTGCGCACAGGGTGGATGGAGAAACGCGGGGTGCCTCTCGAGCCGCAGCTGGATTACGAACTCGAGGGTGTCTTCCAGGGCGACTTCGACAGCATGTTTCTCGATGATTCGGGTACCGACATGCACAGCCCCATACTCTGGCTCGATGGATCGGCGATTGAGACCGGCATGCGGCATTTCGAGCGCACGCGTAACCGCTTCGTTCTCTCGGAGAATACGACCCTCGACCTCGAGATCTTCCATGCTGCGGACCCGGGGATCTATCCCGAGTTTCGACAAGGCCGGCTGCTTGATGAGGAAGCTCCCGAGACAGTTGCGTACTTGCGCTGGGCCGAGGGCAACCTGCGAGGAAGTTTGTCGGGGCGCTGGAGCCTCAACGACTTCGCGTATGGCGATGATGGCCTGCTTACCAGTCGTTATCGCCGTGAAGAGCCCGAAGCACGTTTCGATGTCTTTGAGCAGCCCTTGCTGCAGGTGACCGATGATGTGCCGCTGCTGAGCTCTTTCTCGTTTCGCGCAGGGCGGCTCAGTAACGAAGTGGTCTCTCGGGCACCAGGGTTGGTGGATCAGAGCAGCGACCGCATTGATGCGCGCGTCGAAGTCTCTGCACCGGTGGTTCTCGGCGATTGGGGGCTGCGCTTCTTCGCCAGTGCTCGAGAGACTTGGTACTCGGAGCTGGCAGATGGTGATGAGGGGGGGCGCGAGGTCTTCGAGGCCGGCGCCCTGCTCTCGACGCGCTGGTCGCGTGAATACCCTCTGGAGGGGAGCTTCCTGGCGCTGGAATCCCTGCAGCACGAGCTGCTGCCGCAGCTGCGACTGCTGTCGCGCTTCGATGTCTCGCGTTCATCGAGTGAGCTCTATGCCTTTGACGAGGTTGAGGACCTAGACGAGTTGCATGCGATTGACTTGGTGTTGTTGCAGCGCTTTAGCGGGGTGCAGTTCTTCGGCGGCAAGTCCAGCAATCGGGAGCTTCTCTGGTTGGATATCGAGCAGCGATTGCATCCTGCGCCGGATCGTGACCATGGGGGAAAGCTGCTGGGGCTCTTCAAGTGGGAACTGATTTTCCGCCCGACTCCGCGCCTGGCCTTTTTGTGGGAGGGTGAGCGCGACTGGGAGCGTCGGGTCGATCGCATTCGGAACCTTGAGCTGGCGACGCGACCCCTGGATTGGCTGAGCCTTGGTTTTGGTTGGCGAGCGGGGTCGGATGCTCAGGGCGTGGGGCGATTCAGTGCCGGACTCGATCTCTGGCGCCGCTGGCTGCCGTATGCCGAATATGTTTATGACTTCGAGAACTCGACGAGCCAAAGCTGGAGCGTTGGTATTTCCCGCTTCGACTACGACTGGGAATTCGGCATCCGCATGCAGAACGATGTCTTGTCTGACGATCGCAGCTTTTCGCTGACCTTCCGTCCCGTGCTCGGCCAGCGGTTGCGGGCGAGGCGACTCTCTGGTTTTGAGAACTCTAGCTTCGGGCTGACATCGCGATCGGCCTACTGAGGGCTGTTTGTGGTCCTCTGGCTCAGAAGGGCGTGCCGATGGTCAGGTGGAAGGCCCAGGCGGAATCACCTGCATCGCGGTCTGGGTTCCAGCCAGCGTCAAAGCGCAGGATGAAGGGCAGCGAATAACGCAGGCCAAAGCCAATAGCGTATTTCATATCCTCGAATCCCCAGTCGCGGATGTCCGAGCCGATATTCCCGGCGTCGACGAAGGCGGCGGCTTCGGTTGGGCCGAGGAGAGGCAGGGGGAAGGGCAAGGGAAAGCGCAGCTCGCCCGAGAGCACCTGGCGGAACTCACCGCCCAAGGGGTCGCCAGTCACGCTTTTCGTTCCTAGCTCGTTGTATGCATAGCTGCGCACCGTTGTCGAGCCGCCGCTGAAGACATGCTCCTGTAGGGGGATGCGATCTGAGCCGTCCTGGGGAAACAGTGCGGTCGTTTCGTAGCGAGCAACGAAGCGGGTGTTGCGCGTGAAGGGGAAATACTGGACGGCTTTTCCGGACAGGCGAAAGAACTCGATGTCGCCGCCCAGGTCCTTGTGGGCATACGAGATGCGAGCCGTGAGCGATCGGCCTTGGCGGGTGACGATGGGATGGTCGCGTTGATCCCAGAACAGATCGGCAAAGATCTCGCCCTTGGAGTAGTCGGCAAGGCTCGGATCGATCTCAGGGGCGTCGACCTTGGCACCTTGGTGCGAGACGAAGCGGTAACCGAGTCGGCCGCGCAAATGCGGGTAGAACTCCTGGTCGAGCCCGATGTTGAAGCGATAACCGCTGTCGACATAGGACGGCTCGTGACGGCGAAACCACTCACCTCCGAAGCTCAGCTGTAGCTCCTCAGCCAGGAACTGAGAGTCGACGAAGCTAATTCCCGTCCGAACGTCTTTGAAGCTGGCCTTGCCCGACCAACTAAAGTCGAGCCCGGTCCCAAAGAGGTTCTTCTCCTCGAAGCGTGCGCCGAGCCGTAGCTGCTCGTAGCTCCCGTAGCCCATGTGCAGTTGGATTTCCTGCGAGGAGAGTTCCTCGAAGACGAAGACCGCCCGATACCCCTCATCTGCCAGGGCTTCGTAGCGGACGCTGATCTTCTTGAAGAGTCCGGTGCGGTAGAGCTGTCGTAGTGACTCGTCCTCGAGCTCACCATCGAAGAGCTTGCCTTCTTCCAGGACGATCCGGTTGCGGATGACCCAGTCCCGGGTCTTCTTATTGCCTTCGATGGCAATCTTGCTGATGACGGTGCGGGGTCCTGTTTCGCCGGTGACGAAAAGGTCCACTTGGTTTTGACGTTTGGCCTTGGTCACCGGCTTGGCGAGTGCCAGCACCTTGGGTTTGGGGTAGCCGTGGCGGCGAAGGGCCTGGCGCAGGCCTATCTGGAGCTGGGAGGTGCGTTTGCGGCCGAAGGGCTCCCCGGCGAGTTTTTCTGGTGTCCAGCCCTCGGCGGCCTTGAGTAAGTCGGGGGCAATCTCGACCTTGCGCAGGGTGAAGATCGGCCCCTCCCGTACTTGGATTAAAACCCGAACGGCCTTGCCTTCTTCGATGTAGGTGATTTGCGGGGCGGCGACCGAGCAGCTCAGATAACCGTCCTGTGCAAAGCGGGTACGGATGTCCTTGGCAAAGCCCTGGATGGTCGCCTCGACAAAGATCGGTCGGCCAAAGCCGAGGGCGTTGCTGCTGATCTGGGGTAAGAGCTTGAGCAGCTCGTCATCTTGGATGCTGTGATTACCCCGAATCTCAAGCTCGTCGATGACAACGAGGCCACCCTCTTCGATCTGAAAGAGGATCTGCTGGCTGCCTTCATTCTTTGTCGGGCTGATCTCGTAGCTGACTTTTGCCCTGGGAAAACCCTGAGCGTGGTAGAAATCCTCGAGCGCCAAAGCTGCATCGAAGATGGCGGACTCTTTGCCCGGATCCTTCGAGTAGTCGTAGAGCAAGTCCTCGATCTTTCGGAACAGTGAGAAGCGGGAGACGTTCTCGTTGCCCTTGAAGATGGCCTGAACGCGATCGCCGACCTGTCCATCCTCCCCGGTCCAAGTGACCGTGGAGCGAACGGAAGAGCATGCCGTTAGAGCGAGGATTGCCAGGGCCAGCATGCCTTTGGCGATGATGGCGCAGCGTCTTCTACTGTGGTCTGCGGGGTTCTCTGGCTCTGACATGGGGATGCATCCTTGCGACAGATCGGGGCTCAGTCGAGCCGAATGCGGATCCCGATGTCCGCGTTATATTCCTCGTAAACGTCGCGCTCGGCCCGCACGAACCAGAAGCCATCGATGTCGTACTCGATGCGGATCGATTCAACACCGTTGTTGCTGACTTCCTCGCCCGCCGAAATGGTGAATCGCTCGACCCAGCTTTCGCCAGCCTCGGTGCTGTCGCTGCCAAAGAGCTTCTGGAAGAGGGCATTGGCCAGAAAACTGCCGGCTGCCATCAGGCTCTTTTGTGAGTCGCGCTCAAGGGCGGCTGGGAGTTGTCCTGTCGTAGCCAAGACGAGAACGCTCTCGGGCGGCAGCGAGGGGACCGAACGGAAGACGATCTGAGGATCCTCGCTGTCACCGGACACACTCAGATCGATCCGGTAGCCCAGACGACGCCCCGATGCGTGTAGCTGAAGTTCGGCGAGGTAGGGCCGGCTTTCTGGGAAGTTGATGTAGGCGCTCTGGAGGCGCATCGATACCCCAGGCAGGGCGAGCCGGCCCTTACTCGCGGTGAGGCTTCCGACTAAGAAGGGGCGCTTGGCTTGGCCGCGCAAGCGGAGGCTTGCATTGAGGTCGGTGCTGAGCACGCCTGTGCGGATCCTGAGCGCTTCGACGGTGTCGATGCGCAGGTCAAGACTCAGGCGTTCGCCTAGGGGGCCAGGGAGCGAGAAGGGGACGATTGCGGGGTCGGAACGGCCGCCACCGCTACTGCGGAAGTCGGGCAGCAGGGAGATCTGTTTGACGTATTTACTGTCCTGTAGCCGAATCTGGCCTTCTAAGAGAGGGTGGGAGAAATCTCCATGTAGGTGGATATCGAGGTCGCCGCGCACCTTGACCCCGTCTTGGCGTGCGAGCAGCAGCTGCTGCCCTTGCAGGCGTAGGTCCAATGCTGCCCGCTCCCAGTTGAGCCAGAGATTCTGGCCGCTCTTGGCTACCTTGCCGCTCAGCTCGAAGGGGGCGGCGCCGATACGGCCGCGCAGGTCCTTGATACGCAGCCCCTGGCGGTCGGCATAGAGCTTGGCGCCTAGAGCCTCGATCCGGGGTGATCCAGAGGCTTTGACTACCCCGTTTGACAAGTGAAGCTCAAGTCTTGGCTCGGGGGCGAGAAGCGTGCCGTCCAAGCTGCCCTTGGCGGTGACCGAGCCTGCGATGCTGTTCGTCCCGAGGGCTTGCTTCGGCAGCCGGGAGAGATCGAGGCCCGCCAAGTCGAGTTGAGCCCGTAGTGGCTTGTTCCCTAGTGCGTGCCGGTCCCAGATGAGTTGGCCGAGTCCTGCGCCCCATTCGATCTTGGCTTCGAGCTGTCCGAGCACCGGGTTCTTACCTTGAACCGATATGAGGATCCTCTTCTTGTCGCATTCGGCTCGCAGGCCTAGCCCTTCCGGCTGGTTTGAGCCCAGCGCTGCCAGCTGCGCCCCAAGGTCTCCGACCAGCTGCGGCCGTGAGCTCGCGCTTAGGGTGAAGGGCTGATTCGCTTCCGGAGCGTGCTGCAAGCCGGCGCCGCTTAATCGCATGGGGAGCCCGCCCTGCCCACTCATGTCGAGCAGCTTCGAGTCGTGGCTACGCAAGCGGAACGACGAAACCTGGATTCGTTCCTCGTCGCTGCGCATCGCGAGGGTGAGCTGGAATGGTCCGGAAGGCGGCTGAACATGGCCAGGAAGGGGCCAGTGTTCGTCCTTTTCACCAAAGAGGCCTTCCGCTTGTAGCTGCGCCTGCAGCTCGATGATGGGGCGCTGGAGGGTGCCACTGAGCTGGGTGTCGAAGCGTAGTTTTCCTCGTAGCCCCCGTGTGCCTAGACGTGTGCCGAGACGCGTGTCGAGACTTTTGCCGAGGATTGCTAGCGGGAGACCGTTACTGCCCAGGCTCAGGTCGAAGCTTGGATTGGCTGCGACTTGAATCTGTCCCCGACTTTGCAGGGAGAATGCTCTTCCTGTCCTGTCCTGAGCTCCACTAATCTCGACTTGTTCGAGCTGAAGCTTGCGCTCTGCGTCCAAGGCGCCTCGGGCTTGCAGCTTGAGCGCTGGTAGATCTGCAAAGCAACAATCAAGTAGGTTGAGTTCGACATCGAAGGAGGGGTCTTGCTGCGGCTGCCGTGTACCTGTTCCTCGCAGTGAGAAGCGCAGAGGGGATCTCAGGTCGGGAGCGTCGAGGCCGAAGCTCTGCCAGCCGATGTCCTGGACGCTGCCCCCCAAGTCCAGGCCGAACTGTTCTTCACCTGTGGCTGCTCGGGTGAAGTGAGCGTCGAGGGTGACTCCGCTTATCTGCTGCCCCGGGGCTTGTAGGCTCGCAAGCTTGGCTCGCATACGGAGAGTAGGCTGTTCGAGGCTACCGCTGGCCTCGAGTTTGAACTCCGCTTCGGAGCGAATGCTACCCAGTGGAGGAATCACCAGGTTGAGATCTGGGTGTAGTTGTACGCGGGCGTGAACGAAACCCTTGCGCTTCGTGAGAGTCTCCTCGCCAAAGATCGGGAAGCGTCCCGCGTCGACAGCGAGCTGGCTGCCGCGTCCATGGATGCTGCCTTGTTCGATCTCCAGCCAGGAGCCCTTGAGCCTGCCGTGGATTTTGCCGCTGACCGGCAGCAAGCTCGCGAGCTCTTTGGGCATCTGCTCGGTGAAGCCATCGAAGTCCTGTAGCTCAAGCTCGATTGATTCGCAGCTGGGCTTAGGTTGTTCTCCCGAGAGGATCCGCACAAGGTCGAGCTCGGCATCGCGGATGGTGAGTGCGAAGCCCTTACCGTGTAGCTGCTGTTTTTTGATGCGTAGGCGGCCGTTTTGGCTCGTTGCGAGCAAGCGGCCGGTCATCGGGAGCAGCGCCGTTATTTCGTTCGGAAGGTATTCACGCCAGGGTTCCAGGTCGGAGATCTCTAGCTGGAATTTGCCCAGGCCCTTCTCAGAGAGCGCCTTCACATCGAAGTCATGCAGTGGCACAGCAAAGTGGCGTGAGTTCAAAGCTGCGCCAGGGCCACGGAGCCGCAGGTCTTCGAGGGTCAAGATCTGGTCCTCAAGCGAGAAGCGTGCCTGGGCGGCTTGGAAGCTGCGCTTGAGGGCTTGGCCGTCTTTCAGGGTGATGACTCCTGAGAGCTTGGGCTTTTCACCTGCTCGATAACGGAGCTTTGCTGTGAGCCGTCCGCCGGAGACTGGGGCCTTCATCCCGAAGAGGGCCAGCCAATCCGCGGCTTGCTCGACCTGCAGGTCGCAGCTTCCGCGGAGCAGATCGTCGGGGCGGACTTGGCACTTGATGCCGAGGCCGAGTAGGGAGAGCTTCCTCACGGCCGCTGCTTGGCGGGGCGGCATTTCGACCTGCAAGCGCCCAGCCCGGGAGCGGCCTTCTGTGCTGAGCACGAAGTCTTGGAACTCAGCAGAGAGGCCCTGAGGTACTAGGTCCGAAGGGGAAAGCTCAAGGTCGGGCCCGCTTTCTCGCTCAGAGTCCAAGCTGCTTGCTGAGGTCGCGAGAGGGTCGATTTCGATACGTTTGGCCTGGACTGCGACCCTGGCGATACCAGAGAGGTTGCCAAAGAGAAGCTCGCTGAGTCTGAGTCGTAGGTGCAGGCGCCCGTCGCGCAGCTGGCGCAACTGGCCGTGCTGAGACTTCCACTGCAGCCCGTAGAAGCGCAGCTCTCGCCACCAGTCGCCGCGGAGTTTCCCCAGCTTGACCTGCTCAGCTCCCAGGGAATTTGCGAGCACCCCTTCTGTCCATTGGGTGAGGAGAGGAGCCAAAAGCTGGGCACGGAATCCGTAGAGGGCCGCAGTTGCGACCAAGACGAAGCCGAAGGTGCGGGCGCAGATCCTGAGGATTTGAGCGGACAGCATGGTGGGTGGAGAAGGACCAGGCTTCGGTGGCAGGGGCGGGATGGAGCAGGCTTTAGGCCGGGATGCGGGCTTGCCGCTGAGGGCAGCAGAGGATGCCTAGGATGCCACAGCACGAGTCTCAAACGAGGCCCCGATCTTCCTCCGCCAGCTCCTGTTCCGATAGGGCTACGAGCAGGCGGAAGGCTTGGCGTACCTTGCATTGTCAGCTGAGCCTTGAACGGGTTCGAGAGGAGATTGAACGCCAGCTCAGCGGTTTGCTACCAGGGCTTGAGTGGCTGGTCGGAACTTATACCAGCGAGGAGGGTGAGCTTCGTGTGGAGGCTCGTTCTTCGGGTTTCGCCCAGCATTTGCATGGGGCTCGTCTGCCTAGGCGGGAGCTGGCAGAGCAGCTGGGTGCGCGGGTCATCTTGAAGTTTCAGCAGCGGGCGATTGGTGAGCTGCTCTTGGCGGACCAGGAGGACCTGAGTGGTGATGTCGGAGAGTTCCTGGAAGAGGTGAGCATTGCTCTCGTCCAGTCGGACAGAAGCGAGAAGCTACAGGACAGCCTTGAGGCCCAAGGCATTGCCCTAGAAGCGATGAAGAATTCGATCGAGCTCTTCGGAGAGCCGGACCTCGATCGAATGTGTGTGGGGTACCTCAATCTGGTTTTGGATGCTTCCCGTGCCGATGCGGCGGCGATTTATCTACGTGGGCGGTATGGGTTGAATGTCACTACCCAGCTTGAACTTCACCACATCCTAGGTATTCCCCCTTCGCTCCTTGAATCATTGCGCTTCGAAGATGGCGCCACGATGCCGGAAATGCTGGTCAGGGAACGAAGCTTGCTGGTCGAGCGCGACGAGGAGGGCAGATTATTGCCCCTGCTGAGCGATGGGGTTCCCGAGCAATTGAAGCGGATCTATTGCTTGAGCTTGGAATACGAAGGGGAGCAGCTCGGCTCGATTGTCATCCTCAATCCGCCGGTACTTAGCGCCAACTCTGGTGAGTATTCCGCGATCCAGCACTTGGGCCTGCTCGGTGGCGCGTTATTCCGTCGTAAGCGGCTCGAACTCGAGGAGATCGAGCGTCGCAAAATGGAGTCCGAGATGAGTCTCGCCGGCAAGCTGCAACAAGGCCTGCAGCCGAGCGCCGCTCCACAGATCGAAGGGCTTGAGTTTGCGTGGCGTAGTGATGCGGCGCGACAAGTCGGAGGGGACTACATCGACCTGTTCGAGGAAGAAGACGGAGCGATTTCTGCTGTGCTCGCCGATGTCTCGGGGCATGGAGTTAGCTCGGCGTTGCTGATGACGACCTTCCGTTCGGGCTATCGGGTCCTCAGTGAAGAGGGACTGCCGAGCGATAAGCTCAACCTGATGAATTGGAACGTCTTCAGCGATGTTGGCGATACGGGAATGTTTATCACCGCGGCTGCGGTGACGATTGGTCGCGACGGCCGTTCGCTTGCCTTCTGCAGCGCTGGGCATAATCCGGTGTGGATCTACCGGGCTGCGCGGGACGAGTTTCAATGTCTGGATGCCTCTGGTCCGCCCCTGGGGCTCTTCGACGGTCTCGAGTACGAGGGGGGGGTCGAGGTGCTTGAGGACGGCGACCTGCTTGTGCTCTTTTCGGACGGCATCGTCGAGGCCCAGTCGGAAGGACCCACTGAAGAAGAAGAGCAGTTGTTTGGCGACGACCGTTTCCAACAGCTCGTTCGTGAGCATGCCTCGGATTCACCTCAGGAGCTGGTCGATGCGGTCTATTCCGCAGTCGAAGACTTTACCCAGCGCAAGATTCAGGAAGACGATACCTCGATCCTGGTGATCAAGGCTGTTTGAGCTTCTAGGCTTGGGTAAAGCCGCTCTCCTGTAAGGCTCGGACGCGTTCGCCGTGCAGGTGTTTTCGCAGTGCCGGGAGATCCTTCCCGAAGCGTTTGCGGGCGGAGTTGCCGCGCACGTTGCGCATGAGTCGGTCTAGTTCCGTGAGTTCGTGGAGGATGCGCTCTTCTCTGGCCGCGGGCAGCTCCTGTGCCTGAACTGGAGGTGGATTGGCGATCTCTTGCTTTTCCTCTGCGTGCCGCATGTGGCCTGCCTGGTCGCAGCGCGAGACCCAGGCGATGAGTGCGTGCGAGTCACGCAGGCGTTGGAGAGTTTCCTCCCAAAGGCATGCGGCGGTCGTTGCTGGAAGATTGCGGAGCCGGAAGAGCTGATGGTGGTGCTCGGTGAGCGCCGCGCAGAGTCGGCGCACGCGCTTATCCGCTAGTCCGGGAAGGCGCTGCCAGAGCGAGCCGATGTCGTCGCCGCCGCTTCGTTCCTGGCCAGGCAGTGTTGGCCTGTCGTCCTTGCAGCTATTTCTCTTTCCGATCTCGTGGCAGAGGACGGAGAGTAAGAGCAGGATGCGGTCGGCATCCTCGAGCCCTAGCCCTTGGCCCAATTCGGCTGCCTCCTCAAGGGCGAGGATTATGGGCAAGGAAGGCGATCTCCCAGGATGCTTCTCGAACTCTTCAGCTGAATGCCCCTGGAAGAGGGAGGCAAGCTCGGGAAGCAGAGGAGTTAGGAGCCCTTCGTCGAAAAGGCGAAGCAGGAAGGTACCCGGGCTCGGGCAGCTCAGCAGAGCCTTGCGGATCTCGACTGTAAGGGCTGCGCCTTCGATGTTCGGGCAGAGCTCGACGGCGAGTTCACGTATGGCTTGGCGGGTAGCAGGCTCTAGGTCAAAGCCGAGTTCGCTGCTACGCCGAAGGTAGCGAATCGCCCGAAGCGGGTGTTCGCGCAGGCGTTCCTCGGGGGAGCCGCAGGCGCGGATCAGAGCATGGCGCCAGTCAGCGAGTCCGCCTTGAGGGTCGTGGAGCTGGCCATTGGCCAGCTGGAAGAAGAGTGCGCCGATCGTTGCTTCGCGTCGCAGAGCATCCTCTCGGATTCGTTCTTCGAGGCTCTTGCCTCCGCCGCGGAAGCTAGTGAGTTCTACATGCTCGCCACAGAGTCGGACGTGCAGGGTTCCGCGGGCAGCTGCTGCCGCTGAGCCCGTTGCTTGGGCTCCGTGTTTGGCGAGCAGGGCGGCGCCCTCGTCGCGGGGGAGGCGCCAAGCGAGGTCCACGTCTCCGGGGCGTGGAGGGAGGGGCAACCCTTCAAGTTCGCAGCCGATGCGCAGAGCGCTGGATCCCACGACACAGAGTTCTAGCTCAGGAGCCAGGATCCAGGGCTCTTTCTGCAAGGAATGGAGGATACTCTCGGATGTTGGCGAGGGGTGAGGCATACTGCTTCAGCTTTTCTGCTGCTTGCGCAGTTTGCGGACTCCGCCTTGTTCTTGGATCCAGGCCTCAGCGCTCTCGCGATTGGTGAACTTCTTGCCAAGGAGTATCTCCAGCGACTTGATGAGCTCGGGTTTGAAGGCCTGCCAGGCTTCCCAGCGCATTTTCCAATAGCTCTCTGGGGGGTTGTCCGCATGTTCCTTGTCGATGGGTTTGGGGGCATCGAGGTGTTCGAGCAGGAGTTCTAGGCCGTTCCAGTCTTTGCGCTTGCCGATGGACTTGCAGATGGCGATTTGGGCAACGGCGCTGAAGTCGAGGAACTTGTCGTAGATCCCGTTCCAGAAGCTCTGTTTGGCGCCGTAGTAGCTAAGCAGCTTGAGAAGCGGGGCCGCTACCGAGCCCTGCTTGCGCAGCTCGACCTTGGCCAGGAGCTTTTCGGCCGCTTTTGTCGCAGGTCCCGCTGCTTGGGCCAGCAGCGCCATGGCTGCCTTGCTGCGGACAGCGAGGGCCGGATCCTCTTTGATGATTTTGCTGAGTAACGGGACCAGCGATTCGTGCTGGACCTTTTGGATTTTCTCCACCTCTTCGAGCCGACGTAGGAAGCTCCCGCTCGGTGGAGCCTTGCCGCCTTTGCCCTTTTTGCGTCGCTGGCGCAGCTCTTCACGGCTGAAAGCGCGGGTGGAGAGCGCGCCCTTTTTTAAGGCTTTGACGGCCTTGCGCGCTTCGGCCTTGCTTAGGACGCGGACTTCGCCGATCGGTGTCAGGACCTTTTTACTCTCCTGGGTCTGTGCTGGCTTTTGGGCTTTTGGCGGGGTGAGTCCCCAAGCCATGAGGGCCAGGCTGAGTAAGGCGAGAGGCAGCAGGGCCAGGGTTCGCCGGGGGGGGTGCTGGACGAATAAGGGTTGTGGCGCTTCCATGACAGGGCATCCTATCATCCTAGAGGTCTTGAAAACGTGGGTTCGCCAGCACTGCCACCGCCGCTCTGGTTTGCAGGGGCATACAATTTTTCCTGGGAAGGCCAGGTCTGGCCGCAAGACAAATACGCTGCTTTGCGGCGTCGCGTGCTCCAGAGTGGCCTCTGCCGAGTGGACGAGATTGGCCTGGCCCCCATGGCCCGTCGATCTGAGCTGCGTCTGGGACATTCTCTGGTCTATCTCGATCGTCTTGAGGCGATGACCGCGCAGCCCCAGCTCGGCCTGTTCGAGTTCGAGGCCCCCTGCACTCGCGAAGTGCTGGACGGTTATTACTCGATGACGGGAGGGACACTCGCGGCCTGTCGTGCGGCCCTAGCGCGTGCGGCTGCTGGGGAGCGGCCCTTCGCCGCGAACCTGGGGGGAGGCTTCCACCACGCCTTCCCTTGGAAGGGCGAAGGCTTCTGCGCCATTAATGATGTAGTTGTTGCACTCCGGGTTTTGATTGAGAGCGGGGAGATCGATTCCGCCGCTGTCATCGATCTCGATGTTCACCAGGGCAATGGAACGGCGCGGGCTTTCGAGTTTGAAAAACGCGTTTTTACCTGCTCGCTGCACCAAAATCGGAATTACCCGGTCAAGCAGAGTTCGGACCTGGATGTGGGCTTCCCCGATCGGGCGGGAGGCGATCTCTACCTCTCAGCACTGCGTTCTGCCTTGGAGCAGGTAGCGGACTTTGCTCCCCAGTTCGTGATCTATCTGGCGGGCGCTGACCCTTACAAGCACGATCGTCTTGGGCAGCTTTCTTTGAGCATCGATGAGCTGGCCGAACGAGATCGGCTTGTCTTTGCCGCCACCGTGGAGCGTGGGCTCCCGGTGGCAGCGGTGCTTGGTGGTGGCTACCCGCCCCGGCAAGAGGATGTCGTCGAGATTCACTACCGCATGCTCAGCGCTGGGCTGGGGCGTCTTCCTGGTAGGCGCTGAGCTTCCCCCTGGCCGACTGTTGAAACATGCGCACGGGGGCAAAGCTCCTTCTGCTAGCTTTCGGCTGGATTGAGGAGTGGCCGGTTGCCGATAGGAAGGGGAGAGATTCTGGGCTGCCCTCACAGGAGACGCTCCACATGATGTCGCCACGCCTCGTTGCCACCTTGTTCTGCGCCAGCGCTCTATGTGCGAGCCCTTTCGCTCAGAAGGCTCCTAGCAAGAAGGAGCGCCAAGAAAGCGCCGAAAAGAAGCGCCAAGCGATCCTGGAAAAAAAGCGTAAGGAGATCCGTGAGCGTATTCGTGATGCTCGCTCGCGCATGCGCCGCGGTGAGTATGTCGAGTCGCACGTGCGGGTGCGTGTGAAGTTGCGCAATGGCGAGAGGCTCGAAGGGGTCGTCAAGAATGGACGATTCGTCGAGCGGCCGGCTGGGCTCGAGTTCATCCGCAGCGAAATGAAGGTGAAGGGCGCGGGCCTCAGGATTTTTTATTACAACGGCACCGTCGGATATATCTTTATTCCGTACCGCAGCATCGAGACCTATCGAGTGCTGAAGCTCCTAACAGATCTCGAGGTCAAGTCGATCCATGACTCGATGAAGGAGAAAGAGGCCGAGGCGCGTCGATATGCAGAGAAGCGGCGCGAGGAAATCAAAAAGCGGGCTGATGCACATAAGCTAAAGACCGCGAAGAAATCTGCACTTACAGCCGAGCAGAAGGCTGCGGCGGAGCGGGCAAAAATCGAAGCCGAACAAAAGCGGCTCCTCGCGTTGGTTGATGAGTTTCCGCCTTCCAAGGGCTGGAATGCCGAGAAGATCGCCGAACTCAAGCGGCGTGCGATCATCATCAACGTTTACCCGAACAAGAAAGAGCGGCGCTTCATGGACGTCTTCGACGACTGGAAGAAGGGACTCGCGCTGAAAGAACTCGTTAAGCAAGAAGGGAAGAAGGCTGGGAAGCCCGAACCGGGTATAGATCCTGCCGACGACCCTAGTGCCAGGGTTGAAGACGACCCGTACGGGGATCCGGCCTCGAAAGGCTTTGATCCTGTGAAGCCAAAGGAAGAGCCGGGGAAGAAGTCTGGTTCAGAAAAGAAGCCTGGTTCGTCACCGGGCTTTACTCGCTGAGTTACTAACGAGACCGCTTGGCGTAGCGAGGGTGATGCAGGGCTCCTGAGATTTCTTCAACAGCCTGTACGGCGATTGATTGATCCTGGTGCCGCGAGATTGGGAGCCTGCTAGTTCGTCAGCTTTGGCTGGTGAAACTCAAAATAGTGATCCCAGATCTCGTCGAGGCGTGCTTTGGCCGCGTCGAGCGGGAGCGCGCTCCAGCGCTGGCTCTGACTTTGAGCTAGGCCCAGGCGTTCGAGCTTTTGTAGGGCGTCGTCGACCTCGAAGTCGAGATCAGTGTCCCATTTTTCGCGGAACCAGGATTCGATCTGCTTGTCTAGCTCTTCTTCGCTCAGGGGCTCCTCTGCCTGTTCTAGGAAGAAGTATGCGAGGAGGCTTTCCTTGCACTCCTCCTCCTCGGCGCTGTCGATCAGGTGATGGAAGACTCCCGCGTTGTTATCGAGGTTCTTGAAGTAGAGGTTGTCCGTCAGCGTCTTCATGAACTTGATTTTGCGGTTCTTGTATTTGTTCCACTGTTTGAACAAATACGCCGCGAGCGTGCCTAAGCCCACACCGAGAGCGATCAGGGTTTTGTTGTCGAAGATGGGCTCCTTTTCTTCGAAGCCGAGCCAGAACGCAATCAGAGAGGCGATCAAGGCGAAGACCGCGCCAAGCTTGGTCGCGATTACGGCGATGCCACCCGCAACCGCCGGTACTCCCATCACGACTTTGTCCATGGGCTTCATTCGGACCTCGGTGTTCGGAAAGAGCATCTCGAGGTCGGCCTTCGGCACGTTGCGAAAGAGCTTGAGGATCGTCGATCCGGGTTCGAATAGGAGCCCCTTGCGCCCCTTTGCTTCGAAGTAGCTGGATGGCTTGAACTTCACATACATCGCGACGCGCTCGAAGAGCGAGACGTCGATCTTTTGTTTGCGTAGCCCCATCCAGGTTTTGAGGGTCTCGTTGCGCTCGCGTACGCCGCGCCGGAAGAACAGCACCTCCTCGAAGTCTTCGAAGTCGACGAAAAGCCGTATCCGGAACAGCGACTCCGAGTTCATAGCCTCATCCAGTTCCTCCTGGCTTACCTGTTCGTAATTGCTCTTCTCGAGGACCTCACGCAAGGCGGCTACCAGTCGTTGCTGCAGCTCGGGTGTTGGCTGCGGCCGAAGCGAATCCACGACCCGGGTATCCCTATCCGGATCGAAGGGGGCATAGCAGTCCTTGAGCTCCTCTAGCTTCTCGTGGAACTCGAAATGGAAGATGCTCTCGAGCAATGTCGCGAGTTCCCGGTAGCTCCCCTGTTCCTCGGAGGAGAGCCGATCATCGCTCAGGCACATCTGGAGGAGGTCCTGTTTGCGGAAGGGGATGAAGTTCTCGCGTTCGGGGCTCTGCATGCTCTTCGCTCGCCATCGACCTGGGCTGATAGCTTCTGATTCGGCAAGCCTGCTATGTCGGCTGAACCTCGCTCGCCGCGCTTGCCAGCGCTGCTCGGTGTTCGCGCAGTTGTAGTTGCGAGGGCTGGATGCGTAGGCCGCGTGCAGTGAGCTCCAGAGCCTCCTCGTGGAGGACACGGCGGGTCTCGGCCTCGAGTAGGTCATAGTGGGCGATGCCGATGGTGCCGAGGATCACCAGCTCCGGGTCAAAGAGGTCGGCGAGAATTGCGATGGTTTGCCCGAGTTTTTTGGCCACTTGTTGAATGACTCGGAGCGCCGCGACGTCCCCGAGTCGTGCGACTTCGAAGACGAACTCGGTCCGCAGATGCGGCTCGGAGAGCTTGGTCTCTTCCCCCCGCTGCTTGGCGCAAAGTGCTTCGAGTTCGGCCTGCTGAACGATTCCAGGTCCGCTGAGCCAAGCCTCGACACTGCCGCATTTGCCGAAACCAACCGGCCCGGCTTCGCTCAGTCGCAGGTGTCCGATCTCCCCGGCCAGGCCGCGTGGGCCCTCGTAGAGGCGGCCATCGAGCCAAAGGCCCGCGCCGAACCCGGTGCTGAAGGTGAGGAAGATGGCATTGCTGACATCTTGAGCCGAGCCCCAGAGAGCTTCTGCGAGCATGCTCGCATTGGCATCGTTACGCGCGAAAACCGGGCAGCCGGCGAGTTCGGTGAGCTGCGTTCGAAAATCGAAGCCGTGCCAGCGTGGCATATTGGGCACATCTCCGAAGCTACCCGACTTGGGGTCGAAGGGGCCCGGCACTGCCGCTCCGATCGCGTGCAGTGTTTCACCGCGTGCGTGCCGCTCTTGCAACTCCCGGAGGATCAGCACACATTGCGATAAGGTCGCACTGGGCGCTTGCGCCTGAGGGGTGGGGAAGGATTGGCTAGCAATTACGGCGCCATTTTTCCGTCCAAGGCAAACGCCGATTCTCGTGCCACCGATATCGAGTCCTGCGAGTAATGTCATGGATTTATCCCATAGTCCTCGGGGGCCAGGCGAAGCCTTTCCGCGTTCACCTCAGTCCTCCCGCTCGATTTCGAACTTGTCCAGTTTTCGCTGTAATGCGAAGCGCGATATTCCGAGCAGATCCGCGGCTTTTGATTTGTTGCCACCGCTGCGGGCAAAGGCCCGACGGATTTCGGCCTCCTCCAGCTGGCGTACGAGTTCAGGCAGGCTGGACCCTGTTTCGCTGGGTAAGGGCGCTCCCATCTCTAGGGAGAGCTTGGGGTGTTGGACCTTGTCGCTGAAATGCGCGGGCTGGATGACACCCTCACAGAGAAGGAGTGCGCGCCGGATCTCGTTTTCGAGTTCGCGGATATTGCCAGGCCAGGAGTAATCATTCAGGCGGTCGATGGCCTTGGGGTCGATACGTGGAATCGGTCGCTTGGCATCCAGGCAGGCCCGCCGGATCAGATGCTGGACGAGCAGGGGCACGTCGCCGCGGCGTTCACGCAGTGGCGGCAGGCGAATCGGCAGCACGTGTAGGCGGTAGAACAGGTCTTCGCGGAAGCCGCCCTCGTTCAGCATCTCTGGCAGATTTCGGTGTGTGGCGGTTACCAGTCTCACGTCGATCGAAACGGTGCGGCCCGAACCGATCGGCCGCACTTCCTTTTCTTGGATGACCCGGAGCAGCTTTGACTGGAGATCCGGGGACATGTCGCCGACTTCGTCGAGGAAGAGGGTTCCGCCCTTGGCCTGCTCAAAGAGCCCCTTGTGGCTGCGAGTTGCGCCGGTGAAGGCGCCGCGTTCATAGCCGAAGAGTTCGCTCTCAAGCAGGTTTTCGGGTAGGGCCGCACAGTTTTCCGAAACGAACGGGCCTTCGCTGCGGGGGCCCTGTTCGTGGAGGGCGCGAGCCACCAGCTCCTTGCCGGTGCCCGACTCGCCGAGGATCAGCACTGGGTCCGCAGACTCGACGTAGCGGTCGAGCAAGCGGAAGAGCTCCTGCATGGCTGGGCTCTCGCCGATGATTTTGCGGTATTCATGACGGAGCCCCAGGGCCTTGCGCGATTCGGCGAGCTCCTCGCGGACTTCCTTGAGTTCGGCGACCTGGCGCTTGACCTTGCCTTCGAGGCGAGCATTTAGCTCGGCAACGCGGTCGTGCGCTTCTACCAGGGCGCCGTTCTTTTTGCGCAGGTCGGCGACGAGGCGGGCGTTACGTATTGCGACCCCACTGATGTCGGCAAGCACAACCAGCATCTGCCGGTCTTCTTCAGTGAAGGCGTGCTGTTGCAGACGGTTATCCAAATACAGCGCACCTTCGATCTGACCGGCTACGCGTAGGGGGACGCAGAGAACGGAGCGTAGGCGGAGGTCCTCGACGCTCTTCAGCGCTTTGAATCGATCGTCGCTTTGAGCGTTGACGGTCAAGCGCGCCTCACCGCTGGCCAGCACTTCGCGGACGATCGTGTGCGAGAAGCTGCTGGTGGCGTCGGCGATGGATTCGCCAACGAAGTTTCGTGCGACCGCAACGTGGAAGCCTTCGCCGTCTTCGAGGGCCATGAAGCCGCGCTCGGCCTCGGTGGTACGTATCGCCGCTTCCACGATCTGCGGCAGGAGTCGCTGTTGATCGAGTTCAGCATTCAATGCCTGGAGCAGCCGCGCGAAGGTGCCCATATCCAGGCTCTCTTCGCCGCCGGCGGTGGCCTCGGTCATCTTGCTGCACTCATCTACCTCCTGTGGCAGGGGCTCAACAACGATTTCGAAACCTCCAGCCCGCAGGGTTGAGCCGGGATTCATTGCGACCAAGGCTGAGCTTTCGATTCGGCGTCCATCAAGGAAGCTGCCGTTTTGGCTGCCCTCGTCCCGCACGAAAAAGCGGTTCTCGCGATAGAAGATGCTTAGGTGGTGACGGGAAATCGCGCGGTCGCTCAGAGCAACACCTCGACCCCGAGAGCGGCCGATGCTAACCGGGCTGGTGTTAAAGCGATGCGTTGTGCGCTCACCGTCATGCCAGACGTGGAGCATGAATGGCGGGCAGGCCTCGGTCGGGTCGTTGCTGGGTGTTTCCGATGTCACGGGGTTTTCGTGTTCGCCTGCGATCTGGGTCAGGAGGAAACGCAAGAGTTTACGCTCTAAGCCGATGGAGCGTCGAGCACGCGGCTATGCCGCAGCGTGACTTTTTAGCTGGATTCAAGGCGGAAGGATGAGTGGAGAAACCTCGTTGCGCCTCTCACGGTTCCCGTGCGTTGCGGCGCATCCTTTTTATTGCTCACAGAATCTCTTCTAGAGGCGATATGTCAACGGAGGCGCAGAGATCGTGGACAAGGCTCCCAGCCTTATCCAGGCCTTCGATGATCTCGCGTTTGGTGTCCGATCTGCGTCAAGGGGGGCGGGGGGTGAGCTGCTGCTCCGACAGTTATCCCGGAACGACAGGCTCCTCGCTCGATGATCGCTGTGGCTTACTGCTGAGGAAGGTTTTCGAAGGTCGCATCCTCGGTGATCTCTAGATCTACCCGGGTTTCTCGCAGCGAGCAGCTCGGGTGGCTCTACTTTATGCTCGCCGTTTCGTCTTCACTTGGATTGCGGCAAGATGCGCTGATGAGCGACAGCAAGCGCCCCAAACTCCGGCTACTCGAAACCCATGCGCATGAGGAGGACGGGCAGCGCGGCTTGCTGCTTGCCGACCCCGAAGGGCTCTTCGATGGGCAAGTCTTCGTGCCAGAGGGTTTACTGCCGGTTGTTGTGCAATTCTGCGGCGACAAGAGTTTTGCAGAGATCGCCGCCGAGCTCGCAGAGCAATACCAGCAGGAGCTGGAGCCGGAGTTTGTCGAACGCATTGCCGCCGAGCTTCGCGACAAGCTCTGTCTTGAGGGGCCGGAGGTCGAGGCACTGCGTGCAAAGCGCCTTGCAGAGTATCGATCGTCCCCGGCGCGACCGGCTACGAACGCTGGTTCGGCGGGTTATCCCGAAGGAGCGGAGGCCTGCGCCTCCCGCCTTGGCGAAATACTCGCCGAGCTTCCGGCTACGCGCGATCTGAGTGCCCTGGTCGCTCCACATATTGATCTCTTGCGCGGAGAAGAGGGGTATCGCGCGGCCTATGGCGCCTTGGCGGCGAGCCGGAAGCTGGAAGTCTATGTGGTTGTAGGCACGGGGCACCGAGGAAGCGAGAGCGTGCTCGTTCCCACGGCAAAGGCATACGCGACGCCGTTAGGTGTGGTTCCGGTGGCGGAGCCCATCGTCAACTCAGCCGCTGACGCTCTAGGCGCTGAGGTCTGGGATGAGGAGATCCGGCACCTAACCGAGCATTCGGTCGAGTTCCAGGTGCTCTTTTTGCGTTATCTGCACGGGAGCGCTGAGCTCCGAATCGCGCCCTTCCTGACCGGTCACTGCCCGGACGCTCCTAAGTCCACAGAGCTGGGGCGTGCCCTCGACGCGATTGCCGAGACGATTCGCGATATTGGTGTCGAGCGCGTGGGCTTGATTGCAGGAGCCGACCTTGCGCATATCGGCCCCTTCTTCGGAGATCTTGCTCCGGTTTCGGACGAGCAGTTGCGGTTGCTGCGTGAGGCGGACCTTCGCTCGCTTGAACTCTACGCGAAGGGTGACTTCGACGGCTTTTTCGCCGATGTCGAGCAGAACGACAACCCGCGCCGCATCTGTGGAACGCTGCCGATGTATTGCGTTGGCAAGCTCCGCGAAAGGTTGGGACTCTCGCTGAAGAGCGAGCTTCTGCATTATGGACAGGCCCTGGCGCCGGATCGTTCGCAGATGGTTAGCTTTGCCTCGTTGGCGTTCTGGGAATGAATTCGCGCACACAGGTCATCGTCTTGGACGTCTGGGATCCGGCTCGCGGGGGACTTGAGTTCTATGCTGAGAGCCTCCTCGACGCCCTTCGTCTACAGGGGGCGCCATGCCGCGTCGTTTGTGGTGAACGGCGAGCGGAGCTCGATGTGGACTGCGAAGAGCTTGGGGGGCGCGGTCCGGAGTTTTATCGACGACTCGATAGGCGTGGCCAGCGCGATGGGGAGCAGCTACTGCATTTTCGCCATCCGGGAGCATTACCGGGGGTATTCCTGCCCTTGGGAGGGCTCCTCGCTGCGGCACTCGATGCCAGGCGAAAAGCGGAGCCCGCCTATCTGCGTCCTTTCAAGCGGCTGGCGCGATCCCTTGATGCCAGGACGAGGTGCTACCTTGGCCGCGAGCAGAGCTTTTTTACCCAGGCGCAGCCGGGCTTGGTCCTTGCTAGCTCGACCTTAACTGCGGCTGAGGTGAACCGTCGTTATCCCGACTTTGAGGGCCGAGTCGAGGTCACGGGCTTGCCGGTTGACGCTGATCACTTCTCTCTTCCCTCGGAAAGCGATCGCCTGCAGGCGCGGGAGGCACTGCAGCTGGGGCCCGATAGCCTTGTTCTGCTCTGGCTCGGACACGATCCGGTGCGCAAGGGCTTGGCCGTGGCTCGCCGGGTGTTGCGCCGTCTGCGCTTGCGCCGCCTGGACGCTCGCCTGGTTTGTGCGGGACACGGGACTCGCCGCATACATGGTAAGGAGCCTGGGCTGGTGGGACTCGGGCAGCGGAGCGATGTCTTGCGGCTCTTGCATGCCGGAGACCTGCTCTTTCTTCCGAGTCTTGAGGACAACCTCAGCTTTGTCGTGCTTGAGGCCTTGGCGACCGGGCTGCCTTGCGTCACCAGTGCGCAGAATGGCGCGGCGAGCTTCCTCTCAGAGCCCGAGCTGGGCCGGGTGCTGCAAGATCCCAAGGATGTCGCCGAGGCCGACCGCTTGGTTCTGGTCTCGCTGACGAAGGGGATGCTGGCTGCTGACCTGCGACAGCGCCGACGTCAGGCGGTGGCGCCATGCTTCGCGCCGGCACACTTTGCGCGGGTATTGGAGCTGCTAGAGCCACGCCCGCGCTGATTCGCCGGGTTACTTCCAGATGGTTGGCTCTCGCAAGAAGAACCACTTGTTGAGTCGCCAATTTTGCCGGGGGTCGCTCTTGCTCGGATGGTGGATGGTGGTCCGGACATCCAGCATCTCGTTGCGCTGCTGGGCGCTGAGAGCATCCTCTGCCATTACATCCATGGCTGCGACCAAGAATGAGTGGGCCCCACCCAGGGGACTGTCACCCCAGCGCACGCCGATCTTGGGGTCTTTGTCCCAGAAGTTGGCGGGTACCGGTTTGCCCTTATATTCCGCTGGTGTGTAGTAACGCAGGCCCTTGGGGACGAAGCCGAACTTCGGGTCTGTGTAGTTGTAGACCCACGAATACCGGACCGTATCGAGGACATCGTGGGCGATCTGCCGAGCTAAGTTGTCGCCGAAGTAGCGATAAGCTGCCATATAGCCATAGATGACGGCCGCGTGCTGCCAAGGCATGAAGAACATGTGTGGTTTGGGGTATCCGGTGGCGCTGTGTGACCCTTGGAACATTAGCGCTTTGCTGGCGTGAGCCTTTTTCCGCCGCGGCTCGATGACCGTGCGCAGTCTGGCCATTGCGTGGTTCTTGTAGCGAACATCACCCGTGGCGACAAAGCACTTGACGAGGGCTTGCATGGCCCAGCCTTCGGCACGGGCGGTGAGCACGGTGAGCCCACTGAAATACTTGAAGGTTCGGGTGGCACCCATCAGGCACTCCCCGAGGTGCCTGATTTCCTCACGCGTCATATGGTCACCTGTAAAACTGTAGTAGTCGAAGAGGTGGTCGACGGTGAAGTGCTCGACGTCATAGGCGCCAAAGTCGTGGTGGTAGGAAAGAGGGACGCCCTTGCGCCATGCCTTGTAGGGGTCCTTCTGATAAAGCGCTAGGCGGCCGAGGTTTTCACCGCTGACGACGCGCCCACCGGTAATCCGGTATGGCAGTCCGTCCCAGAGGTAGATGTCGTCCCTGGCGCCTACCTTCAGCCCGAATAGGTGATAGGGGCGTAGCTGTTGCGCCCAGGAGATGCCTTCGAGTTGCAGGAGGGGTTCGCTGCGACCTGATTGTGCAGCGAATTGCGCTTCGGCAGTGTGGGGGCCATTCCGAGGTGTCCCGGTCATGGAGGTGTTCTTGTGGTCTCCCCAGGCGCCAAAGGGACCGAAGTGGGTGCTCGTCTGATTCCAAGTCTTCCAGTTGCGAGAGATTTCGAAGTTGAGCTTGGCGTGCGGCTCAGCGGTGCTGCCAAAGATCCCCAAGGCCCCGCTGCGCTTCCAACTCTCCCAGTCAGCGACGGGGATTAGGGTTTGGTCGGCGAAGCCGGTGACGAGTTGCTGCCAGGAGTTGAGCTCTGCACTGCTCCAACTGGGGTCCTTGAAGAAGAGGATGACCCGCCAGTGCTTACCCTGGCCATCACCGAAATATCCCTTCTTGATCAAGCGGACGTGGGTCGAGTTGGGGCCGAAGATGCCTTGGATGTGGGGGCCGGTGCGGTTCTTCAGCGGCTGGCGAACGAGCGCTTCGCAACCGTGGGTCCAGAGCCCTATCTCTTGGAAGGCGACGTCGCCGAGGGGCCGAAGGTTGGGGTCTTTGGATTTGGGGTTGTCCGCGCCTAGATAATCGTTGGAAACGATGAGGTCGAGGGTGGCAAAGGGAAGACCACTGTAGACCTGCAGGTACGTGGTCTGGCTTAGGAAGTCGCGGCCAATGCCCTTTTGGAAGGAGTTGTGGTGGTAGCCACGGGAGCGGAGGACGATCGTGCTGTTGTTGGACTCAAGCAATTCTTGGCCACTGCGCTCAAGGGGGCGGTAGAGGCTGGCGTAGGGGTTGCCGAGGCCGTCGCGCACGGAGGTCCAGATGGAGACATACGGCAGGCCCTGGGCCACGGCCGGGTGGAGCTGGAACCTTGGCAGTGGAATGCGACCGGAGAGCAGCGGGAGCTTCCGTTTTTCTTTGCCGGCCATTAGGGCCAGGGTCTGGGCCTGTGCGATCTTCACTGAGCCATCTGGCCAGTGCTGTAGCACACGCCAATCGGTCGGCCTGCCGTTGATGTTCTTGAGAATCGGCTCAGCTTGCTTGCCTGGAGCAAAGGGGACCGAGGCCTTCATCCACTCGTAGCGGGGGAAAACCGAGTGGTTTTCGATGTGGATCTGAGTGGTCGCTGTCTGCGCCTGGAGGCCGGGGCTGGCGACTAGGGTAAGTAGCAGGGTGGCGAGGATGCGCAGAAAAAGCGTGCAGCATTGATGGGCACGCGGATCACAGGTGGACATACGGCTATAGGGCGGGTCTAAGAGGGGTGAACCGGGCTGCGCATCGCTTTGGCGTCGTGTCGATGCGATGGAAATGAGGGGGACTACGATTTGCAAACTCACCGTGGCCAGGAAAGCAGGGAGGGAACTCTATGCAGCCAGATGATCTTCGAATCGGCGGTCGTCACCCGCTCAGCTATTGCACGAACGTACACCCAGCAAAGACTCTTGACGATTTTCAAATCGTTTTGTGTGAACGGGTTGCGCCGACCCTTCGGAAGGCCATGGGGGAGGGGCCGGCGCTTCTGGCCGCTTGGTGGCCCGAAGACCTCGTGCGCGAATTGGCGGGGGAGGAGACAAAGTTTCGTTCACATCGGGACTTACTCGTCAAGCTCGACCTGGTGCCGGCATCGCTCAACATCTTCCCGCAGGGGCGCTTCCACGGGGCACGAGTCAAGGAGCAGGTCTACCTGCCGGATTGGCGAGATGAGGAAAGATTGGCCTACACGCTCGCGGCGGCTGAGCTCCAGGCTCGAATCCTGGCGGAGTTCGAGGTGGATCGGGGAGCGCTGAGCACGGTCCCCCTCGGTTTTCGTGGCCTTGACCGCAGGGCCCGGCCCGAGCCTGAGCATGTGCAGATGCTCTTCCGGGCGGCCCTCGGCCTTGAGCAGCTTGAGGCTCGCAGTGGGGTGCATTTGGTTCTGGCCATTGAGCCCGAACCCTGGTGCCTCTTGGAGAGCGTCGGGGAAACCGTGGCCTGGATCGAGGATGCGCTTCGGGCCTATGCGGCTACTCAGGGTAATGAGGCGGTGGTGCGCCGGCATATCGGTCTCTGTTTGGACCTCTGCCATGCTGCCGTTCTGGGGGAGGATCCTGTCGAGGCGTTGGAGTTCTGTAAGCGTTCGCAGGTCGTCATACCCAAGGTCCAGCTGAGTAGTGCTCTGCACGCACGGGGAAAGAAAGGCTATGCCCGAGTGCTAGAGCGTGACGAGCCGGTCTACCTGCATCAGATGCGTGCGGTCGACGCTTCGCGTGCCTTTGTCGACCTCGGCTGTGCTGAGGCCCGAGCTTATGAGCCGGGCTCGGCCGAAGAGTGGCGGGTGCATTTCCACGTGCCTCTAAAGTGGCAGGGAGATGCCGAGCTCGGCTCGACGCAGGACGAGGTCTTGCGCTTTGTCGACGTGGTGCGTGGTGGCGGACTTGCACCAGGGACGCTGATGGAGGTCGAGACCTATACGAATCCCGCGATAGCGGACGAGTTGTTCTTCATGGTGGAGCGTTTGACTCGTCCGTGAAGCGAGGGAGTTCTTCGCTGTTATCGGAGCAGAGTTGCCGAAAGTGAGCGCGAGCGGCAGGGCCCGAATCTGGACCTTGCCGCTCGCGACATCTAGCCGGGCCTCTTTCGATGCCTTGCTAGGCTCGGCCGATCATGAAGTCGTGATCATGAAGTCGTGATCGTGAAGTCGAGTGCGTTGGAGACGCCGACGCCGAATCCGCCTCCCACAGGGCAGATTACGAACCACTGCACTGTGAGCTGGAAGCCGCAGAGGGCTGGGCTCGACGGGATCGGTAGTGTGCGTAGCACGCTGCCAGTGCAGCTGCTGCTGCCCCCAGTGAAGGCGGCCGGGTAGCTAAAGAGGGTCGGGAAGGCATACCAGGTGCCGCAGTAGGGTGCTGGTAGCGGGATGCCGGAGCCTGGTGCGCCGCTCTTTAGGAACGTCGCTGCATAAGAGCTTGCCGGTGCGTTCTTCAGTCCCAGCTTGAATGGGGCCCCGAGGCTGGGGTCGCCCATGCTGTAGGCGGTCATCGAGGGGCAGTTCAGGCAGCGGCCGGTAGTGCAGGAGCTTCCGGTGCTGTTTTGCTTCCAGCCGGGGACGATCGCGAGGCCGCGCCAGACGGGCTGCGTCTGCTTCTTGCAGCACTTGCCCGCCCTGATAAGGCACTTGTAGGGGTCGATGATCCTGACGTCTTCGGTGACGGCGCCGTCGGTTGCGTAGAGCTTCTTCGAGCACGGGTCATAGGCGAGTCCCGTTACGAGGCCCCTGCCGCAGATGAAATACTTCATCTGGCAGATGGGCTTGCAGGGAGAGCTGGCCTTGGCGACGTACAGCACGTTTTGGAAACCGTTCGCCTGCTTTACCGCGATATTGACGTAGAGCAGGTCGCGGACTTCGTCGTAGGCAAGTGCTGTTGCGATGGAACTCTTGCTCAGCGGGTAACGGCAGACTGTCCACTTACCAAGGCAGCGAGTAAGGCGGCGAGAATTGTCATAGGTCGTAATCTCCATCGCCCCGGGTGCGGATGCGAGCTGGAAGAGACGCGGATTGCGGTCCGAGCAAGCGAGTCCCGTTACCCGGGCCCTGTTGTGCTGGATAACGGCCTTGACCGTTCGGCATAGTGGCTTGCACATCGCGCCAGGCTCGACCGAGTACTCCGAGAGAACCACGCCGTCGCTGATCCAGACAGATTGGAAACGTGGGTCGTAGGCGGTGCCGCCAGCCCAGGTGTCGGTGGCGCGGAAGGGGTACTTCGTTTTGCACTGAGTAAAAGCAGAGGGGCAGCTGGGGCTGATCTCCTGCATGTCGAGGAAGCCGGTCGGGGTGGGGGCAGGTAGGTCGGCAAAGCCGATGAGATGGCTGGCGTTGACGATCGGCCCCTCCATCTTCTTCACAACGCTGACGTCATCGATGTAGTAGCCGGCGTTGTTATGTCCGGATGTTGAGAGCTGAGTCGCGGTCGAGCTGACGTGGTTCTTGAAGTTGCCAATGACGATGTGGGATTCACCGCCAGTTGCGGTGTAGACACCCTTAATCTGCACCCAGCTGACGGAGTTGGTAATGATGCCGCCGGTATTCTGGATCTGGGGGGTATAGGGCAGAGGGTTGAAGTTCGGGCTCGTGGGGACTGCCCCGATGGACAGGTAGGCGCCGATGTCCTTGCAGGCCCAGCGAGTCTTGTCGCAGCGCGAGACCCAGAACGATATTTCGTATTTGGTACCTGCGACGAGGGCGCTTGTCAGTGGCGCTTGGATGTACTCACGGAAGTTGGACGCCGAGGCGCCAACGTAGGTGATCATCTGCGCGTAGGCCTTGCCAGTTCTTGGGGTCTGGTTTCCCCACATATTGACGGGGACCTTGACCGTCGAGCTGGTGCCACAGACGTGATCGTAGTCGGGCGAGCCGTTGGTCGGTGAGTTCCAGCCGCTGGCCTTGTTGATCTGGCCGGGCAAGCTCGGACAAGAGCTGTGAGTTTCAAAGCTCGGGTTGACGACGAGGTTCTGAGCGCTGACGAAGGGCGCAGAAAGGAATAACAGTACACCGGCGACACCGCCGGCAAGGAGAGAGTGTGAGCGCATGCTCAGGCCTCCAGGTGAGGGAGTAGTAGGGACAGGCGATGCTTCTATCGACGTGAGATTTTCTTCTCTTGTTCCGTGACTTGCGCCTCGGAACCGCCGCTCTTACGGGGAGGGTCGTTTTTGATCTCACAGATGTATCTTTTCGGGCTATGGGTGAGCCAGATGGGCATCAGGCTCGAAGGAGTCGTGCCTGCAGTTGGCCGCTGCGAACGGTGCTTGCTTGTCGGCTCTGCCTGGCGAGTGGCGAGGATCTGGGCGAAAGCCAAGCCTGTGGAATCCTACAAGCCTGGCTGTGGGTTGGCCGGCGAGTGACTCCCCGGTCAAGGGCTTGCTAAGCTGGCGACCTAGATCGGAGACCTTTCATGCGCTTTGACCTTTTGCCTGCCCTTGTGCTATTGACGGTTGCGGCCCATGCCCAGTCGCATTTGTTCACTCATCGTGGATCCGAGGCGCAGGACCAGCTTGGCTTGGCAATGAGTTCTGCTGGAGACCTTGATGGTGATGGGCGCGACGAGTTGATCCTTGCCGCCCCTCGTAGCCGCAGGGGCTATGTGCGCATCCTCTCCGGTCGCGATGGGAGCATTCTCCGTGAGCATTTGGCACCTTCTGGGAGCGCTCGCTTCGGGCACGCGGTAGATGGCGGCATCGATGTGAACGGTGACGATGTCCCCGACTATGTTGTGAGCGATCCATATGCCGATCAGCGTAAAGGGCGCATTTGGGTGTACTCGGGTAAGGACGGCGCGGTGCTCTTCACGAGAGTGGGGGCTGCCGGAGCGCTCTTGGGCTATTCGGCTGGCCTAATGCCTGACTTCGACGGTGACAAGGCCGGAGAGTTCTGGGCCGGAGAGCCGCGAGGAGGTCATCGCCGGGGCGGAGCGGTCTATCTCTGGTCTGGCAAAACGGGGCTCAAGCATCGGCATCACGAGAGCAAGCTCTCTGGCCAGAACTTCGGGCACAGTGTCGCTGCCGGCTTGGATGTGAATGGCGACAAGGTGCCCGACTACGCGATTGCCAGCCCGGGAATCTCAAGTGCAGGCTTTGTTGAGATCTACTCGGGCAAGACCGGGGCTCTACTGAGGCGCATCTCTGGCGCCAGCTCGGGGAGTTTTTTTGCTGTGGCGTTGGCGTTGACGCCTGACATCGATGGCGATGGGGTGGCGGAACTCGCAATAGGTGCCCCGTTTGGCGGGAGAAACAAGGCGGGGCAGGTTCTTCTGTACTCGGGCAAGAGTGGGAAGCTGTTGCGGGCGTTGAGTGGAGCGGCGGCGGGGGGCGAGTTTGGCTTTGCGCTTGCGGCAGCTGGCGATCTTAATGGTGACAAGCTTGACGAGCTGCTCGTCGGGGCTCCAGCCGTTCAGAGCCGGAGGCGCAGGGTGGGGGCCGCCTTTGTTTATTCGGGGAATTACCTGCGAACAGGTCGTGGCGATCGCGTCCTTTTTTCGTTCGTTGGTGAGAAGGATGGTGATGCACTGGGGCGCAGTGTCTTGGGGCGCTTTGATGTTGATGGCGATAAAGTTTTGGACTTCGCCTATTCCGCAATCGGTGCGGATAAGCCAGGCGTCAATACTGGGGCGGTTTATGTGCGCTCAAGTCGAGCCAGGGCGCTGGCCTGCAGTGGGCACCAGATTGTGCTCTCGCGTGGTGGCATGGTCGAATTCTCTTTGGATGGCGGCAGTGCGAACGCTGGCGATCTCTTCCTGATCTTGGGTTCTTCGACTGGAATCAGTCCGGGGAGCAGGGTCGGCAGCCTGCAGGTTCCCCTGGTCTTTGACGGGTATACCAATCTATTGCTGGGGGCACCCGGGGCGCTCATCGCACCCAGCTTTGGGCTTTTCGATAGCAAGGGGCTGGCCAGCGCCAAGCTCTCTCTCCCGTCTATGGTCGCGCCGGGTCTAGTGGGGTTGCGACTCGATCATGCCTATGTGGTCTTCGAGGCAGATGGGTCAGGGCTTAGCTCGGCGAGCAATTCGGTGCCGTTGATCTTCATGCGTTGATACGCAGTCAGGACTCCTGAATGCTCAGCTCCACCTGATCTTCTTCGACCGCCTGCCAGCGGGCCTTTTTCAAGCGCCAGCTAACAGACGGAGAAACTGCTACGTAGATCCGCGTCCTTCTTCTGCGCTCAGGAGCGTTCCTTGTCGAAGTCCTCCTCTGGGGGTGTGTGGGTGGCCACTTGCGCCCTTCACCTGTGTGTCTCTCTCTTCTTGGTCCCTGGGCTACATGCGCAAAAACGCACGAAGGCTCGGCTCGGGGTTCCTGCTGTGCCAGCCAAGAAGGAAGCGCCTCTTGCCCAGCCGGCAGCGAAAAAGTCGGCAGTGAAAAAGCCGGCTAAGGCTCCCAAGCAGCTGCCGAAGCTCGACCTGTCTCGGCTCGATGTCCGCTGTATCGGCCCTGCGCGAATGGGAGGGCGGGTGATTGACTTGGCCGTGAACGAGGCCAAGCCTTCGACCTACTGGGTCGCGACCGCCTCCGGCGGGCTTTGGAAGACGGTGAATGGCGGCGTTACCTTTACTCCGCAGTTTGACCAGGAGCGCTGCGTTTCGATCGGGGACGTCGAGCTTGCCCCCTCCGATCCCAAGATTGTGTGGGTGGGCACCGGGGAGGCCAATAATCGCAACTCCACCTCCTGGGGCAATGGCGTCTACAAGAGTGTCGATGGCGGCAAAAGCTGGAAGCACATGGGGCTACCGAAGAGCTACCACATCGGCGCGATCGCTATTCATCCGAAGAATCCGGATATCGTCTTTGTCGCAGCCTGCGGTGACCTCTGGGCGCCCAATCCCGAGCGCGGTCTCTATCGCACGAAGGATGGGGGCACGACTTGGAATCTGGTGCTGAAGCGGGACCAGTTCACTGGCGCTACCGAAGTCCGCATCGATCCATCGGATCCGAATACCGTTTATGCGGCGCTCTACGAACGGCAGCGAGATGGCTTTGACACCAACGCGCCGAAGAAACGCTGGGGGCCGGGTTCGGGGCTCTTCAAGAGCAGCGACGGTGGCGATACCTGGAGGAAGCTCACGAAGGGGCTGCCGAGCGTCAAGATGGGGCGTATCGCCCTCGACATCTATCGCCAGGATCCGAAGGTGCTCTTCGCACTGATCGAGACCGAGCTGATCGGCACTCTGCCCAAAGGGGCGTCAAAGCCAAAGCCGAAGAAAGCCGGTCCGGCTTTCATGGGGATCAACTCCGCCGATGCCGTAGATGGTGCCGAGCTGCTCAACGTTACTCGCGGTGGCCCAGCGGCGCAGGCGGGGCTGCAACGCGGTGATGTCGTGGTCAAGATGGCCGACAAGCCGGTTACGAGTTCCGACGAGCTGATAGCCGGGATCCGGTCCCATCGATCGGGGGATAAGGTTGAGGTCATCGTCCGCCGGGGCGAAGCGCAGAAGAAGCTCTCGCTGACCTTCGGCTCCCGGCAGAGAGCGGGGGCGGCGGGACGCTCGCCTGTTGCTGGACGCCTCCACGGGCAGATTGCCAATCGAGTGAAGCTGCAGGGACCCAATGGATACCAAACCGGTGGTACCTATCGCAGCGATGACGGTGGTGAGAGCTGGCGGCGCATCAATAGCCTCAACCCTCGTCCGTACTACTTCTCGCGCATCCGTGTCGACCCGCACAACGATCAGCATCTTTTCGTCTGCGGTGTCTCTTTCTATGCGAGCAAGGACGGCGGTAAGAGCTTTGCTTCGGGAAACGCTGCACGGGGGGTGCACGTCGACCACCATGCTCTTTGGATTAACCCCAAGGACGGGCGTCACATGATCCTCGGTGGTGACGGCGGCGTTCACGTGACCTGGGACCGTGGCAAGGCCTGGCAGACCTTCAGCAATTTTGCCATCGGTCAGGCGTATCACGCCAATGCTGACACCCGGAGGCCGTATTGGGTTTATGCCGGTTATCAGGACAACGGTTCTTGGGGCTCTCCGAGCGAGTCGCATTATCACGAAGGTTTGACCAATTACGACGCCTTCAAGATCGGTGGTGGCGACGGCTTTACCTGCCGCATTGACCGAGATGACCCAAACATCGTTTTTGGCGAATCGCAGGGCGGTTCGATGTACTGGCGCAATGTCATGACTGGACAGCGTGGCGGCGTTCGCCGCGTGCCTATGGTCCTGGGCGAGGATTCGCCGCGGCGGGCGCGCGGGAGTACGCGCCTGCGCTGGAACTGGAACACCCCCTTCCTGCTCTCCCACTACAACCAACGAAAGATCTACTACGCTGGCAGTCGAGTCTTCCAATCGCCGAATCGTGGTCGTAACGCCTGGGTCATCAGTCCGGAGATCACCTTGACCGATCGTGGTTCTGCGACGGCTCTGGATGAGTCGAAGCTGCAACCCGGCCTGCTTTGGGTTGGCAGCGATGATGGTGCCGTTCACGTGACGACGGACGAGGGGCGTAAGTGGACGGCGGTCCATTCGCGGATCATGGCCTTGCTGCCCGGAAAGCGGCCGATGTGGGTCAGTCATATTGCCGCCTCGGCGCATTCGGCGAAGCGGGCCTATCTCAGCCTCGATGGGCATCGCTTGGGCGACAAGAACGCTTACGTCTTCGTGACCGAGGACCTGGGGCAGACCTGGCGGAGTATCTCCAAGGGCTTGCCCGCGGATTCGGTGCACTGCATCCACGAGGATGCTCGCAATGCCGATCTGCTCTATGTCGGCACCGAGATGGGACTCTGGATCTCCATGGACCGCGGGGCGACTTGGCAGGAGCTGCCCAAGCCCTTCCCGACGGTGGCGGTGCACGACCTCGACCAGCAGAACCGGGAGGAGCACCTGATTATCGCCACCCATGGGCGCAGCCTGTGGGTCCTGGATATTCGGCCGCTTCGGCGTTTGACTAAGGTGAACCGTGCGAAGTCGCTGTACTTGGTGCAGCCGAATGACGTGCTTCGTCTGCGCAAGCGTCGGCGCACGCTCCAGGGCAGCGCGCATTTTCGTTTGCCCAACCCGCCTGAGCGGGCGGAGATTTATTACTGGCTGGGCAAGGATCAAAAGCTGCCGGTGCAGTTCGAGATTCATAACGCTGCGGGCGAACTGGTTTATCAAGCCAAGATCAAGGGCAAGGCCAAGGGCAAGGCTGGACTGCATCGCTTCGACTGGCCGCTATTGGTTCAACGAGCCCCTGCTCCTCCTGCGCAGGGTCGCCGAAGGCCGGCACCCCGAGCCCCTGCTGGGCAATACGCGATCACGATGACGGTCGGCAAGACGAGGATCACGCGCACGATGCAGATCGAGGACGACCCGCGTCCCCTCGATACCGCAGTGCCGCGCGGGCCGCGGGTATTTGAGGGTCGCTCCGCCGTGGAGCAGGCCGAGATGGACGCCGAGTTCGAACTTCACTTTGGCGACGACACCAAGATCTGAAGAGGCAGACATGAAGATCACGATGCATTCAGTCGCCTTTTCTGGCGCCGTTCTCGCTCTTGCCAGTCTCTTGCCGGCGCAGCAGCGCCGGGCCAGCTCGCAGAGTTCCAAGCCCAAGGTCATCATTTACTCGAGTGCACGCTCTTATATCGAGCATGCCAGTTGGCGCTGGGTCGGCCCTGCGAACCATAGTGGCCGTATCGTCGACCTGGCGGTGCACCCTGGCGATCGCACGGTTTGGTATGTCGCCGCTGCGTCCGGTGGCGTGTGGAAGACCGTGAATCACGGTTTGAGCTTCCGGCGCGTCTTCGGACAGACCGGTCCCTGCACGATCGGCGATATCGCCCTCGATCCCAGTCACCCCGACACCATTTGGGTCGGCACCGGCGAGGCGAATAACCAACGTTCGAGTTATTGGGGAGACGGTGTTTACAAGAGCCGCGATGGGGGCAAGACCTGGAAGAACGTCGGCTTACGGGACAGCCACCACATCGCTCGCATTCTCGTCGACCCGTCGAACAGCAATCGGGTCTTGGTCGCTTCGCTGGGGCGCCTGTACTCCCCCGGAGGCGAGCGCGGTCTCTACTTGACCGAAGATGGTGGCGAGAGCTGGAAGCGCGTGTTGTATGTCAACGAGGACGTTGGTGTCGTTGATGTGGCCTTCCAGCCGGGTAACCCCCAGGTCCTTCTTGCCGCCAGCTACGAGCGGCGTCGGCGGGCCTGGCACTTCGATGGTGCGGGTCCCGGTTCGCGGATTTGGCGTAGCAGCGATGGCGGTCGGACTTGGAAGAAGGTCGAGCAGGGACTCCCTGCTGGCGAATTGGGGCGTATTGGCATCGATTGGGCGCGTTCGAAGCCGGGCACCGTATTCCTGGCGCTTTCCAATCAGAACCCCAAGCCCGTGCGGCGGCGCTCGCTTAGGCCAAGTGCCGAAGCCTTGCTGGCCACTCCGGATGGGGCCTCGCTGGAGCCGGGCGCAAGGGCTGAGGACCAGGCCTGGGAGCGCGAGCAGCAGCGCCATTGGGATGTGCTGACCCCTGAGGGTTCCGAAGAGGATGCTCCTGGAAACAAGACTGCACAGCCTTCGCCCATTGGTGGTGAGGTCTATCGCAGCGATGACGCCGGGCTCTCTTGGCGCAAGGTCAGCACCCAGAACGTTGGCGGTTCGCCGGCTTATTACTACGGGCAGATTCGAGTGGATCCGTCCAACGAGGAAAGGCTCTACGTGCTTTCCGTGCCCCTTTGGGTCAGTACGAACGGTGGCAAGAAGTTCCGCAGGGACGGGGCGAATCGAATCCACGTCGACCACCACGCGCTTTGGATCGATCCCGAAGACGGCGATCACCTCCTGCTTGGTAATGATGGTGGCCTGTTCGAGAGCTGGGATGCTGGCAAGAACTGGGCGCACCACGAAAACCTGCCGATTGGTCAGTACTACGCGATTGGCGTGGACATGGCCCAGCCCTACAGAATCTTCGGTGGCACCCAAGACAACGGCACTTGGTGTATCCCGAGCCAGGGGCCGACCTCGCAAGGGGTTCGCCTAGAGGACTGCTTCAAGGTCTCTGGGGGCGATGGTTTCTTCTGCGTGGTGGATCCTCTCGACAACAACATCGTCTACACGGAGTACCAATTCGGTGGTCTGCTGCGGACTGACCTGCGAACGATGCAGACGCGCGGCATCCGTCCACGACCGGCGAAGGGTGAGCTGCCCTATCGCTTCAACTGGATGTCTCCAATCGTGGCCTCGACTCATGGGCACGGGACTCTCTACTACGCTGGCAACAAGGTCTTCAAGAGTTCCGATCGCGGAGACACTTGGCGTGCGATTAGCGGCGATCTTTCGAAGCAAGACGCCCAGAAGCTCGCCGGTAACGTGCCGCACTGCACGGTGACGATGCTGGCCGAGTCGCCCAAGCGTGCGGGGCTACTTTGGGCCGGCACCGACGACGGCAAGCTCTGGATGACGGCGGACGACGGTGGCAGTTGGCAGGACCTGAGCAGCAAGATGCCTGCGCAAGTGCGTCAGCTCTGGGTCAGCCGCATCGTGCCGAGTAGCCATGCTGAGGGGCGCTGCTACGTGAGCTATACCGGCTACCGCGAGGATCACTTCGAGCCCTATGTCTTTGTGACCGATGACTACGGGCTGACTTGGCGCCAGATCCAAGGCAACCTGCCGCATACGCACCCGGTCAACTGTATCGCCGAGAGTCCGCGCAATCCGGACCTGCTCTTTGTCGGCACTGAGCAGGGTGTCTATGCGACGGTGAGCGGCGGCGGCACTTGGCATCGGATGGGAGGGACGAAGTTCGCGCAGCTTGCGGTGCACGACTTGCTTGTGCATCCGCGGGAGCAAGATCTGATCGTTGGCACCCACGGGCTTGGCATCCACATCGCCAATATTGCAGCCCTGGAGAACGCCAGCGGTGAGCGGCTGGCTGAGGGGCCGGTGCTCGTGCCGCCGCACGACATCCTGCGCTTCCCGCGTGGGACCGACGGTGGCTATGCAGTCATGCCCAGGCAGTGGACTGCGAAGAACCCGGTGCCGGGGACCAAGCTCGCTGCTTGGATCCCCATGGGGGCAAAGAAGCCCAGGCTCATCGTGCGTGACATGCAGGGGCGTGAGCGGAGCAAGGTCATCCTGACCGAAGAACAGGGTTTGCACGTCGTCGATTGGAAGGGGGCGGGCGGGCAGATCGGTGGAAGACCTAGCCTGCTAAAGCGCATCGGTCGGCGTATGAGCACTGCACGCTCGCGGTTGCTACCGCTTGGTGAATATCGGGTCGAACTGGAGATTGCGGGCAAGGTCGTTGGGAGCGAGCGCTTCCGCATCTGGCAGCCGTAAGTGCCGATCGAGTGGCCGTCTGGCGGCCGAGCTACCGGGCCTGTTCTCGGTAGCTCAGTCGCTGGTAGCTGTCGAACAGCTTGCTTAGCCGCGCTAGCTCAGGTGGGGTCAAGCTGAAGAGCGCCGCAGTGCCCGAGCTGCGTGAGAGGGAGCTGAGGCTACGTATCGCTTGGGCACGTTGCCCGAGCGAGCGTTTCATCTCTTCGCCGAAGAAGCGCAGGCTGGCGATGCTGCGCTGTCGAGCCTGAGTGATACTGGTGCTCCGGGGAAGGCTGCTGCAGGAGGAGAGCAGAGCTGCTACGGCCACTAGGCCCAGCGCCCAGATTCGCACTCGCGCCTTGCTCTTGTCGCTTTGCATACGTCCCATCCTCGCTTGCAGCTATCTATCGTCAATGCGGAAGCGAGAGCTTGTGTGGGGTCTTAGTTCCAGGGCCTCTCAGTCGTAGCGTAGTGCCTTTGCCGGGTCGTAGCTTGCTGCTCGCCAGGCGGGCCATAGGGCGAAGAGCAGGCTCAGGGCTATGGCCGCCGCGCCGAAGCTGGCGACGGACACATACTCGATGCGGTAGGGCACATGCTCGAGTCCGTAGATCTGCTTCGGGAACATTTCGATCCCGAGCTGTGATTGCAGGAGCAGGTTGAGGCTGTCGAGGTAGCGGCAGCTTACCCAGCCGAGCAGCGCGCCGAGGGCCACGCCGATGCTTGAGATGATGAGCGCGCAGAAGACGAAGACCGCAGCGATACCGCGCCGAGTGCCGCCAAGGGTGGCGAGGATGCCGATATCCCGGGTCTTTTCGCCGACCATCATCAGCAGGGTCACGAAGATCAAGAGCGCTGACACGACGATCAGCACGAAGAGTACGAGGCGGAAGAGGCCTCGTTGGCTCTCAATCCAATCTAGGTAGCTGGAGTTCTTTCGCTCCCAGGTCCAGATGACGATATCGCGTTCGGGAATCTCGGCGCGTTCGCGGACATTGCGTTCGATTCGAGCGCGAACGGCGTCGAGGTCGCGGCCGGGCTTCAGGCGAATCGCTGCTTCGCTGAAGGATTCGGGGTTGGCCTCATTTCCTGGGTAGAGCAGCCGCCGCATCGTGCGGATGTCCGCGAACGCGGTGGCGCGCTCGTAGCGATAGAAGCCGGCGCTGAAGCTGCCCGACATCGTGAAGCTCGCATCGATAGCGTGGAAGTCTCCCGAGCGTCGCTGTGATCCGCTGGTCAGGCGCAGTTTGGCGCCACGCTGCAGGTCTTCGGCTTCTGCGGTGGCCTGGCCGAGGAGGAGGCTGGGAGCATCCTCTTCGCGGTCGCTGCCTACCGAGACCGGGGCGACCTGGCCGAGAGGCAGACGGGTTTCGGCATCGCTGACCTTGTCGATCCAGCGGCGTAGTGAGGTGACCTTGTCCTCGCGCTGCCAGTCGATTCCGATGACTTGATAGAACTTGGGTTGGTCGCGGAGCGCTTCTTCGGGGCTGGTGATGGGGGGAAGCTCCGACTCTGGCCTGCGCGGGCGGTCGGCGGTGATTGCGCCGTACCAGACCAGCCGGGGCGCGATGGCCTCGACGGCTGGATCCTCCATCACGATCTTCTCGATCTTGGAGAAGGGGACTCGCCGGTCGATGGTGATCAGTGTCAGGTCGCCCGAGGCTGCGCTGAGGTGTTTGCGTAGCTCCTGCAGGTATCCGCTGAAGATGCCGGGGACAACCGTGAGGCTCCAGATGCCGAGCAGAACGCCGATCATGCCGAGCAGCATGATCGGCCGCTTCAGTGCGTAGCGTGAGGCTAGGAAAAGGCGATACACCTCAGGCGGACTCCGCTTTGAGGCTTTGCCCGTCACGCAGGCGCAGGGTGTGGTCACAGCGAGCCGCGAGGCTTTCGTTGTGCGTGACGAGGAGGAAGGAGATTCCTCTCTCCTGATTGATGCGCCAAATCAGGTCGAGGATTTCGGCGGAGGTTTCGGAGTCGAGGTTGCCGGTAGGCTCGTCGGCGAGAATGACCCGGGGCTCGGCGATGAGGGCGCGGGCGATCGCTACCCGCTGGCGTTCGCCGCCCGAGAGCTGTGAGGGATGGTGCTTGAGCCGATCGCTGAGGCCCATTTCGGTGAGCAGCTCGATGGCGCGTTGGCGCAGCCGCTTGCGCTTGCCCATATAGCTGGCGATGCCGCCCTCCATCATCGCTCCGAGCAGGACGTTTTGCAGCGCGGTGAGCTCGGCGATGAGGTGATAGAACTGGAAGACGAAGCCGACGAATTCGTGGCGCAGCTTGGCTTGCTGTCTGGGGGCGAGGCCGCTGACCGTCCTATCTCCGTAGTAAACGATCCCCGAGCTGGGTGGGTCGAGCAGGCCGAGCACGTGGAGCAATGTCGATTTGCCGGCGCCGGAGGCTCCGACCAGGGCTGCGATCTCGCCCTGCTCCAGGCTGAGGTCGACGCCGCGGAGCACAGGGATCTGCCTCTTGCCCAGCTGGTAGCTCTTGGATATCTGTTCGGCGCGCAGGATCGTCGTCATGGTTTTGCTAGTAGCGGAGGGCCTGCACGGGGTCGAGTCGTGCGGCACGCCATGCGGGGAGGAAGCTGAACAGGAGAGCGCTCAGGATTGCGCCTATACCGACCTGAGCCAACCACAATGGCTCGATGGCGTAGGGGATGCCCTCGGAGCTCAGGAAGTTGCGGGGGAAGAGCTCAAGGCCTTGCTGGAAGTAGAACCAGTCGTTGATCGTGTCGAGGTAGTCGAGGGTGATCAGGCCGAGAGCGATGCCGAGCACCGAGCCGACGACGCCGATGACCAGGCCCGAGAACATGAAGATGATCAGGAGCCCGCGCCGGGTGGCGCCCAGGGCGGAGAGGATACCGATGTCATGGGTCTTCTCGGTGACCATGGTCGAGGTCGCAGCGAAGACCAAAAACATCGCGATTACGAGCAGCACGAAGAGGACGAACTTGGTCATGCTGCGTTCGTAGGCGATGGCTTCGAGGAAGCGGGCCTTGCGCTGCTGCCAGGTGAAGGCGCGGGCGCGGTGCCCTTCGCTCTCTAGGGCTGCGTTGATGGCCAGGGCGACTTGCTCGTGTTTGTGCCCTTCGCCGACGCGGATGGCAATTTCGTTGAAGACGTCGATCGGCTCTTCGTCGAAGGGGTCCTGGCCGAAGACGGTGCGTAGCGAGTCGATGTCGACAAAGGCGCTGCTGTTGTCGAGTTCGTAAAGGCCTGAGCGAAAGCTCCCGGTCGTCACAAACTCCAGCTGATAGGAGGCTAGGCCGTTGTCGCCGCGATGGCCGGTCAGGAACTGGTTGATCTGGCCGCGCCGTGGGCGGTAGAGGCTGTCGAGTGGACGGCGAGGCAGGAGCAGCCCGGGCCATTCGTGGGCGAAGCGGTTCTGGCGATTCCGGGGGATGACTTGCGGGTCGATGCGAAACGGGGCTTCCTTGTCGACAGCCCCAAGCTCTTGTGGATCCTTGGATGGCTCCTGGAGGATCCACTTCGAGATCTCGCTGACCTCGGGCTCGTAGCGCCAGTCGACACCGATGAGGCGATAGAAGTGGTCGCTGCTGCGCTGCTCGCGGCCTCCGGCGATTTGGATGCGATTGCGGTCGCCAGCGCGGTAGAGCAGGCCGTGCCAGACGATGCGCGGGGCGCTGGCTTGCACGCCCTCGACGCCTTTGAGGATGCTCCTGAAGGCTTGGTAGGAGGCGTTCTCTGAGGCCCCGAGCACGCTGATGTCCGGGTCGCCGGCACGCTGCTGCAATAGGGTCTCGTCGATGAAGCCGGCGAAGACGCTGACGACGACGACGAGGGCCCAGGTGGCTATCACGACACCGATCACGCAGAGGACGTTGATCCAGCGCGTGAGCAGATAGCGAAGGCCCAGGTAGAACGCGTACATCGCTGTGTCGCCGGCTTAGTTGGCGGCTTCGCCCTCGGTATCGATTTCGGCGTCGGGGTCCTGGGGCTCGTCCTGGCGGCGTAGCAGTGGGAAGAGCACGACGTCGCGGATGGAGTCCTTATTACTCAGGACCATCACCAGGCGGTCAATGCCAATACCGAGCCCGCCGGCTGGTGGCATGCCGTATTCGAGGGCGCTGACGTAGTCGTAGTCGACCTCGCCGGGTGTCTCCTCGTCCTTGGACTGGACCTGCTCTTCGAGGCGCTGCTCTTGGTCGATGGGGTCGTTGAGCTCGGTGAAGGCGTTACCGATTTCCATGCCAGCGAGGAAGATCTCGAAGCGCTCGGCGATTTCGGGGTGGCCGGGCTTGGCCTTGGCGAAGGGGCAGATGTTCTTCGGGTAGTCGTAGAGGAAGGCGGGACCGCGCAGGTGCTTCTCGCAGGTCTCTTCGAATACGTCGTTGGCGATTTTGGCGGCGGGCAGCTCGGGCCGGTAGATCTTGAGTTCTTGCGCCCGCTTGGCCATGGCCTCGTCGTCGAAGTAATCGATGCCGGGGTTGTGCTTGGCGAAGAGCTCTAGGTAGCTGACGCGCTCGAAGGGAGGCTTCAGGTTGTATTTCTCGCCGCGGAACTCGATTTCGTGGCTGCCAATGACCTTGGTGCAGAGGCGGTCGAAGAGCCCTTCGACCCGGCGCATGATCGTTTCGTAGTCGGCGTAGGCTTCGTAGCTCTCGAGCATCGTGAACTCGGGGTTATGCCGAGTGCTGATGCCTTCGTTGCGGAAGACGCGGCCGATTTCGTAGACACGCTCCATGCCACCGACGATGAGGCGCTTGAGGTAGAGCTCCGGCGCGATCCGCATGTAGAGCGGCATGTCGAGGGCGTTGTGGTGGGTGATGAAGGGCTTGGCCGCGGCGCCACCGGCGATGCCCTGGAGGATCGGCGTCTCGACCTCGAGGTAGTCCAGCTCGTCGAAGAAGGCGCGGGTCTCGCGGATGATGCGCGAGCGCAGCATGAAGGCCTCGCGGACCTCGGGGTTGGCGAAGAGGTCGACGTAGCGCATGCGATAGCGCAGCTCCACGTCCTGCAGCCCGTGCCATTTCTCCGGGGCCGGGCGCAGCGACTTGCTGAGCAGCTGCACCTCCTTGGCCCAGATCGTGGGCTCGCCCTTCTTGGTGCGGCCGAGTTCTCCGCGGACACCGATGATATCGTTCGATTCGACGAGCTTGCGCCCCGGCCACCACTCCGGCAGTTCATCGCGCTGGAAGCCGATCTGCAGTCGGCCCGAACGGTCGCTCAGATGGGCGAAACGGAGCTTGCCGAAGTCGCGAACTTGGCCGAGTCGCCCCGCGACAAAGAAGCTCTGTCCTTCCTGGCCATCGACGTCGGCCAGCAGGCTTTCGATGGCGACCGGCTCTCCTTGCGTTCGCGCGGGATAGGCTTCGAGCCCTTTTTCCTTCAGGCCGTCTATCTTCTTCAGGCGGTCTGGCTGGATGTGTTCGGTCATCGAAGGGGTGGCTCCTAAGGGCTGAAAAAACGAGCGAAGCAGGATAGCGGCAGCGCCTCGCTATTGCGCCACTTGATCGAAGCCTGGCCGCCAGCGTTTGCGCCAGGACCTTGCATTTGCCGATCGGGAGTCGACGATGCAAGTCCCGCAGGACACTTGCGGTGGGAAGCCGGTGGAAAACCGGCGCGGACCCGCCGCTGTATGCGATGACAAAGCGCGGCCGGGCGTAAGGGCGAGCCGAAGGGTGGCCCAGGGCGCCGGTCACTGGGGTGAGGTGTGTTGCCGAGCCCTGGGAAGGCCGCCGCGCTGCGGAGGAATCGCGAGCCAGAACACCCCGCAGGTGGCTCCTGGAATATGAGGTACGCATTCTCGAGGAATAGTAATGCGCCTTCTGATGATCGTTCCCGTCTTCGCTTTGGCGTTGCTTGCGGATTCTCTTCCGGCCCAGACCAGCACTTCGCCTTTCGCGACCATCGTCTACTCCTATAAGCCAGGTCTTGGCACTGGCACCTTCAATGACCCCAGTAAGGCACTCGGTGCTCCCAAGGGCGCCGGAGCTTCTTCGGGCAGCTTTGACGTGGTGACGCTTGGTGTCGGTGGTTCTCTGACGCTGGGCTTCGCCGCGCCGATTATGGATGGGCCCGGCGCTGACTTTATCGTCTTCGAAAACGGTTTTTACGTGGGGCAAACTCTGCGTTGTTTTGCCGAGGTCTTCTTCGTCGAGGTGAGTTCCAACGGTAAGGACTTCGCGCGTTTCCCGGTCAGTTATGTCGGGCCGAATGCGAGCGGCCCCTTCGCGGCCTTCCTGGTCGGTAGCTGGCGCGGCCTTGGCGGCACGACGCCAGTGCTGGCGCACTCGGTCCTTCGCCCCGGCATCGATGCCCGGGATGCGGCGCGCGCCGGCGGCGATGCCTTCGATCTCAGTGATCTTAAGCAGCATCCTTTGGTAAAGGCGCAGAAGCTCAACCTTCACCGGATCACCCACCTACGTCTTGTCGACCTGGTCGATGGGACGGTGCGGGACCAGGCGAATCGCCTGATTCGCGATCCCAGTGCTGGCAGCGCCGATGTAGACGCGGTTGCGGTTTTGAACTTCCTAGGGCATCAGGACCCCAAGGCACCCCAGGCCCAACTTGAGTTGACGAAAAGCCGTCGCCTGCGCCTGCGCCTGCGCGATACCGAAGGCATCCTCGATCTCGACCCCGCCAAGCTGCACATGTCGATCCAGGGCATCCCCCTCGACTTTTGGGGCTTCGTCTCGCAGTGCCGCGTGGTCCAGGGAGACGCCAAGGGCTTTACCCTCGAAACGCTGTTCTCCTTGCCGAAGGATTTGCCCGTCAAGCTCTCGCTCTGTGTTCGCGACAAGGCTGGGCGTATCGCCAGCGATAGCGTCGTCTTGCATTGAGTGAGCTTGTCGCTAGCGACTCCTGAACGAAGAGCCCTTAGCACTACTTTGTCAAGTTGCGTCGATTAGGTGCGTGTTAGGTTGTACCGTACGGAGCTGCTGGTGGAATAGCCGCTCGTGGCTCGGAATCCTTTCGC
>PDWJ01000438.1_pt1 | contig 62652 bp, 51 predicted proteins | sample 1430881 | NCBI WGS metagenome assembly PDWJ01 (sample SAMN01162460, study PRJNA174530) | Oral metagenome, whole genome shotgun sequencing project. | biome: Marine environment; feature: Marine mammal; material: Swab sample of the gingival sulcus; isolation source: swab sample of gingival sulcus... | reverse complement strand
ATGTTGTTCTTTGTTGTGCAAAACAAATCTACAACATGAAGGGGAAACCTCCGGGGAGTACCCTTCTCTTTATTTTTTTAGTCGGACACTACTGATTTATTATAAGTAAAGATACTTTTGACGCTTATAGTTGGGAAGATATAAGAAGTGAATATAATATTTTAAAACGATATGATTTGAATATTGACGATTTGGAAAAACAAAATTGGGCAATAACCTATCCGTAAACATAAATAAAGCCTCGGTTTTATCGAGGCTTTATAATTTTACAACAAACTAATTTTAGCCGCTTTTATAAAATGGTCAAGAGTAAGTAGTCCAACCTGAAAAACAGGCTAATATACTGATAAACAGTGTATATATGTTAATAAATAGTTAAACCTGAAAAACAATGGGTTTTTCAGGTTTAACTAAGTAAACATTAATCGTTAATTTGTAGAAAACAGTGTCATGGGATGGGAACAGCAGAGTTAAGAAAAGAGGCGCATAGCTTCATCGAAAGGGCAAGCGATAAGGTCCTTGAGAAGGTGCTCGCTATGGATACAGAGAGTGAGAAGATCGTTGTTGTCGGATACGAAGCTGATGGCACTCCTATCACCCGGGAAGAACTGATCCAGGAAGTCCAGGAGGTTTCAGCCCGGGTTAAGGCCGGGAACTACATTACCCAGGAGGAGATGGAAAAAGGAGTTGAAGGGTGGTAAAGAAAAGGCTTCCTGTTCGATGGTCGCCCAAGGCTGTAAAAGCTGCTATCTTAAGATAAAAAGCCTCGAGGGATCGAGGCTTTTTTATGCTGAATAGGCCTGTCGGGCCTTGTGGTCACGGATGTAGGTATCAATCATATTCAGGGCAGTACGTTTTTTATCTGCTTCAAGCTGGTTCAGGTCCCGGAGTCTACGCAATGTCTGTTTATCGAATTGACTGTTGATGCCTTCGCCAACCAAGTAATCCATGGACAGCAGGTGTATTTGGAGTAGGCTCTTCCTATGAAACTAAAGCTGTTGGTGGCGGTGCTGCTGGATTTGCAACTGCACTTTTAACAGGAGATTGTTTCAGGTGAGCTTTTCTCAGGTGAATTGTTTCAGGTGAATTGTTTCAGGTGAGCTTTCTCAGGTAAGTTGTTTCAGCGAAGATCCAGGAATACTTTTATTAAATTGATGGCAGAAATGAAACTCCCCGGATTGCAGAAAGCCGGCCAACGATTTCCCGGGCCTTTTTCAGGCATGGTTTAATCGTGCCTGCGTGGGGCTAATGACAGAGAACATGAAACGATCATCTGTTTTTGTATTGGTTATTTTGTTAAACAACTTGTTCCTTTGGGCCGGGATTAGACCTACTGAACTTCGCTGCGAGTATCTGAGCGATCCCGTACCTGTGGATGTCCCACATCCGAGACTGGGCTGGATTAATGTAGCAGATCCGGGAGAACGCGGCCAGTTCCAGTCGGCCTGGCAGATCCGGGTAGCCACAAGCAAGCCGGGATTGGAACACCCCGATTTGTGGAACAGCGGGAAGATGGAAGATGCACGCAGCTTTGGAATTGCTTATGCCGGTAAAAGGCTTCGATCCCGGCAGAAATGCTGGTGGCAGGTGAGGGTCTGGGACAAGGATGGGAAGCCATCGGAGTGGAGCAGTCCGGCTTTCTGGCGCATGGGTTTCCTGGAGCCTTCCGAATGGAAGGCTGCCTGGATCGGTGCACCCTGGCAGGGTGAGGAGTGCTTGCCAAAGCCCGCAAATTCAGGGCTTGCACTTCCGGAAAAGCTGCCTCCCCCGGCGCCCTATTTCAGGAGGTCTTTTCAGGTAGAAAAGCAGCTCGAAGAGGCTGTGGTGTATGTGAGCGGACTGGGCTATTTTGAACTCTATCTGAACGGACAAAAAGTGGGCAATGATGTGCTGGTTCCCAACCAGACCAATTATGGTAAACGTCCCGCTCTTCCCGAGCAGTATATTCCGCTTCCCGACGAGTTCAGGGAGTACAAGGTCATGTATCTGGCCTATGACGTTCTCGATATGCTGAAGGAAGGGGGAAATGCCCTTGGGATGATTTTGGGAAATGGCTTTTACAACCCGGCAAAATACTGGGCGATGGGCTATGGAAGTCCTCGCATGATCTTGCAGATGCACCTCCGCTACAGCGATGGTACGGAGGAAGTTCTCTGCAGCGATGAGCAGTGGAAGGTAAGCAGGGGGCCTATTCTCATGGACATGGTTTACTATGGTGAGCACTATGATGCGCGTCTGGAACAGGAGGGCTGGTCCCGGGACGGATTCGATGATGCTTTTTGGACTCCGGCTGTTCGACGAAAGGCACCGGAAGGGAAATTGGTGGCGCATACTGCCGAGCCCGACAGGGTGATGGAAAGCCTGGCACCTTTGCGGATAGAGAAGTTCTATGATGGCCGCTACCACATCGATTTCGGACAGGAAGTAGCGGGTTGGGTTCGTTTGCAGGGTGTGGAAGGCCCGGAAGGACATAAGGTGGAGATCCGGTATCTGAGTTCTTCCTATTCCGGAGACAACAGCTATATCTTCTCCGGGAAGGGCAAAGCCGACTATGCCGCCCGGTTCAACTGGTTTGTATTCAGGGAAGTTGAGGTGCTGAACTGGCCGGGCACTCTTTTGCCAGAGCAGATCAGAGCCGAAGTAGTGCATACGAGGATAGAGGAGAGTGCCGAGTTTTCTTCTTCCAATCCTATGCTGGAACAGATCAATGAGATTTGGCAGCGCAGCCAGACCGACAATATGCACGGGGGCATCGCCAGTGATTGCCCCCACAGGGAACGCTCGCCCTATACCGGTGACGGACAGGTCGCCTGCGTAACCGTAATGCACAACTTTGATGCACGGAATTTCTATTACAAGTGGATTCACGACATGATAGGGGCACAGCTTGTTGAGAGCGGCTATGTGCCCAACGGGGCACCCTGGCAACCGGGTTGTGGTGGAGGCGTGGCCTGGGGAGCCGCAATCTGCATCATTCCGTGGGAGTACTATTTGCACTACGGAGATACAAGCCTTTTGGCGGAGGCTTATGGGCCCATGAAGGCCTATATCCGCTATATGAAAGGCTGGGTCGATGACGAAGGCATAATGTTCTCGAAACGAAAAGGGCTCGACGGAAAGGTGCTGAAGTGGTTCAATCTGGGAGAGTGGCTGGCCCCCGGAGAGTTGCCGCCCGACGAGATGGTGCATACCTTTTATCTCTGGCGCTGTGCCGATTTTACTTCAAAGGCTGCTGCGGTTTTGGGGTTGAGGGAGGAAGCGGAGCAATATGAAGCCCTGGCCGGCCGCACAAGTCGGGCCTTTCATAAGCACTTTTACGACGATGTGAAGGGCTCGTATGGCCCGGCAGGGGGAGATGTTTTCGCACTAATGATGGGGGTGCCTGAGGAGCGTTATGAGCGCGTGGTTGGGGCACTTCGCGCCAATCTAAGGGCAAATGGGGGGCACCTCGATACGGGCATCTTTGGTACCCGGTTTCTCTTCGAGGTGCTGACCGCCAACGGCATGCATGAGGAGGCCTATGAGGCCCTTACCAAGACAGAGGAACCCGGCTATGGCAGGTGGCTCGCATTGGGTGCGACAACCAGCCGGGAATCGTGGGACCAGGGAGGATCCCATAACCATCCGATGTTCGGTGGTGGTCTTTCCTGGATGTACCGTCAACTGGCCGGCATGCAGATCGATGAAGCCTTGCCGGCTTATCGGCACATTGTGTTTAAGCCTCAGCCGGTATCCGGCTTGACACAAATGCGCTATTTTAACAAGACCCCTTATGGGCGAGCAGGCATCGAATGGCGTGATACCCCTGAAGCGGGCGAAGTGGATATTGTCGTTCCGGTTGGGGCCAGGGCCAGCCTCTATCTTCCCGGCCGGGGTTTGACCGAGGTCCTGGAGGGAGGGAAGGAAATTGAATCCGGGGACCACATTCGGGTGTGGTCATCGGATCGGACCGGAATGGTCCTGGAGCTTGCTCAGGGATCGTACCATTTTACCTGTCGGCCCTTTGCTGAAGAATAAACGGGCCGGTGAAGACCATCGCCGGGTTGTCACCCGTTTGATTCACTTTTACCGTATAAACTCAGCATCACTATTGGTGCCGGGAATTTTATGGTGTTCATTTGTCTGGGACTATGTTACAGAAAAGCAGCTGTTCTGAATAAAAGTATTCGCCGAGATGAAAATATAAGGTTAAATTAGAGCAATTAATCTATTTTATTAATGAACAGAGATTCCGCCATTCAGAGAATCGCCAAAGGCGATCTTAATTATGATGTTGTGGTCATTGGGGGAGGGGCCAGCGGTTTGGGCGCAGCACTTGAAGCAGCCTCCCGGGGGTATAAAACGCTCCTGCTCGAAAAATACGACTTTGCCAAAGGGACCTCCAGCAGGAGTACCAAGCTTGTGCACGGCGGCGTGCGCTACCTGGCCCAGGGCAATGTAAGCCTTGTACTGGAGGCTCTTCGGGAAAGAGGCCGCCTGAAGCGAAACGCGCCCCATCTGGTCAGGGACCAGGGTTTTATCATTCCCTGTTATAGCTGGTGGTGTGTACCCTTTTACACCATAGGCCTCACCCTCTACGACCTGATGGCGGGTAAGCTGGGGATCGGGCGATCAATCCCGCTGTCGAAAAAGCGATGTATGCGCGAACTGCCCCACATTAAGCAGAAGAAACTCAGGGGAGGTGTGCGTTATTTCGATGGCCAGTTCGACGATGCACGCCTGGCGGTAAATCTGGCCCAGACCATTGTGGAGCAGGGCGGTGTGGTTGTGAACTACATGGAGCTTACCGACCTGGTCAAAAAGAATGGAAAGATTGCAGGTGTTGTTGCCAGGGATGCTCTGGGCGGGGAGTCTTATGAGATTCGGGCGCGCACAGTTATCAATGCAACGGGTGTTTTTGTCGATGACATCCTGAAGATGGATGAGCCCGAGGGCAGGGACATTGTTAAGCCCAGCCAGGGCATACACCTGGTGGTCGACCGGAAGTATCTGGGAGGGGACCAGGCCCTGATGATCCCAAAGACCAGCGATGGCAGGGTCTTGTTTGCCGTGCCATGGCACGACCATGTAGTGGTTGGAACCACCGATGTGGAAAAGCAGCAGGCAGAGATTGAACCCCATGCTGAAGAAGTCGAAATCAACTACATTCTGGAGACTGCCAGGCTGTATTTTGATCCGCCTTTTAAACGGGACGATGTGTTGGCCGTCTATACCGGATTGCGGCCACTGGCAGCGCCAGCTTCGGAAGGAAAGAAGACCAAGGAAATCTCCAGGGGGCACAAAATTATTGTATCAGCATCGGGAATGGTAACCATCACCGGAGGTAAGTGGACTACCTACAGGAAGATGGGCGAGGACGTGGTGGATAAGGCTGTGAAAACGGCAGGCCTGCAACCCGCCGCATCCCTTACAGAAAGGCTTCGGATTCATGGCTACAAAGAAGAGGTGGATCTGAACGATCCTCACTACTGGTACGGAAGTGACCAGGGCGGCATTCAGGAGCTGATTTCAGCCGAAAAAGCACTGGGCGAAACGATTTCTGAGAAGCTGCAGATACAAAAAGCCCAGATTATCTGGGCTATTCGTGAGGAAATGGCCATGACCCTGGAGGATTGCCTGGGGCGCAGAATTCGCAGCTTGCAGCTGGATGTGGAAGAAGCCCTGCGGATTGCACCCGAGGTTGCACATCTGATGGCTGTGGAACTGGGCAGGGATGAAGCCTGGGAAAAGCAGCAGCTTGAGGACTTTAGCAAGGTAGCTAAGCTTAATACGCTGTAAGTAAAGGACAACACTCATTAAATGTCATACATATGGGATATGTTTTAGCAATTGATCAGGGAACCACCAGTTCCCGTGCCATTGTTTTCGATCGCCAGGGCCAGATTAAGGGTGTGGCCCAAAAGGAATTCACCCAGATCTTCCCGGAGCCTGGCTGGGTAGAGCATGATGCCAATGAGATCTGGGATTCTCAGATCGGGGTTATAAGGGAGGTGCTTCAGAAGACCGCGCTACGGGCTTCCGATATTGTTTCAATTGGAATTACGAACCAGCGCGAGACGGCTGTTGCCTGGGATCGTAAAACCGGTGAGCCACTCTGCCATGCAATTGTATGGCAGGATCGCAGAACCGCGGGGATCTGCGATTCGCTGAAACTGGCCGGGAAAGAGGATCTGATCCGCGACAAGACCGGCCTGGTTGTGGATGCCTATTTCTCTGCGACTAAATGGCAGTGGATGATGGAGCATGTGCCCGGAATTGAGGCGAAAGCGGCTTCAGGGGATCTGGCATTCGGAACCATCGATTCCTGGCTGATCTGGAAACTGACAGGGGGAAAAGTGCATGTTACGGATGTTACCAATGCATCCCGTACCATGGTTTACAACATTCATGAGCTCCACTGGGATACCGAACTGTTGGAGCTGTTCAGGCTGCCTGAGGCGGCTTTGCCCGGGGTTTGTTCGTCCTCGGAGGTCTATGGGAACACAGAACCATCCCTCTTGGGAGCAGCGATTCCCATTGCCGGGATTGCAGGCGATCAGCAGGCCGCTACTTTCGGACAGATGTGTCTTGAGCCGGGTGCGGTAAAGTGCACCTACGGAACCGGCTGTTTTATTCTTTGCAATACCGGATCCCTTGCGGTAAAATCAGATAACAACCTTCTTACTACTATTGCATGTCAGCGTGACGGGGTCACCACCTATGCCCTGGAGGGAAGTATTTTTATAGGTGGAGCTGTGGTTCAATGGTTACGAGACGGGCTGGGCCTGATTAAGGACTCAGCCGAGATCGAAGCCCTGGCTGAATCGGTGAGTGACAATGGGGGGGTGTATTTCGTGCCTGCTTTTACAGGTCTTGGTGCACCTCACTGGGATCCCTATGCCCGTGGATCCATCTCCGGCCTGACCCGGGGGGTAAAGGCCGGGCATATTGCACGGGCAGCTCTCGAAAGTATTGCTTTTCAGGTAAATGATGTAGTACGTGCGATGGAAGAGGATGCGGGCAAGCCCATTACCGATCTGAAGGTTGATGGTGGAGCGGTTGTCAACAATCTGTTGATGCAGTTTCAGGCGGACATCCTGAATACGCCGGTTACCCGGCCCAGGACTATCGAAACCACGGCATTGGGTGCAGCCTATTTGGCCGGGCTGGCCGTTGGATTCTGGTCGTCGGTTGAGGAGATCTCCACACAGTGGGCTGTAGACAGGCGATTCGAGAGCAAGATAGGGGAGGAGGAACAATTGCGTAAGCTGAGCCACTGGCACCGGGCGATTTCCCGTTCAAGAAACTGGCTACACGGGATAAATTGATTTATTTTTGACGATACTAAAGAATACCAAAATGAATGAAGTATTTGCAGAATTTATAGGGACCTTTCTTCTGTTACTATTGGGGAACGGTGTTGTTGCCAATGTGGTTCTCAGCGATACCAAAGGGCACAATGCAGGATGGATTGTGATTGCGCTTGGATGGGGACTGGCCGTATTTGTCGGGGTAGCTGTTGCCGGCCCGGTTTCGGGTGCTCACATTAATCCCGCCGTGACCCTGGGACTGGCGATTGCAGGGATGTTCTCCTGGTCTTTGGTACTGCCTTTTATTGTGGCCCAAATTCTGGGTGCGATGGCGGGTGCCGGAACCGTATGGCTCTTTTACCGGCATCACTTTAATCGAACAGAGGACCCCGGAGCAGTTCTGGCTTGTTATTCAACCATCCCGGCAATTTCCCGGCCTGCTTCAAATTTCCTGAGCGAGCTCATCGGAACCTTTGTACTGATCTTTGTGATTCTCTATATCGCGGAACCCAGTTTAACTTTGGACGGTGCGACCGAAGTTAAAATGGGGATGGGGACCCTGGGTGCACTTCCGGTGGCGCTGCTGGTTACGGCCATCGGCCTCTCGCTTGGAGGAACCACGGGCTATGCCATTAACCCGGCCCGTGATTTTGGCCCCAGAATTATGCATGCGCTTTTACCCATGAATAAAAAGGGAAGCAGCAATTGGGCCTATGCCTGGATTCCTGTTCTGGGTCCTTTTGTCGGTGCTGCTATTGCCGCAGGCTTTTATGTAGTTCATCAGTTGCTGATAGGCTAGTTATTTTTAAACATAATATCGAAGAAATGAAGCGTGACAATCAAGTTTTTTCCTACATCGATCATGAGTATAACCGTCAGAAGCGGGGCATTGAGCTGATCGCTTCCGAGAATTTTGTAAGTACCCAGGTGATGGAGGCCATGGGGTCTTGCCTGACTAATAAGTATGCGGAAGGTTATCCGGGTCATCGCTACTATGGCGGTTGTGAGGTTGTGGATGAGGTGGAGAAGCTGGCTATTGAGCGGCTGTGTATGCTATATGATGCAGAATATGCCAATGTTCAGCCCCATTCGGGCGCCCAGGCCAATATGGCTGTGTTCATGACTGTGCTGCAACCCGGTGATACCTTCATGGGGCTCGACCTCTCGCACGGGGGGCATTTGTCTCACGGTTCACCTGTAAACTCTTCGGGTATTTTGTACAGGGCTGTTTCTTATGGGCTGGACGAGAAAACCGGCCTGATCGACTATGATGCAATGGAGAAAAAGGCCCTGGAAGAAAAGCCTAAGTTGCTCGTAGGAGGGGCTTCAGCCTATTCCAGGGAATGGGACTATAAACGCATGCGTGACATTGCCGACAAAATTGGTGCTTTGTTCATGGTTGACATGGCCCACCCGGCCGGGCTGATTGCAGCCGGTCTGCTGGACAATCCTTTGAAATACGCCCATATCGTGACTTCGACCACTCATAAGACACTTCGCGGGCCGAGAGGTGGCATTATTCTTATGGGTAAGGATTTCGATAATCCCTGGGGAAAAGCCACGAAGAAGGGCGTAATCCGGAAGATGTCCTCGCTATTGAACTCTGCCGTATTTCCGGGAATTCAGGGGGGGCCGCTGGAGCATGTCATTGCAGCCAAGGCCGTTTCCTTTGGGGAAGCCCTCACCGAGGAATTCAAGCTTTACCAGCGTCAGGTAAAAGAAAATGCTCGTGTAATGGCCCAAACCTTTAACGATCTGGGCTACAAAGTGGTTTCAGGGGGAACGGATAACCATTCCATGTTAATCGATTTGCGGACGAAGGTGAAAGACATAAGCGGAAAGCAGGTGGAAAATAGCCTGGTTGAGGCAGATATTACGGTGAACAAGAACATGGTTCCCTTCGATTCCCGCTCGCCCTTCCAGACCAGTGGCATCAGGGTCGGAACCTCTGCAATTACCACCCGTGGTGTGAAGGAAGACTTGATTCCGGGCATCGTGGAAATGATCGACAAGGTCATTCTCCACATCGATGAAGAGCCTATGATTAAGAAGGTGAAATCGAGGGTGAACGAGATGATGGCCGACTTCCCCATGTTTGCATGAGGGGCCAATGGATTGGTATATTTATCCGCTTGTTGTAGGTATCGGCATCATTGCCGGGATTGTGAATACCCTTGCAGCCGGAGGATCCATGCTTACCCTTCCGGTGCTGATGGCCCTTGGATTACCCCCGAATATGGCCAATGGCACCAACCGTATCGCTATCTTTTTACAGAATGTTGTAGGTGCTTCGGCCTTTTATAAACAGCAGGTGTTGGATTTACCCGGGGGGCTCCGTGCAGGTCTTCCTGCTGTAGCGGGTTCACTGCTTGGGGCTTTCATCGCTGTGAATCTCAACGACGAAGCCATGAAACTGGCCATCGCAGGGGTGATGCTGGTGGTCTTCTTTCTTATTCTGCTGAAACCCGGCCCCTGGATTGATTCGCGGGAAAACCATCCGCCGGTTCCTTCCCCTGTGCAGATGCTCCTGTTCTTTGCAGTTGGTATTTACGGGGGATTTATTCAGGCCGGTGTAGGCTTCTTTTTACTTACCAGCCTGGTTCTGGCTTCAGGTTTTGAAGTTGTGAAGGCCAACGCTCTGAAGGTCTTTATCATTATGCTCTATAGCCCTGTTGCTCTGGTGGTCTTCTTTGTTCACGGGGATGTAGATATTTGGATGGGGCTTCTGCTTGCAGCCGGAAATATGACGGGGGCTTATCTGGCTACGCGAATTGCCTTAAAGAAAGGGGCGGTTTTTATCCGTTGGTTCGTGCTGGCAGCCCTGCTGATTGCCTCACTCAAAATGGTGGTGGATGTGATCAGGGCTCTATGATGTAGCGGATCCAGCCGGTTTGCTGGTAGGGGGCATTTTGGTCCATGGTGAAGCGACTGCGTTTTGCTGCAGCAACAACCGTGTTCCAGATGCAGTTGTCCTGGTAGGTTGCTTCAGTGACCACTGCGCTGATGACCTTTCCGTTACGGTCCACTTTTATCTCAACCTTAACAACGATTCGCTGGGTAACACTACAGCCGGAGACATTGGGTTTGGGCAGGGAACCAAGGGCCTTTCGATCCCCAAGGCCATAATTGCCGGCATTGTTGCCCAGTCCGCCTCCGGTGCCATAGTTATCGGCTCCTGCCGAGCCTGTGCTTACGCCCTGGTTTCCCGATCCTCCGGCAACACCTTGTGAGCCATCTCCTTCACCAACGCCCTTTTTCCCAAAGGCACTGCGTCCCATGTTGTTCAAACGCCTGGCTTTTTTCTCCCTTTCCCGGGCAATGCGTTCCTGTTCCAGTCTCTCCCGCTCAATTCTTTCCCGCTCAATTCTTTCCCGTTCCAGACGCTCCTGTTCCTGGCGTCGTTCCCTTTCAATGCGTTCTTTTTCGATGCGTTGCCGCTCAATCTCCTTTGGATCGGGTTTGGGGGTTTCCACTACCCGTGTTTCTTCCAGATCCTGGGTTTGGTCGGGCTTAGCAACGGGTTCTGTATAGCTGGGTTCAGGCGGGGCAGTTTCAGCTACCGTACTTTCCTGAACCACCGGAAGGTCGGGATCACCTGCATTTTCCTCATCTCCACTGGGTTCGAACTGACCAAAACCACTGTCGTCGGTGCCAAAATTTACCAGGATGCCCTCCTCTTCCGGGGGCGGATCGGGGAAGGTAAGCCCGGCGAAGATCATCAGGGCAAGCAGGAGCCCGTGATAGATGATGGTGGCGATAAGTCCTCTTCGACTGATTTTCATAACAATACGCTATGACGGTTGCGTTCCCAGTATGACTTTGTAGCGGTTTCGCTTTGCGATTTCAAGAAAGGCAAAAACCTCCTCCATGTTCAGTGTACGGTCGGCGTTCAGCCTCACCGTGGGTGCTTCACCGTAACCTTCCAGCTTTTTCTGAAGGACGGATTCCAGTTCCGCCAGGCTGTATACCTGATCATCGACCCAGATGTTCTTACTGTTGTCGATGGAAACCACCAGTACCGGATTGGCCTGGGTCTGGTTGTTGCTCTCGGGCAAAGAAACATTTTGGGAAGCAGGCACAACCAGGGTTGAAGTGATCATGAAAAAAATCAGAAGAAGGAACACAATGTCGGTCATTCCGCTCATACTGAAATTCTTACTGGTCTTATTTCTGGAGGTAATGGCCATTACAACTGTTTGAGTACCACGGTGTAATCCCTGTCTGCTGCTACATTCATCACTTTTACGGCATCCCCCACAGAGACCCTGGGAGAGGTGACGATTTTGATGGTTGGGTCGGGGGTACCCAGGAGTTTTCGTTCCAATACTGCGCCAAGCTCTTCCAGTTGAACCGATTTCCCGTCAACGGTTACCCGGCTGTTGCTGTCTATGGTTACCGTGGGAATGACGGATTCGCCGGCGACTGTCATCTGACTGCTGCTGGGTAAGAGCATTTTCAATGCATTGGGGGCAATCAGGGTAGAAGTAAGCATGAAAAAAATAAGCAGGAGAAACACAATATCGTTCATGCCCGAGTTAGCAAAATTATCCAGTACCCTGTTTCTCGGCTTGAGTGCCATTGCGTTCTATTTTGCCGGTTCGTTAAGCAGATCAATGAATTCAGAGGCTCCGGCCTCCATATTGTTAATCACCTTATCGACACGTGCCACCAGAATATTGTATGCAAAGAATGCGATGATTCCAACAATTAGTCCGGCAACGGTGGTGATCAGGGCGGTGTAAATCCCCCCGGAAAGCTCACCCACATTGATGTTGTTCCCGGCGGTTGACATCTGGTGAAAGGCCTGAACCATCCCGATAACTGTACCCAGGAAACCAATCATGGGGGCCCCGCCGGCAACTGTGGCAAGGGTAGGGAGGCCCTTCTCCAGCTTGTAGACTTCCAGTCGCCCCACATTCTCAATGGCTGCATTGACATCATTCAGGGGGCGTCCAATGCGGCTGATTCCCTTTTCAATCATATTGGCAACAGGGTTGTCAGTCGACTGGCAAAGCCCACGCGCCGCGTCAACCTTTCCGCTGGTAATGTGGTCCTTGATTCGGTTCATGAAATTCTGATCGATTTTGGAAGCCCGTTTGATGGCTACCCAACGCTCGAAAAAGATATAGACGGCGATAAAACTCAGGATGACAATGGGCACCATCACCCAGCCGCCTTTGATAGCCAGGTCGATAAAGGACTCACTTGATGTGCCCTGAACGGCTGCCGTATCAATGCCTGTCACTTGAAGAAAAACCATGCTGATCGTGTATTGAATTTTCGCTGAAGTTATAAAAAATAACGGGATATACGCTTGCTTAGTATATCCCGTTATCACGTTTTTTCTCTCGCTCAAAGCAGAGGAGAAAAGCTTGTATTGCTTAGTGCAGTACCAGCGATTGCAGGTAGTATGCACCGGCTCCTGCCAGGTAACCCAGAAGGGCCAGCAGCGAGATCTTTTTCATGTACCAGATGAAGTCGATGCGTTCCATACCCATGGCGGCAACACCGGCAGCAGATCCAATGATCAGGATGCTTCCACCTGTACCTGCACAGTAAGCCAGAAACTCCCAGAAGAGCCCGTCCTGAACGAAGTAGTGGGCATATTCAAGGGCGGCCGGGTCGGTGATTGCAGCCAGGGAGGCGGCATCCTCGATGGGATACATACCCATGGAACCAGCCACCAGAGGCACGTTGTCGACGATGGCCGAGAGTACACCAATGGCCAGGTCAATCAGGAAGATATTCCCCAGGTTCTCGTCGAGCCATTGGGCCAGTACGGCCAGCTGACCGGCACTTTGAAGTGCAGCAACAGCCGAAAGAATACCAAGGAAAAAGAAGATGGTGGGGGTGTCCACGTGTTTCACGATGTGGATCACTTTCAGTTTTTTCTTAACCTCATCGGGTTTCTTCGCGTGCAGAAGCTCTGTCACCATCCAGATGATCGAGAGTGAGAGCAGCATGCCCATGTATGGCGGCAGGTGAGTTATGGTCTTGAAAACCGGAACGAAGAGCAGGCCGGAAACACCAAGAATGAGAAGCAGGCGCTGTTCAAAGGGCTTGGTATGGATTTTTTCGTTCGGATCTGCATCGGGACGCTCAACATTTCCTTTCATGGTGATGCTCAGCACGGACAGGGGAACAATCATGGTAATCAGGCTGGGGCCGATCACGCGGGTGATAATGGCACCTGTGGTTACCTGTCCACCGATCCAAAGCATGATGGTGGTGACATCGCCAATGGGTGACCAGGCTCCACCGGCGTTGGCAGCAAGTACAATCATGGAGGCGAAAAACCATTTGGTTTCTTTGTCCTTGATAAGCTTCCTGAGCAGGGCTACCATTACGATGGTGGTGGTCAGGTTATCAAGGGCAGCCGACATGAAAAAGGTGAGGAAGCTCAGAATCCACAGCAATTTTACCTTGTGGGTAGTTTCGATCTTGTCGGTGATGACTTTGAAACCATTGTGCTTGTCGATAACCTCAACGATGGTCATGGCTCCCAGAAGGAAGAAGAGAATCTCCGAGATTTCACCCAGGTGGTGGATGATTTCGTTGTGCACAATGAAGTGACGCATCGCTTCAACACCATGCTCAGCTTCTCCGTGTCCGTGACCTTCGGCAAGGAAACTGTTCCATGATCCGCTCAGTCCGGCAGTAAAGATTTCAAAAGCGCCAAAAATGTACAGAACCCACAGCAGACTCCCGATCATCAGGGCCGGGACGGCCTTGTCAACGCGCAGTGGGTGTTCCAGGGCAATGGCAACATAGCCCAGAACAAATACGACGACCATTACAATAAACATATTCTCGATTTTAGGTTGTAAAAAAAGAAAGCCAAATATAGAAAAGTTTTAAGCATCGGGGCTGTTTTCCTTCTACTTTTTCTTCTTCTTCTTTTTACGATTTGTGAGGCCCTCTTTGTATCTCAGGAGCAAGCTGTTTAAATCATCAAAATCTTCGCGGTACGAAACCCCTACACCCTGCTTGTAGGTTGCAAGATCGGAGAACAGCAATTCGTCCCTTGAGCGGTTGAAAGCGATTAAGCTTACATTGTCTGTTACCCGAAATTCTACGTCAAGGTCACCCACCACATACGGATTCCCGTTGGTGGAGATATTGCTTTCCTGGCCACCAACATCGAGGTTGCCCGAAATGATTACACGATCGTCGAGAAGCTGGGTCGAGAGGGCTACTTCCACCTCGTCGCTGCTTACCTGATCGCCCGGCCGGTAATTAATCCCGATATCAAAGTCATCGCTGATCTGGGAGAGCCAGTTGCTGAGTTGGTTCGAAAGCAGTTCACTGGCCGTGATTCCTGCCAGATTGCCCGAGCCTTCTGTCACACTCTGATCGCTGTAACCACCTACACTGTAAAAGTTATTGATGACCAGCAGGGACAGGAATTGCCTCATGAGTTCTTCATCGGTGGAGGTGCTGTTCTCGAGCAGATTGCGGGTTTCAGGGTTGGCAGTCGGCATTTCAATTCCGGTACTGATAGAGGGGGACTGAAGATCGCCCTGCAGGCTTAGGTGACATTCAACCGGCAGGCGTTTATTCAGGTTCCAGGCTTCTCCTTCACTGCGGTCGCCGGGCCAAAGATTCAGCGGGGCACAGCGGGTTCCATAGATGGCCTTTAGGTCGATTTTGGCATTGGTTGGGGAGCCGCTGAAGGAAATTTTTCCTCCCGGCTCAATCTCAAAGCGCTTGTTGATCACATTTTGCAGGGTGAACAAATAGTCTCCGCCCTGTAATTCCACATCCCCGTAAAGCTGAAAACCATCGCTTCGATCCAGCTTCATGCGAAGGCTACCCTTGCCATTTGTCTCGATGATATCTCCAACCTTGGGGTCGAAGATCAGTTGCACCCTGGCATCGGGGGTAATGTCTATGGCCAGGTCGAGGCTTATTCCACCCAGACCTGAAGATGGATAAGCACTCTGGTTTACAGCCTTTTCTTCTTCTACAAAGGTGATGAAATCGGAATGCTTCACTTCACTGGCATTGTAGAGGGGGAGAAAGAAACGGGAACGATCTCCGGTTCCTGCCTTAATCGTAAAGTGAAGGGCCGAAAAGGGGCCTTCTATCCCCACAGTCCCACTTCCGAAAATCGTTCCGTAAAAGGTCTCATTCTGTCCGGCCCTGGTATTCAGGCACAGGATATTGTCTGCAGCAATATTGAGTTTGCATCGAAAGTCTTTCAAATAGTCGGAGCTAATTGAACCGCTGGCCCTGGCCAGATGTCCATAGCTGTCGCTTAGGCGGAAATCGTCGAAATAGAGGTTGTTATTGAATACCCGGATCTCGTCCGAAAACCGGTAAGGGACATTCGAAAAGGAGAGCAGGCCATACCCGTCGATGACAGCTATTGAGCCATTTAATTCGGGTTCGCCTAAGCTTCCGTTTAGCTTTAAATCGAGCTTGAGATTGCCTGAGGGCTTCTCAATAACAGTGCTCAGATAGGGGGCCAAAATGCGCAAATCCACTTGCCTGAGAGCTGCCTCAAAATCAATGGAGCCGGAGGCAGGTGTATAGTAGCCCGTGATCTGGTTTTGAGCCTGATTCCCTCTGAAGCTTGCCAGATCCATATAGATGCTGTTCATGTCTTCGTCCCAACTGGCGTTCAGCCGCGTTTTCCCAAGCAAGATGTCGTTTACCCGGAGGGTGTCAACATGCAGATCGGAGAAGAGGAAGGGCTTTTCATCAAGCCGCTTGTAGTTCAGGTCGCCGGAAATGAAGCCCCCCAGCTTTGCGGGCATTCCGCTAAGCCGGGAAATACTCGCTAAATCGAGTTTACGAACCTTCATTCCAAAATTCCGGTCACCCCCGGAAGCGAGCCTGGCATGAGCCATGAGTTGCCGGCTGCCGCTCTCGATAAACAGGCTGTCGAGAAGAAATACCTTCCGGTCCCACTCCATGCGTGCCGGGTAAATCTGCCACGGCTCGTTTCTCACCATGATGTCTGTGGGACTGAGGTCGATCACAAAACGCCTGTCGGTCGAATCCTCAGCCAGGAAAAATGCATTGAAATGAAGCTCTCCGGCATATGAGGGTTGCGCATGGTTGTCCCAGGAAATACGAAGTCGGGCGGTATCATGCTTCACCTTAAAGGAAAGTTCCTGATTCTCGAGGGCATAGGACTTGCCGAATCCCAGGCTGTCGGCCTTTAGATCCAGTGCAAATTGCCGGGGGCTGATATCCGAGTTTAGTCTCAGATTATACAGGTGATTGCCATAAGCCGAAAAACCCGGGAACCAGGCCGAACTTTGAATCCTGTCCGATAGCGGCTGATAAAGCCCTGAAATCACTGCCCCGTCGGCCACCTGGAACGATGGAAGGAAAAAATCCAGCAGCGAGTTGATTCTTTTAAGATTAACATGGTAAAAGAAGCGATTCAGGCTGTCGGGAGGCGGAGGGGGCCCCGGTTGGATGTCGATGTAGTGTTCCGCAAGATTTTTCAGTGCAGCAGGAAGACTTGAGAGCTTAAAACGGCCTCCAATGGTGGCATCAAAGAGGCCCGAGTTAATTGTGATACCCGAGCTGTCTGCATTTTGCAGACTTGTCACCTTCATATCGTAGAATTGTAAAAGCTGGTCCTCTCTTTCAAAGAGACTGTTGATGAGGTGAATCTCTCCGTTCAGTTCATCAATGTTGTTTCCCGAAACATCGGTTTTAATCAGAAAGGAGGCAAATGAACGGGGATCATCACTTCCCAGATTGAGGAAATAGGGCCTTGCGCGTGCCACATCGGCTGTGAACTTATAAGAAGGAATGTCTCCGCTCATATCCATGCGGCCCTTGAAGTCCATCCTGATATTCGGGTCATTTACCCTGAATCCGCCATCGAAGGTTTCATTGCTGAAGGCACCATCGACCACAATGTTCGAATAGGCATAGCCATGAAGCTCGAGGGTATCCACAATTCCGCGCAAATCTGCATTTAGCCGGTTCTGGAAAAAACGTCCTTTGGTTTCGATATCCATATCGAGCCCCCCAAGCAGCTTCTCCTGCCTGAGAAAGGTTCCAAGGTTGAAATTCCGGGTCCGGAGTCGTCCCATGAAGTCGAGGCCATTCAGGCTGTCGGGTTCAAAGCTCAGATCCATGAGCATTCTTCCCATATCACTGATTAAAAGTCCGTTGGCAACGAATTGATCCGGATAGCCGGTAAACCTTCCCTCAAAATCGAGATTTCCCAGGTTGCCCCAGGGATAGGAAACCGGCCTGTTGGAATCGCGGACGCCATTGAAGATGTCTTCAATATCCCTCACCGAACTGTGCAGTTCCCTGAAATTGAGGTCCATGAAGGTGTTTTTTATCTCGGGCAATCCGATTGATCGGAAATCAAATGCGAGGGTGCTGTTGTCATCAATGGTGAGAAGGAGATTCTTACCTCGTAAATTGTTCAGTCTTCCGTGGATGAATCCATCGAGCAGGATCCGTCTGAATGGCAAGTCAAGCCCGGGGATAAAATAAGCCAGGTCACTCATGGCCAGCTCGGATTGCGACGACGCAAAATCCAGGTCGACGGCTTTTGAGAAGCGATTAAAATCCCTGGAGTGCGAATAATTGAAGAAAAGACGCTGAACATGCAAATCCGAATCCCGTGTTTTGATGTCAACTGAAGCAAAGTGCATATGGTGTTTGCTGATTTCAAGTCTGGATCTGAGGTTGATGATGTCGAAACCCGAAATCTCATGTCCCTTAAGGGAGATGATATCCATGCTCACCGTGTCTCTTGCACTTTGAAGGTTCTTTACCCTGACCTGAAGGCCTTTCAGGTGCAGGTCGCTAAAGTTAACCCCACTGTCCACTGCTTTCTTTTCATCGTAGCTGAGGGAGAAGCGACTGTCGATCAGCTTAATATCAGCGAAGTAAAGCCTGGTTTTTAGTTCTGGAGGAACGTGGGGATGCTTAAGTTTGTCGATCAGATACTGGAGACTGATTTCTTTTGTGCTGTCCAGGGTGAAGTTGACGTAGGCATTCTCAATGACAACCGATTTAAAACTATAGCCTTTTTCTTTATCCGGCTGCAGCTTTTTGAGCCGTACTTTGGCCAGCTCAGCGTAAATGAGGGTGTCTCCATCCTGGTCCGAAAGGTAGAAATCCCTTAACTGGATTCGTTTAAAAAAAGAATAGTTGACCGAGGAAACGCTAAGCTGGACGTCTAAGTCTTCGGCGAATTTTGAAGTCAGGAAATTGCTCACGGTGGTTTGAACCTGTCTGTTTTGGAGGAAAAGAAGGGAGAATGCAGGTATTGCAAGCAGAACCAGCAGGAGGACCAGACCTATTTTCGCTATCTTTTTAATACTTTTGCTTTCTAAATTCCTGAACGTAGCAAAAATAAAAAAAGTTGCCATGGGCGCCGTTATACTTGGTATTGAATCCTCCTGCGACGATACATCAGCAGCCCTTGTTGAAGGCCGTAAGCTTTTGTCGAATGTCATTGCCTCGCAGGAGATTCACCGCAAATACGGAGGGGTGGTGCCCGAACTGGCTTCAAGGGCGCATCAGCAAAACATCGTTCCCGTGGTCGATCACGCCTTGCATAAAGCCGGTGTGGGCCTTTCGGATCTGGATGCCATTGCCTTTACCAGAGGACCTGGTTTGCTGGGGTCTTTGTTAGTCGGAACCTCTTTTACCAAAGGCCTTAGTGCTGCCCTGGATATCCCGATGATAGAGGTCAATCACCTGAAAGCACACATTCTGGTTCATTTTCTCCGGGAAGAAGGCCGGTTGACAGACGAACCTTCGTTTCCCTTTCTCTGTCTTTTGGTCTCGGGTGGGCATTCGCAGCTTGTTCTGGTCAGGAACTACGACCAGATGGAAATCATTGGTAAAACCATTGATGATGCGGCAGGCGAGGCCTTTGATAAATGTGCCAAGTTGATGGATCTACCCTATCCCGGGGGGCCCCATATCGACAGGCTGGCCGGGGAAGGTGATCCGAAGCGCTTTCGCTTCAATCGCCCCCGGATCGATGGATTCGACTATTCCTTCAGCGGCCTGAAAACCTCTTTTTTGTATTTTCTGCGCGATGAACTCAAAAGGGATGCTTCGTTCATAGAAAACAACAAGGCCGACCTTGCTGCTTCCCTCCAGCATACCATCATCGACATACTTCTCCAAAAGCTGGTGCCTGCCGTAAAGAAAACAGGTGTGAGGGAAGTGGCCCTTGCTGGTGGAGTGTCTGCCAATTCGGGGCTCAGGGCAGCATTGGAAGCCGAAGGCAGGAAGCGGGGATGGAAGCTTTTTATTCCCTCCCTTCGGTTTACAACCGACAATGCTGCAATGATCGCCATCGCCGGCCATTTCAATCATCTTGCGGGACGTTTTGCCGAGGACGATATATCTCCCCAGGCCCGGATGTATTTTTGAAAAAATAACTATCTTCGAAATGACTAACAGGTCGCAGGAATGGATAGACTAGAGTTCCAACCCACTCAAAAAACTCCATACGTTCTTCTTGACCCCGCAGGTACCCTGCGGTTCAGGGGGAGGTCGATTCCTGAGGATGTTTCCTTGTTTTACGAGGACATCCTTGACTGGGTCATTGCCTTTGCGTCTTCGCCTCCTGCGAAAACCACCGTCGATATTGAAATGGAGTATCTGAACAGCGGTACTTCAAAGTATATGCTCAGGCTTCTGAAAAAGCTTAAAGAGGTGGAGTCCGATGGCTATGGCCTCCGCATCAACTGGGTTTATGAAGCAGGGGATGACGACATTCTTGAACGGGGCGAGTACTATGCCTCCATCCTCGACCTGGAGATCAATTTCGTGGAAGTCGAGTAATCCGGCCTAATTCATCAGAATTTTCCCGAGTTTTTTCCAGTATGCCCTGTGGAAGCTGTATGCGGCATCGTTGCGTATATGCTCGGCAAATGAGGCTTCTGTTCCGCAGCTTTCCCTGTGCTTGATCGAAGGATCGAAGAGCCCGGGTTTTTCGGGATGGAATTGTACTCCAAATACATGTGGGTAGCGGCGATGCTCAATGGCTTCGATGATGCGGCCATCATCGGACCATGCAGCAACAGTCCATCCGGGCTGCAGGTTTTCCAGGGCCTGGTGATGGCTGCTGAGTACAAGGGGGGTTCGGATGCCGGCTGAAGTGGAAGCCAGGTTGTCCCTGAAATCAATAAAGGTTCCTTCTTCAATTCTGATTTTATGAAAGTGGTAGGAGCTAAGGTGGCTGCAATCATGGCTCAGCCTTGCCCCATAGTTGCTGTGCATCTGATCGGGGGGCAGATCCAGAATATCTTCCACGGTCCAAAGTCCATATACCTCGCTGGGAATGTCCTGTATCATTGTTCCGCCACTGGCTACATGCATGGTTTGCATGCCCAGACAGATTCCGCTGATCAGGTAGTCGGGCTTTTCCTGCATCCAGGGCTTGTGCGCTTTGTTCCGGGGACTGCCAAGGAGATGGAACAGATAGGAGAGTTCCATGTAGTGCCGGTAAGGGTCAGTGACAGAGGTAAGCAGGTGTAATTCTTCGCCATAGCAATGTGGCGGGATGTCTGGGCCTCCCATGAAGAGCGCTCCCTTTGAGCTCCGAAAAAGGGTTTCAAACTGTTTTGAACAGGCATTTTTCTGCCAGAGCTTTCCGGCTTCGAGCTCGCCTTCGACCTTTTGAATGCTGAGCCGGCTGTCCGGATGTTCATAAAGGTAAATGGCCGACAACTGATAGTCATAGTTTTCATCTTTATGGAAGACGCCCTGGATATGGAAATTCGAAAGGGGGAACAATTCTTCATCGATGAGCGTTTTCACCAGTTCGAGATTATACGCTGTCGGGTGAAAGAGAAGGAGGGTGTCGGTGGCCCTGCAAATCGCCGATACACCGAGGACGATAAATAAGCTAAGAATGGTTTTTTTCATCATGCGACTATTGAAGAAGGTCAGAAAGTCTTTCGCTGAAGAACCTCAGATTCTCGCGGGTTTCTTCGTCGAGTTTCCTGGCTGATATCTTTCCGGCACAGACTTCCTGTAGAAAATTCGAAGCCAGTATAGCTCTTGAGTAATTGTTATCGTGCAGGTAGTCGGAGTTGCGGACAGTAATCCCCTCCCTGACCTGAACAATGTGTTTTTTAAAGTCGATGGTAGAGAACAGATCCTCGGGTTCGGGGAAGCCGTCGAGCAGGATCAACTGCTCATTGGCCAGATCGATCTTATTGTCGAAGAGGTCTTTACGGAGATTTTCATGAACCGCTCTTTCCTCGCTGTTGTCGAAGTTCAGGACAATGTAATCCAGTCCCCAACCAATCAGAATATTAACCATCATATGAATACTCTCCCCACCGGAGGCGGGCAGGAAATAGCATTCCTTTTTGCAATCGCTCAGTCTGGCCATGGCCTTGAGGAAATAGTACGAAGCCAGGTCCTTTACAATCACGTTGTTATAGGATTTAATGATCTCCTGTTGATTGAGCCGTGCTCCCATGGTCGCATAGATTGGCGAGAGGGTGTCTGCGGTGGCCGAACCCAGACTTCGCGCACTGAATACAAGGGTTTCACTGTTCAGATCATCTTCAATCGCCCTTTGTACAGCCAGAATCCGATAGAGCTTGTTGACATCGATCAGATGCGGAGAATGTGTTGTATAGATAATCTGCATGTTTTCTCTGATATCGTCGAAAACAGCCAGTACATCCTCCTGTGCTCTGGCATGCAGACTGACTCCGGGTTCGTCGATGAGCAGTACTTTGTTGTGCCTGCTTTTGTCCATAGCCGTAGCTTTTAGCTCGAGAAAGAAGGACAGGAACCACCTTACCCCACGGCTACGTTGTTTCGGATAGAGTCGTTCTTCCTCGTCCTTAATCCAGAATTCGATGTAGGGCTTCCCGCTTTTTTCCGGGTTGGTGTGGTCGTAGTGGGATAGTTCGAAGTTGATTTTTATTTTGTTGTTTTTCCCTAAATTCTGTCTCCAGAAATCCTGAAAGTTGAGGCTGAGTTCTCCGTTTAGTTTTTCAATTTTTTGTTTCAGAATGCGGCTCGAGGGTTGCTGAAAGAAGGAATACTCCAGCCCTGTGATGGTTAAAAAGTTAATGGCTGCTTTGTAGCCTTCGGCCTGTTTATTGGCCCTGATGACATCTTCCAGGTCGATTCTGTTCGGAAGCAGAGAGGAGAAGTCCTCGAACAATTCAAAATCGGGTGTAATTTTAAAGGCTTCTTCCGCTAAAGCACGCGACGAATAGTATTTTTTTCTTTCAGCAATTTCCTTTTGTGCAGCTTCATGGGCCTTCTTAGCTGAAAGGCCGTTAAAAACGTACTCAAGTGCAAGCATTTGGATCTCCTGATCGTCTTCGAGCCTGAGGATGTCCGCTTTTAATTTATCGATTTCGGAGCGGTGTATTTCTTCCTTAATTTCGGCTGCGCGCTGTTCCTTTTCACTTGCATAAAGCCCGGTCATTTGCAGGATGTGTCTAAGGCCCTCCTGGGCTGTGCCCAGGGCCTTTTTACAGGATGCAATGCCTTCCGAAATTTCGTCGAGTTTCCGGCTCGAGAGGGCCTTCTTTTCCAGGGCATCCAGGATGTCCTGCTTTTCTTCGAGTTTGGTTTTCCTGGTCTGCAGGGCTTCATTGAGTTTAGCCAGGAGCTCTTCTTCAACATCCAGTTCCTTTCTGGCTACTCCCTTCTTCTCTTTCGGGGAGAACAGGCTTTTGCTTTTTTTCAATTCGGCCATGCGATGATGAACTGAACTAATCTTTTCCTGCGTGAGCTTTAGCTCATCGGCTGCCCGGTCTCTTTCCAGAATAGCCCTTCTGGTTTCATCCTTAAGCCCTTGTAGATTCTTCTGAACCTTCGATTCCCTTTCCTGTATCTTTTCCGTAACTTGATCGAAATGGCCTTTTAATTCCTCTCCCATAAGCATATGCGAATCCATATCATCTTCCCAGATTCGGGTTAGCGACAGGGTCTTCAATTCGGGCAGCAGACCACGGATTTGCGCTTCGACCCTTTTCAGGTTCAGGTGGTTTTCGAGTTCTCCTTTCTCCAGCCTGAATCGACAGGAAACCTTTGGCATCGAGAGGTCGCTGCGAAGCATGTCCTCAATCAGATGGCCATCATGGAAGGCTTTCAGGGCCTCCAGAATCGAGGTCTTTCCGGATTCGTTCTGGCCGATTAAACTCGTAATGTTGTCATGAGCCAGTTGTTGCCATCCGGTGTCCACAATCGATCGGAAATGTTGAATTCTGAAAGCGACAAGTTTCATAGTCAGGAGGGTTTAGAGGAATTTAATGCCAAATATGAGGATGTCGTCTACCTGCGGATAATCGGCTTTCCAGCCTGTCATGACTTTTCTGAGTTCTTCTTTTTGATCGGCCACAGGGAGGGAAGATATGCGGATTAGTAACTCTTTAAACGGACCGTACTTAAATTTCTTGTTCAGGGGGCCTCCAAACTGGTCGGGATAGCCGTCGGAAAAGAGATAAACCATATCACCCGGGATAAGCTCCAGGCTGTGATTCGTGAAGGAGTTCTCTTCACGGGCATTGATGCCAACGGGCATTTTATCGGCCTTTATCTCGGTAAGTACCTGTTTACGAATACGGTAGAGTGGATTGTTGGCGCCTGCATATTGCAACTCCCGCTTTTTCGTATCGTAAACCACCAGCCCCATATCGATGGCATCCTTGTTTTCCAGTTCGTCGCCCCGTTGGTGCAGGGCCTTCATCACCCTTTCCCTGAGCAGATTCAGAATCCTGGCAGGTATATAGGGCCCGCGAGCACTCAGAATCTCGTTCAGAAAGCTCACCCCCATGATGCTCAACAGGGCACCGGGAACGCCATGTCCCGTACAATCGCCGGCTGCTGCAATGATGTAGTCCTCTTTTCTGGAAACATAATAGAAATCGCCGGATACAATGTCTCTGGGCAGATGGAGGATGAAGTGTTCCTTCAGGGTATTGTCCAGATAGCGCTTATCCGGAAGCACAGCCTGCTGAATGAAAGAGGCGTATTTCAAACTGGCCATCAGTTCTTTCCGCTGAATCAGAAGGGTTTCACGTGATAAGATTGATCCACTCATGTTTACTCAAGACTTATACCTATAACAAGAATGTCGTCGATTTGTGCCTGCTGCCCCATCCAGCTTTGAAGTGCTTTTTCGAACAAGGCAGCCTGCTCCTTTAATGCAGTCGCCTGCATGTCCAGAATGAGCCTTTTAAAGTTTTTCGAAAGGAATTTCTTTCCCCGCGGCCCGCCAAACTGGTCGATATAGCCATCGGAAAACATATAAACCCTGTATCCTTCATTTGGGATGTCTCTGGCATTGAAGGGCATGGTTTTTTCCGAAATTCCGATGGGCATTTTATCGGCTTGTATCTGCAGGAGCAGGTGGCTGTCGTTGTGGATGGCCCCACGAGGAAGCTTTAAGGGCTTAGCAGCCTTCACCCGGGCCAGTTCTGTGTCGTTTAGCGGCCTTACCAGGTAGAGGGGGTTATAGGCTCCTGAAAACTGCAGACTTTTGGTTTCTGTATCTATGGCTATAAGGGAGAGATCCATGCCGTCCTTTGAGGATTCAGCAATACCTTGCCCGCTTTGTTTAAGGGAGGTAATCACCTGCTCACGAAGGCGTTCCAGAATATCGTCTGTTCTTGACACTTTGGATTTAAGGATGATTTCTTCCAAAAAGGAGATGCCCAGCATGCTCATAAAGGCACCCGGTACACCATGTCCGGTACAGTCTGCAGCCACTACATAAAGCTTGCCGTTGAGTGTTCCCATCCAATAAAAATCGCCGGATACAATTTCGCGAGGTTTGAAGAAAATGAAGTGTTCGATCCCATGCAGGTCCATGAGCCGGTCGGGTGGGAGCAGGGCACGCTGGATGCGGCTCGCGTATTCGATGCTGTCTGTCAGCTCCTCCTTTTGTTTTCTGATTTCTGCTGTCCTTTCCGAAATGATGCCTTCGAGCCGGATGTTTTCCTGCACCAGCCTCCTGGTATAGAGCCTGGTGATGAGATAAACCAGCATTATTCCAAAAAGGAAGTACATGATCAAAAAGATGCGGGTGGCGTACCATGGACGCAGGATGGTAAAGGCATAGGAGGCTGGGAGGCTCTCAATACCGTAGATGTTTTTTGCCTTGACCTGCATCTCATAGCTCCCCCAGCGCAGGTTGGTGAAATTCTGCTCTGCCTTGGAACTCCATTCCGACCAGCTTGTGCTGTTTCGCTTGAAACCCAGCAGACGGTAGCTGTATTCAAGCTTGTTCTCTTCTTCAAAACAGGGGGCGGACCATTTGAAAAACAGGTCATTATAGCGGAATTCAATGTCTGGCCTGTTTTCCGGAGCCTGCGATTTGCCCAATAAACGCTGTCCCCCGGAGCCTCCCAGATGGTGGCTCCCAAAAAAGATGAGGGAGTCGTTGTTGAGCCTAACCTCCCGAATGAGGGCCCGGAAGGGGAGGGAATCACGCTTGGATATGTGCTTGTTGAAATGGTAAAGCTCGTCGGATTTGCTGAACCAGACCCCCCGCTCATCTTCGCAAAAGACATCGGCAGAGGCATTTGGCAGACGCTTAAAATAATGTGTGTATTTTTCCGACATCACTCCGCCTTCCTCCTGAATCATCATCTCCATCCAGCCCTGCTGCTCATTGTCGAAGGAGAGCCAGAAGGCATTTCCGTCGTAATGAAAAGCCCTTATCTGGTTGCTTCCCGGCGGAAGCAGGGGGTTGAAGACGGTGTCTGGAAAGAAATGGTCTTTTTCGGCATCAAAGCGGAAGAAGCCCTGCCTCGATCCCACAAGGACTTCCTGGCTTTTGGGATCGATAAAAACCAGGTTGTCTTCGTCTGTGGGCAGCCCTTTACTGCTGTCATACTTAAACCCGGTACTCAGCTTACTCCCCGCCAGATCAACTGCTAAAACGAACAAGGGTGCGGTAATCCATATACGGCCCTTTCCGTCACAGGCCAGTCTGTGAATGATGTCGGTCTGGAGGTTCCTGAAACGGGCATTTTCACGCCATTTCCCCTCCAGATATTGAAGTTCCACTAACTCGCTCAGACCGGTGTAAATAATGTCATTGCGTTGAGGGTGCTGTGCAAAATGCTCACAGGCATATTCTTCCAGGTCGGCTTTTTCTTCCGGCGGATTGATCACATTCTCGCTGAGTTTACTTAGCTGGTGATGCTTATCCAGAATATAGGTTTCCCGGTCGGTTGAAACAAGCAGCAATTCTTTTCCGGGTATGGGTTTGGTCACGTGCAGGCTCCAGATCTCTTCTTTGAGCCCGGGCTGTTTAGTAAAGCGGCTGCCTGCATCAGAGGCCTGGTAGCAATACAGGCCGCCAAGGGTAGAAACAAAGAGCTGCCCATTGAAAATGGCGATGTCGGTAACCAGGTCCTCAAGTCCCGATTCCTCCGCGAATAATCGAAACGGATTGTTGAATTCGATCTTGGAGACTCCCCTCCAGTGAGTGATCCACAAGGGGGCATCCTCAACAAAATCCCGATCGATAAATATATCGGTTATGGTGCTATTGGGAAGGCCATTGTCCCGGTTGATCATGGCCCTGATCTTAAATGCGGAATCGAGTTGGACCAGGCCTGCAGATTTGGTTCCGATCAGGATATGGCCATTCAGCTCAATCATGGAAGTGATCAGGTTCTCTTTCAGGAAGGTATTGAGTGCAGGATCGATGAAATCCGGTTTTACCCGGCCCCTTTCCCGGTCGAGCAGATAGAGGCCATTCGCAAATGTGGCCACCAGTAAATCCTTTTTGTGTGCCTTCATGCCAAAGACCTGCTTCGCAGCAAAGAGCTCTCCTCCCGGGACAGGGTCATAAGCTACTCCATTGTATTGCAGGAGACCCTGGTCCCAATCTACGGTGTAGAGTGTATCCCCGATGAAGAAAGATTCAAAGGTGTTTTCCGGGGTGGGGATGGAATTTGTCTGGTCATTTTCGGGCTCATAGATATAGATGCCGCGTGGGGTACAGAAATAAATATGCCCTTCTTTTGCATAGGTTTTCCAGACCATGGGGTAGAACGATTCCTCGTCTGAAAACTTTGCCGCCAGGGATTGGAAACAGAGGGCTCCGCTGCTATCGGGTTCCAGCCGGCCAAAGTCACCCTCAGCACCCACATAGACCATGCCATCGGAACCGGTGGCCATGGACCTTACGATGGGATTGTTTTCCAGCGGGATGATGCGCCAGTTCTGTCCATCATATTCCAGGATTCCCCTGTCATTGTTGCCGAAATACATGATGCCCCGATGGTCCCGGGTAATGCACCAGTTCTGTTCACTTCCCCCTGTAAGGTCGAAATGATAATTGGTAATCAGGGGCATACCAAGCTCATTCGGCTGGGCTGAGAGTGTTGCAGAACAGAAGATGAATAGTGTTAAAATCCTGTTATACAGGGGCTTTATCATAGAGTAATGAATAGGCTCCTAATGTATCGAAAAATATCCTAGCGGACAAGCCGGACATCGTAAATACCGCCCTTTACAATGTAGCAGGGAGAGCCACAGCTTTCGCCTTCATCCTTCAGGCTCATTTTATCCTCATCGAAGGCAATCACCGTCTTATCTCCCGAACGGTAAGTTGCTTTTATGGTGTAGTGTTCACCGATGGCCGAATAAAGCTTGAACTCATCGATGAAGGCGGTGTCTATCCAGTCGACTTCAGCAGTGGTATCACTGCCCCTGTAAAAGGTGAGGGGTACCATTGGATTTTCCTGGTCTATGGTTAGATAAACGATGAGGTTCGCACTGTCGGGTTTATGGTCGAAGCAGTCTATGCAGTCAACAGTCCAGGACCTGTCTTCCGGCTCACAGGCTCTGAAATGAACGCCAAACAGCAGCAGGAGAAGCATTCCAATATATCCGGGCAAGGGGTTCAGGCTAGTAAAAGATTTCCTTTTCTTCATATCTGGCTTGCTTGTAAGGGATGCGAAAAATGAGTCCCAGGTTCCATTTGAGCCAGGGCTCGTGCAGGGTCCCGAACTGATATGGGCTTAGTGAGGCTTTTAGTCCTGCCAGGTTCCCCCGCAGATAAATTCCGGCTTCCGGCATAATGGTATAGTTTGGCCCGGGACCATCTGCAATTCCCCTGTATCGGGGGAAAGAAAGGAAGCCGTTCAGTGCAAGGAAGGTTCCGTAACTGAGGCCCTGTTGATCGGCATAGAGGAGAAAGTTTTTTCCCAGACCAAGTGTCCATCCCCTGCGGTGTTCCCTGTATTGGTGAATTAAGTCCTCCGATATTTCGACCTGGACCGTCCTGGGTGTAGGCCGAAAATCGAATCCGGACTCAATGAAGTAGCCATGTTTGCTGTCGACCCATGCCAAACGGAACTGCATCAGATGTTCCTTCCCGCCAAAACTGTTGCCCCAGGTGAATTCGATTACGGAGAAATCGGGGGAAGGGCTTGGGCCAATGCCCCGGGCCTTCAGGGTATCGGCGATGTCCTTGTTTCCCCGCTGACGGGCCAGGTCATAAAGGTTGCATTTTCCCGTTACCTGATGCCCGGGCGATGCCCCCTTCTTAAGGAGCATGCTCACAGCTTCGTCCCGGCCATGAAATACAGCCTGGGAGAGCGGAGTAAGGTTCTGATTATTCACGGCCTCCGGATTGGCTCCATAGTCGAGCAGGAGATCGATCATTTCTTTATTCCCCTGTTGGGCAGCAATCATCAGAGGTGTGGATCTCAGGCTGTCGCGGCTATCGGGGCCAAGTCCGTTTTGGAGAAGGACATCGGCTGTTTCCAGATTCCCAAAATACACCGCCGTCATCAGTGCGTCATTGCCCAAACGGTCTTTAAGGCTGTCATTGGCTCCGTAAAAAAGCAGCAGGTCTGCTATGGCGTAGTTGTTCATGGCCGAAGCGTAGTGAAGCGCGCTTGCACCATGGGCATCCAGATGATCGGGGTCTGCACCTTTTTTCAGCAGGAAGTGACAGATCGTGAAATGCCCGCTTAGCACAGCTACCTGCAGGGGAGAGGTATTCTCAACCGGACTCAGCTCAATGTCGGCGCCGTTCAGGACCAGTAGCTTTACACTGGTACTGTCGCCGCTTTCAGCAGCATATTGCAGGGCAGTCATTCCCCCTTCGGCCGCGGCATTGGGGTCTGCACCGCGTTTAAGCAGATGAAGAATATGGGCGGGCTTTTTACGGAGCACAGCCTCGACCAGGTTCCAGTCATCCTCACCAGCCATAAAATAGCTGGTGTCGCTCAGATTCGTCAGGCCGGTCTGGGCAGTAAGTGCCGTAAAAAGCCCCGAAGTCAGCAGGCAAAGAAAAGCGAGTATGCTTTTTAGCTGTGTGCTTTTCATCAGCCTCCTTTTTGTTTGACCTGGTAGCCTTCTTTTCTCAGCAGATCGATTAGCTTATCCCGGAAATCACCCTGAATCAGGATCTCTCCCCCGGAGACTGATCCACCAACCCCACACTTTGATTTAAGGGTGCGGGCAAGCCTTTTCAGCTCTTCTTTGCTTCCCACAAAGCCTTCTACCAGCGTGGCAGTTTTGCCCCTGCGGTTTTTCCTGTCTCTGCTCACATAGAGCTTTTGCTTGTCAGGGGGAAGGGTTTCGCTTTCTACCGGCGCATGCTCCTCATAGGCGAAATCCGGATTGGTCGAGTATACTACACCCAGTCGTTTTTTCCAGTCGTTTTCCATCAGCTATCTGCTATCGTCCTTACAAAGATCGAAAAAATGTACCAAACTGCTCCGGCCTGCAGCGATCAGCTGCCGAGCTCCAGCTGGTTCCTGATCAGTTGATAATAGGCTCCCCTTTGTGCGACAAGTTCTTCGTGGTTTCCCTGTTCGACAATTCTTCCCCGCTCCAGCACAATAATTTGATCGGCGTGGCGCACGGTGCTTAAGCGATGGGCCACAATCATCACAGTCCGCCCCTTAAAGAAGCCCTGGAGATTGTCCATGATTTGTCTCTCATTATTGGCATCAAGGGCACTGGTCCCTTCATCCATAAACAGAAATGCAGGCGATTTGTAGATGGCGCGTGCAATCAGAATGCGCTGCTGCTCACCACCGCTCAGGCTTAGTCCTTCCTGCCCGATCCGGGTGTTGTAACCAAGGGGCAGGCGGTCGATAAAGTCGTTGATACAGGCTATACGGGCTGCATTGAGCAGCCTTTCCGCATCAATGTTTTCCTCACTCATAGCGATATTTCGGGCGATGCTGTCCGAGAAGATATAGCCATCCTGCATAACCACCCCGCATTGTTTCCTCCAGACATCGGGGGCCATCATCTGCAGGTTCAGATCCCCGATCTTAATTTCTCCTTCAGCGGGGGGATAAAAGCCGAGAAGTAGTTTCAGCAGGGTGGTTTTCCCGCTTCCGCTGACTCCGACCACGGCTGTGACGCTGTCTTTTGCCAGGCTCAGGTCGATGTTCTCCAGGACGGGCCGGACGATGGCACCGGGATAGGCAAAACTCAGATTTCGAATCTCTAATTGGTCGATTTCGGGCAGTACAGAGATGCTGTTTTCCCGTTCAAATTCATCCTTGATCTCATGAATCTCGTCCAGGCGTTCCAGGCTGATTTTGGCATCCTGTGCCCGGTGAAGGAAGTCGATCATCTGCTCAATAGGGGCATTTAACTGACCCAGAATCCAGCTAATGGCCAGCAGGGTTCCCAGGGTCAGTTCGCCATTCAGCACCGCAATGGCAGCAGTCACGTTGATCAGAATGTTCTTGGTTTCATTAATAAACACCCCGCCGGCTTCCTGGTACTGATTCAGTGAAAGGCTGTTCATATTGACCCGAAACAATCGGGCCTGAATGGCTTTCCATTCCCATTGCTTTCGGCGTTCGGCATTGTTCAGCTTCAGTTCTCTGATTCCCTGAATAATCTGAATAATCTTGCTTTGGTTTTCGGCCAGTCCCGCGAAGTACTGGTGGTCGAGTCGATTCCGGCGTCTCATAAAAATGAGAATCCAGGAAAAATAGCAGAGGAAGCCGATGAGAAAGATGAACAGAATCTTCAGACTGTATATGGCCAGGATAATGCCAAACACCAGGAGGTTGAACATCGAGAACAGGATGGTCAGGGAAGAGGTGGTCAGGAAGCTTTCGATCCGCCAGTGGTCGTTGATCCGTTGGAGGATGTCGCCCGTCATTTTTGTATCGAAATAGCCGGCGGGCAGCTTCATGAGCTTCACCAGAAAATCGGAGATCAGGGTGATATTGATCCGGGTACTCACATGCAGCAGAATCCAGCGCCTGATAAAATCAATTCCCATCTGAGACAGGATCAATACCAGCTGGAAGATCAGGACCATGTAGATGAAGGGCAGGTCCTGGTTCGTGATCCCAAAATCGACCATGGACTGGAAGAGAAAGGGAAGAATGAATTGAACGATGCTGCCCAGGAGCAGGCCCAGGAGCAGGTGGTTAACATAGCGCCTGTAGGGCGAAAGATAAGTCAGCAGCTGTCTGAAGCCCTTCTTTTTTTCACGTTCATCTTCCTGTTTCAAAAATGCAGGTGTGGGTTGGATCAGCAGTACAGCACCCTTTTCCTCGCCCTTTTCCCTGGTGCTGATCCACGACTTGAGAAACTCCTCTTTGCTGTATGCGGTGATCCCGAAACCAGGGTCGGCTACCCAGACTTTGTTTTTCCGTATTTTAAAAACAACAATGAAATGATTCTGTTTCCAATGCACAATGGCAGGTAGGGGCGCTTCGCTCCTGAGCCTTTCCCAATTAATGGATACCCCCATACTCTGTAAGCCAATCGATTCTGCTGCATTTGCGATGCCGAGGAGCGAGACTCCTTCTCTGTCGATCTGGGATTTTTCGCGTAAACTGTTTAGACTAAAGTGCCTGCCATAATAGCGTGCAATCATCCTCAGGCAGCTTGGGCCGCAATCCATGGCATCCAGCTGTTTGTAGAAAGGGAAGGAGGGCATGTTCTCAGCTTTGGCTCCCAATTTAGCCATTATTTTGACAGTTGATGCAGGAGTTGGCCGGCTTCCTCTCGGCGGACAGCTTCTTTGTTTGCAGACTGGCCGGGCCATTTCCCTGCAGGCATGGAGCATTCAGCCTTGCAGGGGCTTTTGACCTGGAGGGATGTGTTTTTTCATGATCCTTTTCAGGAGTTGCCTGAATGAATCTTCGTTTCTGGCCGCAATTTGCTCTTTCACCAAAAGCCATGCATCGCTCACCTCATGGTATTCAGCTGAGAGTTGAGCGTCCTTGCTTATTCGTTCCTCAAAGTCCTTTCTTTTTTCCGTTTCGAGATCACCTGATAAGTAGGCGACAATCAGATCAACGTTGCTCATTTTGTATTCGTTCGAACAAGGGGTCGTTCATTATTCGTTTGATGAGGCTTTTTTTGCACCGGTATTTTCTGTCAGCCGCATGGTGTTGGTTTTTGTAATTCATCGCTGCTCTGATTTGCTCCACACTTAGTTCGTTAAAGTACATTTGCAGGATCTGCTGGCAGTCGGGACTCAGGGCTGCAAAATGCTTGTCGAACAGTTTTCGGGCATACTTTTGCAGGAGGAGGTCCTGTTCGGGCCCGGAATCATGAACCACAAGCGGCTTTTTCTTAAGTAAATCCAGATGCAGGGAATACTTACGGCGCTCCTGCATCCAGATTTTTTTGCAAACGGCATAGAGGTAGGTGCCGAAACGACATCTTAATTCAAGTGCGCCGGCCCTGGATTTGTTGTAGATGATAATCATGGCTTCCTGAAAGACATCCCGCGCCTCCTCGCGGCTACCGTTGTTGTGTAGTACAAAGGCCTCAATAATCGGATAGTGTTTCCTGTAAATGCTTTCCAGGATTCGGACATCATGCCTTTTGATGCCTGCTATGACTTCATTTTCAGATAAGTGCGAGCTCATTTTTCGGTATAAAAAAAGCAGGCGACTGAGTATCACCTGCTGTAGATCGCAGTTCGGTTAGTGGACAGGTTTTTCTGCCACACCTTGCATAAATTAGCTGTTTTGCTGGTTATTCGCAGGTTAAAGGAATGCACTAAAACACTTTTGTACTTGATGTACTCAGATCCGAAATAATCAGCGTTGATTTTGTTTTTTTCTGAGAAACCGGGCCTGGATTTGGGGCAGTACCAGGCCTGTAGCTGCACTTTTAGCAGACTTTCTGCGGCTTCGATCGGGAAGCCTGGTGGAAAGGCGGAAAGGTTTAGAGACTGAATCGATAGCGCAGGACAAAGCCGAAATCCAGAAAGGCAGTACCCGTGTTGCGGTATAGATTAAGCATGGGCCGCCAGTCGAGGCCAAATTCCAACGGAAGATCACGGACGACATAGCTGAATTCAGCTACTGCGTTAATTCCGAGCGAAGTTGCATTGTCCCATTTCCCCGCGAAACCGGCACCACCGACGCCAAAAAGCCAATGGTCGGAACGGAAGGGCTCCCAGTGATACATGAGTGCTCCGGATACACTGAAGCCGTATTCATGATAGAGGGCATCGACCCGTACAGCAGTCATCCTGTGACGGAAAAAGGCCTTGTAACTAAGCCCGCTTCCATATCCCGCCCTGATGCCAAGGGCGTGTTCATAGGGCTGGGCCTTTAGTTCTCCCGGCACCTGCAGGGCCAGTATTAGCAGGGTTAGGCTTGAAAATATGAAGTGTCTATTCATTCTTACGACTTGTTTCACCCCGGATGTCAAAAGTGGTTTCCGTATAGGAGGGAATCTTCAGGCCGACGGGCAGATGGTTCGATTCGAGGATGGTGGTCTCGATGAGTATGCGTTGCCTGGAATTACAGCGTTTTGGCCATCCCGTAATGGGGTCCATCAGGTAGTCATAGGTCTGGCTCCCGCTCACTGCAGAGCTGAGTTCGCCCATTTCTGAGTGTTCCCGAAAGCGCTTGTCTTTTTCCAGCATGCCTATGCCCTGGATCAGGTTGCCCTCGGGCCCAACCTTGTTCAGGATGTAGGAGTTTGAAAGGGGGACGGGCTTGGAATTAAAAAAGTAGCGCATATCTCTGGTCCAGTTCTCCTGCATAGGCATAAGCGGATATACCGATATGAATAAGCCGAAAAGGCTTCTGAAGGTATCTGCACCATAGGCTTCTTCAAGCGTGAGGACGACCGTGCGTTTTTCGCTGCTGTCGGAGGCTGGATAGCGGTAGAGGGGCGCAAACAATTCCTCCATGCCATGGAGTTCGAGGAGGGTCCCATTGGGGTCCATAAGAACGTGGAAGTCTTTGTTTTCGAGGCTGTCGGTCAGGTTTTTCAGCATGCGGTTTTCGTTTCGGGACGAGTTCAGGTCGATTCCCATACCCGGTGCCAGCATCGACAGCTGCAGATCGGCATAGTGCAGCCTGAGGTAGATGGCTCCATCCTTTCGGAGCGAATCGACCCTGATGTGCCATTTCATCTGGTTCGACATGCTGAGGTCCTCATCAGAATAGGAGTCGGAGCGTGTTTGCTGATTTAAGCTGAAAATGAGCGTATAGCGATCGCCCGGATTGAGCCGGTAGTAGAGGCCGAGTGCCCCTGCGCTTTGGCTGCTCAGCAGGCCCAAACAGGCGGCTAACAAAAAAATGCATCGATTTGGATTCACTTTTCTTTCCTCATTAAGCTTTGGTAAAAATAGGAAAATATGCAGTCCATGCTTTGTTATCATACTAACAATGCTTACTTTTGAGCCCGCTGATAAGCTGGCTATTCTGGCTTAGAGGCTTCATAGAAATTAACTGATCCGGAGGAAGCTCTGAAGGAAAAGCAAGGCACAAAGCTACTTTACCATCTTTCCGACGGTTCGTAAATCAGAATCCGATGATCTACGATCCACAACTATGCGCCATAAAAGACGAAGCCATGAAACCTTTCATCTCCGAGGAGGAGATTGAAGGCATCCTTAAAAATTCAGTTGCCGATAAGGCAAGGGTGCGTGAGATTATTGCAAAAGCATTGCAGAAGAACCGCCTGAGCATGGAGGAAACAGCTGTACTGCTCAATGCCGATGACCCTGAGCTTATCGATGAAATCAAGGCGGGTGCTAGGAAGCTGAAGGAAATGGTCTATGGCAAGCGGATCGTTCTGTTTGCCCCGCTCTATGTAGGAAATCTCTGTATTAATGACTGTGAATACTGTGGTTTCAGGGCTTCTAACAAGAAGCAGAAACGGACCACACTGGGAAGAACCGAACTGATTAAAGAGGTCGAGAATCTGGAGGATATGGGTCAGAAAAGGCTGATCCTTGTTTACGGTGAGCATCCCCGATACAACGCCGATTTTATCGCTGAAACCGTGCGTATTGTGTACGGTGTGAAGAAAGGAAAAGGCGAGATCAGACGGGTGAATATAAATGCTGCACCTTTGGATATTGAGGGCTTTAGAACGGTGGGTGAGGCAGGCATCGGAACCTACCAGGTCTTTCAGGAGAGCTATCACCGGGGGGCCTATGCAAGCTATCATACCAGTGGCGTAAAAAGGGACTTTGACTATCGGCTCACAGCCCTGGATCGTGCCCAGGAGGCAGGGATTGATGATGTGGGCATTGGAGCCCTTTTTGGCTTATACGACTGGCGTTTCGAGGTGCTTGGCCTGATCCGTCACGTGAACCACTTTGAGGCCGTCTATAACATTGGCCCGCATACCATTTCATTTCCCCGCTTGAAAGCCGCATCGGGCGTTAAGTACGATCCAAAGTATCTTGTTGCGGATGAGGACTTTACCCGTATGGTAGCCATCCTTCGACTGGCCGTGCCCTACACCGGGCTCATTCTTACGGCTCGTGAGCCTGCAGCGATTCGGGACGAGATTCTGGGCTTCGGGGTGTCGCAGATCGACGGCGGTACCAAGATTGAACTGGGTGCCTATTCCGAGAAACAAAAGCAACAGGACCTGGATGCGGAGCAGTTCCAGATTAATGATAATCGTTCCCTGGCCGAGGTAATGGAGGACCTGATCGACAACGACTATTTGCCTTCTTTTTGTACGGCTTGCTACCGCACGGGTCGGACCGGCGAGCATTTTATGGAGTTCTCGGTTCCCGGCTTTATAAAGCGTTACTGTACACCAAATGCCATCTTAACAATGGCAGAGTACCTGGAAGACTATGCCAGTAACGGGACCAGGGAAAAGGGCTATCGTCTGATCCGTAAGAATCTCGATGAGATGGAGAAAGACAAGTTTAAGACCAAACTGGAGGAAAGGCTCGAAAGGCTTAAGCAGGGGGAGCGAGACCTCTACTTCTGAACTGTCTGCATACTCATCAGCCCTTTAGTTTACCGGCCTTCCCAGACCCGATTCCAGAAGCGCATAGATGGCAAAGCTGCCAAGCCAGTGTCCCCCTTCATAGGCATCGTCGAATAATTCGGGAAGACTGTGTGCCATATGGGCATCGGCAAGGGGGAGCAGGTGTTCGTATTCGGGATACTTCCGGGCCAGCCCGTAGATTACCCAGGCCCGGCTGAAATTGAGGCCGTCGAGATGCACCAGCTTGCCATCACTACGATCCCCCACTTTTCCGGTTTCCATGCTGAAGTTCTGTTGCTTCAGCCCGGGTGCAAAAGCATCCATCCATGTCCTGAATTCGTCGCGAGACAGTACCCTGCACATAAGGTCAATCTCTTCGAGGCAGGGGGAAAGAAAGTCGAAGCCTCCGGGTTCCCAGGACAGGGGACAGCCTTTGTCGGCCAGATAGAATGCCCGGCTTTTTTCTTCGATTAGTCCGAGCAATGATTGCCGGCCTGTGCATTGCGCATAGTCCCAGGCAAAGCAGAGAGCAAAGGCCGTATTCGTATGCTCACCTACCCGGATTGGATACACCAGTTTATTCAGGAAGTCTTCCAGCCGGCTGCTGATGAAGCTGGTCAGGGGGCGCAGGTTGTTTTCAAGTTCTCTTGCAAGGGGATCGTCCCACTGATGGAGGCTCTCTGCCAGTTTCAGTAACCAGGCCCAGCCGTAGCTTCGTTCATAGGCATATTCTCCGGGCCGTTCAAAATAGGCCAACTCGGCTGCAATGTTTTCGGCCGACAGGTTTTCGGCAAGTTTCTGCCGGATCTCGGCTTCCTGCCTGAGCGATGGATAGATCCTGAGCAGGGTGACCAGCGACCAGTGGGCATGGACCGCTGAATGCCAGTCGAAGCATCCGTAGAAAGCCGGATGCATCGATTTTGGGGATCCGATTTCGGCAGCACTGCTGAGGGTTTGTCCTGTTTTATTCGGGTATTCGTTTTGCATACAGGCCAGCGGCAGGGCTGCAAGCTTTTCGGCCTCGGGCAGACTGAGTGTCGGCCTGAGCTCATCGATACTGCCCTTAGATGCCTGGGGGTTCTTTGGTTCCTGGCATGCGCCAATGATCAGCAGAGTGGCCAGCGCTATCCCTGCCCTTTGAAGCGTGGAAAGAGTCATGCTTTCGTGCTGTTTTGTCGTCGTTTAAAATGCTTTGAATCGCCCCATTCGCCATAGCCTATTTCCGAGTCGGCTATCTGTATACTCACATCCCGGCTGTTCTGGTCGGCATCGGCATCCGTATCAACACTGGGTTTGTTTTCGTAAAGGTCGTAATCGTTCCTGAACATGCCCGGGGTGATGTTGGGCATCACAATATTGGCACCAACGCGGATGCCTTTCTCCCTGCCTGTAGGATCGATGGCCTGCAAGGCGGTGGCCGCTGCAATATTGATGTCTTTCATGAGGATGCGCAGGCTGGCGATCATTTTCAGGGCCAGATTGAATCTTTCTTCGAGGGGGCGAAGCCTCTTTCGGTAGCGATAGAGCGGGGTTTCCTTGTGCTCGATATAGGGCCCCATGCCCACCATGTCGATATCCAGATCACGCATGAAAAGGAGGTCATCGGCCAGGTGTCCTTCATCCTGGAAAGGTAAACCGATCATTACTCCGGTTCCGGTCTGATACCCAATTTTTTTCAGGCTGTGGAGGCAGGAGAGCCGCCGCTGAAAACTATGAAGACTGTTCCTGGGATGATAGCGTTGATACAGCTTTGGATTGGACGACTCAATGCGGAGCAGGTAGCGGTGAGCACCCGCCTCATACCAGCGCTGGTAGGTTTCTTCGCTTTGTTCGCCCAATGAAAGAGTAATGCCCAGTTTCTGACCCGATAGGGCCTTGATTTCGCGGAGCAGCTTTTCGACCCTGTTTGTAAAGGCCGGCGACTCCAGTTCTCCGGCCTGCATCACAAAAGAACCATAGTTGTTTTCAAAGGCGAAACGTGCCGCTTCCAGGATTTGCTCATCGCTCACATTGTAACGATGAGCCTGCTTATTGCTCTTGCGAATGCCACAGTAGCAACAGTCCTTCCCACAGATGTTGGAGAATTCCACCAGTCCCCTGAAATGCACTTTCGGCCCCAGCTCGTTTAACTTGACTTTCGAAGCGAGTTCGAACAGCTCCCGCATCTCGTCTCCCTCCGCTTTTAGCATCCGAATCAGGTCGTTCCTTTCCAGTTCGGCTCTATGAAGCAATTCTCTCATCGTTTGTCAGAGGTAGGAGTAACTCCCGGGTTCGAGCCTGGTAAAGGGGGCAACGGCACGTTCGTAGATCCCATGCATGTAGGCAATGGCCATGCCATAGTTTGTAACCGGAATTCCCGCTTCCACTGCGGGCCGCAGGCGGTTGATCAACTGTTTACGGGTAATCATGCAACCACCGCACTGAATGACCATGCTGTAGTCGCTTATTTTACCGGGAATGTTGTTCAGTCCGCTTACCACCTCGTAAGACAGTTTTTTTCCACTAAAGTCCGATAGCCACCGCGGAATCTTTACCCTTCCAATGTCATCACAGGAGACGTGGTGGGTGCAGGATTCCAGAATGAGGATGCGGTCCCCATCTTTTAGTTCTGCTAATTTCGGGGTGCCTTTCAGATAGGTCTCGAAGTCGCCTTTGTAGCGCGCCAGCACCGTACTGAAACTGGTCAGTGGAATATCCTCGGGGACCGAGGCATCTGCTTTTTTGAAGACCTGGCTGTCGGTAATGACCAGGGCAGGTTTAGGCTGAAGGCGACTGAGAAGGCTGTCCACTTCCCGCTCTTTCACAACAATCGCTACTGCATCGTTGTCGAGAATATCCCGGATGGCCTGAACCTGGGGAAGAATGAGCCTGCCCTCGGGGGCCTCCTCATCGATGGGGGTAATCAGCAGCACGAGGTCGCCCTGGGAAACAATGTCGCCCACCAGGCTTTTGGAAAGGTAGGCGCTTTCAGGAATGGCTTTGCGAATGGCCTCAATCAATTCCTCCTTGTTGTCGGCTTTCCGGGTCGAGAAATCGATGCAGCTCTGGCCGGTTTTTTGCTTTAAGAACCGGCGGAAATCAGGGCTGCTCTTTTCCAGGTCAGATTTATTGTGAAGAATGACTACCGGGAGCTCCCATTTTTCAAACTGCCTGAGGATGTCTTCCTCTTCTTTCCCGAAGCGGTTAGCCGTGACGAGCAAAATGCCCAGATCGATGTTGCGGATCATTTCCCGGCTCTTCTTCACCCTTTTCAGGCCCAGTTCGCCACTATCGTCGGTACCAGCCGTATCGATCATCACCACAGGGCCTATGCCAGGAATCTCCATCGATTTTTTTACCGGATCGGTGGTGGTGCCTGCCTGCGCCGATACAATGGCAATTTCCTGTCCTGCCAGGCAATTGATCAGAGAGGACTTCCCGTTATTTCTTCTGCCAAAGATTCCCAGGTGGGGTTTGGCATCCCTTCCTTTCTTCATCTCTTAAAGTGTTTCACGCATTTCGCGGACATCCTTCATGCTAAAGCCCCGTTTCAGAAGACTGGAAGCTTCCATGGCTTTTGCAAGCCGGGCTTCCTCTAAAATGCCCAGGGTCCGGTTTGCTTCAAAAACATTGCTGCCCGAGTGCTTCATTTCGTTGGCCAGTTTTGCAGCCCTGTGATAGCCAATCAGGGGGGTAAGTGCAGTGGTCACAGCAGGGCTCATAAACAACTTTTTACGGGCTGTTTCTTCATTGACCGTGAGACCTTTCAAGAGGCCTTCCGATAAGGCTGTATTCATTGAGATCAGCAGGTCGAGACTTTCAAGCATGCTGCTGCCAATGGCTGGCAGATAAGCATTTAGATCCAGGCACCCCATGCCCGCGAGTCTGGAGACCAGGGCATCGTTGTCGTAGACTTTGTGGGCAGAGGATATTATGTATTCCGGGATTACGGGGTTGATCTTCCCCGGCATGATGGAGCTGCCCACCTGGCGGGCAGGCAGGGATACTTCGGCATGCTCATTGACACCCGAAGCCAGCAGCCGCAGGTCAGAAGCCATCTTTTCAAGGTTCACGGCATGTGCTTTAAGGATGGCATGCACCTCGACCCACCGGTCGAGGTTGGCGGTGGCATCACAAAGGTTTTCGCCCTGGGTAAGCGGCAGGCCACTCAGCCTTTTCAGGGCAGGGACCACCTCCATGATGTAGAAGCGGGGGATGGATATTCCTGTTCCAATGGCACCACCGCCCAGGTTCACCACCTTAAGCCGTTCGGTGGCCTTGCTGCTCCGCCACCAGTCCCTCGAAAGGGCTTCGCTGTAGGTGCTGAAAAGCTGGCCGAAGGTCGATGGCACCGCTTCCTGCATCTGGGTATAGCCCAGACGGAGGCTGTTTCGGTAGCGATTCTCCAGCGCTTCGCTCCGGCTCCGGCCCTGGTTAATGGCAGCTTCCAGTTTTTCGATCAGTTGCATACTCGCCAGGGTGAGGGCTGTTGGCACTACATCATTTGTTGACTGGTAGATATTGGCTCCTTCAATGGGGTCGATCAGGCTGTACTGTCCCGGGCTATGCCCCAACAAATGCAGGGCCCGGTTACAGATAATTTCGTTAATATTCAGGTTGATGCTTGTTCCGGCACCGCCCTGGTTTGCCGAAACAATAAAGTGTTCGAAATGCCTGCCTGTGGAAATCTCGGAGGCTGCCTCTTCCATGGCATCCAATAGCTCTGCAGGGGGAAGCCGCAGTTCCTTTAGCAGTTCGGGGTACTCCTTTTTTACTGCTCCGGAAAATTTTCGCACGGTCTGGTAGCAGGCCACCTTCACCGTTCCCATAGCCTTGTACCAATGCAGGGAAAAGGGTGCAGCATCGGGGAAGTTCTCTCTTGCCCTGAAGGAATGAATGCCGTAATAGGCATCGGCGGGGAGGGATACCTCGCCCAGAAAGTCCTGTTCTGTACGCATGCCTGGAAATTCCCTCAAAAATAGCTGAAATCTCTTATTCATCCATGAGTTTGTCCAGCATATTGCTCATATCTGCTGGCTTCAGCTTATAGAAGAGTTTCACCAGGCGTGAGCAGGAGACCAACATGTTTTTGCTCGACATCAGGATGGTCAGGATGAGTTCAGAATTTTTGCCACTCAGCTTTTTCGAGGTAGCGAGGGCGATTTGCTTCGAGATTCCGGTTTCGATCTGTCTGATAAGCTTCTTTCGGTTCTTCTTGAAAGCCTTGTAGTCTTCCTCCTGAATGTGCTCCAGACGAAGACGTTCGATGATGTCATCCAAAAAATCTTTTAGCTCTTTTCTGGCCAGTTTGAGCGATTCCAGCTGCTCTTTTCGCAATTTGGGATGTAGGTTGCTGACATGGCGGTGGCTAAAGCGGATGATGTTGCCCAGGTTATAGAGCAGGTCTTCCTCCAGGTCATAGACCAGCATCAGGGCCTTCCCGACCTCCCGAAAGGCCTCGGGCACCTCTCTGATTTGCTGGGTATGTATGACCTTGTAGCGCTGATTGGTCGATTCTGCATCGTCCAGTACCATGGAAATTTCCTGCAGGGTTTTCAGATCGCTTTCGATCAGTGCCTGAATAACCCGGGTGTAGATGTCGGAGATGCGCTGCAGGTTGAGCGACAGCTTTTCCCTGACCTCGGCTTCTATCTCATAGAAATCGCTTTTGAACCAGTTGTCGGACAGTTCCAGGGATATCCCGACCGTGTTTTTGTTGTGCTTGGAAAGGATGTGGCTTCGAAAGATCAGGACGGCAGCAATGCTGAACAGCACTATAAGGGCCCAGAGCTTAAAATTGATGAGCAGGGATGCAAAGATGATGGAAACCGTAAGCGCAATAATGGCTGTGAGGAACCAGCCCCCGATAACTGTCAGCATGCCCGAAACGCGATAAACCGCACTGCCGCTGGCCCATGCCCTGTCGGCCAGGGAGGTGCCCATCAGCACCATGAAGGATACGAAGGTGGTGGATAAGGGCTGTTTAAGCGAAGTGGCTGCCAAAATAATTCCCGAGGCCACAATCAGGTTGACCGAGGCGCGGACAATGTCAAATGCGGCCTTGTCTGCGGGGTCTTCATTCCCGGTGTCGGCTTTATTAACAAAGCGTTTATTGATGTTTACAGTCATTCTGGCAGGAATCAGCGATGACACGGCCCTGCTCATCCCCATAACGCTTTTAACAATGCCTCTCGACATGCCGTTGGCACTAAAGCGTTCGGTCCCTTCATCCTGGCGGCCAAGGTCGACGGAGGTTTGTACCACCGATCGGGCCTTCTTCGAGAACCAAAGTGTAAGCGCCATGATGATGCCTGCTGTCAGCAAAAACAGGGGGTTGGTCTGTACGGGCTCGGCCAGGGCATCCATCATGAAGGCATCGGCAGCCACGCCTGAGCCTTTCCAGGCCATGAAGGAATCGTAACTGGCAATGGGGACGCCAACGAAGTTGACCAAATCGTTGCTGGCAAAGGCCATGGCCAGTGCAAAAGTGCCAAGCAGGGTGACGAAGCGATAGACACTGAATTGCTTTCGACCAATCAGGAATTGAAAGCTTATGAAGGCGACCAGACCACTGATCAGACTGATTAAGCCGGCATGGTCCTTAATGGTGTTGAGGCTTTCAGCTGGTATAAAAGGGATGCCCTTCAGCCCTTTAATTAAGACGAAGGCTGTAATCAGGGACACGCTTGCACTGCCAAACACCGATCCAAAGCTGCGCATGGTGCGCTTGTATTCAAAGGAGACGATGAGGCGGGTGATAGACTGGACCAGCCAGCCAAGCAGGAAGGCTACCACCACAGAAGTAAAGATGCCGATGACAATGAGCAGTGCCCTGGATTCATTAATATAGTCACCCCAAACCGACATGGATTCCCCACTTTGGAGCACCGCAAAGAAGGAAATTGCCAGCGCCGAGCCCAGCAGTTCGAATACAATAGAAACCGTGGTTGAGGTGGGAAGGGCAATGCTATTGTAGAAATCAAGAAGGATGACGTCGGTCAGCATAACTGCCGCAAAGAGGAACATCATTTGTTCGAAGGAGAAAAACTGCGGATTGAACACCCCTTTTCTGGCCACTTCCATCATTCCGCTTGAAAAGACCGAACCGAAGATGATGCCGATGGTGGCAATTACCATAATGGTCCGGATACTGGCGGCACGCGACCCGATGGCCGAATTCAGAAAATTAACCGCATCATTACTGACCCCGACAATGAGGTCGGTAATGGCCATTAGAAACATGATAATTACGATAGCGGGAAATACCAGATCCATTTTGTTTTAATTTCTGCGTGTGAAACTGAGCAATGCAACGCTTTTTGTATTAAACCAGGGTTAAGTCATCGAGGATTCAATCGATATGCGGCCAGGATAGCTTTCCATCGTGATAATCAAACATCAAATCAATTTGGTTGCGCGTATTTCTGGGTGTGGACAACGCGGGCAGACTGTGCCGGGGAAAGAAGCCAACATCCAGGGTTTCCATCCCGGTTTTAACAGCAAGGTTTTGGGGGATGCATTCGATAAAAAGTTTATACGTATAAAAGAGCTCTTCCGGATGGGGATGGCAACGCTTATCGAAGACGGCCAGCAGGCGTTCAGCTTTTACAGCTATGCCGGCCTCTTCTGCAATCTCTTTTACAGCCACTTCCGAGGGTGTAAAACCTATGTCGCACCAGCCCCCCGGAAGGGACCAGTGGCCATCGACGCGTTCTTTCACCATCAGGATTTCATCACTGTTATTGAATACGATGCCACGAACATCGACCTTAGGGGTTCGGTAACCATGCCCCTCGCTTGTCAATTCCCGGATCCTTTCCAAAGGCTGGTCGCTTAAGAGAGCCAGCATGCGAACAGAAACAGCTTCCAGGTCCTGATAGCGATCTCTGTCATAATCGTTTTCGCTATAGTGAAGCCCGTTTTCGGCGATGGCCTGCACACGCTTTGCGAGGCGCAGAAGTTCCTTGCTGTCGGTCATGCTACCAAAATTACAATTTTACGGCATATATTTGTCCTTCTGTTAGGCATTGACGCATCCTTTTTCTGTCGGTTTGCATCTTATTGCGAAAACAACACTATGAGACATACACTTTTTATTGCAGCATTTATTTTTTTTGGCATCCATTCCTGTTCGAAACTTGACGAGTCGGATGGGCCTATGGAGGAGAAATCCAAGGACGACGACGGCTTTGCCCTGGCCGATATGGCAGGGGGAAGAGGTGAATTCGGCGGGGGCAACGGCGGAGACGGACAATACCAGGCCGGGGTGATTACGGCAGGGGAGTGGCGCGATTTGGATCATTGGGATTTCTGGCTCAATCTAAGGCAAGACCAGGACTTCCAAAGCGCCCTTGAGAACTGGTCCATGCATCCCTTCGACCGCTACCGCTTTCATGTAAGCGATCAAAATGGCCAGGCACTTATCAATGCCGAACTTCGGCTTATGAATGGGGAAGAGGTCCTGTGGAAGGGGCTTACAAACAACCAGGGACTTGCAGAGTGCTGGGCCAATGTTAAGGGGGATGAAGCTGTTTCCGATCAACTTAGTTATTCTGTTTACCTGGGAGGTGTTTCGTTGACTGAAGGCAGTGCCCTGCCCTATGATGAAGGTACGAATGAGGTGACTGTCAGCTATGAACAACAGGACCCTCTGATAGCCGATCTGATGTTTGTAGTCGATGCAACCGGAAGCATGGGCGATGAGTTGGAATTCCTGAAGGTGGAGCTCAATGACGTGCTTGAGAAAGCGGCCGCCGAACATGCAGAACTGGATATGCGCTACGGGGCTGTGTTTTACAGGGATGTGGATGACGAATACCTGACACGATCCCAGCCTTTTGACCAGGATGTGGATGCGTTAATCAGCTTTATACGGAAGCAGAAAGCCGATGGTGGAGGCGACTATGAGGAAGCCGTAGAGGTTGCCCTTGAAGAGGCCCTGCTGCAGCACAGTTGGTCGGCAAATGCCCGTGCCCGCCTTCTTTTTCTGATGCTGGATGCTCCGCCTCATCACGAGGACCAGATAGTGACCCGGATGCAGGAACTGACGGCTCACGCAGCTTCCAGGGGCATTGCCATCATTCCCATTGCTGCCAGCGGCATTAACAGAGATACGGAGTTTCTTCTGCGCTTTATGGCCACACTCAGCAACGGAACCTATACGTTTGTGACCGATTTGAGTGGGGTGGGAGACGACCACCTGGAACCCACCACCGGCGAATACGAAGATGAAAAGCTCAACGACTTGCTTTTGCGACTGATTACCACCTATTGCGAATAGCCCGGGGCAATTTCGCCTTCTTCCGGGCAACTACAGAACAACACCAGGCCCTGAGCCAGCATAGCTCGGGGCCTGGTTTCTGCTTTTTCAGATCAAAGCAGTAGCAGGTTTGGACAGGTTCAATAACTTCCCTATTGGTTTTCATGAAGGGGCGTATGATGGATTTGAACCAGCGGGCGCGTGGCCGGGAGGTCCCGTTTCAACAAATTGTCGGGTTGAAATGGGCATTTTATTACCTTTGGTCTATCTATTTCTGACAGCTGTTATTGCTGAAAATAAGAACTGATCATGGAGGCAGATTTCTTGCAGGATGTACGGGAGGTGTTTAAAAAGGAAGCCGAAGCCATCGCTGCCATACCCGTAGATGAGACCTATTCCAGGGTTGTGGAACTTATTTACGCGCATATTCATGAAAGGGGGGGCAAGCTGATTGCCAGTGGCATGGGGAAGGCAGGCCATGTGGCCAGCCACATGGCAACGACCCTGAGTTCGACCGGAACCCCTTCCTTGTTCCTTCATCCCAGTGAAGCCCAGCACGGGGATCTGGGAGTGCTCCGAAAAAATGATGTGCTGCTGGTGCTCTCGAATTCGGGAAAGACACGCGAGATCCTTGAGCTGGTCGATCTTGCCCATGATTTACACCCTGGTCTGCCAGTGATTGTAATTACGGGAAATCCCGATGGCGAGCTGTCGCGCCTGTCCGATTTTGTCCTCTATACCGGCAATCCCAAAGAGGTTTGTTTGCTGGGGCTGACCCCCACGACCTCGGCTACAGCAATGGCCGTGATAGGTGATGCCCTTGTGGTGTTAATGATGAAGAGGATTGGGTTTAGCTCGGGCGATTACGCCCTCAGGCACCATGGAGGCTATCTCGGACAGAAATCGAGGAGGCAGCGCGATGAGGATCGATAGGAAGAACGCACTGGGCCTGCTTATCGATATGCAGGAACGTTTAGTTCCTCACATGTGGGAGGCTGAACGATTGCTGGAAAGAACCAGTATCCTGCTTCAAGGCCTGAATGTCCTGCGTATTCCCTTACTGACTACTGAACAATATCCACGCGGACTGGGTTCTACTATCGACAGGCTTTCAGCATTGGGCAATGTCCGGGATGCAGTGGAGAAACTCACCTTTTCCTGCTGTGCCGAGCCTGCTTTCATGGCAAAACTGGAGCAGGCAGGCCTCGGGCAGGTCATTGTCTGTGGCATCGAAACCCATGTATGCGTCCTTCAAACAGTGATCGATCTGCTTGAAGCGAACTACACGCCGGTTGTGGTGGCCGACTGTGTTTCGTCCCGTTCGCCCGATGATAAAGCGCTTGCGATCGAGCGTATGCGGCAGGAAGGTGCGCTGATCAGCAGCGCCGAATCACTACTCTTCGAACTAAGCGGTGTAGCAGGTACATCGGAGTTTAAAGCAATTTCGAGGCTTATAAAATAGCAGATGGGAACACGTATTTATACCGTTGGAGAAACGGTTTTGGACATCATTTTCAAGGGGAGGCAACCCATGGCTGCGAGTCCCGGCGGATCATCCTTCAATGCAGCAATCAGCCTTGGCAGACTTGGTGCACCTGTCAGTTTCATCTCTGAATTAGGGCACGACAGGGTGGGAGACATCATAATGGATTTTTTGAGGGCAAACCATGTCGATGCCTGGATCTCTCGTTATGCAAGTGGAAATTCGGCACTTGCACTGGCCTTTCTCAATGAAAAAAGCGATGCCGAATACCAGTTCTACAAGGACTATCCTCATCAACGGCTGGCGATCGGTTTTCCTTCCTTTGTGCCCGGTGATTTGCTCATGTTTGGCTCTTTCTATGCCCTTAATCCGGGTATTCGGCCCCGCATAGTTGAGCTTCTTGAAAAAGCAAAAAGGGAGGGGGCCCTCATCGCCTATGATCCGAATTTCCGTTCATCTCACCTTCATGAGCGCGACAGCCTCCTGTCTGCCATCAGGGAAAACATGGGCTTTGCCTCCCTGGTGAGGGCTTCGGATGAGGATATGTACAACATCTTTGGGGCAGAGGATGCTGATGCAGCCTGGGAGGCTGTAAAAAGCCACTGCCAGTTGCTGATCTATACGGCCAGTTCCCAGGGAGTCTATCTGAAAAGCCCCTCGCTTTCCCTCTACTTTCCGGTAGAAGGGATTGATCCGATCAGTACCATCGGCGCGGGTGATACCTTTAATGCCGGGATTCTTTATGGCATGCACCAGATGGGCTGTCGGGCCGGCGATCTGCTTACACTGTCGGCCGGGGACTGGACGGAGATCGTGAAGGACGCGATGGCTTTTTCGAAAGAGGTTTGTTTAAGCTATGACAATTATCTTCCGGAAAGCTTTGTGAAACAGTATAAAAACAGATTGAAATGAAGAAGAACAGGCTTGGGAATTCGGAGGTTTTTGTTTCGGCCGTTACATTAGGGTCGTGGGCCATTGGTGGCTGGATGTGGGGAGGAAACGATAAGCGTGACTCGGTCAGGGCCATTCACGCCTGCTGCGATCATGGGATTACATCGGTGGATACGGCGCCCATTTATGGCTTTGGTCTGTCCGAATCCATCCTGGGAGAAGCCCTTGAGGGAAGACGCAGCCAATATGAAATCCTGACCAAGTGCGGCCTGGTCTGGGACCGGAAGCAAGGGGGCTACTTTTTTACGACACAGGACAACCAGGGACGTAGCTGCGATGTCTACCAGTTCTCCGGAAAGGACAGTATTATTGCCGAGTGTGAAGGCAGCCTCAGGCGACTGAAAACCGATTACATTGATCTGTATCAGATTCACTGGCCCGATCCCACTACACCGATAGAAGAAAGCATGGAGGCCCTTGGGATTCTTATGAAGCAGGGAAAGATCAGGGCGGCCGGAGTGAGCAACTATTCGGTTGAGCAAATGGAGAAGGCTTCTTCGGTGATTGAACTGAGCTCTAATCAGGTTCCTTACAGCATGGTTCGCCGGGACATTGAGAAGGACGTTCTGCCCTGGTGCATCGAAAAGCAGTGTTCCGTGCTGGCCTACAGCCCCCTTCAGCGTGGCTTACTAACCGGAAAAATTACGCCAGACTATCCTTTTACGCCGGGTGATTCCCGCCCCGAACTTCCCCATTTTAAGATCAATAACCTGATTAAAACCAATCAGTTTCTGGAAACCATCAAGCCCCTGGCCGATGAGAAAGGGATTGGCCTTTCGCAGCTGGTGATTGCATGGACTTTGGCGCAGACCGGGATTACTGCAGCGCTTGTGGGAGCCAGAAATGAGAGGCAGGTAGCCTCGAACGCTGCCGCACTGGAGGTGGAGCTCAGCAAAGACGAGCTGGACATGATCGGGAAGGAACTCGACAAGCTGGAGCTTGAAATTGACTGATCGACAGTCAGTTCCAAGCTGTCTTCTCTGTTAAGCCTGTTCATCAGGAGGCTCTTGTTCCACTTCCCCACATATACCTGAACAAGGTTTAGCTGCTCGGGAAAGCATTCGAAGAGGATGTTGTGCCCGATGTGCAGTTCGAGCGGAAGTGCTGTAGCTTCGCTTTCCATATAGCACCAGATGACATCGCCTTCTGTCTCTTTTCCGAGGAAGGATATGTCCAGTGTATGCTGATCGGCACGCAGGAGGAATTTTTCTTTCAGATAGGCTGCAAGGATGCTGTCGCTGTCGGTTGTTTCCGGATTGCTCAGGAGCTCTGTGCCGGTCATCCTGCAGCCCTGGAGGCAGCGATTCAGATCATCGGGGAAAATACGCATAGAAATCTCAAAGCATCTGGTTTTGCTGTTGTAATGAATCTCGGTAAGACTGAGATAAAACTCATGCGCACTGAGAGGGCTGAAGGCCAGTATGCAGATGAGGATGATGGAGGATTTAAGCTTGTCCACTCTATAATATGTTATTCAACACAAAGATGATGTTTTCTTTCTTAACTTTGTTCGTCCTACAAATCCTAAATCAATGAAGCGCTTTATTTCGGCAATGGCTGCGCTCCTGTTGGTATTTTCCCTGAACGCCCAGGAGGAAATGGTTCCGGCACAGAATAAATTCCGGCAAATGAGAACCGAGTTTAGTACACCGAATGCCTATCACAATGCAGCAGGCGGGCCCGGTCAGCTCTACTGGCAGCAGGAAGCAAATTACAAAATTGCCATTGAGCTGGACGATGAAAAACAACGCATTCACGGCAGGGAGTTGATTCGCTATGTGAACCATTCGCCCGACAGGCTGGACTATGTATGGATTCAGCTTGATCAGAACATAAGGATGCGGAACAGCCTGAGCAGACAAATCACCTCCATGCAATTGCAGGAACGCATGTCTTCCTACCTGATGAGCCGCTACATGAACGATTTTGATGGCGGGTTTAAACTCGAGCATGTGCTGGATGGCCGGGGCGAGGCCCTTGCTTATACGGTAAATTATACCATGATGCGTGTTGACCTCCCGGAGGCGCTGCAGCCGGGCCAGGAGGTGGAGCTGGATATTGCCTGGTGGTACAATGTCAATGACCGCTTAAAGGATGGTGGTGGGCGATCGGGCATGGAGTATTTTGAGGAGGATGACAACTACATCTATACCATTGCCCAGTTTTTCCCCAGGATGGCGGTCTATGACAATGTGGAGGGTTGGCAGAACAACCAGTTTCTGGGGCGAACCGAGTTTGCCCTGCCTTTTGGCAACTATGAGGTGGATATTACGGTGCCTGCCGACCATATTGTTGGAGCGACAGGCGTGTTGCAAAACCCGGAAGAGGTTTTGAGTGACGTTCAGTATAAGCGCTATAAAAAGGCCCTGGAGAGTTGCGATGACCCCGTGTTGATTGTGAACCAGAAGGAGGCCGAGGCTGCAGAAAAGAAGCATTTGAAGCAGCAGAAGACCTGGAAATTCAAGGCAGAGAATGTGCGTGACTTTGCATTTGCTTCATCCCGTAAATTTATCTGGGACGGGATGGCAGTCCCCTTTGGGGATCGGAAAGTACTGGCCGCCTCGCTCTATCCGAAAGAGGGGAACCCCCTTTGGGAAAAGTATTCGACAAGGGTTGTTGCGCATACCCTCAGGGTTTATTCCCGTCATACTTTTGATTACCCCTATCCCGTTGCCTTCTCGGTGCATACGAACAGCATTGGCATGGAATACCCGATGATCTGTTTCAACGGTGGACGACCCGAAAGAGATGGTTCTTATTCAGAAGGGACTAAGTGGCGCATGATCGGGGTTATTATCCATGAGGTAGGGCATAATTTCTTCCCCATGATCGTAAACTCCGATGAGCGTCAGTGGACCTGGATGGACGAGGGCCTGAACACCTTCTTGCAGGGAGTGGCAGAACGGGAATGGGATCACAACCATCCTTACCCCTCCGGTACGCCCTCCCGCATTGTGGACTATATGAAGGGAGACCAAAGCCAGATAGCCCCGATCATGATCAACGGTGAACTTACCATGCAATTCAATAACAATGCTTATGCAAAGCCGGCTACTGCCCTGAATATCCTCAGGGAAACGGTGATGGGCCGGGAGTTATTCGACTTTGCTTTTCGCCAGTATGCTCAGCGCTGGATGTTCAAGCATCCAACCCCCGAGGATTTGTTCAGGACGATGGAAGATGCCTCTGCCATGGACCTCGACTGGTTTTGGCGGGGATGGTTCTATACCACCGATCATGTAGATATTTCATTGGATAAGCTGACCGAGTATGTGGCAGCCTCGGGAAATCCTGCCGATACCCGGGCTATCAAAAAGGCTCGGTCGGAGCAGAAACCCGAAGAGATCGCAGTTATGCGAAACCGTGCAAGTATGCAGTCGATGGTCGAACGTGACCCCCGTATGCGGGATCAGTACGATGATAAGGATCGCTTTGCCCCGGTTGAAGGGGAAGAGGAGGTGTACAGGCGTTATCGGGAATCACTCACAACTGCGGAAAAATCCTGGGTCGAATCGGGCAATTATTTCTACCAGCTCGACTTCAGCAATATCGGCGGCCTGGTTATGCCCCTGATCCTGGAGTTCAGCTTTGCTGACGGGAGCAAAAGCATCAGTCGCGTTCCGGCCGAAATCTGGAGCCGGGACAATGTCCACGCCCACAAGGTCTATCGCTTCCCCAAAAAAGTGGTGGCTGTGGAGCTCGACCCCTATCGGGAAACGGCCGATTGTGATACCGGGAATAACCACTGGCCTCCCAGGACTGAGGAAGGGCGCTTCGAGATTTACAAGCGCAGGATGTCGCGGCGGCGCTAACTTGCCCTATGCCAAAATGTTATCGATGTAGGCAAGTTCGTCACGGCTGAAATCCAGCTTGTTGACACTGGCCACATTGTCCTCGAGCTGTTTTACCGAGCTTACACCGATGAGGACGGAGCTGATCTCTTTTTTCTGCAGGATCCAGGCCAGGGCCATCTGGGCAAGGCTTTGTTCCCGTTGTTCGGCATGCTGGTTGAGGGCTTTAATCCTCACCATCGTATCTGCCTTCAGGTCCTTCTTTTTTAAAAAGATGCTCGGACCTGCTATCCGCGAATCATCGGGGATGCCTTTCAGGTAGCGATCGCTAAGCAATCCCTGGGCCAGTGGACTGAAGGGGATGCAACCAATTCCTTCTTCCTCAAGTACATCGAGCAGGCCCTTTTCCACCCAACGATCGAACATGTTGTAGCGGGGTTGATGGATGAGGCAGGGAGTGCCCAGCTCGCGCAGGATTCCTGCTGCTTTTCGGGTTTCTTCGGCCGGGTAATTGGAGATCCCGGCATAGAGGGCCTTGCCCTGTTGCACTGCGGAATGCAAGGCCCCCATGGTTTCTTCCAGAGGGGTGTCCGGGTCGGGTCGGTGCGAGTAGAAGATATCGACATAGTCCAGCCCCATGCGTTTCAGGCTCTGATCCAGGCTGGCCAGCAGGTACTTCCTGCTGCCCCATTCACCATAGGGCCCCTTCCACATCAGATAACCTGCCTTGGTCGAGATAATAAGCTCGTCTCTGTAATTCTTTAGCTCGGCATGAAGAATGCGTCCGAAATTGATCTCTGCACTACCCGGAGGGGGGCCATAGTTGTTGGCCAGGTCGAAATGGGTGACCCCCAGGTCGAAGGCACGAAAGACAATGTCCTTCATAGTCTGGAAATCGTTCATTTCGCCAAAATTGTGCCAGAGGCCAAGGGATACAGCCGGCAGGCGGAGTCCGGAGCGGCCCGAGCGGCGATAGGGCATTTTGTCATAACGTGCGCTGCTGAACATGATAAATCGTGGTTTTAACGTTTAAACAGTGGAATCTTGTAGGCCAGGCTGTAGGAAAGGCCAAAGCTTTTGACCGCACTTCCTTTCCCATACCCGGGAATATGCAAGGGGCTCACCAGGGGATCCATTTCGGGGTTGAGCAGAAAGCGATAGCGCAGGTGCCAGCCCAGGAAAAAGTTTGGAGCCACCTCTGCCCTCATTCCGGCAAGAATTTCGATCCAGTGGGCATGCAGCTCGGCCCGATGGTCGGGAGCGGAATAGTCACCCCAGATTCCATCATGTACGATGATATTGCTAATGTCCTGGCTGAAATTCGAAAATCCATAGCGGAGGCCTGCAGTAATCGTGTGGTGTTCCGAACGCCCGGCATTGTGAAGGAGGTTGTAATCGATGCCGGCCAGGGCAAAGAATCCCGAAGAGTTGTAGTCCCAGCTGGTCGAATCAACATGACTGCTGCTATAACCCAGTTCCAGGACGGGATAGATGTTTTTACTCACTTCAAAATCGAGAAAGACGGCCGATCCCAGCTGTGGTGGATAGCCGATGACATAGGCCAGCCTGCCGATATCAATTCCAAAGCGCGGTCCATAGCTGCGCAGGGTATCGCCTGCCTCCTGCGCCCTGATCAGGCCACCCGAAGCAAGCAGGATCATCAAAAGAATGAGGTACTTAGCCCCGGTCTTAAAGGAAGAGTCGCAGGTGTAGAACATCATCAGGGTTTTCAGGGTCCACAGTATTGTCGTCCAGTAAGATCTCCTTAAAAAGACTCCCCGAACAGCTGAATCCTACAATCCCAAACCGGCTTGCAAAGCCACAGTCATAAGACAGGAGGTAGGCATTGGCCTCGTAGTTTAGCAGCAGGGTATCACTGCTTGCTCCCAGCTCAAAGACAAAACGAATTGAGCTCGCCTTTGGATCCAGCGGGAGACTGATTCGGGCAGCATTGGTATTGCTATACAGCGAAACCGGATTCCCGTTTTCAGGGATTGCACGGACGCTTAGCCCTTCCAGGGTGCTGTCCTGCTCGCTTTCAACAGGCAATTGCCTGAATCCGGCGACCAGGTAAGCGCTGGTGTTATCGGGGCAGCTTTCGCTGCTATTACATGCCCTGGGCAGAAGCAGGGAAAAGGCTGCAAGGCATAGGAGGCTTATCGTTTTCGTGTTCAATGTGAATCGGGTTCAAGGTGTTTCAGCAGAAAATCGAGATAGGCCTGGTAGAGCAGAATCTGGCTTCCCATATCGTAGGCCACACCATGGTTTCCGGGAGGGAAGATTTTCAGATCGAATTCCTTTCCGGCATCCAGAAGGGCCCGGGTAAACTGGAAGGTATTCTGGGGGTGAACATTGTCGTCCATCAGCGAATGCACAAGTAAAAGTGCACTTTCCAGGTTTTTGGCCTGGGCAACCATGGAGCTTTGCCGGTAACCTTCTTCATTCTCGTGCAGAAGGCCCATGTATTTCTCCGTAAGCACACAGTCGTAATTCCGGTGGTCGGAGATGGCAGCCGTAACAATACCGGCCTTAAATACATCCCCGTGCTGCAAGAGGGCTGTTCCGGCAGAAAAACCTCCATAACTGTGGCCCATAATAGCCACCCTTTCACCGTCGATCCAGTCTTTCTTTGCCAGGTGCAATGCAGCCTCTGCAAAATCGTGGGTCTCCCATTTTCCGAGCTGCTTGTGAACGAGCTTTTCAAATGCGCTGCCATAGCCTCCGTTGCCACGGTTGTTAATGTTGGCCACCACAAAGCCTTTCTGGGCCAGGTATTGCTTCCATCCACTGGTTTCAAAGCTGTTATAGACGCCCTGTGAGCCAGGCCCCCCATAAACGGCAAGGACGAGTGGGTAGCTTTTATCCGGGTCGAAGTCCATGGGTTTGATCAGGTAGCCATCGATGGGCTGCCCGTCGGAGGTCGTGAAGGAAAAAAGCTCGCGTCCGGCATAGTCAAATTCCTGCATGTGTTTTAGGGCTCCTTCGTGACCGGCGAGTGTGTCGATCGCTCCCCCTTTGCTGTTCCTTAAAACAATGGTCCGGGGGGTGGTGGTCGAGGACCAGGAGTCGACAAAGCAGCTTCCGCCGGGAGCAACATTTACCCGGTGGTTGCCCTCTTCCGGTGTAAGCAGGGTTTTGCCCTTTCCGTTGAATTTGATGCGGTACAGCTTGCGGTCCATAGGGGAAACCTCGGTGGAGAGGTAGTAAATGCTTTTTTTATCGGGGTTGATGGCTTTAATGCCTACAACGTCATAGTCCCCACTGGTCACTTGCTGAATCAGCTCTCCGTTATAATCATACCGGTAAATATGGGTATAGCCATTCCGGTCCGAAAGCCAGAACCAGCTGTCCATATCCTCGGGGAAATAGAAGAGGTGCATCTCGCCTGCAAAGAAGTCGAAGATGTCGATCCACTGCTCGTGCTTTTCTTCCAAAATGACTTTCCTGTCCCCGGTTTTCAGATTGAAGAGATAGAGCTTCAGATGGTTCTGTGCCCGGTTCATCCACACCACCGCCAGAACATCGGGCCTGGATGTCCAGTAAATTCTTGGCATGTAGCCCCCTTCCGGGTCGAGATCGAGCCATTGCCGTGTTCCATCCTCAATGTTCAGAACCCCAAGCCTCTCAATCGGAGCGGGATCACCTACCTTGGGGTAGGGCAACTCCGTGTACTCGGGGTGCTGGCCCGAGAAATCGGTGAGTTTATAGACGGGGACTTCCCGTTCATCGGTTTGCCAGAAAGCGATATAGCGGCTGTCGTGCGACCAGCTCCAGGCCTGTACAAGTCCGAATTCTTCTTCATTTGCCCAGCCAAAGCGGCCGTTGTAAAAGTCTTTCGCTCCGTCGTGGGTAAGTTGGCTGTGCCGGCCTGTAGCCAGATCGAAGACGAAAAGGTCGCCATCCTTGCCATAGCCCACCTTTTTTCCATCGGGGCTTACCTCGGCCGTGAAAGCCTGTTTCACAATGGGGCGCATGCTTTTGTCTTCGATCGAATAGTAGTAGTAATCTGCATTTCCTGAATGGCGCCAGATCGGGGAAAAATTTGTCTGAAACAGCAGGTACTTGTAATCGCGGGTCCAGGCAAAGCTACGGTAATGAAATGCCTCCTCAGTCCCGGGAAAGCTATGATCGGCGCTGGAGAAGACCAGGTGTTCGGCCTCCTTCCCGATGTCATAAGTCCAGATCTGCTGGTTGCCCTTTTCTTGTTTGGTGAAGGAGTAATCACAGCCTTCATCAATCCATTGGAGTCCCGAAGGGCCACGATCGCCCCGTAGCGATGTGCCTGCATAGAGGGCTTCGGGCAGTGATCCGTATTTTTTCTTCTGTGCCTGGGTTTGCAGGGAAAGTAAAACCAGCAATCCTGCCAGTAAGCGTGTTTTCATAAGTCTTTGTGCGTTCTTTTTCCGAGCATTAAAGCTAAGAAAAATAGCCCTAATTAAGGAGTACTTTCTCTGCAGTCCTTCCCATGATGTCCTTGCTTAGTCCCTTATCAAGCTTAAGGGATTCAAGCAGGTCGATTAGCGGAAGGCCGGTGTTGTCGCTGCCAAACATCACCTTGTTGGCATGCTTTTCTAAAAACAGCTTTGACTGAGGCTTATCGCGATTCATTGCGTTAAAACCGCTGTGTCCCGACAGGTCACAGAAGAGATTGTCGTACTCTTCCAGGAGCCTGTCGATGAGACCAAAGCTTCGGATGCGCCCCTTCTGGTGGATGTAACGGGGATGGCTGTGTACAGCAATGGCATTCCAGAACCCGGGGCCATGGCCCACAAAACGGATGTTGGGGAAGGCCTTTAAACGGTTTTCAAGTCCTTCAAAATCGTAGAGAATGCCGGGAAAGGGGACCCGATTTCGCCTGATCTTCTTTTTCAGGATGCCGGTGCGGCTTGCGAAAGCATCCAGGTAATAGCCCGAAACGCCGTTGAATTTGTCGTTCATCAGCCTTTCCAATACCCATTCCATGCGTCCTTCCTTCTCCTGAAGATAGTGTTGGCGGGGCTGCTCCATATGGACAATCAGGGCCGATTTTAAGCCGTTCAGACATTCCAGGTAGGGCGTAAGTAGCTCATGCTTCCATTGCAGGCTGACCTTCAGTTCGCCACAGCCTTTGAATCCCTGCCCGAAAGACTGTTTCAGCCGCTGAAGGGCTTTGGGGTCTTTTGGGTCGGGGGCATAAAAGGGGATGAAGCGGTCCGGATGGCGTTTTGCTGCTTCCAGGATGGGTTCAGGCCGAAGGTCGATGTGCAGCGAGGGCAGGGGAGGTTCCCGTTCTTCCCAGCTGAGCAGGCAGGAGCGATCAATGCCATGCCTGTCCATATACTGAATCAGGCTGTCAGACGTATAGCCGTTCAGGCCGAGGTGCGTATGAGCATCAATGCGCATGAATTAAAAAATATCCAGGTCACGGCCGACATAGACCTCACCGTCGTAAATGCTTCGAATCTCATTCAGCAAATCCTCTTCTTCCGCGCCCCAGAAAAGGGTGTGGTAGAGTAAGAGCTTTTTGGGTTTTGCCTCTTTAGCCAATGCTGCAAGCTCAAGGGTGGAGGTGTGATGCCCCTTGTGATAGGCCTGCCATTCGGCATTGCGCTTGTCATAGCCGGCCTTGCTGTATACCTCGTGTATCAGAATGTCTGCCCCCCGGGCATACTCGACAATCTTTTCCGAGGGTGTGGCATCACCCGATGCGACGATCACCTTGTCGGGGGTTGTGAAGCGGTAGCCGAAGGAATAGGGCCAGCTGCCATGGACCACGGGAATGGCCTCCACGATAATATTGCTGTCCCTGTAAATTTCACCTTCTGCGTCAAATTCATGGCACTCAACTTCCCAGCCTTTTATATTGCCCGGTTCAGCTCCATACATGCGGTAATGAATGTCTTCGCGGTAGGCCTCCAGGATATGGTGAGTCATTCGGGCGATCCCTTTTGGGCCATAAACCTTGAGGGGCTCGTCTCTGTGCAGCACCCAGGGGGTGAGGATGAGATCGGGATAGCCAGCGGTATGGTCGCTGTGCAGATGGGTTACGAAGGCCGTTTTAAGGTCCTTTACAGCCAGTTCTTTCAGAGGGCCTCCATAGCTTCCGGTAACGGCAGCAAACTGCCTTACCAGGCCCGGTCCAAAATCGATGATGTAGGGACAATTGTTTACCACCAGGGCGAGAGAACAGCCAGAATGCTTTGGATCGGGGTTTGGGTTTCCCGTTCCAAGCAAAACCAGTTTGGTGATATCTGAATCGGAAAGATTCCTTTGGGCCTGTATATTTGCATTGCCGACAAGCAGGGAGGCAGCCATAATGAAGATAGATAGCGGTTTCATAAAACTAAGGTTTTCTGCTAAAGTTTTCATGTATCTGTGTTTTTTTGCTCCATTTCCATGAGCAGTTCAGCACGCTGTATGCACTGCGCCAGGTCTTCGACCGAAAAGTCTTCAGCCTTATAGCCATAACGGTCGATAAGTTCGATGTATTTGCGGTACTCTTCTTCCGCCCTTGTTTTACTGAAAGCCCCCACAGACTTTGTACCGCATATATATGCAAGCCTTGCAAGCACGGGGCCGATACCTTCGATTCGGCTCAGATCGCAGAGGGCAAAAAGCTCGTTCAGGCGTTCGGGCGGGATGCCTGTATCTTCGGCCGTTTTATTTCTGTCGGTGGCATTTTTCTGGCTTTCAAAGAAGTCTTCCGTGGTTTTTATGCCTTTTGAAGCCAGAATTCCACAGTATTCGCCGGGGATGCCGGGAAAATTCTCCAGGGGGAAGGGGCAGGGATTGACAAAACAGGGCTTCATCAGAGCGCTTTTTCCAGCTTTTCGAGCAGCACAATGCCATGCTCAGAATCTATTGAGACCTGGCCATTTCTGACCTTTCCCGTCCAACCGGAATAGGCATCTCTGAGCTCAGAACCATCTTTAAAAACGGAGCCGGTCTTAAGAATCTTCAGGCCCGGTTCAAGATCCAGGCCAATCAATACCAGATCTTCGAGGGATGCGTCCTCATAGCTTCGACTGAACAGATAAGGTTCCTTACTGATCATCTGATGGATGCCTGCACCAACAGCAGGATGGCCTCTGCGGAAGCGCCCCAGTTTCTGGTAGTGTTCCAGGATTTTGTTTGCATTCGCCGTATCTTCCGAACCAATAAGCGACCAGTCCATCAGAGAACGGAGGTTCGCGTCCCCTTCAGCACCATCAACGATCAGGGGCCTGCAGAGTTCGTCGCCATAGTAAATCTGGCTGGCACCGGGGCTTAGCAAGAGCTTTGTTGCCGCTTCCATAGGCCTGTTTCGCTCCGGATCGAAGGGGTGTCCGTCGTCGTGAGAAGACAGGTAATTCAGTACCCCCTGTCCCTTCAATTCATTATGCAAGAGCCTGGAATAAGAGGAAAACAGTGATTCATAGTCCTTTTCAGCATCATACTTGAAGCCAAAGTTGATTAGGCTGTGTATCTCCTGTGCAAAGAAGTCCACCTTTTTATCACCAAAGTCGAACCAGCGTCCATTGTTGATGTTGTAGTTGTATACCTCTCCCACCATCCAGAATTCACTGTCGTCCATAACCTTATCCGGGTTCTTTCTTTTCCACTCGGAAAAAGCTCTGCTGGCCTCCTTCCAGAGTTCGGCCCAAACACTCTCCTCTGTGTGCTTGGCGGTGTCGATCCTGAAGCCGTCGATGCCATATTCCCGAATGTAGTCGCTAAGCCACTTAATAATGTAGAAACGTGGAGCCCGTGGGTAAGCTGTTCGCTCAAAAAAGGCATCAAGCTCGGCAAGTTCCTGTTCGAGCCGGCCTTCTTTTTCCCACTTCTCGATCAGTTGAGGGGGGAGGTCCACCTCCTCATTCGATTCGGTCAGGATATCGGGGAGGTTCTTCACCAGGGTGCAGCTTATCGTACTCTCATAGGTCTGATACCTGCATTGGGGTGAGGTCCGCACCCATTCTTCGGGCCAGACCGGGTCGATATCGGTCACCGGTCCGGTATGGTTGACAATGACATCCATTACCACCCGGATGTTATGGGCATGGGCTGTTTCCACCAGCTTATGCAGCAGTGCTTCATTCCCAAAATTTGGATCTATGCTGGTCCAGTCACCAATCCAGTAGCCATGAAAGGCATAGGTCATTCCTGTGCCTTCATCCGTCCCGCCATGAATCTGTTCAAACCAGGGCGTGGTCCAGATGGCCGTTATTCCCAGGTCATCGAAATAGCCCTCTTCAATCTTCTGTATGACACCCTCCAGGTCGCCGCCTTCGAAGCCCCTCAGCATGGCTGCATTATGGTTGCGATCGAACTGCAGGTCATTTGCCCGGTTCCCGTTGTGAAAGCGATCGGTAAGCAAAAAATAGACATTGGCGTTCTCCCATCTGAAGGGAAAATACGCTTGCTCTGCTTCTTCTGAAAGCTTTTGCTCTGCTTCTGAAAGCTGTTGCTGTTCGTGTAAGGGCCTGGTCCTGCAGGCTCCGCAGAGGCTGCCCAGGACAATCAGCAGGATCATCAGGGTGCTGTAGTTTTTCATAGGACTTTGCTTACAAAGCTAAAGATAGGCACTATTTTCATCAAGTCTTTTAATCTCCGGTATTTCATGGATTTTTCCCGGGATGAAAAAGGCTGCCCTTTGAAAGACAGGCTTTGAAAGAGATGAGCAAAGATGCTTACCTGTTCTGAACGATGGTACCCCTGGAGATATCAATCTGAGGCTGGGGAACCGGGAAGTTCACATCTTCCGGACCAATCGTTGTGTTGTAATAGAGCATTGAGCCCCATTGCATGGTGCTTTCATAGTCCATAATGCGCTGCAGTTCGCTCACCACCTCACCCCAACGCTGGAGGTCGTAGTAGCGGTGGCCTTCCTGGCCAAGCTCAAGTTTCCGTTCGAACTTGATGGCGTGCATGGCCTCGTCCTGAGAGCCCCAGGGCCCTGGGTACTCGGCAATGACATAGTTGGCAGCCGGTGTGCTGCCGTCGTCCTCATGTACGAAGCCGGCCGTGTTGGCGGCACGTGCACGGATACGGTTCACTTCACCGAAACCAAGGTCGTCGCTGCCAGTCATGGCTTCACATTCGGCTTTCAGCAGCAGGAGGTCGGCATAGCGGATCATCCTGTAGCCGTTAGCGGTGTAGCCGGAGGTCCAGCTATCGAGCTCGGTAAGCGTGCCCTCCTGCGATTGCTTATAGACTTGCTTCTTAGGGCTGTAAGGTCCTGAGAAAGACTGGTCACGAATCCAGTCCTGGCCTGTATGCAGGCCCCAGTCCCAGTAAGGAAGACCTCGACGGCCGACTGACCAATCGAGACGGGGATCAAGGTTTCCGGCATACTCAACATAGCTAAAATCGAGGTCCCAGACTTTGGGACTGCTCAGGGGATCATCGCCGATAGTCGTAACAAGGGCAATATAGTGCCTTGTGGCCCTGTAGGGATCGGCCGGATCAGCCACCGTGACATAGTCGCCGGCCAAGTATTCTTTATCAGCTTCCCATGGCCTGATGGGTTTGATTCCCTGGTCGTTGGTGACCATCTCGTCGTTGTAGGAGTAAGTTCCGGCTTCCAGGTCGATGAATGGCAGGCCATTGTCATCGGTCCGGAAGGAGTTGACGAAGTCCTGGGTGGGGCAGAAAAGACCACAGCAACCTCCCGGAGAGGCACCGGGCTTATAGGGAAAGTTCTGCACTTCACCTCGTCCGGCATTCCAGCCACCGGAGTTGTCGTTTACCGAGTATTGTACGGTGTAAACGGCTTCCTTATCGTTCCGGTTATCGGCGTTAAAGATGTCACCATAATTGTCCATCAGTCCAATCTCACCACCTGCAGGGTTTGTTCCGTTTTCGGCAGCTGAGAGCTGGGTAAGTGCTGCGTCATAGTCGTGCATCATTTGCATGAGTCCCTTTGCATAGAAGACCTGCATAACCGTTTTGTTGACCCGGCCAATCTGTTTCATATTGGTAGCCAGCCTGGTACCGGCTTCGAGGTCGGCCAGGATCTTGGCACGTACGTCAGATGTATTGGTCACGGTCTTAACATCGGTATTTTCATCCAGGTAGGCTATGCCGCTACCGCAGGCAGGGTTGTTTTCATCGGCAATTCCCCAGAGTTTCCAGGCCCAGAAATGATAGATTCCACGCAGAGCCCTGGCCTGATTTACAAAGGACTCATGTTCCCCGGCAGTAATGTTCCCCTTTTCAAGTGCAAGATTGGCAGTCAGGATGGTTTCGTTTGCACGCGATACACCTTCGTATATTGCTTGCCACTTAAGATCTAAGAAAGGGTTGGTGGAAGTTTCGGTATAGGTCTGTATGGAATTGATGCCAGACAGATCGCCGCCATCACCGCCTTTGTTGGCTTCCATACCACGGATCGAGCCGTAGACCCAACCGGATGAGGCCGTTTGCCATCCTCCGATATTTTCGGCCAGACCATCAATCATTGCGTAAGCAGAAATCAGCATGGCATCAACGCCCTCGTAGCTTGCAAGCACCGCCTTATCGAGTGCCCCGTTTGGCGTGATCTCCAGAAAGCTTTCACTACAGCTTTGAAGGAATGCAAGCCCTATAAGAAGCGCTGCAATTGATAAATTGTTTCTCCTTTTCATAGGGCTACCTATTTTCTTAGCTGCAAAGATACGGACTTTAAGAATAAGCAGATCATAAAGAAGATTACAGTATTAGTTATCTAAAACAATCATTTTTTCAAAGGCCAAAGAGTCAGGATTGTATTTCGGATTCTTTGGATGCAATGCCAAATAGAGTCCCTCTTTTGCGACA
>PDWJ01002306.1_pt1 | contig 62834 bp, 40 predicted proteins | sample 1430881 | NCBI WGS metagenome assembly PDWJ01 (sample SAMN01162460, study PRJNA174530) | Oral metagenome, whole genome shotgun sequencing project. | biome: Marine environment; feature: Marine mammal; material: Swab sample of the gingival sulcus; isolation source: swab sample of gingival sulcus... | reverse complement strand
ACGCCATTCGAGCCGAGATCGCGGAGCGAAAACGCAGCCATCGTGGTGCTACGGCGAGTTTGAGCGACAACGAGCTCGGTTCGAAGGGCTGGTCGCGACGGCTCGATCAACAGGCTGCTCGATCAACAACCTACTTGTAGCGCTGGGTGAGCTTGCGGTAGAGCGCCGCCTTCGCGCGCCCGAAGGACTTGATGCGAAACGTCTTGCACAAGCCCTTGCCGGGACCTGTGCAGAGCTTCGAGAGCGTCTTGACGATGCGCTTGCTCAGCTTGGGCTGGCTGCCGACGATCGAGAGGGTCAGCCCAGGCAGGCGCTCCGATTGGTGGATCGAGATCAGCTTCTTGGGCAGCTTGAGCTCGCCGAGGTATTGGTAGGCGAGCTCTTCGACTACCGTCGCCTCGGCGTGACCGCGGGCGACCTTGCGCAGGCCCTTGAGCGGCCGCCTCGTGCGCTTCAGCTTGAAGTGGGTCGCGACGTCGAGCTTGCCACCAAAGACGATCTTCGAGAGAAAGAGCGGGCGACGGGCCAAGGTCGTGACGAGGGTCTTGCCCTTCAACGCAGCGAGATCCTTTGCCATACCCTCAGGGACCAGCAGATGGTAGCGCGTGGACGTGGCCGAGCCCATGTGAGCTAGCGGGGTCAGGTTCCAGGCCTTCTGCCGCTCGAGGTAGGTCGCCAGATCGGTGACGATCATCTTGGGCTTCTTGTCGGCGAAGTAGCGGTCGCAGTCTTTCAGCCGCGTGTAGTACGCGCCGCTCTGTGACTTCGCGCTCCATCCGCCGACTTTCTCCATACGCATCAAGAACTTATCGACAACCGGCTGCGCCTGACGGGTTGTCCCGGGGCCGCCAACGTTGCAGATGAGCAGAGTGGTGATCAGCATATTCACGGGGTGTAGCTCCTAACGCTCACGTGATCGACGGACGAGCGCTGCTCGTATTCAGCCGTCGCGCGGAGGATACAACCGGACGACGACGACGACCAGTTAGCGGCCGCGTTAGGCGTCGTCTGGCGCGATCTCGTAGTCGTCGCCGGAGCTGGCCAGCTCGACGTGATCGCGCCCCTTCTCTTTGGCGCGATAGAGCGCTCGGTCGGCGGCCTGCAGCAAGGCGTCGACGTCATGGGCGCGTTGTCCACCCACGGTGGACGCCACGCCGATGCTGGTGGTGACGGAAAGGGGGCCGCCGCGGCTCGCGATCGGCGTGCTGGCCAGCTGAGAGCGGAGCCGCTCAGCGACCGCGGCCGCGTGAGCGAGCTGACACCCCGCGAGCACAGCGATAAACTCTTCACCACCATAGCGCCCCACCGCGTCATAGCCACGCACCGCCGTGGAGAAACGCGAGGCCGCCTCGACCAGCACCTCATCGCCGACCTGATGTCCATAGGAGTCGTTGACCTGCTTGAAATGATCGAGGTCGAGCAGCATCACCGTCAGCGTCGTGCCCAGCCGCTCGCTGCGGTGCAGCTCTCGCTCGAGCAGGGCCAAGATCGCACGCCGGTTCCAGATCCCGGTGAGCGGATCGTGGGTCGCCTCGAGCTCGAGGCGGCGCTTCATCGTCAGCAAGCGGTGCTCGAGCTGCACAATCCGCTGCCCAGCGCGCAGCCGCGCGTGAAGCTCAGGCGCCTCTACCGGCTTGATCACGTAATCGTCGGCGCCAGCCTCGAAGCCCTCCACCAGGTCTTCGAGCTCGTCATACGAGGTGAGCAGGATCACGAAGATATAGTGGCTGGCCTTCGCGCTGTCGTGACCATGCTCCGGCTCGAGCTGTTGCTCACGCTGGCGCTCCCGCAGCCTCCGCGTGACCTCGAGCCCGTCGAGGCCCGGCATCTCCCAGTCGAGCACCGCCAGCTGTGGCGCGTCGTCACGGCAGAGCGCCGCCCAGGCCTGCTCGCCATCGGGCACAGCCTCCACCTGATAGCCGAGCTTGCGCAGCTGCGCCTCGACCAGCTTCCGCGAGACGATGTCGTCCTCCGCCACGAGCACGGCGAGGGGCTCGGCGGTCGCGGGGCTCGCGCTCATGGCAGCGCGAGCGCTCTTTTCTCGGGCGCTCTCGGCTCTCGACATCCACCAACTCCACACACAACATCCAGGACTCGTCCCGATCTAGAATACGGCCTCTACGCGGCGTCGCAATCACGAGCTTCGCCGAGCCGGCTCTCTGGAGCCAACACACACCGAGGAGCAGACCATGGTCCCGCCCCCGCCCATAGGCTTCGAGCGCAGCGCTGTCCCTGGCTGCGACCTCGACGACCTCGACATGGAGGCCCTCACCGCCTACCTACAGCGCCGCGCGCCGAGCTTCGCCCAGCGGCAGCCGGTGGAGCGGCTGGCCCAGACTCTCGGGCTGCTCGTCGCCGTGGGCAACCGGGTCTCCCCCTCAGCCGTGGGCCTGCTCTGCTTTGGATACCTGCCTCAGCTCGCGCGCCCAGAGTGGGGGATCGCGGCGATCCGGATCAACGGCAGGTCGATGGCCGATCCCATGAGCACCCGCGTCGAGCTCGAGGGGCAGCTACGCTCGCTCCTCGACGGCGGGCTCGCCTTCGTCCGCGAGCAGACCCACGGGATCGAGGGGGAGCTCGCCGAGTACCCGGAGGCGGCGGTGCGTGAGGCGCTGGTCAACGCGCTGGTGCACCGTGACTATCGGCTGACGGCGCGGATCTCGCTGCGCGTCTTCGACGATCGGCTTGAGATCTGGAGCCCTGGGGGGATGGCCTCACAGCTCGATCTGGAGCAGCTGGCTCATGTGGGCGGCGTCTCCTTCGCGCGCAACCCGATCCTCGCCGCTACGGCGCGCTCGCTCGGGCTGGTCGACCAGATCGGCCGCGGGATGCCAACGATCCGCCGCGCGGTGATGGAGAGCTGCGGACGTAACCCGCTGCTCGAGCCCAGCGGCGCAGACGTCCTCGTCACGCTGCCGTCGCGGCTCAGCGCCTATGTCGACAGCGGAGGCCCCAGTAACTGAGCCCTCACCAGGGACGGCGCGTGCGAAGACGGACCTTGGTGGTGAGCAGCGAGCCGATCCAGTCGAGCACGCCCTCGCTGCGGCTCGAGCCGAGCAGCCCCTCTGCCGAGCGCTGCGCCGGCTCGCCGCCAAAGGCCGTGGACTGCAGCGGGTTGGCGGTGGAGCCCGCCGCGGCCGCCTCGAGGAGCCTGGGCAGCTCACCGCGATCGAGCCACAGGCCATGGGCGGTGCAAACGTCGAGCACGACCTTGGCGCCGGTGTGCGCCCGGCGCAGCATCATCTCAGCGCACTCCGGGCAGCGAATATAGCTTGGGCGCTTGGGCGTGGATTCTCCCTCCCAGAGCAGATCGGCCTCCCGCGGCTCGAAGCCGAGGATCCGTCGACCAGCGGCCTCGATGAGCTCTGTGAGCGCCTGTGCGCCGAGCCAGATCCCACCGCAGCGGCGGCAGCAGCTCAGCGCGTTCAGCTCGCCGAGCTCGGCCCCCTCGAGCTCGCCCTGGCCGCAGGCGGGGCAACGATCGGAGGGCCCGCGGGGGCCCGTCGCCGCCGATCGAAGAGAGCCGCCTCGGCGGTGGGGCGACCGACGCGCGGTCGCATCCGCCATCAGAGGCGTCGAGGGCGGCCTCAGCGCGCTCTTGCGCAGACGCTCACACTCGGCGCGCAGCACGTCACGCTCGCGTCGCGTCGCGGCCAGCTCGCGTTCGAGGGTCTCGATCCGAGCCGTCGCCGCCGTCAGCTCATCGCGGTAGGTCATCGCTTCGGCTCCTGCGTCGAGGTCTCTTTGGGTAACGCGCCGCAATCGTCGGGGCGAGCCAACGCCGCCAGCAGCGCCGGCAAGACCAGGGTGGCCGTGATCAGACAGGAGATGACGCCCATCAAGAGCACCAACCCGAGGGAGGCCGCGCCTTGATGACGGGCCAGCGAGAGCGAGCCGAAGCCAGCCATCGTGGTCAGCGCCGAGAGCAGGATCGCCAGCCCCGTATAGCGCACCACCGGCGCGACCCGCCCATCGCCCTCCTGCCGGTAGCGGTGAAGAATATGAACCCCCGAGGCTACGCCGATACCGATCACCAGCGGGAAGCCGATGATGTTGGCGAAGTTGTAGCTGAGGCCGATCAGGCTGATCGCGCCCCACATCCAGGCCATGCCGACGCCCACCGGCACCATTGCTAGCAGGGTGAAGCGCACGCTGCGAAAGTCGATGAAGAGCAGCAGCAACAGCACCAAGGTCGTCAGCAACGAGGCGGTGCGGAAGCCACGCTCAATCGTGAGGTTGGCCTCCCAATGGGTCACCGGCCAACCCGTGGCGGCTTGATCGACCGAGCGCAGATCCGAGACGAAGCGCTCGAGGAAACCCGCCTCCCAGAGCCACTGGCTGGGGTAAACGTAGATCGCGAAGGCGCCCTTGTTGTAGAGCCGCGCTCGCAGGCCCGAGGGCAGCAACGAGACGAACTTCTCCGCGGAGACCGGGCCGGCGAAGACCCCCTGCCGCAGCAGCGCCTGACCCTCGTGCCAACGACCGATGAAGCGCCGCTGGAAGGCCTCCAGGCGCCGCTTGGTGTCCTCTTCGGGCAGGTTCGCCAGGGTCTTGCGCAGCGTGTTCAGCGCGTCGATCGGCTCCTTGAGCAGCGCCGCGGCGGCCTCCTTGTTGGCCCCCTTGGCCTCGAAGCGCGCGTCCTGCAGGTTGTCGGTGAGGTCGGTCAGCGCCTCGCGCAGCTTGGCGATATCGACCGGCGGGATCTGTGGCGGCGGCCCTGGGCGCGTCGCTGGACCCGTGGTCGGTGAGGAGCTCACCCCGCGCTCCTTGTCGAGCTGCAGGTAGAGCGGGCGCAGCTTGGCGATCTCGTTCAGCTTCGTTTGCTGATCGCTGGGGATGTAGGGCGCAAGCGACTCCACCCGGCCGATGGTCTTCTTCTTGCGCAGCGCCTCGGTGAGCTTGATCGCCGTGGGCGCGTCCTTGGCCCGCAGGGCGGCGACCTCACCCGAGTAGTCGGTCTTCTTGGCCAGCGTCCCCATCGCCTGCACGGCGGGGGAGTTGGCCGGCAGCAGGTCGAGGTAGTTGTAGGACCAGGGGATGCTCTGCCCGCGCCAGACCATCAGCGCCGAGATCACCACGCCCGCCCCGAGGACCAGATAGCGGTGGCGCACCAGCGCGTTGGCGAAGGCCATCGAGTCCTTGCCGTCGCGGCGCTCGCGAGTCTTGGGCGGCTGCTGAAGAAAGCTCAGCTTGGGGTGGACCAGCAGCGCCGTGCCGATCGTCAGCGCGGCGACGAGCGAAAACACCAAGCCCACCGCGGTGATCACGCCCAGCTCAACGAAGCCCTTGAACTCGTTGACCGTCAACGCGAGGAACGCCCCCGCGGTGGTCAGGCCGCCGGTAACCATCCCGGGGCCCGCGCGCATGACCGCCGCCCGCGCCGCCGCCACAGCCTGGGCGCCCGCGCGCCGCGCCTCGTTGTAGCGCGACAAAAGGTGCACCGCGAAGTCGATGCCCAAGCCCAGCACGGTGGGCAGGAAGGCCGAGGTGACGAGGTTCAGCCCGCCGTAGACCGCCCAGACCACAGCCAGGGTGCACAGCATCGAGATGCCCAGCGGCAAAAAGCCCAAGAGCCCCTGGCGCAGCGAGCGGAAGCCGAAGACGAAGATCGCCAAGATGCCCGCGGTGGCCACCGCCGAGGTCAGCGCGAGGTCCCGCGAGAGCGTGTCCTTCTCGGCCTTGATCAGCGCTGGCAAGCCTGTGAGCACGACCTTCAGCTCGCCGTCACCGCAGGGCCCGAGGGGCTTGTCTGCGCCGCAGCGGGTGGCGACCTTGGCAGCAGCCTCGTCGGCGATCGTCTGCACATGCTGGACGAAGGGCACCACCACCGTCGGCTCGTCGGCGCCGTTGCGTGGACGGATGATCGCGAGGTGGATCGCGCCGTCACGGGAGACCAGGTAGCCCCGGGTGTCGATGCCCGAGCGCTGCAGCCGCTCCTCCAGGTCCTTGCCGAGCGTGGAGAGGAAGGCGTCGGCCAGCGAGACCTGCGCGCGCGCTTCATCTCGAGCGCGCAGGTCGAGCTCACCGATGAAGCGTCCAAATAGGCGCATCGCCAGCTGCGTCCGCTCGAGGGCCTTGCCCATCGGCTCCGTGGCCTGCTTGGCCCGTCGATCGACCTCCTCACCGATCGCGACGAAGAGGCTCGCCAGGTCGTTGATCGACGAGATCTTGCGCAAGCCGACGTGCGGGTTTTTCAGCGTATTGACCAGCGATCTTAGATTCTTTTTAGATAGATAGAGCAGACCGTAGGGCCGCAGCGGGCCGAGCTCGAAGCGACCCACCACGTCGCGCACCTGGTCACCCCGGCGCGGCAGCTCGCGCAGCGCGTCGATCACCTCCCGGCGCGCCTGCTTGTTGCCGCCCTTGACCAACGCGAAGAGCACGTCGGGCGAGCCGAACTGCTCGAGGAAGGACTGGAAGCGGCGACGGTGGATATCCTTGCTGTCGAAGAGCGCCGAATGCCCCGCGTCGATCGCGATATGAGGCAAGGTAAACGCGCTGGCGACGCCGAGCAGCAGCGCCACCACGAGGACGCGGCCTGGAGAGGCGATGACGAGCTCTGAGAGCTGGCGCAGCAGGCGATCGCGCATAGGGTCCGACAGAATAGTGGCCTTCACCCGTGCGGGGCAAGGACCGGCAGAAAAAACAGCCGCTTATCCTCGCAATCGGTCGAGCCGATCTACTTGACGAGGTAGCGTTGGATCATCCGCCGGCGCGCGTCGTGGGTGAAGACGTAGCGGATGCGCGCTTTCGGCCGCTTCTGGTAGCGGGCGTAGGCGTCGGCGCCGCCACGGAAGACCGCGAGCTGATCGCCGCCCTTGGCGAAGGCGCGGACCAGCCCATCGATGGTGAAGGCGCCCGGGTACATCAGGGTCTTGGTCAAGAGCAGGCCCGAGGCCTGGCGTCCGGAGAGACGACGGGCGAGGTAGGGAGCGGTCATGCAGGCCAGCGCGAAGTAACCCAGCGGGCGCTTACGGCTCCATCGCGGCCAGCGATAGCTCGTGACGTCCATCAGGTGGTTGTGACCAGCATACCCGACGAGGTGGCTCGCCGCGCCGATCGCGAGGCGGGTGCCGTCGCTGAGCGTCAAGGTCGTCACCTTGGCTCGAGGATCGCGAGAGACCTGTGTGATAAAGGTACTCATCGCCTCGCCGATGCGCAGCCCTCGATAGCCCAAGCCGACCAGGTAGACCTCGAAGCCCTTCTTCACGCCGAGACGACGCCAGCGCGCGGCGGGGCGCCGCACACGCATCCGATAGACCGCCCGAGCGAGGATCCTCTTGCCGTCGCCCTTATCGAGCAGCACACGCTTCCAGCGGCGACGCTGGTTGTCGAAAAACGCCCGAAACCCCGCCGCGCCGCCCCAGTAGAGGTTGCGCTTGGGCTCGTCGCCGTTCCCCAGCGCCGCGCTGCCGCAGCGGATCTGGCGGTTGTCACAGAGCGCCACATGTACGGTGACGACCAGCGGCTTGCCCGCCTTCAGGTCGGCGGCGACGCGGGCGGAGAGCGCGTCGAAGCGCTTGCCTGCGGCGAGCGCTCGAGTCTTGAGCGCACCCCGACACATTCGGGATCGAGCCGGGTGCTGAGCTGCCGAGCCGCTTTCGTAGCCAAAGACATGAGCCCTACGGGTGGTACGGCGAGCGTTCTGAGGCCTCGAACGCGGCCGGCAGCGCTGCGCCCGGCGACGGGAGGTTTTTTTCGGGGGGCTCCTGACGGCAGCTGACGGGGCCGCTCGGGCTATCGGAGCCGAGCAGAGCAGCGTGAGCAGAGCGGCGAGGGCGGAGAGCTGGCAGGGCGAAGAAGCGACGTGCATCTTCGTGTTACGGAGCGCGAGGGGCGACTCACCCCAAGCCTAGACCCAACACGGTTGACCTGAGCCCCACGGCGGGTCATAAGGGCGCGCGATGGACTGCTTTCTACTCGGCAGCGGCGGCATGATGCCGATGCCTCAACGCCGGCTGACCTCGATCGCCACGCGCCTCGAAGGTCAGATCTACCTCTTCGACTGCGGAGAGGGCACGCAGGTGCCCTACAAAGAGACACACCTTGGGCTGCGCAACCTCGACGTGATCGCGTTGACGCACCTCCACGCCGACCACGTGCTCGGCCTGCCAGGGATGCTGATGCTCCGCGCCCAGATGCCAGACCCCGGGCCGCTGACGATCCTCGGCACCGCGGGCATCGCTCGCTTCGTTCGCAACGTGCGAGCGGATCTGCGGATGCACATCAACTACCCGATCGAGGTCCGCGAGTGGTCCCCCAGCAAGCCAACGCTGGCCTACGAAGACGAGCTGGCGCGGCTGCATTGGTTCGAGCTCGAGCATACCGTCCCCTGCGTGGGTTACCGCCTCGAAGAGAAGGAGCGCGCGGGGCGCTTCGACATCGCAGCCGCCACCGCCCTCGGCGTGCCGCGCGGACCGCTCTGGGGCGCCCTGCAGCGTGGCGAGAGCGTCGAGACGCCGGAGGGCAAGACCGTCACGCCAGAGCAGGTGCTCGGCCCTGAGCGTCGCGGACGCCACCTCGCCTACGCCACCGACACGCGGGTCACGCCGAAGCTGCAGCCGCTGCTCGAGAGGGCCGACCTGGCCTTCGTCGAGAGCATGTTCGCGCCAGGGATGGAAGAGGACGCGGCGAAGAAGCGACACATGACCGTGATCCAGGCCACCGGCGCCGCCGCCGAGGCCGAGGTCGCGAAGCTCGTGCTGGTGCATCTCAGCCCGCGCTACGAGCGCGGTGAGGTGAAGCAGCTCGCCCGCGTCGCCCGCGAGCACCACCCCAACGTGCAGGTCGGCCGCGACGGCCAGCTCTTCGAGCTGAAGCTCGAGACGTAGGCTCCGCGCGGAGCCGGCCGCTTCAGAGAGCTCGCCCTCTCGTCAGAGGATCGAGCCGAGGCGCTCGCGCAGCGGCGCGAGGTTGGCGTCGCCGCTGACCAGCTCGCGGGCGCGGGCCGGGTCGACGGCGAAGGCGCGCTCGACCATCACCGCCGCGTCGTCGAGGCGGCGCTGCGTCGTGTAGATCACCGCGAGGTTGTGATAGGCGTCGAGCCGCCGCGGATCGCGAGCCAGGGCCTCGTGGAGGCACTCTTCGCCGCGCGCGCTGTTGCCGGCGCAGGCGTAAGCCAGGCCGAGGCTGCTCCAGGCCGCCACCGAGTCCGGGTCGATCTCGAGCTCCTCGAGCAGCAGGGCGACGGCGTTGTCGAAGTCGCGGCGATCGCCGAGCACGTTGGCCAGCGCGACCCGCAGCCCCGGGTAGCCTGGCGCCAGGGAGAGCAGCGACTCGAAGGCCTCCACCGCGGCGTCGAGATCGCCGAGCTGGTGCGCGACGCTGCCGAGGTCGAAGAGCGCCACAGGGTTTTCTGGGTCGCGCTCGAGCGCCGAGCGGAAGCTCTCGAGGGCCTTGGGCAGCCGCGACAGCCGCTCGAAGACCACCCCGAGGTTGACGTAGGGTGCCGACCACTGGGGGTCGAGATCGGCGGCGCGCTTGAAGGCGAAGGCCGCCCGCTCGCTCTCGCCAGCCTCCGAGAGCTGGATGCCCTCGGCGTTGGCTGCCCGCGCCAGGCCCGCCTGCGCCGCCTGCGCCGCGCGCACCGCCGGCTCCAGGATCAGCGCCTCTGCGAAGGCCCTGCGGGCCGCCTCGATCGCGTCGTCTTCGAGCAGCAGCTCGCCGCGGAGCACATGCAGCTCGGCCACGTCTCGATGCCGCTCGAGGGCCTGATGCAGCACGGCGAAGGCCTCCTCGCGCCGGCCGAGCTCGAGGCCAAGGCAGCGGACGAGGAGCGCCACGGCGGCGCGGCTCCCGGGTCGCACCTCGACCACCCGCTCAAGGGTCGCCACCGCCTCGCCAAAACGTCGCTGGGCAGTCGAGAGTTGCGCGCTCGCCAGCCAGATGTCGGGCTCATCAGGAGCGAGAGCGCTGGCTCGGTCGAGGTGCACCTCGGCCTCCGCGAACGCCTCTCGGCGCAGGGCCTCTAGACCGCGCGCCAGGTGGTGTCGCCAGGGGTCACCGAGCTGAAGTACGCGCGAGGCCACCTCGTCCCCTAGGTTCGCGATCCTGCCACAGACCCCGCCGGGTCTCGCTCGAGAGAAGGCGGCAACGTACCATCGCACCGATCGCCGGTCAAACGGCCGTGAGGCCAATCAGATGGCTAGATCCTCGAAAACCCTATGCTTAAGCCTACCAACAGGGCGGCCGTTAGTTTCTGGCCGGTGGCTTTGCGTGATACGATGCGCGCCATGGCGTACACCCGCGGCAGCGGTCCTTTCCGTGGTCTCGCACCCTTCGAGGAAACCGACGGCGCGGCGCTGCTCGGTCGTGAAGACGAGCGCCGGCATCTCGCTCAATGGCTTGGGCAGCGAGACGGCGACGCGTTGCTGGTCACCGGCGAGCCCGGCACCGGCAAGACCTCATTGCTGCGCGCGGTGCTGCTGCCGCTCGCCTCGAGCAGCGGTCAGCTGCCCTTCTACATAGAGATCCTCGACGGTTGGGAGACGCAGCTCCGAGACGAGCTGGCCCGCTACGTCGGCCGGAAGCTGGATCCAGGCGACGACACCGTCGCCGTGCTCCACGACCTGGCGCGGGCGCGTGAGGCGCAGGTGGTGCTGGTGCTCGACCAGCTCGAACAGCTGACCTGGCTGCCGGATCCGCAGGGCGAGCGCCTCGAGCGCCTCGTCAAGGGGATCGACCCGGCGGCCGTGCGTTTGGTCTTCGGCGTCGAGCGCGCGAACCTTCATGTGCTCGGCCGGGTCGCCGGCAAGCAGGCGCGGATCCCGGACGAACGGCGGATCGTGCTGCCGCGCCTCGAGCGCGAGGCGGTGGCGAAGCTGATCGAGCAGACGATCCTCGCCGGCAGCGGCTACATGGAGGCCGGGCTCCCGGACGCCATCGCCGAGGAGCTCTGCCAAGGGGGCTTCGCCGTCGCGGCCGATCTCCAATGCGTCTGCGACGCGGCGGTGCGCCAGCACGCGCTGACGCTGAAGACCTACCGTCGCGCTGGCGGCGCGCCGGTGCTGCGCACGCTCTACGTCGAGCGCCTCGCGGCCGTGGTCGGCGGCTGGCGCGTACGGCGCGCCCTGGCGCTGATCGCCGAGGCCGAGAACCCTCGCACGCTGATCAGCGCCGAGGAGGCCGCGAGCGGCGCCGGGCTCTCGGAGGAGGACACCCGCGGCGTCCTCGACGGCCTGATCGAGGTCGGCCTGCTCCGCGCGGTGGAGGTGACAGGGCAGCCGAAGCGCTACGGTCTGCAGCACCCATATCTGCGTCAGAGCCTCCGCGATTTCGTCGCCCCGCTGCGTCGAGGGCGCGCCCGGGCGCGGCTGGCGCTGCGGCGCCGCGCGGGGGGCGCGGCGCTCTTCCGCCCCCACGAGCTGATCTCGATCTGGCGCTACCTCGGGCGCTCGCTCACGGATCGCGAGCAGACGCGCGTGCAGCGCAGCGCGCGGGTCTGGGCGGTGGCGGCGCTGATCGTGCTGGCCCTCCCCTTCCTGTTCTACGTCGGGGTCTACCTCAAGCTGAGCAGCACGCTCTACCTCAGCGCGACCGCCGACTCCGCCGGCACGCCCCGGGTGATGGTGCGCCGCGGCGACCCGACGCTGGCCTTCGCCTTCGACTGGAGCCGACCCGGCTTCGGCGACGTCACCCTCGACACCGGCATCGCCGTAGCCTCGCTCCCCGAGGCGCTGGCCAAGAGGGTCCGCGGCGAGCAGGTCGCCGGCTCGCTCCGCGAGCTCGAGGGCGGGGTGCCGCGCTGGCTCTCGACCGTGCTGAAGCCGATCTCCGCGGCGAGGCGTGGCGCGCTGGCGATGCTCGCGGGTCAACGGGAGGCCGGCGAAGAGCAGCTGCTGGCGGCGGCGACAGCGCAAAAGAGCCCAGCCTCGGAGCGGCGCCTCGCGGCGCGGATGCTCCTGCTGTTGTCGGGAGACTCGTCTGCCACGCGCAAGGCCTTGTTGGCCTGCCTCGCGGCCAAGGAGGCCACGATCCGACGCTACGCCGTGGCGGCGAGCGAGCGCCTCAGCGCCACCAGCGCGCAGCCGATCCTCGAGAGCGCGCTCTCGGATCGGGACCCCTTGATCCGCAAAGCAGCGCTGGCAAGCCTCGACCGGCTCCCAGCCACGACCTGGCTACCGCTCTACGGCGCGCGGCTCCTCGATCACGACGACCGGCTGCAGCAGGTCGCGCTTCATCGTGTGAGCGCGATGGTGGACAAGCACCCGCTGCTCATCTTCGACATCGTCAGCGCGACGCTCGGCTCCGGAAAGCGCCGCCTCAAGCCGATCCGCTCGCGGCTCTCGGAGCTTCGGCAGCGTGTGCTGGTCAAGCATGGGAAGGTGCTGGCCGGCCATCTGGTGACCTTGTTGGCCAAAGAGCGGGACACGAAACGGCAAGCGGAGCTCGTGCGCTTTCTGGTGGCGCTCTCCGACCACGTCGAGGCCGAGCGCGTGCTACCGGTGGTGAGAGCGCTCGCCAAGAGCCCCAACCTGAAGGTGCGCGGCGAGGCGATCGGTCTGCAAGCTCGCTTCGGCAAAACCAAAGAGGTGCTGGAGCTGCTGCTGGAGCTCTCGAAGACCTACCGCCCACGCCGAAGAGGTCTCGCGATGCGCCGCGCCGCCGCCGTGGGCCTCGGCCTACTGCGGGGCGAGACGAAGACCCGGCTAAAGGTGCTCAAGCGGCTGCTCAACGATCCCGCCCGCGGCGTCCGCGCCGCTGCGGTGGCCTCTCTGCTCCGCAGCGGTGGGCCAGGGCTGCGCGAGGTCGTCAACCGCATGCAGCGGGGCTACGTCGACCTCGGCCGGGCCGCCCTTGACGTGGTCTGCCGAGATCTGACGCCCAACCGACGGGTCGCCACGGTGGTGCTCGGCGCGGCCTGGCGTGTACGTGGCGGCCGGCTGCGGCAGCAGGCGTTGGGCTGTGCTCAGTCGCTCGCGGCGGCGAGCTTCCGCCTCAGCATGTGGCTCGCCGATCAAGCCACCGTGCTCAAGGAGCCGTCGATGCGACGAGCTGCGGCGCCAGCGGTGGCGCTCGCCTTGCAAAAGCGGGGGCGCGGGCTGGCGCGGCTCGCGCGCTTCTACCTGAGCGATCGTGACACTGGTGTGCGCCGCGCCGTGCTCGAGGCGGTGGCCAAGCGGCTCCCCAAGAGGGCCTCTTTCCTCTTTCGCTACGTCGAGCCACTGACCCGTACCGACGATCCGGCCGTGCGCGCCGCCGCGGCGGCGCTGGTGGTCCCGACGGCCGACAAGCCCCAGGCGGCGCTGCCGCCGCTGGTCAAGCTGCTCGAAGACGACGAGGCCGCCGTGCGTCGCGCGGCGGTGAAGGCGGCTCGCGCTTTGCCCAGGAGCTGGGCCCAGGGGCTCGCTGGAGCCAGCGCCAAGCTGCGACCAGCGCTGGCTCAGGCGTTGGCCCACGTGGTCTCCCGCGGGCGGGGCAGCGACGCCCTCGAGGCGCTGAAGAGCGCCTCGGCGCTCGGCCTGCAGGCGCCACTGCAGCGCGCGACCACCCACCCGGAGGCGCAGGTCCGCGCGGCGGCGGTGGAGCGGCTGAGCGCCAGCGGCGACAAGAAGACCACGCTGAAGGTGCTCGAGGCGGCGCGACGCGACAGCGAACAGACGCTGCGGCTGGCAGCGCTGCGGGCGATCGCGGCGCGCAGCGATCGACTCGGGGCCGACGCGGTGACGCATCTGGCGCGCAGCGCCGACGCCGACGATCTCGGTGAGCGCGAAGAGGCCTTCCGCGCGCTAGGCGCGGTGAAGGGCGAGGCGGCGACGAAGGCCGCGATCGCGCTGCTACGGACGCTCGCTCGCGATCGCAGCGAGGCCCGGCGGCGGCTGGCGATGGTCGCGCTGGGCGCGCTCTCGGCGCGCAGCGACGAGGCCGGCGAGGCCCTCTTCGTCGGCGCTCGCGATCCCGCCCACGACGTGCGTGATCAGGCCCTCGGCGCGCTCGCCGCCTACGTCGCGCGGAGCAAGCCGCGCAAAGACCTCTGGCGGCTGCTCTTGTCGAGCGAGCGCGACAGCGTGCAGCGACGGGTCGCGATCTGCGCCTTGGCGCTCAGCGGGCGTGGGACGACGGGCAAGAGCGAGGGCGTGGAGGCCCTCGCCGCCCGAGCCAAGAAGCTCGGCGCCGAGACCCCCGTCACGCTGCGGATCGCCGCCAACCTGGCGGTGGCCCTCGCCCGCGTGGACGACGCGCCGGTCTGGCTGCTCAACGAGCTCTACGACCGCTGATCGTGCCCTCGGGTTCATCCGTTCTAGCCGCGCAGCGCGTAGCGCAGCGCACGCTCGACCGCCCGCTCTGGCGCGCCGAGCCAGCTCCAGGGGCGTCGGGTTGGCGTCTGGAGCAGCAGCGTCACGAGCGGCTGCAGGTTCGCCCGATCGCGGGTGAGGTAGAACCAACAGGCCCAATGGTTACCAGCGTCGATCGTGTCGGGGCCCTCTTGTGGCCGCACACAGAAGCGCGCGAAGGAGGCCTGCACCTCGGCGCGGTTGCTCCAGTCATCGAGGTAAGCCCGCGCCCCGCGGCTGTCTTTGGAGCATCGCAACGCGCGCCACGCCTCGAGGTGGGCGTAGGCGAGCAGCGCGTTGATCGTGCTCCCAACAGAGACCTTGCTCACGGCGCCGTGGACGAAGCGAAGCATCTCCTCTCGAGAGCCACGCCAGCCCGGTCCGAGGTAGCGCAGCAGCGCGACATGCCCAGCGAGGTGCTCGGGCTCTCGGCGGCGGACCTCGGCGAAGTGCGCTCTCGCCTGTACCTCTTCGTCGCCTCGCGCCGTGGCGACGTCGATCGCCAGGGCGTGCGGTGTGGGATCGGCGGGATCGAGCTCGGCGGCGCGAGATAGCGCCTTCGCGGCTCGCGCGAGCAGCTCGGCGTCACCGTCCTCGGTAGACGACGCCGGCCAGGCGCGGCGAAGCAGCCAGGCCCCATAAAGCAGCTGCCCCAGGGCCTCGTCGGGCTCCTTTTCGACCCAGCGCTCGAGCGCGGCCCCGAAGGCCGAGCTCTTCGCCTCATCGTCTGGCTGCTCGCCCAGCTGATCGACGGCGAAGGCGCGGTCGGTCCAGCTCCCCTCGCGGCGGTGGGAGAAGAGCGCGCAGAGCGGCTCGCGATCGCTCGGCTCGCTCATCAGGGCGCGATAGGCCGTACGCAGCCTGGGGCCGGCCACGCTGCGCGGGGCTGTGGCGGGCACGCCCCGACGCCGCCAGAGCACCACGCCCAGCGTCACGCAGAGCGTCGCGAGCAGCCCCAAAAGCAGATAGAAGCCGAGCTCGCTCATCGCCAACGTCAGCCGCGGTCGAGCAGCGCGACGTTCTCGATATGCCCTGTATGCGGGAACATGTCGACGGGCTGCACATAGCGCGCTTCGAGCCCTCGGCGGCGCAGCATCAAGAGGTCCCGCGCCAGCGACTCGGGGTTGCAAGAGACGTAGACCAGCCGCGGCGCGCCGATCGCCCCGAGGTGAGCCAGCGCCGCCGGGGCGAGGCCGCTGCGCGGGGGATCGACGACCGCGAGGTCGACGCGCCCGCGCTCAGCCGCGAGCTCGCGGTCGAGCAGCTTGCCCGCGTCGCCAGCGTGGAAGACCACGTTGTCGATCGCGTTATGCAGCGCGTTTTTCCGCGCGTTGTCGACCGCCTCCCGAGAGAGCTCGACGCCGATCACCTGCTCGCAGCCAGGCGCGAGGCAGAGCGCGATGGTCCCCGTCCCGCAGTAGAGATCGAGGGCCCGCAGACCGCCAACCGTCGCACCGGCGGTCTCGGCGAAGGCCGCCCTCAACACCTCGCCATAGAGCACCTCCGCCTGCAGCGTGTTGGGCTGAAAGAACGCCCTAGGGTGGATCTCGAAGCGCAGCTGCGTCGCCGGCAGCGCCCCGACCGCCGGCAGGTGAAGCTCCTCGGTGAGCGTCGGCGCGCCCTCGACCTGATGCTCGAAAAGCCGCGTCGGCTCACCTCGGCGGGTGCGCTGCTGGGTCCAGTAGATCGAGTGGAGCTCGCCACCGAGCTCTCGCGCGGCCTCGAGCGCCGCTTTGGCGAAGGCGCGGGCGAGCTCCTCGGCGGGGCGCGGGCCGCGAGCGGTCTGGGCCTCGGCGTCGTCGGTGGTGCAGAGCTCGAGCATCCGCTCGCCGCTGCGCTTGCCCTCGCGCAGCGTCAGCGTGCGCAGCCAGCCCCGATGCGCGGCGTGCTCGAGGGGCCGCAGCCCCTGCTCGCGACACCAGGCGCCGAGGCGCGGCAACAAGGCGGAGGCCAGCGCCGACAGCAGATGACACTCCTCGAGGGGCAGCACCTCGTGGCGGTAACCCGGCGGGTGCAGCCCGAGGCAGAGCTCGCCCTGGCGACCGACGGCGAAGCTGAACTCCATCTTGTTGCGGTAGAACCAGGGCTCGCGCGGCGCCAGGGGCTCGCGGAGCAGCGACCGGTCGAGGCCCTGAGCGTCAAAGAGGCGGCGCAGCTGCTCGAGCTTCAGCTCGAGCTGAGCTTGATGGTCGAGGTGCTGGAGCGCGCAGCCGCCACAGCCGCGTCCCGGCTCGTCGACCGAGCCGAAGTGGCGACAGCGCGCCGGGCGGCGGCGGGGGTCGACGCGCTCGAGCCCGAGCAGACGAGCGCTGAGCTGCCGACGCTTGATGCCGACCACGCAGACCCGCGCGCGCTCGCCAGGCAGCGCGCCGCGCACGTCGACACGGTAGCGACGCGAGACGCGCTGCGGGCCAACGAGGGCCTCGAGCTCGGCGCGACCGAGCCCCTGGGGCGAGAGCGAGCTGGGCTCGACGGTCAGCTCCAGCCCGACCCAGGGCTTGCGCGGCAGCTCGAGGGGTCGCGTCAGCTCGCTCATTTCGCCGGCTGGCTCGAGGGGGCGGGCTTGCTGGCGGGAGGCTTCGCGGCTGGGAAGAGCAGCTTGGCCAGCGGACAGCGGGGCTGCCCGGCCTTTAGGGCCTCTTGGCGTAGGTAGGCCTCACGCTCGGCCTTTTTGACCTTGGCGTAGCCAATCCACCAATAGCGCGCCTTCTTGTTGCTGACGTTGGCGACGATCCACTCCGAGACCTTCGCCGAGTCACCGGAGAGCCGCTCCGCGTGGCAGATCCGTTGCCAGGCCTCGGCGTAGGTCTGCTTGGGCTTCTCGTTTTTCTCGTTTTTCTTTTTCGTCTTTTTCGGGTCGCGCTTGCCGTCGGCGGCCTGATCAGCGGCGACCTTGCCGGTCTTGGGATCGGGCTGGGCGGAGAAGGGCTCGAGGCAAGCGCTCGAGGCCAGCGCGAGGAGGGCGACCCCGACGGCGATCCGCCGGCGGAGCGAGCGTGGGTAAGGAGATGACATAGGACCTCGAGGTGGGCGGCGATGAGCTCTAGAGCTGCTGCAGTCGATAGCCGCGCTTGCGCAGCAGCGTGATGATGCTGGCCTTGCCGGCGAGGTGCGCCGCGCCGACCACGATGAAATGCGGATCGTTGCTCTCTTTCAGCATGCCGACGATGGTCTTGGTCATCGAGTGGTTGCGATCGTCGAGGAGCGCCTTCTCCACCGGCGTGAGGCGCTTATCTTTGCTGGCGACCTTGCGCAGCAAGCGGCCGAGCCCCTTGGCGTCGCCCCGCTTCCACATCTTGACCATCTTCGGCATCATCGTGCGGATCTGCTTGGCCTGCTCGAGGGAGTAGAGCAGAAAGAGCTCCTGCTGCTTCTCGGTGAAGCTGGCGAAGAGCTTCATCTGCTTGCCGATCCCCTCGAGCACGGCGATGCGCCGGCTGCCCGCCTTGCGCAGCAGGTGTTGTTCGACGCCGAGCTCCGGATCGAAGCCCGCGGCCTGGAGATCGAGCGCCGAGAGGGTGATCGCCGCGACCCAGGCCTTCATCTGACGCACGGCGGCCAAGACACTCGGTTTGCTCTTCAGCCGCGCCTTCACCAGCGCCCAGGTCTTCGGGGAGATGTGCTTGGTCAGCGCGTCGGGGGGCCAGTACATCCCGTCGCGCATCAAGACTCCCATCGCCGCTTTGAGGCGGTCGGGGCGCGCCTCGAAGACCAGCACCTTCGACGTGGCGAAGGCGCTACGCACCGCCTTGGGCAGCGGATAGAAGCTCTTCTTTCCCATGTGGATGGAGCCCAGCAGGTAGCTCGGCGCGCGACCCTTGCCGCCCTTGATCCGCCAAAGAAACGCCTTGGCTTCAGCCTCCGCCGATGCCCCGAGGATGAGCAGGGCGACGAGGGTGAGCGAGACATAGCGCGTCATTGCTTTGAGGTCACGACTGAGCATGTCGCGAGCATAGCCGTTTTCGGGCGCTTTGGTGGGGCAGATCCCGAGAAAGACGCTGCCATCGCGCTCGAGGAGGAGGGGGCGAGTGATACGGCGAGCATTCTGGGGCCTAGAACGCGGCCGGCAGGGCTACGCCCGGCGACGGGAGGCATGGGTAGGGGTGCTCCTAGGAGCTTCCCCACAAATCCGGGACCGAGCCGGGTGCTGAGCTGCCGAGCCGCTTTCGTAGCCGAAGAAACGAGCCATACTGGCGGTACGGCGAGCTTTCTGAGGTATAGAAAGCGGCCGGCAGGGCTGTGCCCGGCGACGGGAGGCATGGGTAGGGGTGCTCCTAGTGGCGCGACAGCCCGCAACCACCGAGCTCGCGCGCGCTCATCGCTCTGCTTGGAGGCGCTGCAACGCGGCCAGCTCGCCGCCGTCGAGCCAGAGGCCATCGCAGGCGCCGCAACGATCGAGGTCGAGCTCGGCCTCGGCGATGCGCAGCCGCGTCAGGGGCTCGTCGCAGGCCGGGCAGCGCAACGCGCCGGCGGGTTGAGCCGCGATCGGCAGCGCCCGCGCCAGCACCTCGCTCTTACCCACCGCCGCGCCCAGCGAGAGCGCTAGCAAGGCGTCGAGCTCGCCAGCGTCGAGCCAGACGCCACCGCAGCGCCGGCAGCAGTCGACCTCGGTCTCGCCCACCGCGCGGACCTTCAGCTCTTCGCCCTGGCAGCGGGGACAGCGCATCCGGGCCGTCGGCACCCGCAACAGCGGCCCCCGTTGGGTCGCCGGGATGTCTAGCGGCCGCTCGAGCCGCTGAAGCTCCGGCGTCCTTGAGCCCGGGGGCTCGCCCGAGCCGAGCCAGGCCAACGCGGCCAGCGGCCAGGTCGCGTCCGTCGAGGCCACGCCGAGGGCCGAGAGGAGCGCCCGCGAGAACGCCCCGCAGCTGATGAAGCGGCGCTTGGGTCTCTTGGTGAGCGCCTGCGAGATCACCTGGTCTGCGCCGCTTGGGAGCTCGGGGACCCGATCGCAGATGCTTGGCATCGGCGCCGTGCGGTGCAGCTCCATCAGCTCGCGGCTGTCTCGTGAGGTAAACGGCAACGTCCCCGTCAGCATCTCGAAGGCGATCACGCCCAGCGCGTAGACGTCCGCCGCCGCCGTCGCCGGCTCGCCGAGGGTCTGCTCAGGGGCCATGTAGCGGGGCGTGCCGATCACCACCCGGCGGGGAGGCAGAGACTGATTCTCGCTCAGCCGCGCGATGCCGAAGTCGAGCAGCTTCAGCCGGCCATCGGAGAGCAGGAAGATGTTCCCGGGCTTGAGGTCGCGATGAATGATCCCGGCGCGATGCGCGGCGTCTAGAGCGTCTGCGACCTGCGCCAGCACGCTGGCGACCCAGGGCAGCGGCGGCCGCCGGTTGCCTCGCAGCGCCCGCGCCAGCGACTCGCCCTCGAGCAGCTCCATCACCAGGTAGGGCCCGGCGAAGGCCGAGGTGCCGCAGTCGAAGACCTCGACGATCGCCGGGTGGGCGATCTGACAGGCCGCGCGGGCCTCGTCGAAGAGCCGCTGCACCTGATCGGGGTCGGTCGCGCTGGCGTCGTGGAGCACCTTGATCGCCGCACGGCGGCCCATGATCACATGCTCGCCGACGAAGACCCGCCCCATCCCACCTCATCAGCTTACCGGACCGAGCTGCGCGAAGGATGCGGCATCACGGCGTAGGAGCGAGGAGGGCGCCTGCTGGTCGCACGCAACCGACGAGCGACAACCGCGGTGATGTCTTAGACCAGCGCGGCGACGAGAGGTCAGTTGGCCTGCTCGACCTCTGCGCACGGCAGGCGATGCCCGCCCCGCTGGCGTGTGACCTCCGACAAAGACGATATGGGGGCCTCCGGCTCGCGCCGTCAGCTCGCAAACGGGGGTCGGCGACCCTCTCGGCGCCGCTTTTTGCTGGAAAATGCCACTGGATCAGCCTTTTTCTTCGAGATCGACGTCCGCCGCGGGGCACCCCGACCCCTTTTTTTCCGACCGCCGGGCACGCGAAGGAGGTGGGCACCGCCTCAGCGCGAATCGTGCATGAAGAGCACCCTGCTTTGGGTGATCAGGTTGACAGTGTAGCCGACGAGCCTGACGACAAGGCCTGCGCGCGCGAGGTCGAGCGCAAAGCCCTTGAGGCAGGCGAACCGAGCGTCCATGCTTGCCTCTCCGATGTCCGCGGCGCCGCGGACCCGCGACGACGAAAGCAAACGACGACCTGGAGGTCTGCCCCTCGATGACCCAACGCGATGACCCAACCCTCAGCCGGACCCTCGCCGGCCACGTCAAGCTGCTGGCCGAGCCGATGCCCGGCTACCACACCGCCACCGTGATGCTCCGCGTCGAGGGCGGCGTCTGCAGCGAGGACGAAGAGACCCTCGGGCTGGCCTACGTGCTCGAGCAGGCGCTCGACAAGGGCACAGAGACCTATGACGGTCGCCAGCTCGCCGACGCCTTCGACGCGATCGGCGCACACCACGCCGTCTACACCGGTCGTCAGAGCTGGGTGCTCGTCGCCTCGGCCCTCCCCGAGCACCTGCCGCGAGCGATCGAGCTGCTCGGCGAGGTGGTGAGCCGCCCCGTCTTCCCTGACGAGGTCGTCAAGACCATCGTCTCTTTGACCCAACAGGAGCTGACCTCGCTGGAAGACTCGCCCCGCGGCCTGCTGCGGCGCCAGATGGCGCTGCAGGCCTACGGCCCCGTGCTCGGTCGGCATATGCTCGGCGACCCGGAGACCCTCACGGCGATCACGCCCGAGAAGGTGCGAGCTCATTGGCAGCGGGCCCGAGGACGGAGCGGCCTGGCGGTGACCGTCGCGGGCGCCTTCGACGCCGCCGCCGTGGAGGGCGCCCTCGAAGCCTGGCTCGTCGACCTCCCGGAGCACGGCTTCGAGGCGCTGAGCGCCGCGCGCAGCTTCTCGGCCAAAACGGCTCACATCGCCAAGCCCGAGCTGGAGCAGACGCAGATCGGCGTCAGCTTCCCCGGCGTGTCGTACGCCGACGACGAGCAGGTCGTCGAGAAGGTGATGCTCGGCGTGCTCTCCGGCGGCATGAGCTCACGCCTGTTTACCGAGGTGCGTGAGAAGCTGGGGCTGGTCTATTGGGTCTCCGCCTGGGCCGAGCAGCCCCGGGGACAGGGCATGGTCCACATCGGCGCGGCGACGCGCCCCGACCGCGCCAAGACGACCTACGAGACGCTGCTGCGCGAGGTCGCCCGCCTCGAGGATGACCTCACGGAGGCCGAGCTCGAGCGCGCCAAGACCGGGCTGATCGCCGAGAGCGCCACCAGCGGCGCCTCCGCGCAGCAGCGCGCCAACGAGCTGCTGATCGATCAGTTCCACCTCGGGCACGCCATACCCGCAGAGCAGCACCGCGAGGCGATCCGCGCTGTGACCCTCGACGACATCCGCGCCTACCTGCGCGACCACCCGCGCGAGGCGCTGTCGATCGTCACCGTGGGCCCGGGCCCCCTCGATGGCGACGCGGAGCAAAAGGAGGCCAGCGCATGAGCACCTTCTTCGAGACCGAGCTGGAAAACGGCCTGCGCGTCTGCCTCGAGCCCCTGCACCACCTCCCCTCGGCCGCCTGCGGCTTCTTGGTGCGCACCGGCGCCCGCGACGAGACCGCGTCTGAGGAGGGCGTCTCCCACTTCCTCGAGCATATGTCCTTCAAGGGCACGGAGCGCTCGACCTGGGAGGACATCAACCGCCGCTTCGACGAGCTGGGCAGCAAGTACAACGCCTTCACCAGCCATGAGAAGACGATGTACTACGGCTGGGTCCCGGCCGAAAACCTCCTGCCACAGATCGAGCTGCTGGCCGAGATGATGCGCAGCGCGCTGCCTCAGGGCGAGTTCGAGACCGAAAAGAAGGTCGTCCTCGAGGAGATCGCGATGTACCGCGACAGCCTCGAGAGCTGCATGTTCGACCTGGCCAGCCGCGAGCTCTTCGCCGGCAGCCCGCTGGCGTTCTCGGTGCTCGGCACCGAGGAGACCATCGGCCCGCTGACCCGCGACCAGATGGCCGACTACTACGCCCGGCGCTACGGCCCAGAGAACATGATCTTCTGCGCCTCCGGCGCCTTCGATCAGGACGCGCTGCTAGGGCGTCTTGCCGAGGTCACGGGGAGCTGGACCCGCGCCGCGGGGGGGCGAAAGCAGCCCGCGCCGACGATGCGCAAGGGCGTGGCCAAGCAGCAGATCGCGAAGTTCAACCAGCAGGCGCTGATGCTCTGCTATCCGGCGCCGCCGGCGCAGGCCGACGACGCGCGGGTCAACGTGCTAACGCGGATCCTCAGCGGCCCCAACAGCCGCATCTTCTGGAACGTGATGCAGCAGGGGATCTGCCCCGACGCCGGCGCGTTTCATCTCGACTACTCCGACGTCGGCGTCTTCGTGCTCTACGGCCTCTGCGAGCCTGACCGCGCCGAGGCCGTGCTCGAGGCGTTGACGCGGGAGGCGCAGCGGCTGACCGACGAGGGGCCGACCGAGTTCGAGGTCGAGCGGGTGAAAAACGCCGTGCGGACACAGCTGGCCAGAGACGGCGACGCGCCGATGCGGCGGATGCTGCAGGTCGCCGGCGACATCGAGCTCTTCGGCGAGGCGCGGACCCTCGAGCAGACCTTGGCGCAGATCGAGGCCGTGACCGTCGACGGTATCCGCGGGTTGCTCGCCGAGCAGCCGATCGTCGGCGACGACAACGCGATGCTCGTCAGCGTCGGCCCGCGAGACTTTGGCTAGCGGATGGCTGTCTTGGTGAGGGTGAAGGGGAGACGATGGACGGGCTGACGCAGGCGGCGCTCGGGGCGGCCTGTGGCCAGGCGGTGGCGGGTCATAAGCTCGGACGGAGGGCCGCCTGGTTCGGCGCCCTCGGCGGGATCCTGCCCGACTTCGACATCCTCGCCGGCCTGGCTGGCCCCTGGTCGTCGATGCTCCATCATCGCGGCATGAGCCACTCGCTGTGGTTCGGCCCGGTTATGGGCTCGCTGCTCGGCTACGGCGCGTGGCGGCTCTATCGCCGCGGCTACGAGCGCGCCCTCGGAGGCGAGCCAGCGGCGACCGCTCCGACGTCCGCTCCGCCCGGGCCTGCGCATCCGGGGGCGCCGGAGATGCGGCGCTACTGGATGCTGCTCTTCGTGGTGGCGATCGTCACCCACCCGCTGCTTGACGTCTTCACCACCTACGGCACGCAGCTCTTGGCCCCCTTCGACCGACATCGCTTCGCGCTCAACGGCGTCGGGATCATCGATCCCCTCTACACGCTGACGCTGGTGATCGCCCTGCTGGTCGGCGCCTTCACCAAGCGGCGAGGCCCGACCATCGGCCGCGTCGCGGCGGGGCTCGCCCTCGCCCTCACCACCGCCTACCTGTTCTGGGGCGTCGCGCTCAACGCCAAGGCGGAGCGCACGCTGCATGCTCGGCTCGCAGCGACGGGGATCCACAACGCCAAGGTGCGCTGCTACCCGACGCTGCTCCAGCTCTTTCTGCGCCGCGGCGTGGCCAAGACGCCGCGACGGTACTACGTGGGCTACGTCAACACGCTCGGCGACCAACGCGAGGTGCCGCTGAAGAGCGCGCCGCGGCTGCGCCACCCGCTCGTCGACGATCTGCAGCGCAGCGAGCGCGGCAAGCTCTTCTCCTGGTTTGCGATGGGACAGATCGCCGCGACGGTCAGGCCAGCGCGAGGCGGCGGCCACGTGGTGGAGCTCTCGGATATGCGCTACGGCTTGCCCTCCGGCGACGCCAAGCGCAGCTTCTGGGGGATCCGGGCGCGCTACGACGCCAAGGGCGCGCGCGTCGGCGAGATCGAGCGTTTTCGCAATCATTTGCCCAAGGGCGAGGCGGAGAGGACGCTGAAGACGATGTGGCGAGCGCTCTTCGGCGGCCACGACGAGGCCGGCTGAAGCGACGAGGACCGCCGAGGCACGAGAGGCCGGCTGAGGCGAGGGAGGCCCGAAGGCGGCGGCGACGATTCGCCCGGACCTTGACAGCCGAGCCTCGTGCGAGCTACGCAGATGCGCTAGCCTGCTGACCATGTCTGGCATGGTGCAGCGACTGAAACAGCTGGTGGAAGACCTCGAGCAGGGCGGCGGCGCGCCCGAGCGGCTGCACGCCGCCCGCTGCGCCCTGGCCTTCAAGCGCTCCTGGGTCGAGCTCGCCGGGGCGCTGAGCGCGGTGCGTGAGGGCGGGGCCTACCAGAGCTGGGGCTACGACGATCTCCTCTCCTACTGCGCCAGCGAGCTCGGCTTGCGCCGCGCCACCGTCGACAAGCTGCTGGTCTCTTACGCGACGCTGAACAAGCACGCGCCGCGGCGGCTCGAGAGCGACGAGGAGGGGGCGATCCCCAGCTACCAGGCCCTCGACTATTTTGCCCGCGCCACCGGCGAGCCTCGCGCCGACGGCTCGATGCCAAAGAACGCGCCAAAGCAGCCGATCGAGGGCGAGGTCTACGACCAGCTTCGAGCCGCCGTCTTCGAGCAGGGCCAGACGGCGGCGCAGCTGCGGTATAACTTCGATCCGCTGGTGCGCCCGCGCTCGCCGGAGGAGCGGCAGCTCTTGGCGCTGCGCCGCGCGTCGGCCACCGCGCAGCGGCTCCTCGAGCAGCTCGGCGAGGTCGACGGCCTCGCCGAAGAACAGGTGAACCACCTGCAGGCCGTGATCGACGACCTGCGCGGGCAGATCGAGCAGCTCGTCTCCGCGCTCTCCCAGCAGGACGCCGCCTGATCGCGGAGCAGGAGCTGCAGGTAAACGCCCGTCGTTTTCGAGCTCATCGCGCCCGATGGTCTGGACTGCGCATGCCCAAACGCTTATTCCCTCTTTTGATCGCGTGCGCCTGCCTCGGCAGCGTCCCCGGCACGATCCGAGCTCAGCCGGCTTCACGCCCCGCGAGCAAGCCCGTGACCTCGCGCCCCAGCGCGAAGACGTCGCAGCCGACGTCGCTGCCGACCTCGCGGCTCGAGCGCTACCTCCATCAGCTCGCGCGCCTGAAGCCGCTGCTAGAGCGCTCCCGTTGGCCCACGAGCCTGCCCGCGAGCCTGCCCGTCAGCCTCCGAACGAGGGCGCCAACGACCCTCTCGGCGACGGCGTTCCCCGATGTGTTCGCGGGCTGCAAGCTCGACGACCCCGCGGGCGCGATCGCCTGTCGCAAGGCGCTGGTCGCGCGCAAGGCGACGCTGCAGGCGACGGTGGAACGCGAGCGAACGAACCTCGCGGCGCTCGAGCCGACGCTGCGTCGACCGATCCGCCTCCGCGACCGGCTCGCGAGGAGACAGCGCCGCGGACGGCCGACGCTCCCAGCGAAGATCGTCGCCGCCGCGGAGGCCGCCGACGCACAGCTGGCTGCGCTGCACAAGAGGCTGGCAGAGCGAAGCGCAGCGCACGCGCTGGTCGACGCGGCGGTGGCCTACCTCGACATCTCTCAGAAGACCCGCGTGGCGCTGGCCGCCCGCGCCGCCGAGCTCGCGAAGCGCGCCGCCAAGGCCAAGGCCGGGCGGGAGGCCGCGCTCGAGCGAGCCGAGGCGGCCAAGCGTCAGGCCGCGGACGAAGAGAGTCGAGCCGAGGTTGCCCGCCGCGCGGCGCTGCTGCGCAGTGAGCGGGCCCGGACCGAGGCGGGCCGCGTACTTGGCATGGCGCTGGCGCGGCTCGAGACCGTGCGGCTGAAGCAGGCGCGCCTCCGCACCACGCTGCTCACCAGCCGCGCGACGCTGGTGGCGCGCAAGGCTGGCTTCGAGACCTTCCGCGGCGATCTTCTCCGTCAGGCCAAGGCCGCGACCAAGGGCTGGCCGAAGACGGCGCCGACCTTCGACACGCGCTACGATCAGATCGTCGCGAAGCTGATCGCGCTCCGCCCCGAGGCCCTCGAGCAGCTCTGGGGCGGTCTACGCGGCCTCCCCGATCCGCCCGGTACAGACCTGACGCTCCCCGCCGAGGTGACCAGGCTACGAGGCGATCGTCCCGCCGAGGTGGATAAGCTGATGGCCCTCGCCAAGAAGCTCGCCGCGGCCGCCGAGAAGCTCGACGAAGAACAAGAGACCCTCGCCGCCGAGCGGCTGAAGGTCCTGGTCAACGAGACCTCCGCGCTCAACCGACATCGCACGCGGCTCTTGCCCCGCCTCTCCGCGGATAAGCGAGCCGGGCTGGTCGGCATCGGTCGCGTGGGCGTCGCGCAGCTGCTGCGCGAGGTGCAGCAGCTGGTGCTCGACTCGACCTATTGGGCGCTGAACCGGCTACGACAGCTCGATCAGATCCCGCGGCTCGTGCTCGATATCTTCACCGTCGGCAGCACGATGTGGTTCGTGCTGAAGCTGCTGTTTCTGCTCTGGCTCTTGCGCTTCGTGCTGAAGCGCTGGGATGGTTGGCTCGCCGCGCTGAGCCCGCAGATCGACCGCTTCATCGGCCTCGGGCGCTACAACAAGCCCCTGACCCGGCTGGTCGATCTGATGCGCCACAGCGGGCGACCGCTGGTGATCTTGATCGCTGCCGTCATCGCGATCCGCCTCGCCGGCGGCGCAGAAGCGCCGACCGAGGCACGGGTGCTCTACCTCTTCGTGTTCTGGATCGCGATCTACCGGCTGCAGCTGCGTGTCGTAGAGTCGGCGGCCAAGCACGTTGGCCTCGAGAAGGCGCTGAAGGCGGCGCAGACCGCCAACGAGGAGCTGCTCGAGGAGGATCCCGATCTCGAGGGCCCGCCGGCGCCGCGCTCTGTTCGCCTCGCGGCGGCGATGCGCGACGAGGGGGGCGAGGCGCGCAAGGTCGTCCCTGGGCCGGTGCTGGCCGTGCGCAGCGTCCGGGCGGCGACGCGCTACATCCTGGTGGTGATCTTATTGCTCGAGCTCACCTCCCTCGCCGTGGGCCACGGCACGATCTACAACCTCACCGCGCGCTTCTCCTGGTTGGCGACGCTGCCCTTTTTGATCTACTTCTTGCGGCTCTGGCGCCCTCATATCGCGGCAGCCTATATGGCGCGGGTCGAGGCCGAGGGCGCGCAGGCGGCGCAGCGAGGGGGTCGCGGAGAGCGCGAGCCCGCGGGCGGCGCGCTGGGGCGACTGATCGACCGCTCCAAGGGCCGCTTCTACGGCGTCTTTGTGATCGGCGCTGCCTTCGGCGTGGTCTTCGCGCATCGGATCGTCGGCTTCGGCCGCCGTTATCTCACCAGCCTCGACGCGACGAAGAAGCTCTTGGCGTTCTTCTTTCGACGTAACGTCGAGCGCCGCGCGCAGCAGGCCGGGCAGGTTCGCGACGAGCGCGAGCCGCTCCCCGAGGCGCTGCTCGCGCATTTCCCGATGGGCCCGCTGACCGCCGCCGATCGCCCCGAGGTCTTGCCGCTATGGGAGCCGCTCTCGGAGACCGTGCAGCGCTGGTCTGCTCAGCGCGCTGATGGCTCGATCGCGCTGGTCGGTGCCGCTGGGGTTGGCAAGACCACGACCTTGAACCTGCTCGAGGAGCAGCTCGAGGGGCCGCTGACGATCCGACGACTCAAGGTCTCCGGCAAGCCCGTGGCGCCAGAGGCGGTCGTGCGCCTGCTCGCCACGCTCTTCGCGCTCGAGGGCGTGGAGGATGAGGAAGCGCTCGTCGAGGCGATCCGCAGGGCACATCCGCCTCCTGCCGAGCAGACCGAGGCGGCGCATGGCAAAGACCAGCCGATCCCGCTGGTCGTGCTCGACGACTGCCATCACCTCTTCCTACGCTACGTCGGCGGCTTCGCGGGCTGGAAGCTCTTCGTCCGGGTGGTCGACGCCACCTGCGATCGGGTGCTCTGGCTGATGACCTTCGACCAGACAGCGTGGGACTACCTAACCAACGCGGCGGGCCGAATGCACCACTTCCGCCGGGTGATCACGATGCCGCTCTGGGATGAGGAGCAGCTTCAGCGGCTGATCATTAGCCGGATGCGCCGGGCTCGCTACCGCACCTCCTTTTCCGAGCTGATGAAGGTCGCCGATCTCCAGGGCCCCGATATCGGCGCTCAGCTCGAGCGCACCAAGAGCGGCTATTTTCGGATGCTCTGGGACGCCACCGCCGGCAACCCGCGGGTCGCCGTCCTCTACTGGTTACGCTCGATCGAGGTCGACCTGAAGCGCCGGCTAGCGCAGGTGCGCTTCTTCGCTTCACCGCGGATCGAGCGGCTTCAGGAGCTGCCCGAGCCTTACGCCTTTGTCCTCACAGCCATCGCCGAGCACGGCAAGCTGCTCGCCGAGGAGGTCGCGCGGGCCACCAACCTCTCGCTCGACTTCTGCCGCTCGTCGATCCGGCTCTGCCTCGAGGAGGGGCTGCTCGAGCGAGAGCGCGACGACCGCGTCAAGCTCAGCACCAGCTGGCAGCCGACCATCAAACGCTACCTGAAGCGCAAGCATATGCTGCGCAACGTCTAGCGGCGCCGGCTGCAGACAGCAAGAGGAGATAGCCCATGACCCGACGCAAGCTCGTCGCTGCCGGCTTCGGCGCCGCCGTGACCTTGGCTCCCGCCGCGGTGTTCGCCCAAGACGCGAAGGACGCGGCGAAGATCATCCAGTTCTTTCAGCCCGCGGGGATCATCCCCGCGCTGATCGTGATCGGCGTCGCGCTCGTGCTGATCCGCGTCTTGAACAGCGTCACGGCGCGCCTCGGCGACCACTTTGCCGAGCGACGGATGCTGGCGCAGCAGGCCGACACCGTGCTGCGCTTCATCATCTACATCCTGGCGCTGATTCTGGTGGTGCGCTTCGTGTTCCGCCTCGAACGGGAGACCGTGCTCGCGTTGATGGGCACCTTGGCGGTCGCCGTGGGCTTCGCGCTGAAAGACCTCGCCGCCTCTGTGCTCGCCGGGATCACGATCCTCTTCGACCGCCCCTTTCAGGTCGGCGATCGGGTCTCCTTCGCCGGACAGTATGGCGAGATCAAGGCGATCGGCCTGCGCTCGGTGCGGATGGTGACCCTCGACGACTCGTTGGTGACGATCCCCAACAACAAATTCCTCACCGACATCGTCATCAGCGGCAACGCCGGCGCGCTGGACATGCAGATCGTGATCGACTTCTACATCGCTCCCAACGCCGACATCCGCAAAGCCAAAGAGATCGTCGACGAGGCGATCCGCAGCTCGCGCTACGTTTACCTCGAGAAGCCCGTCGTCGTGCTGATCAGCGACGTGATGAAGGAGACCTACCTGGCGACGCAGGTGCGCGGCAAAGCCTACGTGCTCGACGTGCGCTACGAGAAGGCCTTCGCCTCCGACGTCACCGAGCGCGTGAAAGAGGGCTTCGCCGCCGCCAGCATCGAGCTCCCTTTCCGTCGCTAGCGCCCTGATCAGCTTACCGGACCGAGCTGCGCGAAGGATGCGGAGTCACGGCGTAGGAGCGAGGAGGGCCCCTGCTGGTCGCACGCAACCGACGAGCAACAACCGCGGTGATTTCGAAGACCAGCGCGGCGACGGGAGGTGAGTTGGTCAGCGCTCTAGCGTCGCCCCGCTCGACGCCGGTCGCGACGCCTTGCTCGCCGATCCCGACTTCGCCGAGGCGCTCGCTCGCCTGCTCGACGGCGCAGACCGCTGACCCGTCGAGCGAGCGCTTACCTCTTCTTTGCGCTCTTGCTGATGAACGCGGCGATATCGATGATCGCCTGCTTGGTCACGTAGCTGGCGTTCTTATACTCCGCGGGCCGTGGCTTGCCTTCGCCATCGATCAAGAGGTGGTTGGCCTTGGGGTAGCGGGCGAAGCGCACGTCGCGACGCCCGGCGAGGGCTCGCTTCCACGCCATGAGATCCTGGATCGTCACCTGATAATCGCGCTCACCCTGTAAAAAGAGCATCGGCTTTTTGATCGTCTTGATCAGCGTTAGCGGCTTGTAGGCTTGCAGGTCGAGCCAGTAGGCCGCCGTGAGGTTCAGCGGTAAGAGCTGCCGCGGCGTATCAGGCTTGATGCCCTTTTTCAGCCGCTCGATCTTCGCCTTTACATGGGCGAGGCGCTTCTTCTCATGCCCTGTGACCCGCCCGTCGAGCTTGCTCAGATAGGTGTACTGAGCCAGCACGAGCTCTTCCAGCGGCCGCGCGTTGGCGGCGACGAAGATCAAGCCGGCGGCGGTCTTGCCGTCATCGCGCGCGGCGATGCGGGGCAGGACGTAACCGCCGAGGCTATGGCCAAGCACGAAGATCTGGTCAGGAGCGAGCTCGGGGCGGGTCCGCAGCAGCTTCAGGGCCTCGAGGGCGTCGTCGATCGTCTCGCCCTTCACTGTCAGCTTTTCCAGCTCGCGCGTCACCGCCGCCTGATGCGCCAAGGTGCGCTTGACGTAGCGCAGCACCGCCACGCCGCGGCTCGCGAGCCCCCAGGCGAGGTCACGAAAGGGCTTGTTGGGCCCGACCGTCTCATCCCGATCATGTGGTCCCGACCCGTGGATCAGCACCACCGCCGGCGCCTTGCTCGTCGTCGTCGCGCTCACCGGCAGGGTCAGCGTGCCAGCCAAGGCCCAGGGCTTGGCCCCGACGACCACGGAGACCTCTTTGTAGCGCGTCTTGTCGGCGTAGGGCGGCGGTGGCCGCTTGCTCGCGACGAGTGGGCGAGGACGATAGTAGAGCCCGGCGACATGACCGGTGGTGCTCACCGTCACCTGTAGATCCATCGCGCGCTTCTCGAAGCCGAGGGTGAAGACCACGATCGTGTAGGGCACCTTCAGCCGCTGCCGCACGACCTTGATCTCGCGATACTCTCCCGCCTGCTTCTCCAGCGTCGCCCAGAGCTCCTTCAGCTTCGCCGCGTTCATTGCCTTGGCCATCCGCGGCGAGAGCTGCTGCGCCGCCTGACCAAAGCGCTGGTCGATCAGCCGCTTGATGAAGGTGTCGGCGACAGCGCGCGCCGAGCGCGGGCGCTTGCTTCGCTTGGTGGCTGGCTGCTGTCCTGCGTCCGCACGTTGGGCCGGCGGTTTCGGACAGCCCGAGAGCACCAGCAACAGCGTCAACAAGAGCGCGTGTGGTAGCGATGGCATTGAAGACTCCGTCTCTACGGGCTTTTTTGCTGTGCTATCGGCGACGCCAGCCATGGTCGCAGATCGGCGGCGGCGGCGCAATCGAGCCCTTCACGGCAGACTCACCTGTCTGCTAAGGCGCGGGCCATCTGGGCAGCGCCGATCGTTCGTGCTATGGCTGCGACGTTGGGCGATCAGCCCACATGTCCCATACGAGATGGAGCCATTCCTATTCCCTACGCGTTCTACAAGCTCGTACACCTCACGGGCATCTTGTTGGTCTTCCTCTCGCTCGGCGGACTGTTGACCCACGCGATCAACAGCGGCGAGCCTGATCATCCTTGGCGTAAGGGCGCCGTGATCTCCCACGGTGTGGGGATGGCGCTGGCGCTGCTCGGCGGCTTCGGCGCGCTGGCCAAGCTCGGCATGCATTGGAACGGCTGGATCATCACCAAGATCGCGATCTGGGTGATCATCGGCGCGCTCCCCACGCTGCTGCGGCGCAAGCCTGGCGCGGCCAAGCCGCTGTGGATCGGCCTGCTGGCGTTGGCGATCACCGCCGCGGCCCTGGCCTTGTTCAAGCCCTTCTGAGGCAGAAATCCCCCTCATGACCCGAACCATGTTGATCAACGGCCGCCACGCCGAAGAGCTGCGGGTGGCCATCGTCTGCGATAGCGAGCTCGAGAGCTACGAGGTCGAGATCGGCGAGAGCGGCCAAGAGCGCGGCAACATCTACCGCGGCGTGGTCGCCAACGTCGAGCCCAGCCTCGACGCCGCCTTCATCGACTACGGCGCCGGGAAGAACGGCTTTTTGACCCGCAACGACGTGATCGAGGCGGCCTATCACAACAAGAAGGCCGAGGGCGAGAACGGTCGACGCCCGAGCATCGATCAGCTGCTCCAGAAGGGCCGCTCGATCCTCGTGCAGGTGCAAAAGGACGCGATGGGCAGCAAGGGCGCGGCGCTGACGACCAACCTCAGCCTGGCCGGCCGCTACCTGGTCTTTCTGCCGCTCGACGCCTCACAGCGCGGCCTCTCGCGCAAGGTTGAAGACGATGACCTCCGGCGCAAGATCAAAGAGAAGGCGCGAAAGCTGACCTTCCCCGAGGGCGCAGGCTACATCGTGCGCACCAACGCGGCCGATCAGACGAAGACCGCGCTGCAGACCGACCTCACGGCGCTGACGCGGCTGTGGACGCGGATCGCCGAGGAGGGCGAGAAGGGCCGCGGCCCGGCGCTGCTCTACGACGATCAGGATCTCGTCGTGCAGGCGATGCGCGACTACCTCGACGGCGACATCGATCGCGTGCTGATCGACGACGAGGAGCTCCTCGCCCGCGCCGAGAGCTACAAGCAGGCGACCATGCCGCGCAGCAAGGTCGAGCTGGAGCTCTACAAAGAGCGCATCCCGCTCTTCTCGCGCTTCAACCTCGAGCCGCAGATCAGCGTGATCTACAAGCGCACCGTGCCGCTGCCCAGCGGGGCGTCAATCGTGATCGACCACGCCGAGGCGCTGACGGCGATCGACGTCAACTCTGGCAAGGCCAAGAGCGGCAGCACGCAGGAGGAGACGGCCTACCAGACCAACCTCGAGGCCGCCGTCGCGGTGGCCCGGCAGCTGCGCCTGCGCGACATCGGCGGGCTCGTGGTCGTCGACTTCATCGACATGCGCTCGCGGAGCAAGCAGCGCCAGGTCGAAAAGACGCTCAAGGAGGCGCTGAAGAAGGATCGCGCGCGGATCAACGCCGGGCGGCTCTCCGAGAACGGCCTGCTCGAGATCAACCGGCAGCGCATCCGCCAGGCGCTGCAGCTGCGGACGCATCGCCTCTGCCCAACCTGCGAGGGGATCGGCCGGCTCCTCGCGCCGGAGCTGCTGGGGCTGAACCTGCTGCGGCGTATCGAGGCGCGAGCGGCGACCGGGCGGCTACGCGTCGCCAAGATCTGGCTCCACCCGGAGCTCGCCGACGCGATGCAGAACCGTCGCCGTCAGCAGCTCGCGGCGCTCGAGCACGAGTATCGCATCGCGATCGAGGTCCGCGCCGATCCACGCCTGGACCGCGGCGCCGAGCGCGTCGAGTGGCAGAACCATGAGGCCCCTGCCTGGCCTGACGAGGAGCGCGACGAGGGTCGCGACCGCGACCGAGACCGGGGCGACCGAGACCGCGGCGACCGAGACCGCGGGGACAGAGACCGCGGGGACAGAGACCGCGGGGACCGAGACCGCCGCGGGGACGGGGACCGCCGCGGGGACCGGGGCCGCGGGGACCGGGGCCGGGACCGGGACCGGGGCCGCGACCGGGACCGGGGAGACCGTGGGGACCGGGGAGACCGGGACCGTAGGGACCGGGACCGTGGGGACCGGGGCCGCGACAGGGACCGGGGCCGCCGCAACGACCGCAAGCGCGACAAGCGCCGAGACGAGCGGACGCCGCAGCCCTTGACCTTGACCAGCGCCGCAGAGGCGAGCGAAGCCGAGCCGATCGAGGGCCCGCAGCTGCCTGCCGAGGCACGCGAGGAGCGCCGCGATGACAATGGTCGTGACGGCGATGGCCGACGACGTCGCCGCCGCCGCGGTCGCCGCGGTCGTCGCAACCGCGAAGCGCAGGACGATCGGCGGACTGCCTCGAGCACAACGACGAGCGACGAGCAGGAGGCGCTCACCAAGGCGGCCACGCCCGACGCCTCACAAGAGCGCTCAGACGCTCGTGGAGAGGGTGACGGCGCAGAGGGAAGCCGACGGCAAAGACGACGGCGTGGACGGGGACGCGAGCGCGAGCGGCGGGACGAGAGACCCCGCGAGGACGCCGTGACAGCACCGACGGAGGGCGCGCCTTCGCCTCCCACGCCGATCGAGAGCAAGCCAAGCTCTGCGCCGACCGCCGCGCCTGCTCCCAGACCCGCGCCGGCACCTCAGGCCACGGTGAAGGCGACGGCGTCCGCGTTCGAGCCCGAGCCAGCGCCCCAGCCCAAGGTCGCGCCACCGACGCCCAGGCCCGAGCCAGCGCCGCTCGCAAGCGCGCCTGTGGTGGTCACCGCACGCGCGCAACCCTTCGCAGCCGCGCAACAAACGCCCGAGGCTGCGACTCAGACGGCTGCGACCCAGACGGCTGCGACCCAGAAGGCTGCCACCCAGAAGGCTGCCACCCAGAAGGCTGCCACCCAGAAGGCCGCCACCAAGAAGGCCGCCACCAAGAAGGCCGCCACCAAGAAGGCCGCCACCAAGAAGGCCACCACCAAGAAGGCCGCCACCAAGAAGGCCGCCACCAAGAAGGCCGCCACCCCTGGTGCCCAGACCGAGCCCGCGACCTCATCACAGCCTGTTGATTGAGGAGCACCCCCACAAATGCCTCCCGTCGCCGGGCACAGCGCTGCCGGCCGCTTTCTCGGCCTCAGGACGTTCACCGTACCACCTGTAGGCCTCATGTCTTCGGCTACGACATCGGCTGCGAAATCACGGCGGTTGTTGCTCGTCGGTTGCTTGCTACCAGCAGGCGCCCTCCTCGCTCCTACGCCGTGATTCCGCATCCTTCGCGCAGCTCGGTCGGGTAAGCTGATCAGCGCTCTAGCGCCGAGGTCTCTCACGCCGCCTGAGCTCTCAGCGCAGCTTGCTGGCGTCGATGCCATGGCGCTTGAGCAGCTTGTGCAGCCCCACCCGCGTCATCCCGAGCGAGCGAGCTGCCTCGGTGACGTTGCCACCGTATTCGACCAACCGCGCCCGCGCGATCTGCTCTTCATGGGCATAGAGCGCCTCTTTCAACGTCTCACCACCAAGAATGAGTGGACGACGTTCGTCGCGTCGCAGCCGCGGTGAAAGATCCTCTGGCTGGATCACGTCGCCGCCGAGGGCGATCAGGCGCAGGACCTCGTTTTCGAGCTCGCGCACGTTGCCTGGCCAGTCATGAGCGAGCAGCCGCTCGAGGGCGGCCTTCGAGAACTCCACCGCGCTCGCACCATGACGTTCGAGCAGGAACTCCACCAGCAGCGGGATGTCGTCTCGGCGCTCTCGGAGGGGTGGCAGCTCGAGGCGGATCACGTTGATCCGATAGAAGAGGTCCTCGCGGAGCTCGCCCTTGGCGACCAGCTCACGGAGGTCTTTGTTGCTCGCGGCGATCAGCCGGAAGTCCGAGCCACGCTCCTCCTCGCTGCCGAGCCGCTCGAAGCGGCGCTCCTGCAGCACCCGCAGCAGCTTGACCTGCAGCTCGGGCGGCATGTCACCGACCTCGTCGAGAAAGAGGGTGCCGCCGTCAGCGCGCTCGATCAGACCACGTCGATCGCGTTCGGCGCCGGTGAAGGCGCCGCGCACATAGCCAAAGAGCTCGCTGTCGAGCAGCGTGTTGGGCAACGCCGCGCAGTTGACGCCGACGAAGGGCCCCTCACCGCGTCGGCCGCTGTAGTGCAGAGCCCGCGCGACAACCTCCTTACCGGTCCCGGACTCGCCCTGGATCAACACCGAGGCGTCGGACTCCCGCACCCGTCCCATCAGCGCGAAGAGCTCTCGCATCTTCTGGCTCCGGCCGATCACGTTGTCGAAGCGATAACGGTCGGCGAGCTCCTCTCGCTGGCTGCGCGCCAGGTCTGACAGCTCCGCGAGCTGCTCTCGCTGCGCCTCGGCCGTCCGCTCGAGCTCCGTGTTGACCCGCTCGAGCTCGGCGTTGAGCCGCTCGAGCTCGACCTGCCGTCGGCGGTTCTCCTCCAACAGCTCCCAGTTTCCCAGCGCCAACGCCGCCTGCTCGGCGAGGGCGGCGATCAGCTGCTGTTGCGCCTGAGCGAAGGCCTGGGAGCGAAAGCGGTTGTCGAGGTAGATCGCGCCACGCAGCCTCCGCCGCACCGTCAGCGGCACGCAGAGCACCGAACGCAGGCGCAGCTGGTGGACGCTGAGCTGCTCGGCGAAGCGCTCATCCTGCATCGCGTCCACCGTGAGCGTCGGCTGACCGCTACGGAGCACCTCCTCGGCGATGGAGCGGCTAATCTTGAACGCCTTGTTGCGGATCGTCTCCTGATCGAGGTTGCGCGCGACGCGGATCCGGAGCTCGTCGCCGTCGGCGTCCCGCATCAGCAGAAAACCCCGCTCGGCCTGCGCGAGGTCCACCGCGTGGTCGATGATCCGCTCGAGGAGCCGCTGCAGATGGGGCTCGGTGTTGAGCTCTTTGTTGAGCTCTAGCAGCACCGCGAGGAGGCGGCCATCGAGCTCTCCGAGGCCAGCCGAGGCGGTCAGCGGTCGTGCAGGCTCGATATCGGGGTTGGTGATCGCCCGCTCGCTGCCGCGCGTTTTCAACCGCGCTCGGTTGGGCACCGCAACATAGCGCTCGCGGAGCTCGGCTGGCAGGGCCGCCACGTTGGCCTCGAGGAGCCGGGTCGCGGCTTCGCGGTGCAAGAGGCCCGCCGTATCGTCGCCGAGGCGCGTCGAGAGCTCGGCCAGCGCCGCATGGACCAGCGGCTTCTGCTGCTCCTCCCCGGTGTCCTCTGCCAGCCTCAGCGCGCGCGTCAGCACCTCACGAGCGTGCGGCAAGGTGGCCTCAGCTCGTGGCAGCGCTAGCTGGACTTGACCCCAGAGCAGATCGCGCTCGATCCGCTGCGCCGTGATGATCTGCTCGCTGTCGAGGGCTTCGAGCAGCGAAGCGCCGCCCCGCGGATCGCCCCGCTCGAGCGCCAGGCGCGCGCGAACCAGGCTCAGGTCGGTCGCGGCGACGGTGTCGGCGGGATCGACCTGCTGCTCCGCCTCCTCGAGCCAGCGCGCCGCCCCCTCGACATCGCCGCGAGCCAGCGCGACCTCGGCCAACACGATCGCGTCGAGCCCGGCCAGCGCCGAGAGCCCCGCATGCTCGGCCAGCCGCGCCGAGCGCCGCCCGCGCTGCTCTGCCTCGTCGAGCTGACCCAGCTGGCAGAGCAGCCGGGCCAGGTTGTGCTCGACCTGCGCGGTCTCGCGAGCACCACCGAAGCGAAGGGAGAGCGCGAGGCTCTCGCGATACGCGCTCAGCGCTGCGCCGAGATCGCCCCGCTGTTGCAGCACGGAGGCGAGGTTCTGTCGAAAGCTCGCCTCGAAGGGGAGGTGTCTTTGGGCGTGGGCGATCGCCACACAGCGCTCATAGCAGGCGCGAGCGTCGTCGAAGCGCGAGCGTCGCTGCTGGAGCATCCCCAGCGAGTTCATCGCCCGCGCGATCAGCAGCGGCTCCTCGGCGGCCTCGGCCTGGTCTCGGGCGGCCTGCAGCGCGGCCTCTGACTCGTCGAGGTGCCCGAGGTACATCGCCGCCAAGCCGCAGATATAGGCGATCTCGGCGCGCAACGCGCCCTCCTGCACCCCGCCAACCAGCGCCTCGGCGACCTCGAGAGCTTCGTCGTAGCGCCCGGCGAAGACCAGCAGCTTGGCTCGCGCCACGCGCAGCCGCGGCGCCTCTTCGTCGGCCAAGCGGCTCAGCCCCTGCTCCAGCTGCCCTGCGCACAAATACGCGTCGGCGAGGGCCGCCGCCAGCTCGACCGACCGCTCGCTACCCTGCGCCAGGGCGGACTCCAAGAGCTCGATCGCCCGCTGCGCCTGACCAAGGATCTGCCGCAGCGCGGCGAGCTCGAGCATCAGCTGAGGCCGCTCGGTGGAGGGCAACGCCAGGGTCGCCTCATAGAGGCGGGTCGCCACGCCGAGCTCACCGCGCCGTCGGGCCAGCCGGGCCGCCATGATGCAGAGCTCCAGATCGTCGGCGACTGTCTCGGAGAGCACCCGCACCTGCGCCCGCGCGATGACGTCATCGTCGTCCATGCAGCGCAGCGCGCGGCCGACCAAGGAGACCCGCTGAGCGAGACTCAACCGCGCGATCAGTGGCTTCGCCAGGGCCGCACGCAGGCGCAGCCGACCCTCGCCGTTGGTGGTGAGCAGCCCCGAGAGCAGCAGCTCGTCGATGACTTCGACGGGCAGCAGGTCACGCTGCTGCTCTTGCTGCGCGCCTGAGAGCCCTCCGGGAAAGAGCGCGACGAAGGCCGCTACGCGCAGCTGTCGCGCGTCGAGGCGCGCCGCGCGCTGCGCGCCGAGGCCCGCGGGATCGCCGCCCAGGCCCTCCTCGATGGCGAACGCGAGATCGGGAACGGCCTGCGGGCCCCGCGCGATCCGCTCGCTCGCGACCACCCGCAGCAGCTCGGCGGCGTGCCCTGGGTTGCCCCCTGAGGTGCGATAGAGCTGCTCACCCAGCGTCGGCGTGCGCCAGCTCGGGGGCACCATCGACGCCGCGAGCTGGACCGTCTGATCGACATCGAGGGGCTGCAGCGTCAGGGCCTCGACCCCATCGGGCGCCTTCACGGTCAGCGACGCGGTGGCGCAGGTGGTGAGCGTCGAGACCGACGAGGAGCGTCGCGCCAGGACCTCCAGCAGGGCCACGGTCTGCTCGTCGGCGTCATCGAGCAAGAGGAGCGTCGGCTGCTGCGCTCGAGCCAGCGCCTTTCCCGCGAGGCGATCGACGAGCGCCGCCCGCTCGGCTACCGCGTCGAGCTCCGTCGCCGGAGGTTCCTCATCACCAAAGGTCAGCGCCTCGAGCCCATCGAGGACCTCGAGGCCGAGCAGCCGCGCCTCTCGCCGCAGCTCGTCGAGGGTTCGGCTACGCCCGCTCCCCGGCGCGCCTTGGAGGAGGAGGGTCGTCCCGCCGCGACCGTCGGCGAGCTCGGCGAGGACCTCGTGCAGCCGCTCGCGTAGCCGCTCGTTACCCAAGAGCTGTGGATCGGGTAGACCCCGCGCAGCCAAGGAGCTCTCGATCTGCTCGATCGGCAGCTCGGCGCAGCCCGCCAACGCGAAGAGCGCCTCTGCGGCGGAGGATGGCCGCTCGGTGGGTTGCCGTGCGAGCAAGCTGCGGCAGAGCTGCACCAGCGCCGGATCCTGGGTGCCGAGGGGAAAGGGGGCGTCCTCGAGCAGCTGCTGGCCTGGGCGATCGGCGAAGGGAAGGCGGCCATAGAGCGCCTCGTAGAGTACGACGCCCACACCGTAGAGATCGGCGGCGGCGGTCGCCGGCTCACCCGCGAGCACCTCGGGAGCGGCGTAGGCGAGAGTACCGGAGGCTTCGCGCTCGCCAGCCACGGTGGCGAGGCCAAAGTCCACCAGCCTGGCTTGTAGGGCGCCATCCGGCCGTGACTCGACGAGGATGTTGTCCGGCTTGACGTCGCGATGCACCACCCCCCGCAGGTGAAGGAAGTCCAGCGTGTTGAGCAACGTCGCGAGCAGCGTCGAGAGCTCGGCGATGCCGCGTGTAGCCAGCGAGGCGCTCAGCGGCTCCGCGATCACCAACTCGCTGACGAGGAACGTGCGACCGTCTGCCGCGTGATCCAGATCGTAGACCGTGGCGAGGCCAGGATGGCGCAGCTGACCGATGAGCAGCATCTCTTGGCGTAGAAACGCGGAGTCCGCACCGGACTCGAGCAGCTTGATGGCCACAGGACGGGCGCGCAGCTCATCGCGAGCGCGCCACACGGTCCCCTGAGCACCAGCACCGAGCGGTGTCTCGAGGACATAGCGAGGGGGGAGCTCAACGTTGCGCTTGGTGATCATGGCCAAGCTTACCTCAGTTGACACACGATACGCCCGTATACACCTGCTTCGAAGGGTCGATCTCGGCTTGTGATAGGATTCACAACGTGAAATGATTCACAGTAAGCTCGTGAGCGTGACGCGTGGGAAGCGGCCGAGCCAGCGACCAGAGGGAGTTCGTCGACGATCAGAGAGGGCGTTGTGATGGTTAAGAGCGCCCCCACCTTCGGAACCGAGCCGGGTGCTGCGCTGCCGCGCCGATGTCGTAGCCGAAGACATGAGCCATACGGGTGGTACGGCGAACGTTCTGAGGCCTAAAGAGCGGCCGGCAGTGCGGTGCCCGACGACGGGAGGCATGGGTGAGGGTGCTCTCAAAGGCTTACAATGATACCGGAAAAAACAGTGGGTCGGCTTAGTCTGTATCGTCGTATCCTCTTCGACTTGGGTGCCGAAGGCGTCGAGCAGGTCTTCTCTCACCAGCTGGCCACGCTAGCGGGCGTGTCCGCGGCGCAGGTCCGACGCGATCTGATGGTGATCAAAGCAAGTGGAGTCCCCGCTCGCGGTTATTGCGTCGCCCAGCTGAGCCAAGACCTCGGGCTGCTGCTGGACGGTCCGTCAGGACAGCAAATGGCGCTGGTGGGCGTCGGTCACCTTGGTCACGCTGTGCTGACATACTTCCGCAATCGGCGCCCCAACCTCTCGATCGTCGCAGCCTTTGACATCGACTCCGCCCTGGTGGGCACCCGCATCCACGGCTGCACCTGCTATGAGCTCGAGCGGCTCGACGAGATGGTGCACCATCACCGGATCCGGGTCGCGATCCTGGCCACGCCGGCCGCCACGACCCAGGGGGTCGCTGAACGACTGGTGGCCGCTGGCGTCCGCGGCCTGCTAAACTTCGCGCCCATTCGCCTGCGGCTGCCACCCGATATCTATGTCGAGCACCTCGACATCACCATGGCTCTCGAGCGGATCGCCTACTTCGCCCGTCAGACCCCATCCGAAGAGGAGCAGGCTCGGCAGAGCGAGCTGATGATGGCGTCGACGGCCCAACGAGACCTGCAATGAGCTTGAGCCTACCACCGCTGGTCAACACCAAGCGCGAACGCTGTCACGTCTGCTACACCTGCGTCCGCGAGTGTCCGGGCAAAGCGATCCGCATCGCCAACGGACAAGCCAAGATCATCACCGACCGCTGCATTGGCTGCGGCAACTGCGTGCGCGTGTGCAGCCGCGGCGCCAAACAGGCACGCTCCTCGCTGCCAATGGTCGAGGCGCTGCTGACCTCTGAGCATCCGGTCGCCGCGATCGTCGCGCCGAGCTTCCCCGCCGAGTTCCTCCACGTCGAGCCCCAACGCTTCGTCGGCCTGCTGCGCGGCCTCGGCTTCGATCTCGTCAGCGAGGTGGCCTTTGGCGCCGACCTCGTCGCCAAGCAGTACGCCGAGCTGCTGAGACGAGACGAGCGACGTTGGATCGCCACGACCTGCCCAGCGATCGTCGGCTTCGTCGAGCGCTACCACCCCGATCTGGTGCCACAGCTGGCGCCGATCGTCTCGCCGATGGTCGCCAGCGCGCGTGTGCTGCGCGAACAGCATAGTGTTGAGCTTCGTGTGGTCTTCATCGGCCCCTGCATCGCGAAAAAGGCCGAAGCTCGCGGCGAGGTCGCCTCGAGCAGCTCGCGGGTGGGTGAGGTCGACGCTGCGTTGACCTTCCTCGAGCTGCGCCAGCTGCTGATCAGCCGCGGGCTCTTCGCCGCAGACATCGAGCCGAGCAGCTTCGATCCACCGCTGGCAGATCTCGGCGCGCTCTTCCCAATCGCCGGCGGCATGTTGCAGGCCGCCCGCATCGAGGAAGACCTGCTCCTTGGCGACGTGGTGGCCACCGACGGCAGGCAGCGCTTCATCGAGGCCCTACGCGAGTTCGAGCGCGGCGACCTCGACGTACGGCTGCTCGAGGTGCTGGCCTGCGAAGGCTGCATCATGGGCCCGGGCATGAGCGCCAAGCACGCCCTCTTCCGCCGCCGAGCGGCGGTGAGCCGCTATGTCCGCGAGAGCCTCAGTCAGCGGGACCGCGCTCAGCTGGCCGAGGCGCGCGAGCGCTTCGCCTGCGTCAATCTGGCCTGCGAGCACCGCGCCGCAGATCAGCGCGTGCCCGCGCCTCCAAACACAAAGCTTGCCCAGATCCTCGCCGATATGGGTAAGACCAGCGTCGACGATGAGCTCAACTGCGGCGCCTGTGGCTACGACACCTGCCGCGACCACGCCGCCGCGATCTTCAAGGGGCTCGCCGAGCCCGAGATGTGCCTGCCCTACAACATCGAGAAGCTGCGCTCCGCCTTGAGCGAGCTGGCGATCTCCCACGAGGAGCTGAAGTCGACTCAGGCCCAGCTGATGCAATCGGAGAAGATGGCCTCGATGGGGCAGATGGCCGCCGGGATCGCGCACGAGGTCAACAACCCCCTCGGCGTGGTGCTGATGTACTCGCACCTGGTGCTCGACGATCTGCCCAAGGACGCGCCACTGCGCGAAGACCTGCAGCTGATCGCCACACAGGCGGAGCGCTGTCGGCGGATCGTCGGCGGGCTGCTCAACTTTGCACGCCAGGATCGGGTCAGCCGCGAGCAGGTAGACGCCACCACGCTCTTCTCCCGCGCCCTGGAGAGCCTGCAGCTGCCAGTCGAGATCACGATCGAGCAGACTCACGAGCTCGACGATCCGCTCGCCCACCTCGACGCCGATCAGCTGACTCAGGTGCTGGCCAACTTGATCTCCAACGCCAGCGAGGCGATGGAGGGCCGAGGGACGCTGCGGCTGCGGACCCATGGTGACGCAACCAATATCCTGTTCTCTGTCGAGGATAGCGGCCCAGGCATCGACGAGAGCCTGCAGAAGAAGCTCTTCGAGCCCTTCTTCACCACCAAGCCGATCGGCAAAGGCACCGGCCTGGGGCTCGCGGTCTCTTATGGGATCGTCAAGATGCACCGCGGTGACATCAAGGTCCAATCCAACACCGATCCAGCGGCCGGCCCCACCGGCGCGACGATCACCGTCTGCCTGCCGCGCAATGTGCTCGACTCCCCCGACGCGCCGCCGGCGAATCCGATCATGTGACCAAGATCAACGCGAGAACGAGCTCAGGAGCTGTCGATGACGAGCGAAACTCTCCCCGCGCAAACGGTAGAACCCCACAACATCCATGTGATGGTCGTTGACGATGAGCGCGGTGTGCGGATGGGCGTGACCCGGTCTCTGCGCAGCTTCACGGCCAAGCTCGAGACCGTGAAGGGCTCGTGCACCTATCACGTCAGCGAGGCAGCGAGCGCCGAGGACGCGCTCCAGCAGATCGAAGAGCGGTCACCGCAGATCTTGCTACTCGACTACAAGCTGCCCGGGATGTCCGGCCTCGAGCTGCTCTCGAAGATCGAGGGCAAGCAGCTGCTGACGGTGATGATCACCGCCTACGCGTCTCTGGAGACGGCGATCACCGCGACCAAGCGCGGAGCCTACGACTTCCTGCCCAAACCCTTCACCCCGGCCGAGCTGCGCAACGTCGTGCGGAAGACCACAGAGCACCTGCTGCTGCAGCGTGAGGCGCAGCGCCTAGCGGAAGAGAAGCAGCGGGTGCGCTTCCAGTTCATCTCCGTGCTCGCTCACGAGCTGAAGGCCCCGCTGGCCGCGGTGGAGAGCTACCTCCACCTGCTCCAAGACGAGCAGCTCTCGAGCGATCCAGGGCAGCGACGCAAGATGATCGACCGCTCGCTGCATCGCCTCGGTGGCATGCGCAAGCTGATCTACGACCTCCTCGACATGACGCGTATCGAGTCTGGCGAGCGGGCTCGAGACATCGCCGACGTCGACCTCGTCGAGCTGCTCTCGGACGGGCTCGACGCCGTACGCGAAGACGCGGCGGCCAGAGACATCACCCTCACGCTCGAGGCGCCAGCGACGCTGACCTTCCGCTGTGACGCCAGCGAGCTGGAGATGCTGCTCAACAACCTGCTGACCAACGCTGTGAAGTACAACAAAGACGGAGGGCGGGTCGAGTTGCTCCTCGAGCAGCGAGACGACCGCGTCCACCTGCGCGTCACCGACACGGGCATCGGCATGACCGCTGAAGAGCGCGCCCAGGTCTTTGGTGAGTTCGCGCGGATCCGCAACGCCAAGACCCGCGACATCCTCGGTAGCGGTCTCGGGCTCTCGACGGTGCATAAGCTGGTCAAGCTCTACAAGGGCGAGATCACCGTGGAGAGCGAGCCCGACGCAGGCACGACCTTCGAGGTGCTGCTCCCGCCGGCGCCTCGTTAGTCAGGGCGAGAGCTTGGCGCCGACGTCGCCGGAGATAGAAGGCCAACCCCACCCCGACCTTGGCGTATGGCCTCGACGCGACCCCACACCTCATCCGAGCCAACCAGCCCAGCGTCGCCGGCCATCGAGATGGTGTACGATCCGGCTGCATGGTGCGAGGTCTCCGCCAAGGGGCGGAGAGACGCAGAAGCGATGAGACGCAGAAGCGATGAGAGCGCACAAACGCCTAGGCCTCGAGGCCAAGGCATGACTAACATCCTGACAAGGAGTGATTGAGGAGCGTTCGATGAGTCAGTTGGTGTTGTGCTTGTCCAGTGAGGACCTTCACCTCGGCGACGAAGATCTCGACAGCTTCAAAGAGGGGCTCGAGGAACGCCTCGACGCGAATGAGGTGCTCGCGCTGAGCGCGGAGCCAGACTTCAACGTGTCGGTGGTGGTCGGCGCCGTGGAGTCCCCTGAAGTGCTCGAGGCCATATGCGAGGCGTTCGATGACATCGAGATCTTCGAGGGCGTCGTGGCCGTGACGCTGCAAGAGTACGACCCGGACGACGATCCAGATCTCTCCGCGCCGCCGTTCTTCGAGAAGCATATCGACCTCGAAGCCTCGACCTGCGATTGACTCCACCGCGTCCTTTGGCCACGGGGTCTCGAGCCCCAATGGCTCGCCTACTATCGTATAGTGGCCGATCTACGGAGCGTGGGTGGTGAGCACCAACTTCGGGAAGTTCAGGCTGCTGCAGCGCATCGGCGGTGGTCGTCTCTCACAGGTCTTTCGCATCGGAAAGATCTGGCGGCAGACGAGCGCCTCGAAGGTGGTGCTCAAGCGGGTAGCCCCAGAGCTGATCGGGGAAGCCAGCTTCGTCCGCTTAGTCGCCCGAGAGGCGGGCCTGCTGACCCGCCTCAGCCATGAGAACCTCTGCGCCTGCGAAGAGATGGGCGTGATCGATGGCTGCGCGTTCCTCACCCTCGACCTCGTCGATGGCTGCACCCTCCGAGCGTTGATGCGCCGCATCTCCCGGATGGAGCTACACCTGCCGACCTCGGCCGTGCTCGCCCTCGCAGGACAAGCCGCTCGGGTGCTCGACTATCTCCACAGCCGCTGCCCCACGCCGCTGGTGCATCTCGACCTCAGCCCACAGAACGTGATGGTCTCTCGCGAGGGACAGCTGAAGCTGATCGACTTCGGCATCGCGCGCTTTCTCGACGGCCACGACCCACCGCCTCTCGACGGGCGCATCGCCGGCACCGTCGGCTATATGTCGCCGGAGCAGGCTCGCGGTGAACGCCACCTGGACGCCCGCGCCGACCAGTTCGGCCTCGGCGTGCTGCTCTGGGAGATGCTCAGCGGCCGTCGACTCTACCCAGGCAATCAATCCGAGACCTGGCGACGGATGCGCGCCGGCGAGACCACGCCGCTTCAGGAGGTGCTCCCGGGCGTCGCGCCGGAGCTCGCGCAGGTCATCGATCGGCTGCTCGAGGCCGATCCGGCCGATCGCTACACCGACCTCGGCGTCTGTTGCGATCAGCTGAGCAAGCTAACCTCGGATATCGAGTCTGGGCGACGTCCCCTCGCGGCGCTGACCAGCCGCTTGATGGACGAGACGGACTTCGATCCCTTTGACCATGTGCGCCGCGCCCGCGACGGACGAGGCCCGAGCGAGGGCGAGGCGGCGAGGCAGGTGCCGACGATCGACACCTCCAGCGCGGGTCACCTCTCGAGCGAGCACCCGTTCCCGCTGCCCAACCCGGAGTCGACCGCCGACATCCCCACCGGCGAGGTCGAGACCGACAACTACGCAGAGCTCTCGATCGCCGTCGACCACGGCGAGGGCACCCCCTCAGACCAGATGCGCGCGATCGTCCCTGTCGCCTCGAAACCCGTGGTCGAGCGGCAGCCGCAGCGAGGTGACGGCGCCCCCGACTCGCCCTTCCTCGAGCCCAGCGCCTCCTTCGACGTCTCCTTCGAGCCCCGACCCAACGAAGGCTGATCGGTCAAGCCATGTGCCGAGCCGGCGACGGTCGAGAGCCCGCCGATCAGCCGCTGAGCTTCCGCTTGGCCCAGGGCACCTTGGGGTGCTCCGGCGCGAGCTTGACAAAGCGGCGCAGCGCGCGCCGCGCCATACCACGCCAGCTCCGCCTGCCCCAGAGCGCCCGTCCGAGCTCGAAGTAGGCCTCGGCGCGCGTTGGCGCCTTCCTCGTGGCCCTGCGGAAGCACCACACCGCGCGAGGCCGGTCGCCTAACGAGCGGTAGACCCGGCCGAGCTCAAAAAAGGCCTCGAAGGGAGCGTTGGGGCGACGGGCCACCTCGTGGAGGAAGTCCTTGGCCCGAGCGCGAGCCCCGTGGGGTCCACGGCGCAGCAAACGACCGAGCTCGATCAGCATCCTTGATGTGCTGCGCTTCAAGGCGCGACGACGACGGAGCCTGGCCAGCGCGAGATGTCCGACGTGGATGGCCAGGTGACGCTTCCCTGCCTTCGCCGCCTCGATCGCCCGCGACAAGAGGCGCCGAGGATCACGACGGCGAAAACGCCTCGGTGGCGTGAAGACGGGCTTGGTGGTGAGACCTGACTCGGGCCTCGACGTCGGCGTTGTGGGCTTGACCACCACAGGCTCAAGAGCCGGCTTGAGAGCAGGCGCTGGCTTGGGTGCGAGCGCCAAAGCTGGCCTGGGCGCAGGTGCCGAGACAGGCCTGGGTGTGAGCGCTAGCCGAGTCGTCGACGTCGAAGCGGGTCTGGGCCTTGGCGGCTCGGCAGAGGCGTTTATCGCCGGCTGCGTTGGCCCCAGATCGGCCAAGGGTGGCGTGCCAGCCAGCCAGAGCAACACCAGCGCGGCGGTCAGGCCTGCGATCAGCGCGCCGATGGCCACAAAGACCGGCCAGCGTGGTCTCCGCTGAGCGCGTGCGGCCTCGGCGGCGGTGGTCACCGGCTCGAAGCCCTGACTCAGCCGCTTGGGGAGCTCGGCGGTGCGGGACCGCTTACCCCTCGAGGCCCTCGTGGTCGGCGGCGGCTGGGGCTCTTCGGGCGTCGGGGCGAGGGTCTGAGGTGTCGTGCGGTCTTGCCGCGGCTCGGCCGCTTTGGAGCGCGGCGTGCTCAGACCGAGGTCGGCGATCGGATGCTCTACAGGTGTGAGGGCCTTCAGTCGCGCCAGCAGCGCGTCATAAGGTGGGTGTGGCGCGGGCAGATCGGCGGCCTCGCAGGCCAACCGCTGCGCCTCCCGCGGGTAGCGTTCGTGTTCGAGCACGGCGGCGAAGGCCAGCCGCAGCTCGGCCGAGAGCGGCTCGTAGGTGATCGCGCGCGCGTAGACCTCGCGTGCCGACGAGACCTCGCCAAGCTTCCCCAGCACCTCGAGGTAGATCAGCGCGCCCTCGACCCAGCGCGGGTTCTCGGCGAAGCCCTCGAGACAAGCTTGACGAGCGGCGTCGAGCTCACCTTTGGCAAGGTGTTCGCGAGCCAACGCTCCGAAGGCCGGGATGTCGATTTGGTCCGCGCCAGCGCCCTGGCTCCCAGGCTCTTCGCTCATCAGCGACACGCTAACCTTCCCCTCTCATTGAGCCAACTCGTGTCGCGCCTCGGTCAGTTGGCTTTGGCGACACTGGGGAGGCTGGTGCTGTGGTGGTTGGTGCGATCGCCGCTGTGGGGATCGAGGCGCTCAACTTGGTATTTGCCCATCAGCCGGATCAGCGCCGAGACGTCACGATCGAACTCTTCGTCGAAGACCAGCTCTGGGTCCTTGTCGCGTTTGCTGGTGTCGAGGGCCGAGACCACGGCCTTCTTACGCACAGCCCGCAGGGTCCTGTTGGGGGGCTCGACGGTCGGCGTCAGCTCTTCGTCCCACTCGGAGAAGAGCAGATCGTCATGCTCCTGATCGCCGAGTCGATCCCAGAGATCGCCTCCACTCGAGCCTGCGCCAGCGGTCGAGGGGTGAGGGAGCGTTTCAAGCCGACGCTGACCATCGCGCAGCTGCTGGAGGTCGCCCTCCTGCTCACGCAAACGCTTGATCAGGTAAAGGTGATTGTTCTCTACCGAGCCGAGCCGACGCCGCAGCTGGGCGTTGTCGTGCTCGAGGCGCTCGACCGTGGTGCGCAGCTGCTGCACCACCGCGAGCATCAGCTGGCTGTCCGCGGTGAGACGCAGGCCGTCGCCTGCGTCGATCGCCTCGATCGCAGCCGTCGGGTCGAAGCGCATTCGCGGCAGATCTCGACCGGGCGCTGGCGGACGAGGCGGATGCGCGCTGTCGGTCCGTGCCGCGCTGGGGAGGTTGACCGGCAGGCCGACCGACGGCAGGCCGACCGACGGCAAGCCGTAGGGCAGCGTGTGTCGTGGCGGCTGAGCGATCACGTCGAAGCCCTGCTCTCGCTCGAGCTCGTCTCCCCGCAGCTGGTCGAGCCGAGCGCGTCCATCACGCAGGCGGGCCTCCCACCGTCTGTGGTGTTCTTCGGCACCTCGCAGCGCCCGACCACGCTCGTCCCGCTGCTGCTGGAGGGTCTCGAGCCGCTCACGGATCATCCGCAACGTGTCGAGATGCCAAGGGAAGCGATCTGCGACCTGAGCCAGCGCCTCCTCGGCGATGCCTATCTCTCGCGCCGTCGCCTCCACACCCTCACGATGCTGCAGCACACGCTGTTTCGCGGCGTCGGAGGAGCGCTCGAGGTCGCAAACTTCGGCCTCCAGCGCTTCGAGCTCTCGTGCTGCAATCATAGGCCCTCTCTTCTCTGCTACTGGTGCTAGCAGCGAAGACTTCCCTTACCTGAGGTCCACTCTACAGCAAAACGCTTGAAATTGAGGTGTTTTGGATTACATAATCGAGCGACCGTAGAAGGAATGGAGGGGAGCAGCACGACGCGCAGCGCTGCGTCCGGCTCGGTCCCGAATGTGTGGGGAAGCGCCTAACCGTGCTTCTTCGCGAAGTCACGCATGAAGGCGGTGAGCTCCTCGATCCAGCCGAGCTCAGCGGCGTTGTAGATCGACACGCGAACGCCACCAACGGAGCGGTGGCCCCTCATGGACATGAAGTCGTTGTTGGCGCCCTCGGCGATGAAGGTCTTCTCCAGCTCCTCGGTCGGCAGGCGGAAGACCACGTTCATCATCGAGCGGCTGCTCGCTTCCACCGGGCAGCGGTAAAAATCCGACAGCTCGGCCATCGTGTCGTAGAGCAGCGCGCCTTTCTTGTCGTTGCGCTCCTTGATCCCGGCTAGGCCGCCGTTGCCCTTGATCCACTTCAACGTCTTGCCGACCATATAGATGGGGAACACCGGTGGCGTGTTGTAGAGCGACTGCTTACCGGTCTGCAGCTTGTAGTCGAACATCGAGGGGAGCCCCTCGTTGCACTGCTCGAGCAGATCGTCGCGGATGATCACTACGGTGACGCCAGCGGGGCCGATGTTCTTCTGCGCCCCCGCGTAGATCATCCCGAAGGGCTTCGGATCGAAGGGGGCCCAGAGGAAGTCGGAGGACATGTCGGCGATGATCGGCGCTGGGCACTCCGGGAAGGTGTGATACTGCGTGCCGGCGATCGTGTTGTTGGTCGTGAGATGCACATAGACCGGGCTGTCGGAGAAGCTGCAGTCGCCGCTCCCCGGCACCTTGGTGAAGGCGCCACCATCAGCGCTCGGATCGAAGGCCACGTGGACGTTGCCGAAGAGCTTGGCCTCCTTGACGGCCTTTTTGGACCAGGAGCCAGTGACCAGGTAGTCGGCGGTCTTGTCCTTGGTCAGCAGGTTCATCGCCGTCAGCGCGAACTGCGTCGAGGCGCCGCCGCCGAAGAAGGCGACCTTGTACTCGTCGCCGAGGCCGAGCAGCTCGTGAAAGAGCGCGATGGTCTCGTGGTGGACCGCGTCGTAGAGCTTGCCGCGGTGGCTATGCTCGATGATCGACATGCCGCTGCCGGCGTAGTCCAGGAACTCGGCCTGAGCCTCCTCGAGCACTGCGAGGGGCAAGGTGGCGGGACCGGGGCTGAAGTTCTTGACGCGCTTCATGGCTACTGCTCCTTGGCGTAGGCGGCGAGCTTCTCGACGACGATGTCACCGATGCGGCCCATGTTCTCGGCGGTGGAGGCGCCGATATGGGGCGCCATCAGCGTGCGCGGTGCCTTCAAGATCGGGCAGTCGTCTGGCGGCGGATCGGAGGACCAGACGTCGGTGGCGTAGCAGCCGACGTGACCGTCCTCGAGGGCCTTGGCCATGGCCGCCTCGTCGACCACCAGGGCGCGCGCGGTGTTGACGATGATCACGCCCTTTTTGGCCTTGGCGAGCTTCTCCGCGTTCAACATGCCGCGGGTCTCGTCGGTCAGCGGTGTGTGGAGCGAGATCACGTCGGCCTCGGCCAAGAGCTCGTCGAGGCTGCCCTTCAGCTCCGCGACGTCGGTCTCTTTGACGTAGGCGTCGTAGGCGATGACCTTCATCCCGAAGGCCTCGCAGCGCTCGGCGACGCAGCTGCCGATGCGGCCTATGCCGATCAGGCCGAGGGTCTTTTTGTAGAGCTCTTGACGCTTGAGCTCCTTTTTCGCCCATTTCCCCTCGGACATCGTCTGATGCGCCGCAGGGACGTGGCAGATCGCGCCGAGCATCATCGCCAGAGCGAGCTCGGCGACGGCCACGGAGGAGGCGTCGGCGGTGTTCTCGACGCGGATCCCCTTCTCCTTGGCGTAGGCGAGATCGACGTTGTCGAGGCCCACGCCGCCGCGGATCACGTATTTCAGCTTTGGCGCGCCGTCGATGTACTCGCGGGTGACCTTGGTCTTGCTGCGCACCAGCACGACGTCGGCCTCGGCGACGCGGCTCTTGTCGTCGGTGACCTCGCCGAGCTCGGCCAGGCGGCCGGGCAGGGCGGCGTCGAAGGCGTCGGAGATCAGGATCAACATGGCTCTACTCTCCTTTCGTTCTCTCGATTGCGGTCAGCAAGATCACGCTAGAGCGCTGAGCCGCTTACCGGACCGAGCTGCGCGAAGGATGCGGCGTCACAGCGCAGGAGCGAGAAGGGCGCCTGCTGGTAGCACGCAACCGACGAGCGACAACCGCTGTGATGTCGCAGACCAGCACGGCGACGGGAGGTAAGCGGGTCAGCGCTCTAGTCATCGATGCTGCGGACGATCAGGCCGCTTCGGAGCTTGGGTTCGACCCAGGTCGACTTCGGAGGCATCACCTCGTCGGCGTCGGCGATCGCCATCACCTGTGTCATCTGGGTGGGGTAGCAGTAGAAGGCGACGCCTCGGTGTTGGGTCGCGCGGCGCTCGAGCTCGGCGGCGCCGCGGATGCCACCGACGAACTCGATCCGTGGATCCTTTTTGGGATCTTTGATGCCCAAGAGCGGCTCGAGGAGGTTGTTCTGCAAGATCGCCACGTCGAGAGAGGCGAGGCGGTCGGTCGCGTCGTAGGTCTCCGCTTTTGGCGTGAGGCGATACCATTTGCCGTCGAGAAACATCCCGAAGGTGCGAGGCTCGCTTGGCTGCCCCTGGTCGGCGTCGGCGATCTCGAAGCGCTCCGAGACGGCCTGCTTGAACTGCTCTGCCGTGCGACCGCCGAGATCGTGAACCACCCGGTTATAGGCGAGGATGTTGATCTGGTCGTGGGGGAAGACCACCGCCATCACGAAGTTATAGGGCTCGTCGCCGCGATGCTCGGCGTTGGCCTCGGCGCGGCGCTTTCCAACCTGGCAGCCTGCGTCGGTGCGGTGGTGACCGTCGGCGATATAGAGCGCCGGGACCTCGGCGAAGGCCGCCTGCAGCGCCTCGATGTCGCTGGCCTGGTCGACAACCCAGAAGCGATGGCGCACCCCGTCTTCGGCGACGAAGTCATAGGTTGCCTCGCCGGCGATCAGCTTGGCCACCAGCGTGTCGATCTCGGGCTTGGCGTAGTAGGTCAGAAAGACCGGGCCCGTGTTGACCCCGAGGGCCTCGATGTGGCGCACGCGATCGTCGAGATCCTTCGTTCGGGTGTGCTCATGCTTTTTGATCAGGCCGGCGAAATACTCCTCAGAGGCCACACCGGTGACGAGGCCGACCTGGACGTGATCACCCATGGTCTGCTGGTAGAGGTAGAGGCAGGGCTTGTCATCGCGCCGCATCAGCCCCTCGTCACGGAGCTTTTGAAGCTGGCGCTTGCCCTCCTCGTAGATCGTCGGATCCGTCTCTTCAAGGCTCGGATCGAGCAAGACCTCGGGGCGCAGCACGCGCATGAAGCTCTTTGGCGCGCGGTCGAAGAGCGCCTGCACCTCTTCGCGATCGAGCACGTCGTAGGGGGGGGACGCGATCTCGGCGGCGACATCGGGACGGGGTCGGATACCCTGGAAAGGTTGGATCTTGGCCATGAGACCTCCAATGAGCTGGTACCTGCCAAAGCGGCGCGACCGCAGCGGTTCTAGCACGTCCCTCCACCGTGCGTAAGCGCCAGCTGATACAGCATCTAAGCCATTGTTTTTATTGACAATTTAAGGCTACCTCGGCGGCTGCCGAGGCGGCCCGCGCGCAGGCTGGAGCGGCCGCTCGAGGAGCACAGCCAGACCCACTACGGGCCTGACGTCAACCTCGCGAGAGGGGCACCTACGTGACGCTCTACCAGGCTACCGCTCACTGCACGGGCCCGGCCGCGCTGTTGTCGAGGCAGAAGCCGCTGGGATCGGTCGAGCTGGCTAGCACGTTGTTGTTCTTGTTGCGGCAGGTCATGTTCGTGGAGTTGGGGGAGAGCCCGAGCCCGGAGCAGCCGCTGGTGAAGAAGTTGCAATGGATCGGTAGATCACAGACCGGCGTCGTGGCTACCGGCTTGCCGCCGATCGAGTAGTGATCCCAAGCGTAGCAGTCGTAGTCGCCCAGGAAGTCGCCAGAGCGGTTGCGGCAGGTGGTCGCGTCGCTCAGCGAGCAGCTCTTGAGACAGAGCCCGCTCGCGGCGCCGTAGGCGCGGCTGCATGACGAGCCGCTGGGGCAGGCCAGCTTGGGCACGGTGTTCTGGTGGACGCAGCCAAGCTTGGTGCAGTAGCCGCCACGCCAGACCACGGCCGCGCCGGTGCCGCTCTCGCGCAGACAGAATTGGTCGTTGCCACAGTCGACGTCGGCGGCGCAGGGCGCGCCGATCTTGACGTTGGCCACGCCTTGGTTGTGCCCCTCGCACATCCCGCTGGTGGTGTTGCAGAGGCCTGGCCGCGCGCAGCGATTCCCCGACGAGAGCGCCACACAGGTCTCGCCAGTGCCGCAGCCCGCGCTGGTGGAGGTGCATGTCTTGGCGGTGAACACGTTGCAGTCGACGTTTGTCTTGCAAGCAGGGCGACCGCAGATAGCTAGCTCACTCGAGCCGGTGACGTCGCCCGAGGTCGGATCGCAGGCGAGCTCCGCTGGGCAGTCGTTGCCATTGGAGCGGGGCTGGCATTTCTGAAAGCAGTAGTTCTGTGTGCCGCCTGAGGCCAGCCGCACCTCGCCGCAGATGTTCTTGGCGAGGTTGGGGCAGCTGTCCTCGTTCTGCGTCGTCTTCGGGTTGTCGGTGGTACAGGTCATGGTGCAGATCGATACGCCGCCGAGGTTGAGCAGGCATTGCGTGCCACCCTTGCAGTCGCTGGTGGTGGAGCAAGGCGCGCCGACGTTGGGCCCCGTGGGGCCGACGTCGGGCGCGGGTGGTAAATCTGGCGAGTAGGTGTCGGGCTGCAGCGTGTCGACGCTGCGGATGTCGGGCTTCTGCGTGTCCGGAGTAGGGCCGTCGGGGGTCGGGCCGTCGGGATCCCTCCTGTCAGGAGTTGGGCCGTCGAGTAACTGCGGCGCATCGACGATCCGCCGATCTGGGGCGAGCAGGCCATCGGAAGACTGAGTCTTTCCCCCGGCACAAGCCACCAGCGAGGTCACGCAAGCGAGGGTGATGAGGAGGCGAAGGCGACAGGGCATCGAGGACACCGCTCCGTAAGGTCTGGTCCTTCATTGTACTACATCAATGATAGACGTGGGAGGCTGGAGAGAGGACACTGATCAGGTCAGATCGCGATGCTGCGATCCCGTGATGCGCACCTGCCAGCGAGGGGTCCGAGCGTGAAGCCCCCTGACTCGTCGGATAAGAAAGCCCCAGGGCTGAACGTGATCCGGACGGTGCCAGCGCTCGCCGCGCTGCCCCTCGCCGAGAGCACCAACCAGCGGCGCCGCGCGCGCTTGGTGACACCGGTCAACGCGAACCTGAACATCGAGCTCGAGCCTGGCATCACGCGCGTCGGCCGCCAGCGAGACACCAACGATATCGTGCTCGTCAGCCCGCATATCTCACGACGACATGCGGAGATCCTCGTTCGTGAGAACCAGATCTGGCTGTATGACGTGGGCAGCGCCTATGGGACCTCGGTCAACGGTCAGCGGACCACGACACGGAGGTTGCGCCCCGGCGATCAGATCAGCTTCGCCGACGAGTTCATGTTCTGGTTGCTCGTCGAGCTCGAGCCCCAACGCCCCGAGAGCCGCACCCTCGCCGCGGTCTCCGAGCCGACTCAGGCGCGCAGCCGCCCAGCGGGGATCCCAGCGCGCCTGCGGCGACGCCTCGATGAGCTCGCGAGCGGCGACGCGCTCATCCCATGGCTTCGTCCCCAGCCGCTGCCACCGCCGCACCCCATGGCGTCCTGCGAGCCCACCGAGCTCGAGGTTGTACCAGAAGAGAGCGGCGACTCGGTCACCAACGTCCGAGCCCCACGGCGACAGCGCGTCGCGTTCCTCAGCGAAGAGGTCCCTCACCTCGCCCCACTCATGAGCAGCGATCCAGGAGACCAACTCCACGCCGCGCTCTTACAACTTCACCAAAGGTGCTCAGAGCTCACCTCGACTCAACAAGTCGAGACCCTTCTGATCGCGGCGCTGGCCCGAGCGACCGGCTTCGAGCGAGGCTTCTTTGCCTACGCGCTGCCGAGCGGGGACTGGCGGCTGGTTACGTATCCCGCTGGGCGGGGTTGGGCGCGGGAAGAGGTGATCGAGCTCGTGCGGCTCTCGACGCGGCTGAGCCGGCTCTCCATCGTCACCAACAGCGCCACCAGCCGAAGTCTCGGCTGCCCGAGCGATGGGCACCCCGACAGCCGGCTGCTGCTTCCCCTCCACGACCAGGACATGCCGGTGGGGGCGGTGTTTCTGATCGGCGCCGTGGGCGCCTTCGACAACCTCACCGCTGACTTCTTCGAGCTCTTCGCCCAGATCGCCACCGCAGCCCTGCTAGAGCGCTGATCAGCTTACCGGACCGATCTGCGCGAAGGATGCGCGAGGAGGGCGCCTGCTGGTAGCAAGCAACCGACGAGCAACAACCGCCGTGATTTCGCAGACCAGCGCAGCGACGGGAGGTAAGTTGGTCAGCGCTCTACACCATGTCTGAACACGCCCACGGCCGCCTGCTGGCCGACGTCTCGCTCTCATAGGCGGGTGCTCCCGATCGTGCTGCTCCGAATACAAGCGCTCTGAGCTGCGCGAAGGACGCGGAATCACGGCGTAGGAGCGAGAAGGCCGCCTGCTGGTCGCACGCAACCGACGAGCGACAACCGCTGTGGTTTCGGAGACCAGCGCGGCGACGGGAGGTCCGTTGGTCAGCGCTCTAGGCTACCCGTGCCTTGGCGGCGCGAGCGACGGCTCGCTTCAGCGCTCGCTCGAGGTCCGCGGGTTCGAAAGGCTTCTCGAGCTTGAGGTTGTCGACGTGGTTGAGGTAGGCCGCCGTTTGCGGGGTGAAGGCGCCGCCGGTGACGAAGATCGTGCGGGAGGCGAGCTGTGGGTGCGTCGCGAGCAGCCGTCGATGCAGATCGACGCCAGAGAGGTCGGGCATCATCATGTCACAGAGCACCACGTCGTAGCGATCGTCGACCGCCAGCAGCTTCAGAGCCTCACGCCCCGAGGTCACCACCGAGGGCTCATGATCAAGGCGCCACAGCATCCGCTCGAGGGCCTGCCCCAGCGAGATCTCGTCATCGATCACCAACACCCGCAGCGAGCCCATCGCCGGCAAGGTACCGGAGCTCTGGGGGCGTGTCGGGCGGACGTGGGCGAGGCTGCGGGGCAAGATCACCGTGAAGCAGCTCCCCTCTCCCAGCTTGCTCTCGACCTCGATCCGCCCGTTGAGCCCTCCAACGATCGCGCGACAGATCGACAGCCCGAGCCCTGAGCCCACGCCGACCTCCTTGGTCGAGACGAAGGGCTCGAAGATATGGGCGATGCGCTGCTGCTCGATACCCTTGCCCGTGTCACGGATCGAGAAGCCGACCGAGTCGTCGCGGCAGAAGGTCTTGAGCTCAACGACGTTGTTGGACCGATCACCTTCTTCGATCGCCTGTGTAGCGTTGACGAGCAGGTTCAGTGCCACCTGCGCCAGCTTACCATCGTTGACCACCACGTCGGGCACGGTGGGGTCGTAGTCGCGCAAGAGCTCGGCGCGGTACTTCAGCTCGTTTTGCGCCATCGCCACCGCACCATCGAGCACGGCGGCCAGCGAGGTCTGCACTCGCCGGCCCTCGTCCGCGCGAGCGAAGGTCTTGAGGTCGCGGACGATCCGGCGCACCCGCTGGGCGCCGATCACGGCGTCTTTGATCCGCTCCTCGATCTCTTCTCTTTGGCGAGAGTCGAGGTTCGGCGTGCGCGAAAAGATCTCGTTCAGCTCGTCAGTGAGTCCCTCGAGGTTGAGCAGCACGAAGGCCAAGGGGTTGTTGATCTCGTGAGCGACGCCCGAAGCCAGCACCCCAATCGAGGCCATCCGATCGGCCTGCGCGAGGCGCGACTGGAGCTGGCGTTCGCTGGTGATGTCGCGGCAGAAGACCATCGCGCCCTCCGGGATGCGCGCGGCGTGGATCGACCACATCCGTCGCTCGCCGCTCGCCGTCAGCACGGGCATCTCCACCGAGAGCGGAGCGTCGAAAGCTAACGTGGCGAGGCGCGCGAGGCGCTCGCTGCCGCCCAGCGAGGCGCTGGTCTGCTCATCGTGCAGCTTGGTCAAGCGATGACCGATCAACCCATCTCGCCGGTGACCGCTCATCCGCTCGAGGGTCTCGTTGAGCTCGACGACACAACCATCCTGATCGAGCACAGCGAAACCATCGGGGCTTGTCGAGATGTAACTGCGGTAGCGCGCCTCGCTGTTGGCCAGCGCTTCTTCTGTCCGCCTGCGCTGATCGATGTCCTGCACGTGGGCCACGAAGTGGCTCGCGTGTCCTGCCGTGTCGCGCACCAAGGCCACGCTGACGATGCCCCAGAGCGTCGCGCCGGTCTCGCCGTGGAGATAGCGCTTCTCCAGCGAGAAGGCGTCGCGCCGCCCCTTGCGAAGGTCGGCGTAGCTTCGGCTCGCCGTGTGAAGATCGAGGGGGTGGGTCACGTCGGCGAAGGTCAACCCGAGCAGCTCGTCACGACCACGGCCAAAAAACTGACAGAGCGCGTCGTTGGCCTCGGTGATCGTACCGTCGAGGTCAAGCAACCCCATCCCCACCTCGGTGGAGTCGAAGGCGCTGCGAAAGCGCTGCTCGGAGGCGTGCAGCTTCGCGGTGATTTGCTGCAGGTCGGCGTTGGTCAGCAGCACGGAGAGCGCGCCGCAGATATCGCTCGCGATCCCGGCGATCGCCTCGTGCTCAAGGTCGCCCGCGACCATCCCGCGGGGCATCACACAGCAGAGCACGCCGAAGTGCTGACCGTCACGCTCCAGCGAGACAGAGTGGAGCTGCCCCTCGCGCAACCCCAGCCCTAAATAGCAGGGCCTGCAGCAGTCGGCGATCGGATCGGCGCCGACGGCGAAGCCAGGGTCGGTGACCTGCCCGATGCAAGGAGGAGGTTGGTTCGCTGGATGGTCGAGGTGGAGTTCCTCCACGTGCTCCCAGCCCGCCGAGAAGACCTCTCGCGGGGCCAGCGGGACGTCGATCGCCAACCAAACGGCTCGAAACCCTCCGTCGACGAGCACTTCGCAGAGCCGCTCGCCCAGCGGCGCGAGCTGACGCTCCTGCTCGATCACCTCTGCCACGGACTGGCGTAACCTCGAAAACGCGACCGCTCGCTCCGCTCGCTGACGGTATTCCCAACGGGCTCGAGCGCGCCGCAGCGCTCGTTCGAGGCTCTCGTCGTCGAGCTCGCTGCGTAGCAGGTATTCGTCAAAGTCCTCCTCGAGCAGCGCGATCGCCCGATCTTCATCGCTCTCATCCACGACCAAGAGCATCGGGCCATCATGTGTTTGGTGAGTCGGCAGGAGCTCGTCGTCGAGGCGCTCGTAGTCGATCAGCAGCGAAGCCCCGAGCGGTAGGACATCGAGTGATGGTCGGCCTTCGGGGGGTAGTGATGGTGGGCATTCGGGGCTCTTGGCGATGATCTCAATCTGATGTTGACCATCACGCTGTACGCGATGCAACGTCAGCTCATCGACGACAGCGACGATCTGAGACACAACCGACTGCGCCTTCCTCCCCCACGGCCCTTCAATGGTCGGAGACATAGGCAGCATCGGCTTTTTGTGTAGGTACTGTAGCGTCTTTATCTAATCTTGACGAGATCTCGGCCCTTTTGCTCCGGCCCCACCCGGCAACAAGAGCTCTATCGAGGTGCCCCAAGATCAACTGGTTGGCGAGACCTGCAGCGTCAGGCAGCGCTCAGTCGACGGTGATCGACTTGGAGACGTTCTTTGGCACGTCGGGGTGCACGCCGTGATCGGCGATGCCGAGGCGGTCGAGGTACTGCATCTTCAGCTCGCTCATCTTCAACGCGAGCCGCTGCAGCACCACCGTCGAGGAGAACATGGTGATCAAGGTGTCGTCGGTGCGAGGCAAGGTGACCATCACGCTCTGGTAGGTCAGGTTGTCGGCCGGCGCCTTCGTCGCTGCCTGACGCAGCGCTGGATCGTCCTCGGCGATCACCACCGTCTGGGCGCCGCGGATCTTATGGGTGTTGATCTGTGAGACCGTAAGGTTGACGTCCTGCTCGTCGGGGCCGGTGATGAAGATCAGCGGGTAATCCGAGTAGAGCGCCTCGATCAGCCGCTGCCGATCCTGAACCTTCTCGAAGAGCGCGAGCTCCTCGCGGTTGAGTGAGAAGAGCGTCTGCGTCGGTGAGAAGACGCTGTCGGTGACCAGCTGCACCAGGCGCTCGATGGAGCGCTGGGGCATCCGCGCAGTCAGCGCCCGGTGGACCAGATCGGTGAGCACTACGCCCATCCGCTTGAGCATCGTGTCGACCTCTCCAGGGCCGAAGACGGTGTTGAAGCCGAGGATTGTGTTCGGTCCGTGCTTGAACTCCGATCCCTCGAAGCCCTCCGTGTGGTTCAGCACGACCTCGCGGATCTTCAGCGCGCCCTCCATCGCCACGGCGTTGATCCGGGTGGCGAGGATGTGAATGCTCGGGGTGAGGAAGAGCATCTGCGCCGCCCGCTCGACGTCGGCGTCGGTGCTGTCGAAGGTCTCCTTGATCAGCTCCGGGAGACGCACCAGCTTGTCGAGCCGGTCTTCAAGCTCATGAGCCAGCTCGTCGCGCTCCTCTGGGCCGATGGGCAGGCCGTCGAGGCGACGCTGGCCGAGGCGCAGCGCCAGGCAGTAAAGCACCACCATCTGGTTGATGAAGCTCTTGGTCGCCGGCACGGCGATCTCCGGGCCGCAGCGCAGGGGGATCACCAGGTGCGCCTTCTCCTGAGCTAGCGTCGAGTTGACGTTGTTGACCACCGCCACGCGGCCGATCTGGCGGCCGCTGTCGATCACGACGTTGAGCACATCGATCAGGTCCTTGGTCTCTCCCGACTGGGAGACGGCGATGAAGAGGTCTCCGTCCTTGAGCGAGTGGGCATACTGGCCTCGAAACTCGCCGGGCAAGATCGGGATCAGCTCGGTGCGGGCGATCTCGTTGAAGAAGATCGAGGCCGCCTTCGCCGCGTGGAAAGAGCTGCCACAGCAGATCACGAAGCAGCGCCCACCGCGCGCCAGAGACTCCATACAGATCCCGGCGAAACGGTCGATGGCGGTGGCGTATTCGGCGACCTCTTCCCGCTCGAGCACGACGTCGAGCAGCCGCACGGCGAGCAGATCCCGCTCGCCGCGGGCCATCGCCAGCAGGTCGGTGAAGAAGCCCGCCTCCGCCGAGGAGAGCCGCTCGGCGAGCTGCTCCGGGGGCACGTCGAGGCCCGTAGCGACCAGCTCCGCGGGCACGCTGTCGATCAGCTTTTGGCCGATCTCGGTGTCGACCAGCGCGTAGAACTGCTTGCGGATCTCGTCATCATCGTATTGGTCGCGCAGCCGATCGAGATCGGCGCGCAATGATGAGAGCTCCGCCTTGTCGAGGCGCTCGATCAGCGGCGAGAGCACCTTGCAGGCCTCGCTGCCGCCAGAAAAGATCGTCACCACGTTGCGGCAGGTCTGCTCCTGGGCGCGGATCTCCTGGTCCATGAAGTACTCGAAGGGGGGCATCAGCGCGGTGTCTTTGGCACGCAGGCGGCTGCGCTTGGGGGCGCGCTCGAGCTTGTCGCCAGCCTCGACGAGCTGCTCTCTCTTACCCGCACGGAGCACCCGGTCTTTGATCGCGTAGAGCTGGTAGTACTCCGGCGTGAACTCGCAGAACTCGCCCTCGGACATCGGCACGACCACACGGGTCAACTTGAGCACGCTCGAGAGGTCTGATGAGGCGATGCCGAAGCGACCGCTCTTCTCCGACTGGCCGATGCCGAAGTAGAGGCTCGAGCCCTGCTTGATCGCCCAGAGGGTGCGGCTGACCGGATCGACGATCACGGCGGCGTAGGAGCCCTGGAGCTTGCGTCCAGCGTCGAGGAGCGCGGCGCGCATGCAGCGGCGGCGCGTCTCGGCGTCCTGCGGCTCGTCCTTGCCGCCCTCTTTGGAGAGCTGCTTGGCGAAGTAATGCTCCACGGTGTGCACGACCATCTCGCCGTCGTTATCCGAGAGCACGTCATGCCCCTCGGAGGTCAACCAGGCCTTGAGATCATCGCAGTTGGTGACGTTGCCGTTATGTGCGCCGTAGAGCAACGTCTTACAGCTCATCATATGGGGCTGCGAGTTGGCGTCGTCGACCGCGCCGAAGGTCGCCCAGCGGACCTGACCGCAGAAGATGCTGCCAGGGAGATCGACGATCCCGAGCTGGTCGACCATCACCGAGGGCGCGCCGACGCCCTTGACCAGCTGGATCTCGAGGTCGTCGCCCTGGATCGCCGCGCCAGTCGAGTCATAGCCACGGTACTCGAGGGTCTTGAGCAGCTCCGCCGCCACGCGGCCGAGGTCCTCACGATGCTTCTCGCAGATCAGTCCGAGTACTCCACACATCGATTGCGTTCCTTTCGGTCAGAGGGTGCTCGTGTTCAAGAGCACCCCAACCCATTCCTCCCGTCGCCGGGCACAGCACTGCCAGCCGCTTTCTAGACCTCAGAGAGTTCGCCGTACACCAGTATGGCTCATTTCTTCGGCGACGAAATCGGCTTGGCAGCTCAGCCCCGGCTCGACCACGAAGGTGTGGGGGGCTTTTCACACAAGGCTGAAGGTGTTGGGGGCTTTTCACACAAGGCTGTAGCGCCTCGATGCCGATTTGCCCATTCTCACGAGGGGAGCTCTCACCTCAACCGCCATGCCAATGGTCTCTGGCCAACAACTCGTCTGTTGACTCTTCGGGCGCCTGGCGTGGTCCTACGCGGCGCGCTAGAACGCCTACATGAAGCTCGCCTTGGCCAAACCTCGAGGGCCTTGCGCTGGCGTCGAGCGCGCGGTGGCGATCGTCGAGCGCGCGCTGGAGCGCTTCGGCGCGCCGCTCTATGTGCGCCGGGAGATCGTGCACAACCGTTACACCGTCTCGCGGCTGCGCGAGGCCGGGGTGGTCTTTGTCTCCGAGCTCGACGAGGTGCCTGACGGCGGGCGGGTGATCTTCTCGGCACACGGCGTCTCGCCAGCGATCAAGGAGGAGGCCCGGCGACGCGAGCTCGGGGCGATCGATGCAACCTGTCCTCTGGTCTCGAAGGTTCACGGCGAGGTGCTGCGCTACGCCAAGAAGGGCTATCACCTGCTGCTCGTCGGCCATGACGGTCACGACGAGGTGCTTGGCACTCGTGGGCACGCGCCGAGCTCGATCACCCTCGTCGAGAGCGTCGAGCAGGCCGAGCAGGTCGAGCTGCCCGCCGCGGCGACGAGCGGCGAGCAGTCGCTCTTCGTCGTGACCCAGACCACGCTCTCGGTCGACGACACCAAGGCGATCGTCGACGCCCTCGAGCGACGCTTCCCCCAGCTCGAGCGGCCCAAATCAGACGACATCTGCTACGCGACGCAAAACCGTCAAGACGCGGTCAAGGCGCTCTGCGAGCGAGCCGCCGTCGATCTGCTCCTCGTCGTCGGCTCGCCGAACTCCTCGAACTCGCAGCGCCTGGTCGAGATCGCCCGCGGCCGAGGCGTCCACGGCGAGCTGATCGACGGCCCCGACGATATTGATCCGAGCTGGCTCAGGGACAAGACCTCGATTGGCCTCTCCGCCGGCGCCTCGTCACCTGAGGTGCTCGTGCAGCGCGTGATCACCCGTCTCCACGAGCTCGGCGCTGAGGCCCCCATCGAGCTCGACACCGTCGCCGAGAACATCGTCTTCTCGCTCCCCAAAGAGCTCCGCGACGAACGTCCGACCTAGCAGCCTCTTTATTGGCGGCGGGACCTGCACTCGCCGATGCCAAAGCCGAGGACCTTCAATAATCACGCTGCCGGTATGGCTCATTTCTTCCGCTACCAAATCGGCTCGGCAGCTCAGCACCCGGCTCTCGGTCCTAGCGTTGTGGGGAAGCTCCTAGGAGCGCCGCTATCAGCGACCCAGGTCGACCTCTGCCGAATACCGGACGCCTCCGGTCCGGTCACCGGCCATTTGGGATCGAGAGGATCGGCTCTGAACAGCAAGCCTTCGGAATCGCAGCGCTTGGCAAGGATGCGGGGTCTGGCACAGCTCGTGCTCATTAGGGGCCC
>PDWJ01000435.1_pt1 | contig 62874 bp, 58 predicted proteins | sample 1430881 | NCBI WGS metagenome assembly PDWJ01 (sample SAMN01162460, study PRJNA174530) | Oral metagenome, whole genome shotgun sequencing project. | biome: Marine environment; feature: Marine mammal; material: Swab sample of the gingival sulcus; isolation source: swab sample of gingival sulcus... | reverse complement strand
ACCGGCTCGTCTACTATACCCATCAAGTCAAGAAAAGGGGGGGAGAACGCCTTACTTAGAAGGTTCTTATGAGCATGGGCTCTTCTCTTTGAGAGTATTTCTGCCCGTTTCCCCGGTTTATTAGGTGTTGTTCGTTTTGGTTGCACAGAGAGAAAATGTTGGTGACCTGTCTTTTTCCTTGACCTTTTGGAAAGAACTGTGGTAATAATTTTTTGTGTAGTTTGGGTGGTTTTATTCGTTAAGGGTTGCAGCAGCACTTCGTATCTAACCGAATGCGGCCGCATTTACCATGATGAGTTATGAAAAAGACTGCTTTGTCCGTGATTATATGTACGTTTCTATTGTCGGGACTTGTAGAAAGCTTGGAGGCTCAAGAAGGAAACGTCATCGTTCCGAATGTTGAAGGTGTGGCCCAGGATATTGCCGCTTACATCCTCAGCACAGCCGGATTACAACCGCAAGTTACCCACAGAAGAGGTCGTTCTCCTCTTATCGTGCAGCAAGAGCCGAAAGCTGGTCTTCTGGTCCCTCTTGGAACCTCCGTTAGGATTTCGACAGATGTGCTTCAAATAGCTTCGACAGTCGTAACCAGTGAGAACACGCAACAAACAATTCAAGTAACGGATCCTCCAGCAGAAATGCCATCTGTTCAACAGCATGTACCTGTTATTCAGCAAGTGACAGGTACGACCATAAATACGAATCAGACAGCTTCGTATTTTCCCTGGTATCCCAAGAGATTTCGCTCTAAGCAACGGCCGACTGTTCAGACTACCGTTCGAGTTCAGAGCTCAAATCGGCAGCATTCAAGGAGTATTTTAAGGGCAACGTCGACCATCAAACAGAAGAAGGGGAGTATCCTCCTGGCCTCTGATGGTTTACATAAGGATTGGCTGTTTCAATTTCCAAAGTGCGCGCCTGGGCTGATTCCCTCCATAAAGTCGTCGGTTTCGGTTGTTGTTCCCCCTGTGACCAGAATTCAACAGCGCGATGCAACGACTGCTCTCAACAAGGCAGGATTGAAGCTCGGCCTGATCGTACGGGTGCAAGATGCCTTGATGAAATCCGGGCTTGTAAAACAGCAATCGCCTGCGTCAGGTTCAGTTGTTGCAAGGGGATCTGAGGTGACGCTCTGGGTGGTTGAGTAGAGCTGGCAGAGCGTTTCGGAAATAATGACACATCTCTACGCATGCCAACCCTGCCAGGAATACAGCAACTCTGGCAGGGTAGTGTGTATCTTCCCCGAAATCATGTGCTGGAGCAGGAGCACTCACTCAAGGGACCTTCCAGGTCTTGACAGAGGAAATGGGTCAGACAAACTTCGAGGTTTGTGATAAGGTCAGGTTTCGTATTAGCAAGGAAAATGTGTTTTTGGATGCTGAAGATTTCCCCACGCAAACGCCTGAGCGGATAGGCTTGGTCTGCGTGCTCTCCGTAGCGCCGCCACATCTCATCAATAAACATTTCTGCGAGTTTATCCTGCATTCGTAAGTGGGTATCTTCCAGGAAAATGGCTGCATTGGGCCGCAATGCACAAACGCGATCCATAAATGCCTGAATGTCAGACTGTTCAATATGTTTGGGGGGAGATGATTTGACCTCGATGTAGACAAGGTGGTTTTCCACGCAGGCAATGACATCATAGTCTCCTCCCATACCACTGTGTTTGAAACGATTGCCCCAGGTGGCCGAAGAATCGAATTCTCTTTTCATGACAGCTGCCACAAACCATTCCAGCATATTTCCAAAATTTTGATTCATGGCGGATACGAAGCAATAGCGATACGGGGCAGGAGAGTGAATGATTCCGTAATCGAGGAGCTGATCGAGGTAGTGTGTGGCAGTTTGTACGGAGCAATAGCGCGTTAAATGTTTTTCAAGATCAGGTGATCGATGTGACGAATAAGATCGCGCAGAAAAAGGCGGAATGAATATTTTTTCATGACGCGATAGACGAAGTCCTCTGTATCCGGAGAACTCTGTTCCGGCAAAATGATTGCGCGGCGAGGAGTATATTTCACCTCGCGAATACCGCGCCGCCGCAGCATGGCTTCTATAATGGAACGACTGTTCTGTATCGGATGGGAGAATCGGTCAAGCCTATGTCGTAATGTGTGCTGTATGTTGCGCTCATTGCTCATGAGGCTGGAGGGCTTTTAGCCAGTCTTCCGCTTCTTCAAGTCCGCGAAATACGTGCTGAAAAAGGCTGCCGTTTTTCTGACGCTCCGAGATAATGCAGTAAATCGGATCGGTTTTAAAGAGAGTCAGGATGTTCTGAAGTAGGCCGGATGACGGGCGTTTATCGAAAAACCGTTCTTCAAAGGCAGATTGTCTCAATAATTCAGCACCAATGATAGAGGCTCTCGAAATATGAATTTCGGTCTTTTTATAATTTGATGATTGATTGAGAAAAAAGAGCGGGGGTTTGGGAAAATCCTCGAACCATACATTACGTTCCATGATATACAGGATTCCACTTTTTTCTGTCGCAGGAATGCGACCCGGCTGGACGAGAACGGCAAAGGAGAATCGGTAAAGCGCTTCTCCGCGCTCTTGCTGTTTTTTCTCCCAGTAGGTTCTGATATTATCCGGAATCTGGTCGAGTTGTGGGCATTGGGTAGACATAAATTGTTTTTTGGTGAATAGGAGGTGAAACCTCGCTTGAAAAAATTTTTCCAAGAGGCTTACCATCGTCATTATTTAAGGATCTATCAGGATTGTTTGTATGAAAATTTTCTACGTTTGTACGCATTTTGCCGGGTTTTCTCGCTTTTTGTCAAATAAATACTTGCATTTTTTTTCGGAAACGCTCTTTTAGGATGAAAGAAAACAAAAATACATCTGAGTCGGAAAGTATTTTCAGAAAAATGTTGTTTCATTTCTTGATATTCTTTTAGACAGCCAGTATATTGGGCACATATACCATGCTCTTTGTGGTATGATGGGCATGGAACGTTTTCAGCACTTGGTAAGTTGCGGGGGCTGAATCTCTGGAAAGATTATTGAAGGATTATGAAGGTATGAAGATTTTTCACTCTGATGCTGATCAGGACAATACGCAGAATCAACGTGAATTTCAGGAGCAATTAGATGCTCTTGAGGACTCAGCGGGAGAACTCCGCCAGACGATTGGCTATCGGAGAACGTTGCTCAAAAATGCTGAAAAAAAACTGCAACAATTTCAAGATACGATCTATGCCATGCTGATCGAAGAAGAATACCCAAGAAAGAAATCCGTCATTATTCAAGATGATGATGGTGAGTCCCCTCCTTTTTAGGCTCTCTCCAAATAGCGGTTGTTCATCATGAGGTGAAATATGGCGTATATTGGAATGCACGTATATGTTTCCGGCCTTGTGCAGGGGGTTGCGTTTCGTTATTCTGCAATGAGAGAAGCCAGACATCTGGGGGTGGGCGGATGGGTGAAAAATCTTCGAGATGGACGAGTCGAGTTGCTTATTGAGGGGGAGAGTGTCGCCGTCTCACAGATGGTAGACTGGTGTCGGCATGGACCATCTTCGGCTCGGGTCACTGAGTGTCATGTCGACCAATATCCTTACTCTGGAGCGTTCTTATCGTTTGATGTCGAGTTTTAATATCGCACTGATGAGTGAGATTCAAGATCGCTTTTTAAGTAGTGGATGACTGCAACGAATTCTTTCGCATTTTCAGGTAAAAGTTCTGTAAGCGTTTCATGGGCGGAAAGAAGATGAGAGGCATACTCTTGCGTGCCCATACTGTTCCGAAAAGCTGAGATGAGAACGCTGGTTGTTCTCAAATGCCGATGTTTCCAAACATACTGCTGTAAGTAAATACTGCTCTTCGAAAACACTGTCGCTCTGGGCTGGCAGGAGGTGCGGCTGTCGTCAACGATTCATAGCACGTTAAGCTTCAGAAGCATCGATGCTCTGATTTATTAGGGTGAAAGTGAACGTACAATTTTCCACCCTTCGTCTTCGCGTCTGAGTTCCAGCAATTCTTTTTGTGCGATCTCGATCGCTTTTCCCTCGGCATTTGTAAGGGTAAATGAGTAGGTATTGGTTGCAAGAGCTTTATCCTGCTGAATCTCAAGGTCAAGCAGCGTCGAAGAAAATTGAATCGTTGTAAATTGGGAAAACCATTGTGAGGCATCAGCTTGTAAATCCGCGTAGGTTTTTTCCCCACTTCGATAGTCCTGAGAAAAACACGAAAGATATTGTGAGAGGTGTTTTTGATTTAACGCTGAAGCCCTTGTCTCGAATAAAGCATGGATATGCTTCTTCTCATTTGGTGATAAAACGGTTCGCAACACCAGATAGCCCGCCACGATTAAGCAGATAAGACTTACGATTCCGACTATGAAACGTGTTATTCGTGTATTGCGCTCCGAAGACGCTGTTTCTGTTTGATGTGTGTCCATATCGTATATTCTATATTTACCATAGCGTCATTCTGCTAAAATGCCAGATGGTGCTATAAGATATTTCTTTAGTGCCTGTTGCGCTGTTGTTTCGTGTGATACATCATGCCTGCTCAACGATAACTCCCTGTACTATTGCATCTATGTTGAGCAAGGTGAGTTGTTTGTCTTGCCAGGCAAGCCTTCCTTTGAGATAGCCATGAGCAGCGTTTGGAGCTGATTCGTTGAAAGGGATAAAAGCGCTTTCAGGGACAGTGATAATGTCTATCATTTCGTCAATAAGAAGTCCTGTGATAAGTTCTCCTGATTCAACTAAAATAATGCGGCTCTGATCTGTCGTATCGCTGCACCCTAATTGAAGGAAGATTTTTAAATCCACAACCGCTTGAATGTTACCCCGTACACTAATCACGCCGGTGATAAAAGCTGGGCTGCACGGCAGCCAGGTGATTTTGGGAACTTTTAAAATTTCTCGGACAGACAGAAGCTGAATGCCATAGAGAGTGGAGTCAAGGGCGATCACGACACATTGGAACTGAGGCTCTTCTGTGTGCACGGCCTCAGAGTCTTTGAGCTCTTGCAAAAGGTCCAGCTTACTGCTTATGTCAGATAACTCAGCACTATTGCCCTGGTAGTCCTCTCCTGATTCTATGTTTTTGTTGTCAGACATTCTTCCGTTCTCATGACTCAACAGGGCTGTTCATCAGCATCAACCCTGCCAGGGTTTTCCTAGAATCAACGCTACTGCATATCGCTGTCATTCATTAATCTTTTATTCCTTTGTTCTGTAATTTCCTGTTTCCGTCAAGACAAAAGAAGCAGAAGCAGAAAACTTGGGTCCTATTTTGTCAGGGAAAAAAGAAAGGATTCTGCCATCAGGGAAAAAAGAAAAGGCAGTGCCTCAAAGTTCCTGCCTGCAACCAGGTGTGAAAATTTTTTTAAACTACTTTTTGAGTTTACGGCATAGACCAGCAAGGCCCAGAAGGTCAATCCCAAGCAAAAGCATCGTAGATGGTTCGGGAATGAAACTCGGTGAATGTATATGGTTTTCGGCTGAACCGGCTTCATGAAATTATTCGTGGAACTCGTTGAAAAGTTATATAGTGGTTCATTCCCACCAGGGAAGTTTGAAAAGGTCACATCTTTGGTGAATTCAAGTTCAGATAGTTTAGAAAATTGCACGAATGAAAGTCGTGAAAGATCATCAAAGTAAATGTCTATGATGGAAGGCGTTTTTAGTCCAATATTCTTAAAAGTGGACTAATTGCCTTGTATATCTGTGATATCCATAGAAGGCCGGGAGTTTTCATCAGTATTGCGGGCAATTATATTATCATTGAAATTTTTTATATGTTGATAAAACATGTACAATGTGTTTGAAATCCTGAAATTTACTGTTATGATGAGGAAGCTGGGCATAAAGAATTCTGACGTCATATTTTGTGAGATGTCTGGGAACGATCAGTCAGTTCGAAGAAGTCGATGCAAAAACCGTCCGGTATGGGACGCTTCGATTGTGATGACTTCCTCAGGCGTTCCGCTGGCAATTATTCGTCCGCCTTCATCTCCACCTTCCGGACCTAAATCGATCAGGTAATCCGCACTTTTGATTACATCGAGATTGTGCTCGATGACCAATACTGTGTTCCCTGCATCGACAAGCTGGGCAAGCACTTCCAACAGTTTCTTAATGTCCTGGAAGTGCAGGCCGGTCGTTGGTTCGTCTAAAATATAGAGCGTGTTCCCGGTGCTTTTTTTGCTGAGTTCTTTTGCGAGTTTTACTCGCTGCGCTTCGCCGCCGGACAGTGTGGTCGCCTGTTGGCCGAGATGAATATAGTCCAGACCGACATCGTACAGCGTTTGTAATTTCCGCTGAACTGACGGCACATTTTCCATGAATTCCAATGCTTCGGCAACCGTCATATCAAGCACTTCGGCAATATTTTTTCCTTTGTAGCGGATTTCGAGCGTCTCACGGTTGTAGCGCTGACCATGGCACACATCACAGGTGACATAGACATCCGGCAAAAAGTGCATTTCGATTTTCAGCAGCCCATCCCCTTTGCAGGCTTCGCAACGTCCCCCTTTGACGTTGAAGCTGAACCGTCCCGGTTTGTAACCGCGCATTCTGGATTCCGGCACGCGGGCAAACAGATCGCGAATTGGGGAAAATAATCCGGTGTACGTCGCGGGATTTGAGCGTGGTGTCCTGCCGATCGGACTTTGATCGATATCGATGACTTTGTCGATATATTCGCGGCCTAAAATTTCCTTGTGAGCACCACTTTTGGCCTTAGCCCGATAAAAGTGATGCGACAGATCGCGGTACAAAATGTCATTGATTAACGTGCTTTTGCCGGAACCGGACACGCCAGTCACGCAGACGAACACGCCGAGCGGAATTTCTACATCCAGATCTTTCAGGTTGTGTTCGCCTGCTCCTCGGATAAACAATGATTGCCCTTGGGTTGGTTGTCGGCGTTTTTTCGGTATCGGAATTGTCAGGCGATGGCTTAGATACTGCCCGGTCGGTGACTGCTCGTTCTGCATGATGTCGTCCGGTGTCCCTATCGCAACGACTTCCCCGCCATGTTTGCCCGCTGCCGGCCCTAAATCGACGATATAATCGGCACTGCGCATCGTGTCTTCATCGTGCTCGACGACAAGAATCGTATTGCCGATGTCGCGCAAGGCCTGGAGCATCTCCAGCAGGCGGGCATTATCGCGCTGGTGCAGTCCGATGCTGGGTTCGTCGAGAATATAGAGTACGCCCACAAGGCCGGAACCGATCTGCGTGGCAAGGCGAATCCGCTGCCCTTCACCTCCTGATAAGGTCGCTGTGGCTCGATCCAGGGTCAAATAATTCAAACCGACCTTTGCCATAAAATTTAGACGGGCGTTGATCTCTTTGAGAATCGGGGCTGCAATGATGGTCTCCTGTTCGCTAAAGCTGAGTTCTGAGACGTTTCGCATCGCGTCTTTGATGGAGGCTTTCGTAAAATCGATAATATTTTTGCCGGAAATTTTGACTGAGAGGCTCTCTTTGCTCAGGCGCTGCCCCTGGCAGGTCGGGCAGGCATCCATACTCATAAATTCTTCATATTTGGCTCTGGCATATTCTGACTCGGTTTCATGATAGCGGCGGTTCAATTGGGTCACTGCGCCTTCGAAGGTCCCCTGGTACACATATTGTCCGTTCTCATTCTGATAATTATACTGAATTTTTTCTTTCCCTGTCCCGTAAAGTAGAATTGTTTGAATGTCTTGCGGCAACTCCTCAAAGGGGGTGTCGAGGGAAAAATTGTAATGATCAGCCACAGATTGCAACATCTGGTAAAAGTAGCCCTGACTTTTCATGCTCCAGGCTGTGAGCGCGCCTTCGTTGACCGATTTTGACGTGTCTGGCACGACGAGTTTCGGATCGATAACACGTTGTGTCCCCAGACCGTCGCAATCAGGGCAGGCTCCGTGAGGATTGTTGAAGGAGAACATGCGCGGCTCCAATTCCGGATAGCTAATACCACAATCGATGCAGGAGAGTTTTTCACTAAATAATAGATTTTCGCTGCCAATCACATTGATCAGGACAATCCCTTCGGCAAGTTTGAGCGCGATTTCGACTGAGTCGGCCAGGCGTTGAGCAATTCCATCTTTATTGACGAGGCGATCGACAACGACCTCAATCGTGTGATTTTTATAGCGTTCCAGCACGATTTCTTCCGAGAGGTCGCGTAATTTGCCGTCAACACGCACTCTGACATAGCCATCACGCTGTAAATCTTCGAAGATTTGGCGATATTCACCTTTTCGGCTTCTGACGACCGGCGCAAGCACCTGGAATTTTGTCCCTTGCGGTAGCTCCAGGATTTTATCCACCATCTGTTGTACGGTTTGGGAGCTGATTTCTTTACCGCATTTCCAACAATGAGGTTTGCCCACCCGCGCAAACAGCAGGCGGAGATAATCATAAATTTCGGTCGTTGTGCCAACTGTCGAGCGTGGGTTCTTACTGACCGTCTTCTGTTCGATCGAGATCGCCGGGGAAAGCCCTTCAATCGATTCCACATCCGGCTTTTCCATCTGGTTTAAAAATTGCCGGGCGTAAGCTGAAAGCGATTCGACGTAGCGCCGTTGGCCTTCAGCATAAATCGTATCGAAGGCCAGGGATGATTTGCCGGAACCGCTGGGGCCGGTGATCACTACCAATTGATCGCGGGGAATTTCAAGATCGATATTCTTTAAATTGTGCTCTTTGGCACCGCGGATGATAATTGATGCTGTCGACATAACTGTATTGAAAAATGAATGCTCAGAACAAGCTTTACTGTATTGATTTTCTCGGTGATATATCGCGTTCCTAAATAAGTTGTAACGCCGTCAGGTTTGGGGCCGATACATGACACGTGATTTAAGACTGCTATATGTTACCACCGGGGAATACTCATCATATGGGTTCTCTTCTTTCTTCCATCAGCTTTTAACTTCTCTTTGTCAAGTGAAAAAAGAAAGATAATGTTATTTATTAAAATTGTAGGCGATATTAAGACGAATATTTAAGTTGTTCAGGACGAAAATGTGCTTTGGTTGTTGAGATAAAATCTTCAGAATGATGCGTATTCAGTGTAAGGAGTTTCGAGCGTGTTGCAATGCTTCTTCGAGCTTTTCTAGCTTTGTCCCACCACCTTGAGCTTGAGTGGGCTTGCCGCCGCCACGCCCGTTGAGCAGAACACAGGCGGATTTCATCAATTGCCCCATATCGAAGGGCAACCCTTCCGAACAAAGAAAGAGCAGTGAAGCTTTCCCTTTCTGTGTGCCTCCAAAGAGGACGACTGTAGCGGGAGATTGTTCCAGCACCTTCATGGCAAGAATCTTGAGTGCTTTCGGATCGCGAGCCTCAAAACGTTTTTGGAGGATGGAAATATTGTTTACCTGCTCCCGTTCGCTCAATAACGCCCGGGATTCATAGTCGAGTACCTGCTGCACCAGATGTTTGTGTTCCCTTCGCATGTCTTTGAGATCGTCCAGACATTTTTGAACATGATGGGGCAATTCAGGCTCGCCGCAGCTCATGATTCCGCTAAGTTCTTGTAAGAGGTCAGTTTTCTGCTGGTTATCCTTTAATGCTCTGTTCCCGCATACAAAAGAGATACGGCTCCCACCTTTGTAATTTTCGTATTTCGTGATTTTGATCTGGCCGATCTCTCCGGTTCTCGAACAATGGGTTCCGCCACAGGGGGAATAGTCGAATTGTTCGATTTCGACAATGCGGATATTGTTCTCAACTATTGGGGGGGTACGAATAGGGAATAGCGCGAGTTCATCCGAATTGACACTATGAGCCGTCACGTTACGATTTTCGTAAATGACTTGATTAGCGATCGCTTCGACAAACTTGACGGTTTCCGTATCGAGGTCCCCCACATCGATGTCAACGGATGAATACTCTGTGCTTAGATGAAAGGAAAGGGTGTCGGCGTCGCACAATTTCAGGAAAACCTGCGATAATAAATGCTGGCCGGTATGCTGTTGCATATGATCGAAACGGCGTTCCCAATTAATCTGCCCCTGGACAGTATCTGCCGTGAGAGGAGCTTCCAGAATATGAATGAGCTCATGTTCTGGCGTTTCAATCACATCGAGCACGGCCACGTCGTTCAGTTTGCCGGTATCATGCGGCTGACCTCCTGAAGTCGGATAAAAAGCGGTCTGGGTGAGAATGACTGCCGGTTTCCCTTCATGCTCTAAGTGTTCTACGACCTGAGAAGAAAATGTCTGCAAGTACGGATTCTCATGATAGCGCTTTCTGGTCATTGATTTTTCTCTTGTGATATGTTTGGTGATAACGGAATGTTTACGTAGTACAACAATAATGGGGAAAATGTCTGTCTTGAAGAAGTCAAGAAAAAAAGAAATCAGTGTAGAGTAATTGGCTGAGGAACGATGGTCTGCGCCATCAACCTCATTTTGTGGTTTATTCATCTTCATTGTTTATTTCTTGACAGTATATATGCCTCATTTTTATTTTTAATTGACTCATGTTGCGAAAAAGTACCGTTACGCGGTGATTGACCTGAAATACGTGTCTTTGCGTAAGGTGAGTTCTTGAGATTTTTGAATCTATCGCGAGGTATCACTAATGTTTATCCAAAAGCCAGAACGTTGTATTGAGGCATCTGTACAGCGTTTGAAGCTCTGTACTTATGACACACGATGATTATCTTGACGCAAATACGCAAGCTTCTGTGCAGGCAGAAGAGGTGTTGACACTCGACCATATTCGAACCGAGCGGTTTTCGAGCATACCTCAATTTCAGGTTTCTATAGAGATAGACGCTTCGACAATGCTGGAACGGATTAACGCGTGTGCCGAAGATCATCGACCATCATTTACGACGCTCCTCATTCACGAAGTCGGACAAGTGATCCAATCCTTTCCTCTGATGAATGCAACGTTCACCTCGGACGAAACTATTCAGCTTCATCCCCATGTCCATATCGCAGTTGCTGTCGATACACCAGCCGGAACGACATTTCCTGTGTTGCAGAACGTTACTCAACAACCTGTGATGCACCTGCATCATGAAATAAGACGCCTCACAGAGAAAGCGCGAGATGCTGGCCTTGATCCTGAGGAAACTGAAAATGCAACCCTGACACTCATCAACCTCGGGAAATTCGGCGTGGCAGAAGCTCGTGTGAACGTCAAGCCTCCCCAAATTACGGCTTTGACGGTCGGCGCTATCAATTACCGCCTTGTGATGACGGGCAACAGGATTATCAATGTACCGTTTTTTCGAGTGAATGTGGCCTGTGATGCGCGGGTTGTCGATGCGACCATGCCAGCAAAATTTTTGCAAAAGCTGGAAGATGGGCTTGAAGGATAAGTCATGTTCTTGGGTACAACATTATTCATAAGCATTGACACACCCCTGACAAAGGGGTGAAACTCTGTCAGGGGGGCTGTTGGCATCAATGCAAGTGAATCGTGCTGTCATAGACTGATTTTTTGCTCCTTAACACAAGAATGATAAATCCGAAAAACCTATTGGAGTTTTTTTGCGATCTCTTGGGAAAAAACTTGACAGGGGACTCCACAACGTTACCAAAGTTCAGGCGATTTATGTCACATGCGGAACATTTTTTAGATGAGGTGTCTGTTACAATTTTTTTCACTGCTACTACAAGGGAGGTTTTTTATGAAAGCTGTAAAAATGACGGGGTTCGTTGGCATCGTGTGTGTCGCGCTCACGTTTGTTGTGAGCGTATTTATGACGGTCGAAGCTGCTGATTTCAAAAAAGAGTATAAGATGCAGGTGAATGTCGGTCCTCAATTCTATTGGGGAATAGGTGCGCAGAAATTCGCCGATCTCGTCAAAGAAAAAACTGATGGACGAATTAACATCAAACCGTATTTTGGCAGTACTCTGCTTAAAGGGGCTCAATTAAACTCGTTTCAAATGGTGGCCCAGGGCATTATCGATGTGGCCTTCGAATCGACTATTAACTCTTCACCCGTGATCGTCGAGCATAACATTTTTTCACTGCCGTTTTTTATCAATACTTTCGAGAATCTCGATAAATTGGAAAATGGCGAGACCGGCAAAGCGATTTTTGCTGCGATGGAAAAGAAAGGCGCGATGCCTTTGGCATGGGGAGAAAACGGTTTCCGCCAACTGACGAACAGCAAGGTTGCCGTTCATAAACCTGAGGATATGAAAGGGCTGCGTGTGCGGGTTGTCGGAAGTCCGATTTTTGTCGAAACATTCCGCGAACTCGGAGCCGACCCGATTAATATGAACTGGGGTGATGCTGTGACCGCTTTCCAACAAGGCACGGTTGATGGGCAGGAAAACCCGGTTGGTATTCTCGTGCCAGTGCAGATCCATCAATATCACAAATACGCAACCTTCTGGAATTATCTGGTCGATCCTCTTGTGGTGTATTGGGGTAAAAAAGACTGGGAAGCTTTCCCCGACGACATTAAGGCCGCGATTAAAGAATCGGCTGAAATTGCCACTCGATTTGAAAAAGCTCTCTGTCGCGCCGGTCTCGATGGCGATAAGTCGCTCACGATCCTCAAAGAAGAATTTGATTTTGAGATGGAAGTGCCGAACCCGGTAGAGTTCCTCGAAAGCAAAGGCATGGAAGTGTCTTTCCTGACCGACGAGGAAGTCGCTGCATTCCAGGATGCAACAAAAGCCATCTATGACAAGTGGATTCCGAAAATCGGGGAAGATCTGTATCAAAAAGCCCTAAAAGATATGGAGCAATAAGACCTTATGTCAGAAAACCCTCATGCATGCTTCATTGTCCATGAGGGTTTTTTATTGCTACAGAGACGCAAAGGCATGGAGTTTTTTAGTGAAAAGCGAAACATTTGAAAATGTCCGCCAACCTCGACTTTCAGCGTGAGTCATTTTCAACTTCAGTCACTTCGTGTTTTCTTTGTGCCTCCGTGTGTCTGTGGCAGATAAAAAGATCTATGGGTAAAAAGAATAAAAAATTTCGGATTGATGAATGGATTGCCGCTATTCTATTGTTCGCGATGGCAACAATTGCGTTTGTGAATGTGTTAAGCCGCTATTTTTTTCATTTCTCCTTTGCGGCAACCGAGGAAATCACGATTAATTTTTTTGTCTGGCTCACGCTGGTTGGGACGGGCATTGCGTTCGAACGCAGCAGCCAGGTCGGCATGGTGACGGTCTTTAAATTGTTTCCGAAACCGATGAAGAAGGCGATCGTATGGTTAAGCGCCGTGCTGGGAACAGGGCTGTTCTTGCTCGTCGATTATTTCATGCTTCAAACGATTTATAGCGAGATTACCTTGTTCCAATCGACCTCTCCAGCTCTGGGTATTCCCATGATTACGTATTATCTCGGCGTTCCCCTCCTGTCGATTTTTGTGTTTATCGGCATCTATCGCGGAGCCGCCACTCAATTACAGCATATCGAAGAAAAAGGTCTCTAAGCATGGAAGCAATACTGATTCTCTTACTCTTTTTGGTGCTCATGATATTAGGGGTTCCAATCGGTACATCCCTCGGTGTGGCGGCTGTGACAACCATCATGTATTTTAATTTGGGCATCGGCATGTTAGGGCGTAATGTTGTGTCTGGAATCGCCTCCTTCCCGCTTCTGGCCATTCCGTTTTTTGTGCTGGCCGGAACGATTTTACAAAAAGCAGGATTGGCGGCGAAGATCGCGCGTTTTTTCGAGCTACTCGTTGGAAGAGCGACTGGCGGCCTGGCTGTGGTGGCTGTGATGACTGCCATGTTCTGGGGGGCGATTTCTGGCTCGGGACCAGCGACAACAGCTGCGGTTGGCCTGATTCTGATCGCACCGATGGTTCGGCATGGTTACGATAAGCATTTTGCCGCGGCCACGATTGCGACCTCAGCGGATTTATCGATTATCATCCCTCCCAGCATCGCGTTTATCATTTATGGCAACATTACCAGCGTCTCTGTCAGTGCATTATTTCTTGCCGGAATTATCCCAGGTATTCTGATGGGCATCGCCACGGCGATCGTGGCCTATTTTGTGTCACGCAAACGCGGTTATCGCGGCCTGGAACAGCGCGGCAGCGTCAAAGAAATTCTGATTGCCTTGAAAGAGTCGATTTGGGCGATTCTCGCGCCGATTATCATTCTGGGCGGGATTTATGCCGGTGTGTTTACGCCGACTGAAGCCGCGGTTGTGGCTGTGTTTTACAGCCTTTTTGTGGCAACGGCGATCTATCGCTCCATCAGTCTGGAAGATTTCGTACGTATCCTGGTCGATGCGACGGTCACGAGTTCGGTGATTATGTTTATCGTGGTGTTTGCCGGCATCTTTTCGTGGGGGACGTCCGTGATTGGCGTCGTTGATCTGCTGGCTAATGGGATTGTTAAAATCTCCCCGAACGCCATTGTGATGATCATTTTGGTCGATTTTCTCCTGCTCGGCCTTGGCATGATTCTGGATGCGATTTCGATCTCTTATCTGGTGATGCCGATTTTGATGCCCGTGCTGGTCGCGTTCAACATCGATCCTCTGTGGTATGGCGTGATTTTTATCACCGCCCTGGCGATCGGACAGGCTACGCCACCGGTCGGTGTCAATCTGTTTACGGCCACCAACCTGATCAAAGGCGATCTGGACACGGTCGCCAAAGAAGCCGTGATTTTTGTGGCGATCGATGCCGTTGTCTTGCTAATTGTCTCCCTCATTCCGGCCCTCTCTACGTACCTCCCGATCCGAGCCGGTCTGTATACGCCATAATCGCCTAAAATGGGGCGGATAGGAATCCGCCCTTCCATCCGTTATCCACCTCTGCATCTTCTTCGTTAAAAATTTTTTCATTTTCCCCACAAGTTTTTCTGAAAGCTGTCGTCTCAAAAAATAGGGAGCAGCAGAGACAGGAAATTCCTGAAGTATCAACAAACATTGTGAAAAATTTTATGGAAATGGCCTGGCATCGTGTGTCCCGATCGATCATCAATCAAGCAAGCCTCCGAGGGCCCCACAGGTGGGGAAGGGGGGGGGCCTGTTAGATTACGATTGTCGCTGGGCTCATCATGCACGACGTGGCGAACTCCTTTGAGATTCGTCTGTAACATGATAGCGCCAAAAGTGTTGGTGTGCATCGATTCGCATCGGTATAACCTCTGTTTTACACATTAGTGAGGATGCATAATTCTCCGTTCCGTGATAAGCAGCACGATAAGGAGCAGGAACAGCCCAGGAAGAATGAGAAAACCCATCCGCAAATCAGTCTGATCGCCGATAATTCCCATGATCCAGGGGGCAAAACCGAATCCGGCAATCCCAAAACTGGCGAGCATGGCGAACAACATTGTCGAGTCCACTCTGAGGCTCGCGGCGGCTTCTGCCAGAATGGTCGGCCAAAAACAGGCTGCCGCAAGTCCTGTAAGCCCTAGAAGGGCATAAAATATCATCAGGCTGTTTGTGAACGGAATAATACTGCTGACAACAATACCGAGAAGCGCTGAGTAGAGCATAATTTGAGGTAAGGCTGTATGCTGTGAAAGTTTTGCTGCCAGAAGTCGTCCGACAGCCATCATCGCGGCAAATACCATGACGGCAATTGCTCCGGCGCGTGGGATGTCTTTGAGATAGGTTTCCACGTACGTTCTACTCCAAAAGGTGAAGGCCGACTCAACTCCGGCCCCTAAAAAAATGACTGCCGCGAAGAGCCAGAACCCGGGCAGCGCTAAGATATGGAGAACCACATGGCTTGTGGGGCGTGTATCCTCTTGGAGCGCAGCGGGAAAACGGGAGGCGTTGAAGCAGATTCCGACGAACAGAGCGCCCAGGGCGGCAATGCGAAAAATCCAGCGCCAGGAATAGCCTGCGGTGAGCAATTCGCCAAACAAGAGCGCAGCCGCCATCACACCAACCGAATAAAAGGCATTGGTAATATTGAGATAGATTCCCGAATCGTCCGGATGAATATCGACAACGAGCGGATTGATGAGGGCTTCAGAAAACCCGCCGCCGATCCCGATGACCATGAGGGAGAGGATGAGCATGGGATAATTTGGGGATATGCTGACCATCAGGAGGCCGAAGGCAAGAAGATACTGGCCGGAGGTGAGAAAGCATTTTTTCCCCCACTTTTGCGCAAATACGCCAGCCATGAGAATGACGAGAACAATGATCAGAGTTCTCGCCGTTTCCATGCCGCCACCTTCTGAAAAATTTGTCGAAAGGGTTTTGGACATTTCAGGGAGACAAATCGGCGTGATGACGCTGCTGGCGGCGAACATCATAAAGCCGCCCCAGGAAATAATATCAAGCGCTTTAATGTGTGTGTTCATGAAGAAAAAATTCTGCCGGAAAAAACATTAGAGAGCATTACCACAAGCATTTCATCGATCTTGCCCGGCTTCTTTGGAATCGAAATACCCAACGAACCTGTCGGGCCGTTTGTGCCGGAACCCTTCACAACTCCGGCACTCGATGTGAATAAAAATCAGAGTACAGTTGATCGTATTGAAGAAAAGCCGGAAGTCGAGGTTCTGCCCGGTGATGTCTTCAGCTGTCTGGTTACAGCAATAAACCTGTTTGGACAGGCTGTCTATATCAGTTTATATGATGAATTAGACCAGTATCCTGGCTGTGTCGATGGAAGTTTGACGGTTAATGACATGACAGTGACAGCATGAAGCCTGGGATTTTAAACTCCAGGAACCGGAGCACGCTTGGATTGCATTCCGGAGGGACGTTCGCGAGTTGAGCTGTCGCCCCTCCAGAGCATAAAACTGATGAGATCTCCGTCCTTTTGGGGCTGAAGCCGCCAGGCTCTCTTCTGTTGCCCCTTCGCGGCAGAAAATCCTATGAGCCTCAGGCTATTTCAGCTCTTCGTCGAAACAGACGGCGACTTTGCCGCATTTGCCGCTGGCCATCAGGGCATAGGCTTCACTCACTTTTTCCAGCGGAAAACGATGGGTGATTAAGTCTTCCGGATGAATATTCCAGCGCATCAGACGTTCCACCAATTCTTCCATGCGCCAGATATTGGTGACCCAGGAGCCATAGATGGTTTTTTGGTCGTGAATGATATCCGGGGACGGTTCGAACGCGACTGTGCCGCCTTCACCGATAAAGACAATCTTGCCCCATTTCCGGGCGGCTTGAATCGCGGTTAAACGCGCATTGTGGTTCGCCGAGCAATCGATGGCCTTTTCGACCCCCATACCGCCAGTCAGATCTTTAACCTGCCGGACGTTGTCCGGTCCGGCTTTGAGGACGACATCAAACAGTCCTAATTCTTTAGCAATCCTGATGCGTTCGTCGATCGCTTCAGTGCCGATAATTTTGGTGGCTCCCATTGCTTTGCAGAGCATCGCAGCGGCTAATCCGACCGGGCCGAGCCCTGTGATTAACACAGCATCAGTACCGCATAGTCCGATTTTTTCCAATCCTTCGTACACCGTGCCGAATCCGCAAGCCACTTGCGCACCGTCTGAGTAGGTAAGTTCATCCGGCAGGAGGACCAGATCTTTCTCTTCCGCCAGCATGTATTCCGCCATGCCGCCATCCCGCTGCCAGCCATAAGCACGGCGATATTCATCGCTGGTACAGGAAATCATGTAGCCCCGCCGGCAGTCGTTACACACGCCGCAACCGGAGATGTGATAAATGATCACACGGTCGCCTTGTTTGAAACGCCGGCACCCCGGGCCTGTTTCGACAACCTGGCCGCAAGGTTCGTGTCCGGCAACCAGTCCCGGTTGGTAGCCTTCCGGACCTTTTCCCAGATGCTCGTGATAGATGCAGCGGATATCCGAACCGCAGATTGTCGATGATTTTGTTTTAATTAAGATCTCTCCATGTCCCGGTTGTGGTATCGGGAATTCTTTGAGTTCTACCGTACTGTTTCCGGGTAAAATGGCGCCTTTCATTGTTCCTTCCATGAGTGTCCCTCCTTTTAGGTTATTTTGCTTGAAACCACGAAACACATGACATACACGAAAAAATGCGATGCTCAATTAGGAACTTCGTGTGCTGCGTTTCTTTTATGATACAGAGTTTCCAAGGGGAGTGTGTATCATGTCGTTTCTCCTCGTCATAATGAACAATTGACTCTTGACAATGGCTAGTTTTTTATTGCTGGATACTGGGCGCAAGAGCCTCTCTCAAACAGGGTTGGTTTGAGAATGATTTTTTGTGACGTTTCGGTCCCCCAGCCCTGAATAAGTTGGATAACTAATTGAGCGGCCTCTGTTCCGATTTCATTGACCGGTTGAGCGATAACCGTAAGGGGGGGGTCGGTCAGCAGACACCATTTTTCATCATCGAAGCTGATGAATGAGAGGTCTCTGGGCATGACAAGACCTCGTTGCTTTATTTCGATGAGCGCACCCACACTCATAACTCCTCCGCTGGAGAAGAGAGCGGAAGGGGGAGAAGAAAGGTCCAGGAGAGTATTGGTGGCGTTTTGCCCGCCTTCAGTCGTAAAAAGTCCATCACAAATGAGTTGCTCGTCAATCGGAATATCATATTCATGCAAAGCCCTGTAATAGCCCTGTAATCGTTCTTTGCCGGTCATGACATTTTTTCTGCCGCGAATGAATCCTATTCTGCGGTGCCCCAGGTCGAGAAGGTATTTGGTCGCCAGGTATGCACCTTCAACATTATTAAGCAGAATTGCATTGACAGATTTCATTCCTGCGGGACACCGGTCGATAAAGACAAGTGGAGTCTCGCGTTTCACAAAATCAGCGAGGTCTGATTTCTGGTCGTCAACCGGAGCAATGATAAGGCCGTCGACACGACGGCGGCTCAAAACGTCCAGATACTCTTTTTCTTTTTTAATGTTTTTCTGCGTGTTACACAAAATGATGTTATATCCATAACGGCTCGCGACATTTTCAATGACAGCCGCGATTGTTGTAAAAAACGGATTTGTAATATCGGTGAATACCAGACCGATCGTTGGAGGGATTGTCAGGGGCAGGGGCTGAGGAGTTTTATTGGTTTGGTATCCCAATTCTTTAACAATATGCAGAATTTTGTCTCTGGTAGCTTCGCTAATCCGGCTATTGCTGCCCTGATTAAGCACCAATGAAACCGTTGTCGCCGAAACTCCCGCTCTTTTCGCAATATCTTTTAATGTGACAGCCATGAGGGATCCTTGTTAGTTAATAAATTTAGTTTATTATTAAAGTAATTTTTTAATCAAAACGAGATGTTGTCAAGTTATTTTTCACGTTTGCCGGAAAAGATGCTTTTATAGGCTTTGGGGAGATCTCTATAGGAAAAATCGAGAGAGGAGCGCGAATGCCGGACGGCTTTTTGTGTATGCGTGTTTTTTCCTTGACAAAAGAAATGCACTTTTATAGAGGTTCTACGCTTGTAAAAGGCTTGTCAATCAAGCATTGCCCTGATTAATGAGGAGTAAACGTACATTATGAAAACAGAATTTGTGAAAAAAGAACAAGTAGCACGCAAGTGGTATGTGATTGATGCTCAGGGGCAGGTCTTGGGCCGGCTTGCTGTCGAAATCGCACGACGACTGCGGGGGAAACATAAACCGAATTTTTCTCCCCATGTCGATACCGGAGATTATATTATTGTGGTAAATGCTGATAAAGTCCGTTTAACCGGCAGGAAGATGGACGATAAGATGTATCATCGCCATACAGGGTATCCCGGTGGATTGCGGTCAATGACTGCGCGACAGCTTTTGAACCGGAAACCGGAACGGATGATCGAGTTGGCAGTGAAAGGGATGCTGCCCAAAAATCGGCTTGGACGACGGATGTATCAGAAGCTGAAAGTCTACGCCACGGCTGACCATCCGCATGCTGCCCAACAACCAGAAGTATTAACCCTTGAGCAACGCTACTAACGGAGGAATTCAGGTGTCAGAAATGGACAATGTTGTAGAAGTTGAAGTTGAAGAAACAACAGCAGCAGTAGAAGAAGAAGAAGAACAGGTCGTCGAAGAAACTGCGGCAGATGACATTGACGAAATGCCATTTAACGGTTCAATCGTTGAACAAGTCTATGCAACCGGACGCAGAAAATCGGCGATTGCCCGTGTCTGGCTGCGCCGTGGGAAAGGACGCTTTTCCATTAATAAACTCAGTCTTGACGATTATTTCAATCGTGAAACACAGCGTATGATCGTCAAACAGCCAATGCGTCTCACGAAAAATCTCAATGATTTTGATGTGGTCGCAACGGTGAGTGGCGGAGGAAAATCTTCACAAGCTGATGCCGTGAAGCATGGAATTTCAAAAGCGTTAGTGCAGTTTAATACCGACGAAAATCGCCCTGTGCTCAAAAAAGCCGGGTTCTTAACGCGCGATCCGCGCATGAAAGAACGGAAAAAATACGGACAGCGTGGAGCGCGGGCAAGATTCCAGTTCTCAAAACGTTAAAAGATGGATGCCTTCCAGGAGGCGGGCTCCTGGAACGAAGAACATTTCCATGTTCTCCGATCTGCACAGTGGTGTCCAAACAGCGTTTGGATTCTGTGCAGAGATGACGGGAACATACGATACAACCACAATTTGGAGGAAATCTTGTGAGTACAGTCAACATGAAAGAATTGCTGGAAGCTGGCGTTCATTTCGGGCACCAGACCAAGCGATGGAATCCGAAGATGAAGCCGTTCATCTTTGATGAGCGTAACAATATTTACGTGATTAATCTTCAGAAAACGGTTAAAAAATTTAAAGAAGCCAGTGCTTTCCTGACAGACATTATCGTAGATAATGGAACGATTTTATTTGTTGGAACGAAAAAACAGGCCAAGGATGCGATTCGCGATGAAGCGCTCCGTTGTGGAATGTTCTACGTCAACCAACGTTGGTTGGGAGGTACATTAACAAATTTCACAACGATTCAGCAAAGCACCAAACGGCTCAGACACCTTGACTCCATGGAAGAGACCGGTGAGCTTGCACTGCTCACGAAAAAAGAAGCATTACAGCTCGAACGCGAACGCGAGCGGAAGGAAAAGTTTCTTGGTGGAATTAAAATGATGGAAAAGCTCCCGGATGCTGTGTTTGTGGTGGACCCCAAAAAAGAGAAAATCGCGGTTCATGAAGCCAATAAATTAGGTATTCCGGTTATTGCTATTGTTGATACCAACTGCGATCCCGATCCGATCGATTTTGTCATTCCTGGAAATGATGATGCTATTCGTGCAATAAAGTTGTTTTCGTCCCGTATTGCCGATACAGTCCTCGAAGGGCAGCAATTACATCAGGAACAGATCCTCGGACAGGAACAAGAAGCCGCAGAACAAGAAGCCGAAGCAGAGGCCGAAAAAGACGCATCGTCTTAAATGCGCTGAGTGCTCGAAGAAAATAATTGTGGAAATATCTGTCGTGTGATATGATTTCACATGAATGACAATAGCGTAACATGTTATCAGGGCAATGATAATAGAGTGTACTGACTATGAGATGTATGTGGCTCAGTGTACGTCTCGTATTCATTTAAAACGAACTCACATACTTGTTTGATTGTAAAACCTCCAGGCGATCGTCGAATCTCTGGGGGTTTTGTACTGGAAAGACGCAAGGGGTGTGATTGAAAAATTTACAGAACGTGTTAGGAGAAGATATTATGGCAATCTCGGCAAAGATGGTACAGGAACTGCGAGGGAAAACCGGCGCAGGGATTATGGATTGTAAACGGGCGTTGACTGAAAGTGATGGTAATATGGAACAGGCCATTGATGCTCTGCGGAAAAAAGGCCTTGCGGCTGCTGCGAAAAAATCTGGCAGGGTGACGAGTGAAGGAGCTGTCGCATCATATATTCATGGCGGTGGAAAACTCGGTGTATTGGTTGAAATTAACTGTGAAACCGACTTTGTCGCCAGAACAGAACAATTTCAACAACTCGTAAAAGACATCTCGATGCATATTGCTGCAGCCAATCCCTTGTACCTGAAACGTGAAGACGTCGAGGAAGCTTTCTTAGCAAAAGAACGGGAGATTTATCGCGCACAGGCTCTGGACTCGGGAAAGCCTGAGAAGATCGTCGATAAAATCGTGGATGGAAAAATCGACAAATACTTGGGCGAAATTTGCCTGTATGAACAAGCGTTTGTGAAAGACACGGATAAAACGATCGAGCAAGTGATGACTGAAGCGGTCGCTCAGTTAGGTGAAAACTTGAACATTCGTCGCTTTGTCCGTTTTGCTTTGGGCGAAGGGATTGAAAAAGAAGAAACTGATCTCGCCGCTGAAGTTGCTGCACAACGCGAAGCCGCCAAATAAAAAGGGCTGATGTGTGAAGTGTAGATAGTCGCTGCTATCAGACCAGACAGGTTTTCAAAACCTGTCTGGTCTCTCTGAAGAATCCTTTCGACTGGGATTCCTACACCCCATCATCATCTCATTGCGTCGATGCCTTCGATAGCATATACACGAATATTACTCAAATTAAGCGGTGAAGTGCTCGCCGGAGAACAGGGAGTCGGCCTGGATGGGACAATGCTCGATTATGTTGCCAGCGAGGTGAAAAGTGCTGTTGAACTCGGTGTGCAGGTCGCGATTGTCATTGGCGGAGGAAATCTTTTTCGCGGCGTGCAGGGAGAAAGTCGCGGGATCCCCCGGGCTTCAGGCGATTTCATCGGCATGCTGGCTACAGTGATGAATAGTATTGCCTTGCAGGAAACGCTGAAAAGCCTTGGAGTGTCTGCGCAAGTGCAGACGGCGACCGACATGGGACCGATTGCCGAACCCTTTGTACGTCAGAAAGCCTTAGAATATCTTGACAATGGTGATGTTGTCATCTTTGGAGGCGGTACAGGTCACCCGTTTTTTACGACAGATACTGCCGCATCTCTTCGAGCGGTTGAAGTTGAGGCGAATGCCATTTTTAAAGCGACGAAAGTTGATGGCGTCTATTCGGACGACCCGGTGCGCAATCCGAGGGCAACTCGTTTTGAGGAAATTAGTTATCGCGAGGTCTTACAGCGTCGCCTGCAGGTCATGGATCTGACAGCGATCTCCCTCTGCATGGAACATAACATGCCAATTATTGTCTTCAACCTTAAACAGCCCGGGAATGTCAAACGAATCGTAGCAGGAGAAGCCATCGGAACAAAGGTCATAGGGTAAAGGGAAGAGATACTTTAGACTGAAAAAACGGTTCTTGCGATCTTTTTGCTTTTCCCTGTCGATTTTCTAGAATTATGCTTCAAGGTGTGTATAAAGATACTGAATCGCAGATGCAGAAAGTTATTGATTCTTTACAACGTGATTTTGTCGGAATCAGGACTGGGAGAGCCTCAGTGGGATTGTTGGACGGAATCTCTATCGATTACTATGGTACGCAAACCCCGCTCAACCAGGTCGCAACGCTTTCTGTTCCGGAAAGTACCCTGATTGTTATTCAACCCTGGGATGTGAGTGTGATCAAGCTGATTGAAAAAGCGATTTTGCGTTCAGATCTCGGAATTACACCGTCGAATGATGGGAAGGTTATCCGCCTTGGTGTTCCGCCGTTGACAGAAGAACGCCGTAAAGAATTGGCAAAAGTTGTGAAAAAGCGTGCGGAAGAAAAAAAGATCGCACTCCGACAAGTCCGCCGTGAGGCAAACGATATGCTGAAGGCCCTTGAAAAAGATAAGGATATTACCGAAGACGACCTCCATAAAGGACAAGATAAGGTACAGAAGTTGACAGATTCCTTTGTGAAAAAGATCGATGAACTGACCGCGAAAAAAGAAGAAGAGATTTTGGAGATATAACTCCATGAGTAGTGAATGCCATAATAACTCTGAAGAACAGGCTATCCAAGACGTATTGGAGCAAATCGACCGGGAAAAACTGCCGAGACATGTCGCCGTGATTATGGACGGAAATGGCCGCTGGGCGAAAAAGCAAGGCAAACCTCGTGTTGACGGCCATCGTGCAGGAGTCCATTCGGTTCGGGCAATTGCTGAAGCGGCGGCTGAACTTGGGATCGAAGCCTTAACTCTTTATGCATTCTCCTCGGAAAATTGGCAGCGTCCGGCTATGGAAATCAAAGCGCTGATGAAGCTGCTTGTAGAATACCTAAAACGAGAAGTGCAGGAGTTGAATGCGAATAATATTCGACTGCATACGATTGGACGGACAAACGAACTCCCAAACGATGTGCAAAAACATTTAGCAGCGGCAACCCGATCTACCCGAGATAACACCGGTTTAGTCTTAAATCTTGCATTAAATTATGGTGGGCGTCATGAAATACTTGACGCGGTTACAAAAATCGTGTATGCTATAGAGCAGCAAGAGCTTTCCAGAGCTTCTTTGACTCCTGACGTTTTCTCGAGCTATCTCGATACGGCTGATTTGCCTGAGCTCGATTTAATGATACGAACAAGTGGGGAGATGAGGTTGAGCAATTTTTTACTCTGGCAAGTTGCCTATGCTGAGCTGTATGTCACTCCTGTATTGTGGCCGGATTTTCGGAAACCACATTTTTATCAGGCTCTTTTAGATTTTCAGCATCGCTCGCGGCGATTTGGGAAGATCGCTTGATAATGCAGGGAGGATACTGTTATTCATGTATCCGAATGTGTAATGGGGTTAAATAAAAAAGATTAAGGAGACTCGGTATGAGAGAACAAAAAAATATTTTGATGAACGAACGTGGAGGAGCGGGAGTCTCGGCAGTATTGGCGATTGCTCTTCTTGCAGCATGTGTGTTTGTTCTTTTCCAGTTGGTTCCGATCTATTGGGATCATTGGTCATTAGAAGATGAAATCAAGACCAAGATACAATTTGCATTTGTGAATTATCCTCGTGAAGTGAAGAGACATTTGACGGAGGAAATCAAAAAGGAACTTAATGAGATCGAAGCGAATTATAAAGAAAAAGATCTCAAGATTAATGTTGATGAAAGGGCGAAAAAAATTAAGATCGAGCTCTGGTATACTCGGAGCCATAACGTGCCGTTTTATCCTCCAAACCCGAAACAATTTTATATTAAATTAGAAAATACCCCAATATAACCGTGTATGAGCCATGAATCTTGGTATTGACGCACGGTTATTCTATGAGCAAACAGGAATCGGACGCTATACTCGTTCTCTGTTTGCTGAGTACCTCCGGGGCAACTCTTTGTCCGATGATCAGCTCTTTCTTTTTTGCGATCCATCTTCTTCTTCTTCTCTGAGCACTGAAAAATTGCCGAATAATGTCCATGTCGTGGCAGCTCAATGTCAGCGCCGTATTGTGTGGACAAACTGGTTTTTACCTCCATTACTGTGCCAACATCAGATCGATGTGTATCATGGTGTGTGCAATTTTGAATTACCCCTCAGAAAAGTGTGTCGCTATGTCGTGACAATTCATGATCTGGTTCCTCTCTTTTTTCCAACGCTGGTGCCGAAAAAACACTTGCTCTTTTTTCGGCTGTTTATGAAGCGTGCTGCCCATACGGCTGATGTCATTATTACTGATTCCGAGCATTCTAAACGGGATATTGTCCGCCATCTTCAGGTTCCTGAAGAGAACGTTCGGGTGATCTATCTCGGCTTCACTCCCCCTGATTCGCATAATGACGATCGAGACACGTTGGGCGCTGTACTCCGTCGTTACCATATCTCTCGACCCTACTTGCTTTTTGTGGGAGTTCTTGAACCCAAAAAAAACTTGAAGCGGCTGGTGGACGCCTTTGTCATGGTGAGAAAGTATTGCGAACAGGGAAAAAATTTGCAACTTGTTCTGGCGGGAGGGAAAGGGTGGTTCTCGGAGCAACTCTATCGAAAAGTCCAGGAATTGCATTTGAACGAGCATGTTGTGTTTACAGGGTATGTCGCGGATGAAGACCTGCCCTCTTTGTATCGCGGAGCTGAAATGTTTGTGTTTCCATCAATTTATGAAGGGTTTGGATTGCCTGTGATTGAGGCAATGTCGTGTGGAACGCCTGTCGTCACCTCTGCCTCATCGTCACTTCCGGAAATTGCTGGAAATGCCGGTGTTCTGGTCAATCCTCTCGATTCTCATGATATCTTTCAGGGAATTCGGACTGTTCTCACGAACAAAGAACAACAAGAAGCCATGAGGACCGCCGGTCCTTTACAGGCTCAGAAATTTTCCTGGAGACATACCGCAGAACAGACCTACCGTGTGTATCATGAAGTATACTCGGGCCTATCGTCGTAACCGATGTCATTGAGGAATACACTGTCATGAGAGTTGCAATTGATCTACGATGGGTTCGCAGTCAGCAGATCGATGGAATCAGCCGGTATACGCTTAACCTTTTATTGCATCTGTTTCAACTCGACACAACAACCCAATACCTGCTTCTCGGCGATCGGACGCTTTTACAGTCTCATGTCGATCTTTCTCGCTATGCAAATGCCCGAATTATACCTGGTTCATTGCCGCTGCTTTCAGCGCAGGAATTTTTGCGCATGCATCGAGAGATTGAACGCCTGAATGTCGATATCTTTCATGTTCCCTACTATGTCAGTTCTCCTTTTCGCGGACACTATAAGAAAATTTTTACGGTATACGATCTGATTCCATTCTTTTTTCCCGAAGCGCTTTCGAAATCCCGTCGCCTTTGGCGTTGGTTTTACAAAACGACATATCCCGCAAGATTCCTTCTTCGTTCAGCAGATGTCATTCTGACATGTTCCAAGCATACGAAGCGTGATCTCCTGAAAACGCTACACCGTTCCACAGATTCTGTTCGTGTCATCGGAGGAGGGATCGAAGAGAGATTTCATCCAGGGTTGCAGCTTCCCGAAACATTTCGGAGTACCTATCGGCTGCCACAGCAATTTCTTCTCTATGTCGGACGTCAGGATCCCTATAAAGGTCTATCTTTTCTCGTTCGGGCCTATGCCCTCCTTCCGGCCGAACTTCGGCATGTTTATCAGGTTGTGATTGCCGGGAAGACAGATCCCCGATACATTGGGTCGATTCAGCACTTGATTCGAGAGTATCGACTCGAACAATTTTTCCATTTTCTCGATTACCTTCCAGATACCGATCTTCCGTTCCTTTACTCTGCTGCAAGTCTCCTTCTTCATCCATCTCTGTATGAAGGTTTCGGATTGCCCCCTTTGGAGGCAATGGCCTGTGGAACGCCTGCTATCTATGCGAACACGTCTTCTCTCTCAGAATTGATCGGGGGGGCTGGATTCGCTGTCGAGCCAGGCTCTCCGGAATCATTAGCCAAGGGTATCCAAACACTGTTGGTCGATAACACTCTTTGGAAAGATTTTTCTCAAAAAGGGCGTGAATGCGCGAGCCGATATTCCTGGCAAAACGTTGCCAAAAGAGTTCTGGAAGTATACGATCAGGTCTTAGGAAAATAGATTTCCATGTCATTGTTATGACAGCGCTGTCTGATGCTGAATCAAAAATGAAAGGTTTCGAAGCGGGGGGCGCTGATTATAGTACCAAGCCACATCATTTCTCACGATCCGTACTCTTCGCCGCATCCTTAAAAAAACAGCCGGCTCATAACATATGAAAAACCATGCCCGATGATGCTGAATCGGGCATGGTTTGTATTCTGAAGAGGATTTAATGGGTCATCGTAAATGAGAATCGCCAATACCCGGTGTTATCCTGCAAAAGATCTTCCTGCTCGTTCATGCCAAGATAAACTTTCCCTCGAGTCGGAGCAACAGCCGTGAAATAATCTGGGATTCCATTGCTGTCTGCATCAGGCCCGGGAGTCAGTTCGAACCAACCTCCATCAGAACCGATTTTCGCGATAAGAGCATAACGGGCAGCATTGACGAGTGGCAGGCCTGCGGCTGAACCAAACTGCGGCGGCGAAACAACCGTCAAGGTTGCCGCATCCAGGCGAGCGCCATTCGGGGCATACTTGGTTTCGTCCGGTCGTGTGCTGTCGGCCGTAACCGGGCTGGCTCCATCCCACACGAGCACGAGAGTATCGCCAGCATCAATATGACCGAGGATGGCGTTCCCCCCGATTGGATTCAACTGTACTCCACCGACCATATCGACGGTTCCGCTCTGATCGCCGCCATAGGTGTTGATATCAAGATGTTTGGTCGACGTTCCACCGTTTCCGTCATCTCCGATCACAACAATTTGATACGTTCCCTGAACACCTGGCGCTGTCCATTGAATGCTCGGACCGACGGCTTCTACCGGGTCAAACGTTCCGCCCGTCTTCGACCAGACATACCGGATATGATCGTCGTCAGGATCGTCGGTCTGCGGACTCAAGGTGATCGTGTCGTCAACATATACTGCGGCATTTGGTTCAATCAAAATGCCCTGAACGGTCGGAAATTCATTCTGTGTCGTGTTGGTCGGGCTGTCGCTGTCGCTACAACCAACAAACATCAGAGTCAGCCCGAGCAACCCTGCTAAAATGCTGAATTGTTTGATTTGTGTCATCATAAAGTCTAACCTCCATTCTAAGTGTTCAACTTCCTCTATCCCGCCTCATGAAGAAGGCCCTCATTAGACAGAATTTGAGTAAACAGACGTATGTTGTTTATACGTCAGACATCGTGAAAGAATGATTCATGTTTCTTATCTCTAAGTGACATTCTTCTGACGACACAAAAAATTGAAAGTTTAATGAAGGTGAGAATTTTCTGTAAAAAAGACTGTGAAAGAGAGTTGACTGATATGGTTTGGGGAAGGGGCAGAGAAACAAATGATTTCAGGGGCAGAGAAACAAATGATTTCAGGGGACAAACAGGAGGGCAAAGGCTGCTTTGCACTCCTGAATGCTTTTACATCAAAGCCCTGTTTTCTATCATTTCGGAGATGTGTCTGATAGCGTCGTCCTGTCTTCTTCCGCTTCTGCCACAGCTTCTCGATGCAGATGATACGTCAGGCATTGAAGTTCGGCAATAATATCGATTGTGCGTACTTTCACATCCGACGGGACGATCAATTGTACCGGAACGAAGTTGAGAATGCCGTGGATTCCCGTTGCGACTACCCGATCGACCACTTCTTGCGCATTCTCTTCAGAGGTTGCTAAAATCGCCATATCCGCTGAGTGTTCGGCAATTGACTGCTCAAGCTGATCTAACGGATAGAGAGGAATCACCGTACCGACAGGTGTTGCCTGCGGTTGTCGGGCATATTCCGATGATTCTGGATCGGCATCGAACGCCGCAACAATTTCGAAACCATACTTCGCGAAATGTTGATACTTCAGCAGCGCTGTCCCGATCTTTCCGGCCCCGATAAGCACGGCTTTCCATGTTTTCTGTCCGGATGAACTTTCGGCAAGCCCCAGAATGGTGAGGATTTGTTCTTTGAGCGTTGAAATCGGATACCCCATGCCGCGTATACCAAATTCGCCAAAATAAGCCAGATCTTTCCGAACCTGGGCGGAATTGAGTCCAAACCGGGCGGCAAAATCCTTCGATGATACGGTTTTGAATTGTTCCTGTTCGAGTTGCTCTAAACAGCGTTTATAAATGGAAAGCCGATAAATGGTAAACTCGGAAATATTATCTGCATTTTTCATGTATCATATTGGTATCAGGACACAAAATAAAGGGAACAGCTTATGAAGGAAACGCGGAGCAAAAACCCCACGGATCCGTTGTCAGCCTTCAAGTAAGTAAGTCTGCGACTCCGTTTTCCTGCGTGCTGATGACAATAAGGCAATAAACGTTATAAGATATAGCGGCTTAAATCCTGATCCTCTGAGATATTCGTCAATCGTTCTTTCACGTATGCTGCATCGATCGTGACAGTTTCTGCCGAAAGATCCGGCGCGTCGAATGACAGGTCATCGAGTAAGCGCTCCATGATCGTATGGAGTCGTCTGGCCCCGATATTTTCAGTGCGCTCATTCACTGAAGCGGCGATTGATGCAATTTCCTGGATCGCATCATCGACAAAGATCAGTTCAATGCCTTCAGTGCCCATTAATGCTTTATATTGGGTGATTAAGGCATTTTGTGGCTCTTGCAGAATGCGGACGAATTCATGTTCGTCAAGGGAGTCGAGTTCGACTCGAATCGGAAAACGTCCTTGAAGTTCCGGCACGAGATCGGAGGGTTTACTGACGTGAAATGCGCCGGCTGCGATGAAGAGAATGTGATCGGTGCGCACCATGCCATATTTCGTGTTCACGGTCGAGCCTTCGACAATCGGGAGCAGATCGCGCTGAACCCCTTCGCGTGACACATCCGGCCCGCCTTTCGATTCGCGTCCGGCGATTTTATCGATTTCATCGAGAAAAATGATGCCCGATTGTTCGACACGCATAATTGCCTGACTGATCACCTCATCCATATCGATCAGTTTCTGCGCTTCTTCTTGTTCTAAAATTTTGCGGGCCTCCTCGATTTTCATTTTGCGCTTTTTGGTTTTGGTTGGGAAAAGCCCTGGTGGGAGCATGTCTTTGATATTAATGTTTTCTTCCATGCCTGAGCTTGACAGCACCTCAATCATCGGGGCGCTGCGATCGGTGACTTCCAGTTCGACAACACGATCCTCAAAGCGCCCATCATGCAGATACTTCCGCAGCTTTTCCCGTGTACTTGGCTGGCCTGATTCTGCTTGAGCATCGTCCTTTTTTGAACGTGAAGGCGGCAAGAGGAGGTCGAGTAGACGTTCTTCGGCCAGCCCCTTCGCTTTTTCATGCACCTCGGCCTTTTTTTCTTCTTTCAGCATATTAATGCCGAGTTCTGTGAGATCACGGATCATGGATTCGACATCTCGTCCGACATAGCCGACTTCGGTAAACTTAGAGGCTTCGATTTTCAGAAAGGGTGATTGAGCTAGCTTGGCTAATCTTCGCGCAATTTCAGTCTTTCCGACTCCGGTCGGGCCGATCATAATAATGTTTTTGGGAGCGATTTCATCTCGAAGTTCCGGGCTTAATTGTTGACGTCTCCACCGGTTTCGTAATGCGATTGCCACAGAACGTTTCGCCTCTTGCTGGCCGATAATATACTTATCGAGTTCAGCAACAATTTGTCGCGGCGTGAACGATTGGCTCGATGTGCCCTGAGCCGCTTGTTGCTGTTCTTCCTGGGGGGATGGGGTTATTCCTGTTTTAATAATCATACTTTTGGCTGATCGAAGAAGAATACCGGCTTTGCGGCACTCGTCTTCTCACTCCTCATGTGTACATCAAACGTCCCCGTTTGAGCAGAAGCTTGCTCACGTCCTCTTCCTGAGGACGCATGCAAACGAACGGGACGTGGACGTATGCATTACAACTCTTCTATTACAATGTTATCATTGGTGTAAATACAGATCGATGATGCGATGTTCATCGCTTCTTCGGCAATATCGCGGGCACTCAGATCGGAATGTCGGGTTAGCGCCCTGGCGGCTGCCAACGCGTATGAGCCGCCGGAACCGATTGCCAGGATGCCGTCATCCGGCTCGATGACGTCACCGGTTCCTGAAATGAGCAAAGAATGCTGTTCATCGACCACCACCAGCATCGCTTCAAGGCGACGAAGGATGCGATCTGTCCGCCAATCTTTGGCAAGCTCGACAGCCGAGCGCAGCAGATCGCCGTGGAATTCTTTCAGTTTAGCTTCGAGTTTCTCGAAGAGGGCGAATGCATCAGCCGCTCCCCCGGCAAAGCCTGAAATAATCTGATTGTTATACATTCGTCGAACTTTTTTGGCGCTGTGCTTCATCACAGTTTCACCGAACGAAACCTGTCCATCTCCGGCGACGGCAACCTGTCCGTTATGTCTTACAGCAATGATTGTTGTGGATCGGATCATGCGTGTTCTCCTCTGGAGCCCGGAGAGTACTCTCCAGCCTAATGGCTCAGGCAGGCCAGGGCCAACTTGTTGTGTTGATGACAGTCCCCCCTGAGTCGTTCCTTTCATTGTTCTGTTTTTCAATCTCAACGTTCACATTTCAAATCTCGGTTTTGTCCATGCTTGCTGCCGGATGGGCCTGATGGTAGACGTCAAGCAAGCTGTCCACACTGACGTGGGTATAACGTTGTGTCGTCGATAAACTTGCATGCCCCAGGAGTTCCTGAATGACTCGTAAATCGGCCCCTGCCTGGAGTAAATGGCTGGCAAAGGAGTGACGAAACGATTGGGGGCTGAGTTGCCGGTCGAGGTTGGTCTTCTCGACATATTTCTTGACCACACGCCTGATACTGCGGCTGCTCAGGGGGCCGCCCCGCCAATTGAGGAAGACGCTTTCCTCCTCCTGCGACGATGCTGAGTGATTCCGGTGATCGAACAATTCCTGCCGCCTCGCAATGTAACGTTTCAGCGCATCAGCCGCTGGTTTGCCGAAGACCACAATGCGTTCCTTGTTCCCTTTTCCTCGAATTTTAATCCAACGTTCGCGAAGATGAAGCTGAACCAGACGAAGTTTGGCTAATTCTTCAACCCGCATTCCTGTCGCATATAATGTTTCAAGAATTGCGATATCGCGCAAGGTGAGAACATCGACGCCGGAAATCCCTGCAAATAATCGATCGATCTCTTCTTCTTGAAAGACAGGAGGAAGGCGCTGAGGCAATTTTGGCAAGGGAATGCTTCGAGCCGGGTTTGCTGGGATCGCCGATGTCTTCCAGAGAAACGTAAAAAATGACTTGAGGGCTGACAGCTTTCGAGCAATCGAGCTTTTCTCCCGTTTCTGACGATAGAGACGGCCGAGAAATGCCTGGATGGCAAGCCGATCGACCTGTTGAACAGCAATTTGCGGAGGCTGAATCTCTTGCGAGAGGCACAGATTCATCTCTATCAGGGCTTCTTGAAATTGCTTCAGGTCGCTTTGATAGTTTTTAATTGTGTGCTCTGAAACGTTGCGTTCATACCGCAGATACGCAATAAAATCTGTAATAGCGTCATTCATCAAGGTGGTCTTATCTGTCCTCTTCATCCTCTCCGAAAATATCCAGCCATTCCTGAACCTCTTGAGGAGTGAGATGAATATTCTCCCGGTCGATATTGACGTCTCTACGGCCTGTGACCGATGGTTTGCGCGATCGTTGTTTCTTGCCCGACGATGTCAGCGGCTTAGGCTCCGGCTCCTTCGCAAAGGGGGGAGACAACCCGGCGTATTTTTTTGCTGCTCTGTGGGCTCTTTTTTCGTCGGGCGGTTCTGGCCCAAATTCCTTGAGCCATTCCTTGATCTCTTCTTCTGAAAGCCGAATATGAACTCGGTCGAGTTTTTTCGGCGAATCTAATGCCCGATAGAGATGTTGTTCGAAATCTTCTGACAGCGAAACCTTTGTGCCGTGAGACTGGGCATAGTCAAAGACCTCTCGGTCGGAAGACACAACAAGCATCGATTTACGCCGCCGTGTTTCCTGCTTTTTGACCATCTTTTTGATGGCATCATCGGCGGTGTAAATCGAAGACGTATAAATAACGGTGACTCTGCCGTAGCGGCGTTTCCTGTTGGCATGATGCACGAAATAATTCCCATCAAAAATCAGAGTGACTGATTTTTTGACTTTCGCACAATACTGTCCCATAAGATAAATGACTTTATCTCGTACAGACGGATCGTCAAGGCGTAATTCCTGTGAACGACCGATATAATTGTAGGCATCAACGATAATCGACATGAGGCATGCAACTTGGCAATACGAGTGTTATTTCTCCGAGTAATCGCAATGGTCATTCAGACACGCCACAAAGGTTGTCTCAGTCTCTTTGTCCCATTTTTCTATTAAAAATGGAGCCGCGCACGCCGGACACTCTCGTGGAATCGGCTTTTGCTGTACGGTGTATTTACATGTTGGATAATTACTACAGCTATAAAACGTTCGCCGATTTCTGCCCCGTCGTTGGATGAGTTCCCCATCACAATCTTTTTCCGGGCATTTCACGCCAGTTCGCTGTGGTTTAATGTATTTACACTTCGGATAGTTCGAGCAGGCTGTAAATTTTCCGTAACGGCCGTCTCGAATCACCAATTTTGAACCGCATTTCTCACAGATTTCATCCGTTTCAATAACCTCTTTGACGGTTTTTTCACCGTTTTTCCCCTGAGCGATTTTTTTGGTATTTTTACAATCCGGATACCCACTGCACGCCAGGAAGGTTCCGAAGCGTCCGCGTTTCAGCACCATCGGCTTTCCGCATTTTTCGCAGGTTTCTTGGGGCAGATTCGCCTCGTTATGCTCGGATGAATCGGTTGTTCCATCTCCGGTTTCTGACGGCTCGTCCAGTTGGCGAGTGTTGCGGCATTTCGGAAAGCCCGAACAGGCCAGGAATTTGCCAAAACGTCCGTATTTAATCATCATCGGCTCGCCGCATTTTTCGCATTGTTCGTCGGTCATCTCTTCCCGCTCTTTTTTGATGTTCCGCATTTCTTTGGCAGCGCGTTCGAGCTCCTGGTGAAAGGGCTGATAAAAATCGTGTAACGATTGTGTCCAGTCCAGTTGACCTTCTTCTATTTTATCGAGCTGTTCTTCGAGATTTGCTGTAAATCCAACATCCAGAATTTTGGGGAAATTTTCGACGAGTAATTCAGTGATCAGCATGCCCAGTTCGGATGGCGTAAGTTTTCTTTGAGCGATGGTGACGTACTGCCGGTCGACGATCGTGCTGATAATGGCGGCATACGTACTGGGACGGCCAATGCCTTTTTTCTCAAGCTCCTTGACGAGTGATGCTTCAGTATAGCGGGGAGGAGGCTGTGTAAAATGTTGTTGAGGCAGCAGTTCGAGCAGTTTGAGCGCGTCGCCCTCTTTGAGAAGCGGGAGCAGCGTATCCTTCTTCTGCGATTTTTCATCCTGCTCGGCTTCCTGATCGTTTTTGGCATCGATCCCTTCGATGTACAGTTTCATAAATCCTGGGAATTTGATGACCGAGCCAGTGGCTCTGAGCAGGTAATCGCCGGCAGCCACGTCAATCGTCGTCACGTCCAGGACAGCGGGTTTCATCTGGCTGGCCACCAGGCGCTTCCAGATGAGTTCGTACAGCCGGAATTCATCCCGTTCAAGATACTGTTTCACCGATTGCGGATCGCGTTGTACCGAGGTCGGTCGAATAGCCTCATGAGCTTCCTGTGCAGATTTTTGGGTTTTGTAAATATTCGGTTTGCTCGGAAGATATTCTTTGCCAAACCGTTCGGTAATATAGGCGCGAGTTTCTTCCAGGGCTTCATTCGCAATCCGGGTCGAATCCGTTCTCATATAGGTGATTAACCCAACCGGTCCTTCCTTACCGAGTTCAATCCCTTCATAGAGTTTTTGAGCGACCATCATCGTCCGCTTGGCGGAGAAACGGAGTTTTCGAGCGGCTTCTTGCTGGAGTGTGCTGGTGGTGAATGGCGCGACCGGTCGCCTGCGACTTTCTTTTTTCGTAATTTTATCGACAATATATTGAGCCTGCCGCAAGTCATTGGTGATCGCTGTGGCCTGTGTCTCGTTTTGAATGTTAGCTTTTTTTTGCGTGATTTTGAAAAGTTTTGCTTCGAAGGGGGGCGGTGTTTTTCCCTCAAGACGGGCAGTGATAGACCAGTATTCTTCAGACGTGAACGCCTGAATTTCCTTTTCTCGTTCGCAAATCAATCTAAGAGCAACTGATTGTACTCGTCCGGCGCTCAGGCCTTTTTGGACCTTCTTCCAGAGTAAAGGGCTGATTTTATACCCCACGAGCCGATCTAAAATACGTCGCGTTTGTTGAGCGTCGACTCGATGGGTGTCTATTGTTCCCGGATGTTTAATTGCTTCCTGGATAGCCTTTTTTGTGATTTCATTAAACATGACCCGGTAGATGTTATTTGTGATCTGTTTTGACTTCTTGAGTTCTTCCGCAATATGCCAGCAGATTGCTTCTCCTTCGCGGTCGGGGTCGGGAGCCAGATAAATACGATCGACGCCTTTTGCAGCTTTTTTGAGTTCCTGGATCACTTTACCCTTCCCTCGAATGGTCACGTATTCAGGCGTAAAATCATTGTCGATATCGACACCTAATTTTTTCGGAGGGAGATCTTTGATATGCCCGACTGACGCTTTGACCGTAAAATTCGATCCCAGGTACTTATTGATGGTTTTGGCTTTTGCCGGAGATTCTACGATAACTAAAGATTTTGCCATCTATTTCCTCACTCTTAATTAGCATGTATGGAATGCGTGCTGCACTCAACTGTCTCATGTAGTATCCCTATACGATATGCCACATTCGGATTTTCGTCAAGGGTTTTTCTTCGGATGTTGTGTCGTGATGACTGCAAAAGGCAGTTCATGTGAAAGATCTCTTTTGTCAAGAAAAAAGAAAAACACTTACTTCAATTTGCATGCTCATCACGCAGACACTATTGTATATAGGACAATCCCGCTGGAGCTTGAGAGCGAGTACAAATTGTATGTAGCAATAGGGGGCACAACTTGAATGGAACGATGCGTGTTTTTGCAATTCTGGGGAATTTATGGGAACGTTTGAGAAAGCATTTGAGGAAGCATTTTGCATAGGGAGAGACTGCTCTTGAGACCACCAGAAAGTCTTCGAGAAATAATGATGGGATCGTATGGCAGGTGAAATGAAGAAAGCGCTTGGGCTGGATGTTGGAGACAGGAAAGTCGGGGGTGCTGTGAGTGATGGATTGGGCTATACCGCACTTTAACCAATCGATTCGTCGAAGTAGAAGCTGTAACCCACGATGCCCGTTAACGTTCGGCTCATAATACGATAGCACGTTAGAATCAAACAGACAGAACCTGCCTTACTCGGAAATTTCAGAGTATTGCCAGTATATTCTTGACATATTTTCCTGCCACTATAAGTTATTCAGGTCTTGTGTTGTCCCTATGCGCTCATGTTCCTCTGAAAAATTTTGAAGAGTGGTATTGTAATAAATGATGGCTATGAAAAGTATCCACGAGCATAAAGTTGATATTGTTACTGTTGGTAAAATGATGTACGAGCGTCGGTATATTATTGCCGGTGACGGAAACTTAAGCATCCGTTTAGATGAAAATACGATCCTGGCGACACCGACCACACTTTGTAAAGGCTTATTGGCTCCAGACCAGATCGTCAAACTGGATATCGAGGGAAATGTGCTCGATGGTGAATATCAACCTTCATCGGAAATTAAAATGCACCTTGCTGCGTATCAAACCCGGCCTGATATTTCTGCCGTCGTTCATGCTCATCCTCCAATCAGTACTGGTTTTGCGGTTGCAGGCATCCCGCTCGATCAGTTAATTTTGGCAGAAATGGTGGTGAATTTCGGTTCGATTCCCCTTGCTCCTTATTATTCTCCATCGACAGAAGAGCTCGCCCAGTCTGTTGCCGAAAAAGTCAAGTGCCACGATGCTGTCCTGATGGCGAATCATGGGGTCATGACAATCGGTCCGGACCTGTATACAACCTATCACCGCCTGGAGATGGTGGAGCAATTTGCGTCAATCAGCCTGGTTGCTCATCTTCTCGGGAAAATGCAGACCTTTTCTCCACAACAGCTTCAGGACCTTCAGGTTCTTCGGGAGAAGTCGGGGGTGGCCGCGCAGAATCCATACCACGCACAGTGTCCGTTCCCTGCTCAATCGCCATCGTACGCAACACAGACGACAGAGGCTGAGAAGGTTGTTCCATCGATCGATGCTTCTGAAATGGAAAGTCTGGTCAATACGATCACGCATGTTGTGACAAAAGTCATACAAAATGCGTAGGGTGTTTAACGGTACGTTGCCGGGTTCAATCATTCTGCCATTTTGTTTGATGAACCACACAGGCAAAAAGTTCACAAAGATTGTTGCTCGCTTTTTTATGTTCTTTGTGCCTTTGTGGTGAGCCTGCCAAAGTCTTTTTATCGTGTGGGTGTTTGATTCCTGTATGAGACGAAAAAAAATTCTCATAGCCGATGACAGTCCGGTAGTGGTGGATATGCTCACGTTTATGCTGTCGAGCCTTTCCTGTGACATCCTCACGGCCACCAATGGCGTCGATGCAATCCAATTATCCTATAGCAAGCATCCCGATTTGATTTTGTTAGATATTCTGATGCCGAGAATGAATGGGTATCAGGTGTGCCGTCTTTTAAAGGATGATGAGGCCACCAAGCATATTCCGATCGTGATGCTGACGGCAAAAGATCAGCGTTCCGACCGCTTCTGGGGAATGACGACAGGGGCGGATGACTACATTGTCAAAGATTTCGAGAATGATCGTCTCCTCGAAACGATTGAACGTTTTTTGCGGCAGGAGACCCCGCCACATGTCACCCAGAACGCGGAGAAAGGGTTACAGGAAATCACGACGATCGACGTCTTGTCGCATGCAAATGATCTTCTTGATCGCCAGCTTTTTCAATCGACAATTACAAACAGAATAAACCAGCTTGCGCGATCCATTCAAAATTTTGAGGAAACACTGAGGTCAGTGTTCGACCTCCTGGGCCGCATTCTGACGTTCCAGCTGGGAGCGATCTCCATACTCAATACGAGAGGTACACAGTTACGCCTGTACTTTTACATCGCAGAAAGAGTCGGTCAAGCGATGTTCGAGCAGAGTAAACATGACCTGATGAACCAGTTTTCCAGAGTTTCTTCGTTGAAGAACGTTGAAAGCGTGATCTTGCATGGAGAGATCTCCCTGGAATGTACGTCGCCCCTCCACAGCAAGTGCGAAAGTGTGTTGACAGGACGTAACACAAAAATCGGAACGATCATGCTGGCAGATTCCAGAAAAGGACGGTTTTCTGACGACGATCGTGAGACCTTTCGTATTGCTGGTTCTGAAGTGGCGGTCGTGTTGGATAATGCGCGGCTGTATGATGAAAATGCCCGAATTTTTACTGATTTAGAACGAGAACTCCGCCGGGCGTACGATATTCAATGTGCGATGCTGCCCCAAGCAAATCCGATGGAAGCACTTCTGACTATTGAAGCGACCTCGATGCCGGCTCAAGAAGTTGGTGGCGATTATTACGACTTTTATCCATTGAACGACCATCGGCTGCTGGTGGCGATTGGTGATGTGACAGGAAAGGGGGTTCCCGCCGCTCTGCTGATGGCGATGATCAAAACCGCATTGCAAGTCCAAATCGAATTGACTCAGAATGTGCGGGAGATACTGGCAGCATTGAATCGTCTGGTTCGTTTGCAGGCCCCCAGGCAGTATATGACGTTGTTCCTGGGCATTGTGGATCTGCAAACCCAAACGATAACCTATTGTAATGCCGGCCATAATTTCCCGTTAGTTGTCTCTGTGAGCGATGAAGCCCTGGCGTATCTTGATGAGGAAAGTTTTTTGCCGCTGGGGTTCCTTGAGGAGCCCGAATATCATTCCTGTACGAGGCATTTCAAAAACGATGATCTGCTTTTTTTCTATACTGACGGTATTGTCGAGGCACGAAACGAAAAGCGTGAACTATACGGGTTCCCTCGTTTAGAGCAGCTCCTTTTGACGTATTGCCATGAAGAGATCGTGACCGTATACCTTAAATTATTAGAAAGCCTTGAAGCGTTTTGCCATGAAACACCTCAGGATGATGATATGACATTGATGTTTCTTCAGAAGAGTTTCCCCCAGACATGATGTATGTGGATCAACCCTCTGAATCGTCGTCTGGCTCATAATTCCTTTCACTCTCAGGAAGAAAGGAAAGGGTGTTGATGCTGTTCCAGAAGCGTTCGGTGGTCTTGCGAGGATTGTCGGTGGAGAATATTGCTGAACCGACCACAATAATGGCCGGGTGGAAGACCAGAAGATAAGAGACGTCATCCAGCAGGATTCCGCCGGAAATAGCCAGTGGGATTGGTGAAATCTGCGCAATAATTTCGACCTTTTCAAACAAATCGTTGTTGGTCTTCCGCTCATCGATTCCTGTATGGACAGCCAGATAGTCAGGACGGAGAAAGCTGAGACGCTTGATCTGCCGGTATGAATTTCCCAGGCCTATCAGATCGACAAGCACTTTTTTTTCATGGGAATGGGCTTCGTGAATGGCATTTTCGATCGTTTCGTCGGAGGCCACTCCACAGACACTCATGATGTCGGCGCCTACCTCGAAAACGATCTGCGCTTCAAAACGGCCAAGATCGACCGTTTTCGTATCGGCAAATATCAGTTTATCAGGGTAGGTCTGTTTGAGCGTGTCAATAATACGAACTCCTTCTTTTTTTAGGAGTGCCGCCCCGATTTCGAGAATTTCAGCGAAATCTTTGACTGTCTCTGCCCGCCAGAGCGCTTCATCTCGATCCAAACAATCTAGCGCCACTTGTAATAATGGTTTTGACTCCATGGTGTCTGTTCGTGTCCTGACTGCGGTTGATGAACGTGAATGTTTAAAGAGTTGGATGCCTGTGTTACGAGTGAAATGTAATATCATCCCATTTCGGACTTTATGTCAACATTTTTCAATAAATGGATAAAAATATTCATGTGCCCCGAGTAAAACGACGCGTGTCTTCTGCAGAAAATAAGGAGAGAATGGGCGAGCTTCACGACATTTGAAGCGAACCTGACTGTATAAAACATGGTCTGTGCTCCGATAGTCAAGGGCACAGACGTTTAATAACTCAGCGTAAGGTGAGGAGTTAATGAACAGCCTTGTTCTCACCCACGCACAACTGACCGTGCCATCGTAAGATGTGCCAGCAAGATTGTTGGCACATGCGTCGGAGGAAGAGCATTTTCTCAAGAAAATTTCTTGACTAAAATTTGGCTTGAAGGATACGTTTTTGTCTGGTATTGGCATGATGTCCTCTGATCATGACAGATGATGGCATATCCTGAGAGGAGAGCATCAGGAGAACATAAATTATCCATACAAAATTTACTACTTACATAGTAGGGATTAGAAGGGGGAATTGTTTTGTATATAAATAGTATAGCAATCATTGGTGGCGGTCGTGTCGGATCAGGAATCGCCATTGTCACTGCGAAGGCCGGTTTGCAAACCATTCTGACAGAGCAGTCTCAGGAATTGGCTGAAGTCGCATTAGAAAATATCGAACGGGACGTCGATATGCAGATTGCCCGATGGGGGATGACGCAGTCTGAAAAAAAACTGGTACTGGCCAATTTGAGCATTGGGGCTGATATCGAGCGTTCTCAAGAGGCTGACTTAGTCATTTGTTCGATTCAGGATGAATTTGAAGAACAGAAAGAAGTGTTCTCACTCTTGAATTCGTTATGCCGGCCGGAAACGATTTTTACCACAAATGCTTCGACATTGAGCATCACAGAATTGGCAAATGTCCTGGATCATCCTGAGAATATGCTGGGGCTCCATTTCCAGGATCCGGTCCTGAAAACGAAACTTGTCGAAATCGTTCGAGGATTCAAAACGTCTGACAGCACCTATGAAACTGGACGGAAATTTATCCAATCCCTTGGCAAAACTGGTATCGAAGTGTTTGAAAGTCCTGGCTTCGTGACGACTCGCCTTATTCTTCCCCTGATCAATGAAGCGATGTACGCGTTACTAGAAAATGTTGCAAGTGCCGAAGATATTGATACCGCCATGAAGCTCGGGTACAATATGAAAATGGGACCGTTGGAAATCGCCGATCGGATGGGATTGGATCGCGTCCTGCTCTCAATGGATCATTTATTTAAAGAATCCGGCGCATTAAAATTTCGGCCATGCCCACTGATTAAGAAACTTGTGAGAGCGCAGCATGTCGGAGTCAAAACCGGTGAAGGATTTTTTACATACGATATGCAAACAGGAAAGAAATTGCCGAGCCCGACTTCTCTTTAGCAGAGAAGGATGATGCGTTATTCTCTTTTAAAGATAAGACATCAGCCGGAGAACGTTGTGGGATCCGGATATCCATGAGGAGGAATTATTGTGAAGATTTTGGTGTTAAACTGTGGAAGCTCTTCGGTCAAATACCAACTGTTCGATATGACAGATGAATCTGTCCTGGCAAAAGGAATGGTTGAACGAATTGGCATGACTGATGCGATTCTGACACATCGGCCGGCCGGAGGAGAGAAATATAAGGATGTTCAACCGATCCTTGAACATGGAACAGCCATTAAAGTTGTGACGAAAGCTTTGATTGACCCGGGACATGGCGTGATTAAGGATATTACCGAAATCGAGGCGGTTGGACATCGTGTTGTGCATGGCGGGGAAAAACTGACCGAGTCGACTATCGTCGATGAAGGAATCAAAGACGCGATTAAAGAATATTTTGAGCTTGCCCCTCTCCATAATCCGGCGCACTTGAAAGGTATTCTGGCAGCAGAAAAAGCGATGCCCGATGCCCCCCAGGTCGTTGTGTTTGATACGGCTTTCCATTCAACCATTCCGAAATATGCGTACTTGTACGGTCTGCCCTATACGCTGTACCAGCGCTATCGCATTCGCCGGTACGGCTTCCATGGTACCTCCCACAAATTTGTGGCGAATCGCATGGCAGAATTACTGGGTAAGCCGATTACCGAATTAAAGATCATTACCTGTCATCTCGGCAACGGAGCGAGCATCACGGCTGTCGATAAGGGGAAATCGGTCGATACAAGCATGGGCTTAACGCCACTTGAAGGACTGATTATGGGAACGCGCTGTGGCGATATCGATCCGGCCATTATTCCGTTTGTGATGGCGAAAGAGGATATTTCGATCACCGAAGTGGATGCGATGTTGAATAAGCATAGCGGTGTCCTGGGAATCACTGGTTTGAGCAGTGATATGCGCGATCTTGAAGATGCCGCAGCCGAAGGCGATGAACGTGCCCAATTGGCCTTAGAAATGTACTGCTATCGCGTTCGTAAATATATCGGAGCCTATGCCGCAGCTATGAATGGGGTCGATGCGATCGTTTTTACAGCAGGGGTCGGTGAAAGCGGGCCGATTCCGCGTAGCATGCTCTGCCCGCACCTTTCATATCTTGGCGCTGATTTCGATCTCTCTGCGAATGATTTTAAAGGCAAAGAACGAGAAATCAGCAAGCCTGATTCAAAAGTCAAACTGTGGGTTATTCCGACAAATGAAGAACTCATGATTGCGAGAGATACAATGGAGTTAACACAGAAGAAATAGCTCTTATCACTCTCAGAGAGAAATGCCTTCTGATGCTGACCCTGCCGGGGTTTCACACCCAGGCAGGGTTCAGCCCCACAACTCAACGTTGTCAAAGCACTAGCGAATAGCCCGAATCCTTTGAAGTATAGATGTAAATTCTGCTCCGGCTTGTTTGCCCACCGCCTGATACATCGGTTGAATGGCCTCCCAAAATTTTTCGTACTCTACCGGGTTGTTCAGAATCAACCCCTGCGCTTGCAGGGCCTCGTATTCTCGCTGTTGAGCGTCTGCGAAACATTCTCGCTGATGGGCGACCATGTGTGCCGAAGCCTTTATAAGAGCCTGCTGGATTTGAGGCTCAAGGCTGTCAAACCAGCGTTTACTGACGATAATCACATCCGGGAGCGCGGTATGGGCGGTGATAGTTAAATGCAATGTGTCTTCCGAAGGCAGCATGTGTGGGACAATGTGTTGTAACGGTGTATATTCGAGCCCTGTGAGGGCATTGGATTGCCAGGCGGCAGCAATATTTTCAGCAAGAATTGTTTCTTCTGTCGCCCCGAGGGTTTCAAGATGATAGGTCGGGAGCTGACAGCGTATATCGGAGCAGGGAGGCTCCAGACAATATCGTATGATGCCGATATGCTGGTCCTGAAAATCTTCCGGGCTGCTGAGAGGATCTGTTTTGGTTAAAAAGCCTTTCATTCCGGTGTCGAGGAACCCCAGCCCCAGAAGATTCAGTGCTTCGAACATGGCTAAAAGCTGCTTGCCGATTGGCCCGTCCAGCACGCGGAATCGATGCGTATTATCTCGGAAAATATATGGCATCGAGAGGCTGGAAAGAATCGGGAGGTGTGGGTTGAGAAGCTCGGCAGGCAAAATACCCATTTCGATATTGCCGAATTGCAAGCCTTCCATAAGCTGAAGTGCAGAGCCCAACTGTCCGTCAGGGAAAATTTGAAGCCTGAGCCTGGGGCCAAGAATATTAACGACCTCTTGTTGAAAAACCTGCAACGCCTGGGCTGTCGGACTCTCTGAAGGAAATGGCTCTGTTGTGCCGAATTTGACAAAAAGAGATTCCGAATGTCCCGTATGAGCGGCAAATATCCAAAGAACCGTTATAATGATCAGACAACAATAAAAATAACGAGGAGATGTTTTCATAAAAGTCCGCTCGTAACTATTTTTTCTTTTTCTTTTTTTTCTCGACTTCTTCTTTTTCGACAATCCCCATCATCTCCATGATATCTTCATTCATACCCATCTTGCTGAATCCTCCGTCATGATAGAGATTCTGCATCGTGACTTTTCTGGTGAGATCCGATAGCAAGGTGATAACGTATTCGGCACATTCTTCTGCACTGGCATTTCCGAGGGGAGAAACCCGGTCGGCAAATTCGTACATGGCCTCAAAGCTTTTAATTCCTTTTCCAGCGGTTGTACGGGTCGGGCTTTGTGACACAGTGTTGACGCGAATGCCCTGCTTCCCTAAGCGAGCTCCAAAGCTTCGGGTAATGGCTTCAAGCAGTGCTTTGGCGTCCCCCATATCTCCGTATTTGGAATAAACGCGTTGTGCGCCGATATATGTCAGAGCAAGAATACTGGCCCCGTTGTTCAAAACCGGCAACGCAAAATGAATGGCCCGGTGTAATGAAATCGCTGAAATATCGAGGGTTCTGAGATACCAATCATACCGTAAATCATCATATGGGCGTTTTTTCTGGATATTTTCCGAGCGACCGACAGAATGAACAATGAAATCGATGCTGCCAAATCGTTCGCGCGCTGTTTCGAATAAGTTTTCCATATCCCCGTCGTTCATCACATTGGCCGGGATAACAGGAGCGTCACCACATTGTTTCGACAGTTCGTCGATGTTGCCGAGACGCAGAGCAACTGGCGCATTGGTTAAAATAAATTTCCCGCCTTCTCCATATATTTGAAGGGCAATCTGCCAGGCAATAGAATGTTCATTTAATGGACCAAAGATGACCCCTTTCTTTCCTTTTAATAATCCGTAAAATTTTCGACTCATGTATTTTAACATCTGCCGCAAAGACGAGAAGACGCAAAGTGAAAAGTTGAAAAACGTATACCTTCCCCAACTTTCATCTTGAGTTACATTCAACGTAAGACACTCTGTGTTTTCTCTGCGCCTCTGTGTCTCTGTGGCTAAAGAAGTTATACTCCCAATAAATTGTTTAATTCATCTTCATTCAACACGGTAATTCCCAGTTTTTGGGCTTTTGCCAGCTTCGAGCCCGGATCGCGCCCGGCAATGACATAATCGGTTTTTTTGCTGACACTGGAGACGATTCTCGCGCCGGATTTTTCAAGCAACACCTTTGCCTGATCGCGTGTATACGATTCCAGGGTTCCTGTCAAGACAAAGCTTTTGCCGGAAAGAGGTCGAGGCGCATTTTCCTCCGTAGCAGTGGCAATTTCAAGTCCCCCATCGGTAAATTTCTGTAACAAATGCGCAGTTCGTTCCAGTTGGAAATAAGAGGAAAGACTTTTGGCAACTTCCGGTCCGACTTCATGTACAGCAATGAACTCGTCTTCAGAAGCCGTTTGGATTTTTTCCAGGCTGCCGAAATGACGGGCCAGAACCCTGGCCGTGTGTTCACCCACATGGCGAATGCCGAGAGCGTAGAGAAATCGGTGTAGTTCTGGGTGTTTACTCTGAGCAATGGCTTGAATGATATTATCGGCTGATTTTTCAGCCATCCGTTCCAGAGGAAGTAATTGGTCTTGGGTGAGAAAATATAAATCAGCCGCATCGGTAATCAGTCCGTTATTGATCAATGACTCAAGAATTTTTGTGCTGACACCGTCGATATTCATCGCTCGTTTGGACACAAAATGTTCCATCGCGCCAATTTGTTTGGCTGGGCAGTCGACATTTGTACATCGCAGGACAGCTTCACCTTCCGGTCGAACCACTCCACCCTGACAGACCGGACATTGGGCCGGCAGAGTAAAAGGCTGTTCGTGTCCGCTGCGTTTTGTGTCAATGACTTTGACAACTTCGGGAATCACATCGCCGGCTCGCTGCACCACGACCGTATCGCCGATTCGAATATCTTTGCGATCGATTTCATCCTGATTATGCAAAGTGGCGCGACTGACCTGTACGCCTCTGATATTCACCGGCTCAAGCACAGCGACCGGCGTCAGTGCGCCGGTGCGACCGACTTGTACGATGATGTCCTGAACAACGGTGGTTTCCTGAGCGGCCGGAAACTTATAGGCGATCGCCCAACGGGGACTGCGGGAAATAACCCCCAGTTCTTCCTGAAGCCGCAGGCTGTTGACCTTCACAACCGTCCCGTCGATCTCATATGGCAGTGAGTCTTTGGTCTCCCGTAATTCCCGGTAGCACTCGAGAACCTCATCGATCCCCTGACAAATTCGATTGAGCGGATTCGTCCGCAGCCCAACCTCTCTGAAGGTGTCCAGCATGCCGGAATGGGTCGAAAATGCAAGACCTTCCACGACGCCGGCCGCATAAAAGAACGCCGTTAACGGCCGTTTGGCCGTAACCGCCGGATCGAGTTGGCGCAAAGAACCGGCAGCGGAATTCCGGGGATTGGCAAAAAGCGCTTCACCGCTCTGTTCTCGTTCTGTGTTTAACGCGATAAAATCTTTTTTTTCCATATAGACCTCGCCGCGAGCTTCAAGTCGTTTCGGCGGCCGGAATATCACATTGCCATCCGAGTCTTTCTGCTCGCTGAGGCGCAATGGAATCGAAGCAATTGTCTTGAGGTTGTGGGTGATATTTTCTCCCGTAACCCCATCGCCTCTGGTTGAGCCGATTGTGAACGTCCCGTCTTCATACACGGCCTCGAAAGCCAGTCCGTCAATCTTCGGTTCGAACACATATTCAATTTCATCATTGTGGCCCAGCATGCGTTTGATGCGCTGATCAAAATCTCGCAGCTCTTCTTCATTCATCGCATTCGCAAGGCTGAGCATCGGGATCGTGTGTGTGACCGTCTCGAATTTGTCTAAAGGAGCCGCGCCCACACGCTGAGTCGGAGAGTCCGGCGTCACCAGATCGGGATTCAAGGCTTCCAGGTTCTGCAAACGCCGCATCAAAAGGTCATATTCGGCATCCGATATTTCCGGGTTATCCTCCACGTAATACCGGGTATTATGGTAGCGGATTTCCTCACAGAGCGCTTCAATATCTTGACGTACCTGATCGTGTTTCATGATGTTTACGTTAAAGGCAAAGTGCTTGCACGAGTTTCATCACAAAGCCACAAAGAGCATAAAGTAAAGGTCACTTGTATATTCCCGCCATACGTGGTAACGAGTGTTGTGACAACATTGGATTGACGGGCTCTCACCCTGCCGGAGTTCTTTTATCTCCGGCAGGTGGAGCTGCAAATCCCCTGAAATGTGAATGCATCAAAGCGCTCGTTGTGCAATAAGGAATACAAAAACATGCGCTCCGTGCCTTCGGGCCCTGTGTGGCAGTTTCTTAATTCGCCCCGTCCAGAATCAGATCGTGATTCATGAGCAATGAATCCATGTCGCTCATGATCATCTGGTATTTCATGCGGGTATCCGGCGTAACATATTCGAGAAACAGTTTTGCGACTTCGACTTTTCGATACGAAAATGAGGCATCCCGCAACATCAAGTAGCCGATAATCACGTTTGTTGCCATTTCGACCAGCCGTCTGGCGTGATACTCTTGAAAATCCGAATCAGCCTTTTCTTTGAGATGGTCGATGGCTTTTTCAAGCAGTTCGGACATCTTTTTGACGGTTTTATGCAGTTCTGTCACATGTGAAAAATCGAAGGTACTCTCATACTCCCGAATGCGTGCCATCGCTGTGCCGTTCACCACCCCGCCAATCGCCGCGACGATTTGCAATTGTGTCGTACCTTCGTAAATATTGGTGATACGGGCATCGCGGTAATGGCGTTCCGCGTTGAAGTCTTTCATGAAGCCCGTTCCGCCGTGAATCTGGATGCCGTCATACGCGACCTGGTTTGCAATTTCAGTGGCGTATGCTTTAGCGATTGGAGTGAACAGAGCCGCATAGTTCGTATAGGTTTTCAGATCCTTGCGCAACGCTTTGGCCTTCTCCGGATGAGTCTGCCCGGCATGCTCCAATCCGTCTCGGATGTCGACAATTTTGCCGGTTTCATACATCAAAGTCCGGGCGGCTTCAATTTTGAGCTTCATGCCGGCGAGCATTTCATACACCGGAACCATTTGCCGAATCGGTTTTTTGAATTGCGCCCGTTCTTCGGCGTATTTTTTTGCGCCTTGATACGCGGCTTCGGCAATGCCGACTGCCTGAGCGGCAATGGCTAATCTGGCGCCGTTCATTAAGGACATGACGTAGCGAATCAAGCCCATCTTCCGCTTACCGATCAGGATAGCTGGAGCATTATTGAATTGCAGCTCTGTGGTCGGAGAGGTATGAATGCCGAGTTTATTCTCGATACGGCGGATTTTCATATGCTCATCGCGTTCGTAGAGGAACATCGACAACCCCCGTCCGTCTTTTGTGCCCTCTTCACTCCTGGCCAGGACCAGAGAGATTTCTCCGCAGCCGTTCGTGATAAACCGTTTCACGCCCTTCAAATACCATTGCCCCTCTTCATCCTGAAAGGCTTTCAATTGCACGGATTGCAAATCGCTGCCGGCGTCGGGTTCTGTCAGGGCCATAGAGCCGGTCACTTCACCAGTACAGAAACGTGGAAGATATTCGGCTTTAATCTCTTCAGTCGCGAACTTGTTGATCGTCTCGGAAATATCCTGCAGACCGAAAATGTTCATCAGGCCGGCTTCTGCCTGAGAGACCATTTCAGTGGCGATAGCATAGATCAGTGAAGGGCAATTTAAGCCGCCATATTTTCTCGGAAGCGTGAAGCCCATTAAATCAGCTTTTTTAAACGCGTCGATCGCCTCCTGGGTCGCGTCGGCATAGGTCACAACCCCTTTGTCGAAATGTGCGCCTTCTTCGTCGGCTTCGGCAGCCCGCGGTTCGATAATATTTCCGGCAATGTCCCCGACAATATCGAGAATTCTGTCGTAACTGTCTTTGGTGTCATGAATGTTTTTCGGCGCATAGTCGAATTTGCCTTTATCGGCAAAATGATCTTCCCTGAGTTCGATCACCCGATCCAGATCGAGGTGTTTCATATGAAACTGAATATCATCATTATCTCTATAAAAATTTGGCATAGTGTTCTCCTTAACCCTTTATTTCTTTAATGAGTTAAACACGTCGATGAATTTGGGAACAACGTCGTTGAGGTCGCCGACGATTCCATAATGCGCGATTTGGAAGATCGGTGCGTTGGGCTCACTGTTGATCGCGACAATTCTGTTGGCTTCGCTCATACCGGCCATGTGTTGGATCTGGCCTGAAATCCCTACGGCAATATAGAGCTTTGGTCGCACCGTTGTTCCGGTCTGGCCGACCTGGTGGTCTTTACTGATAAATCCGGCATCGACGGCCGCTCTTGATCCGCCGACTTCACCGCCAAGGACATGCGCCAGCCTATGGATCAGGGCAAAATTTTCCTGTGAGCCGACCCCCATGCCGCCCGATACGATAATATTGGCCCCTTTTAGGTTGACACTTTTTTTCTGCTGAAATTTTTTCACGATTTTCGTCAGAACGAGGTCTGCTGGAATGTCGACAGCGTATTCGATAATATCTCCTTTGCGACTCGAATCAGGCGCATTCATTTTCATTACGCCTTCACGCACTGTTGCCATCTGCGGGCGGTGTTCGGGGCTGACGATTGTGGCAATAATGTTGCCGCCAAAGGCCGGCCGGATTTGATAGAGAATGTTGTGATACTCTGTGCCGCGCAACTTGTGGTCGCCGATTTGCAAGTCGGTACAGTCAGCCGTCAAGCCGACCCGCAGCTCGCTCGCGATGCGCGGCGCCACATCGCGGCCCGTTGTTGTCGCCCCGTAGAGGACAACCTGTGGCCGGTATTCTTTAATCAGATCGACCACTGCTTTGGCATACGGCAGAGTCGTATAGTCTTTGAGGTGGGGATGTTCAGCGAGATAAACGGTATCAGCGCCGTAGCTGAATAAGGTGTCGGATAAGCCTTTTACGTCTTCTCCGAGGAGGATCGCGCCGATTTTGACCTGTAATTGTCTCGCAAGCAGCGTGGCTTTACCTAATAATTCTAAACTGACATCTGCAATTTTTCCATTATTTTGTTCGATATACACCCAAACCTGGTTTGTGTTCATGAAAGGCCTCCTACCCTATGATATGTTCGTCCATCAACTCTTTGAGAAGGGTTTCTAACCCACTTGTCGAGTTTTCGATGTTCTTGAATGCCCCAGCTTCCAGCACAACACTCTCGATTTGTTTGACTTTCGTAGGAGAGCCCGAGAGCCCGCATTTTTCGAGGGTTGCTCCGATTTCCTGATGATCCCATAATTGAATAATCGCCTGAGTTTTTTCTATTTCAGCCGAGCGTAAATATTCGTCATCATAGTTGTTGTATTCTGCCGTTGTGACGGCGTGTTTGTAGGCTAAAACCTTTTTAGCCGATGGAGGGCGGGGAGTGTTCGCTTCGTCGGTAATGGTTAACAGAATGGGAAGTTTGGCTTTCACGACTTCGAAACCGCCTTCGATGGAGCGTTCTGTCGTGATAGTACGATTTTTGATGTCGACAATCTTATCGACGCAGGTCATCTGGTTGATTCCGAGTTTTTCCGCTGTTTGAGGCCCGACTTGTGCGGTATCGCCGTCGATCGCCTGTCGCCCGCACAAGACGATGTCATAGTCGCCGAGTTTTTTGATCGCGAGGCATAAAGCATAAGATGTGGCCAGTGTATCGGCACCGGCAAATTTTCGATCGGACAAGAGGATGACACGATCGGCTCCGCGAAACAGGGATGAGCGCAACACTTCCGTGGCGTTTGGCGGCCCCATCGTGATTACAGTGACTGTGCCGCCGTATTGTTCTTTGATTTTGATCGCTTCTTCAAGAGCATTCAAATCTTCAGGATTAAAAATAGCAGGCAGAGCGGCGCGATTGACTGTGCCGTCCTCTTTCATCGCTTCGCCAGTGATATTCTGCGTATCCGGAACCTGCTTCACGAGTACGATGATCTTATATTCCACAGTGTGTTCCTCCATGAATTACGTGATTCGTCATGACAACAGCCGTCAGCATTGATTCAAGTGAAGGCTTTTGTCTTTGTCAAGAGAAAATGTGACCATGCAGACAGGGGGTTGAAGTGTTGAAGTGTTTGGAATGGTGAGGTGTTTGAATATGAAGGGGCGGAGTACGAGAGTAGAGTCGTGGAACGTCAGAACCTTCCCCTGTCACCCAACACCAGAACACTCAAACACTCAAACACGTCAAGTCATCTAAGCCGGGCAGCAGCTCAGGAATCTTTCTTTCAACGAGTCGATGAGCTCCTTGACCGAGACGATTTCTTTGACTCGGTGGGCGTTTCCGCCGGCAAAGGCAAATCCACTCTTGAGTCTCCCTTTCTGAGCATTTGCCAGCGCGCTGGAGATGCAATAGGGGGCTTTTGTATAGTCGCAAGGAGTGATGCAGTGATACGGGCATTTAAACACAAATTTTTTCCCGGCTTTGACATCATGCAGGAAGGCATTCAGCAACGCTCGTCCCGGCATTCCCACCGGGCTCTGAATAATGCCGATGTCTTCCTGGCTCGAGTCGATGTACGCCTGTTTAAAGGCGGGGTCAACATCACATTCATGAGTCGCGACAAAACGCGTTCCCATTTGCACGCCAGCCGCCCCCAATTTCAGATATTTACATATATCTTCGCCGGAATACACTCCTCCGGCTGCGACGACCGGGATCTTTCTGCCGTGAGCGTCTTCGAAAGGCTTGACTGCTTCGAGCACCTCCGGCACAAGACGTTCCAGGCCAAATGCCGGATCGTCGAGCTGTTGCGGCTTGAAACCGAGATGGCCGCCGGCTAACGGCCCTTCCACGACAAAGGCATCGGGAAGGTAATTGAATTTTGCCAGCCATTTTTTGCAGATCAATTTTGCAGCCCTGCCCGATGAAATGATCGGCACGAGTTTGGTTTTGACTTCTTCGCTGACGTATTGGGGCAGATCGAGAGGAAGGCCGGCACCGGCAAAAATGATATCAATGCGTTCTTTGATAGACACTTTAACAAGTTCCGAAAAATCACTCAGGGCCACCATAATATTGACCCCGAGGATGCCATTTGTCATCTCTTTGGCCTTGCGGATTTCTTGCGCCAAAGCTTCAGAGTTTGCTTTACGGGGATTTTTGAAGACATTCGGATCGTGAATGCCAACCATCGCGCCTGCAATGACCCCGATCGCACCTTCATTTGCAACGGCCGACGCTAATTTTGACAATGAGACTCGTATTCCCATTCCGCCTTGAATAATGGGAACTTTCGCGGCTAAATCGCCTATATGTAAGGCAGGTATTGGCATGTCAGGTCTACTCCTTCTGCTATCACCTCTGAATTCAAATGCCGTATGCTATGAATACTCCGGGGCAGGCATTTTCATCTTAATAAAAAACTTGAATGACGACGCGTGAAATGGTCTGTGACTCAGTGTGACGCTTCAAGTCAGAGCTGATATGATCAGTGTTAATAGTTAGGGTACTTTTTGCGAGAGGGTTTTTTCGGTCAAGAATTTCTTGCCAGAAAATTCTTTCGCCCGCAGGTTAGTCTTCTGATAAAGATTGACATCACTTTGTGTATTCATCGATTGACAAAATTGTTTAGCATGGAGACGGTGGTTGTAAACACGTAAGCTCTGAACGGCTTCGCGGTAGGGAAGACCGTTCAGAGCTTACTATTGCTCATGAGAAATATGTATTCATTGCAGGATAAGGTGGCGATAGTAACCGGAGCCAGCCGTGGAATCGGCAAAGCGATTGCGCTGGCGTTGGCAGCGGAAAGCGTGACCGTTGCGGCTGTTGCGCGCTCCGAACGTTCGCTGCAGAGAGTGCAGCAGGAAATCGAATCTTCCGGCGGAAACATCGTACTCATTGCCGCTGAACTGGAAGATCCTGACAGCCCGGGGCAAATCGTGACACAAGCTGTCAGGCAATGCGGGCGCCTTGACATCCTCATCAACAATGCCGGCGTTGTTCTCAGTCGTCCCGTCGTTGAAACATCCCTGGAAGAATGGGATCGCTTGATGAATGTGAATGCCCGTGCACCATTTCTGCTCTGTAAAGAAGCGGTTCCCCATCTTAAAGCTGCAGGCGGAGGCACGATTATCCAAGTTTCATCAGTGGTCGGCGTGAAAGCGTATCTTGATCAGGGAGCGTATGGCGCGTCAAAACATGCCTTGATGGGCATGAGTAAAGTGCTCGCTCAGGAAGTGCAGGCCGATAATATTCGCGTGCATACGCTTTTGCCCGGCGGAGTCGCCACTGATATGATCGCTGGCGTGCGTCCGGATTTGGCGTCAACCCCCGAAGTGTTGATGCAGCCGCAGGAAATCGCTGAACTCGTCCTCTTTCTGCTCACCCACCGGGGCAACGCGGTGATCGACAGCATCAATCTCCGTCGGGCGGCTTCTGCCCCGTGGTTTTGAAGACGAAAGGAAAAATCTACCGCAAAGACGCAGAGTTTGAAAAGTGAAAGTGATGATGGAGAGTGTCGCTGAAGCCCCGATCTGTCACCTCTTCTCTTGATGTTTTTGTGCCTTTGCGGCCTAAAAAAATGCTGAACTATTTTCAGGAAATTTATCGCCGGGTCGCCGACTATCTTGTCACACAAGGTGAACACGATACCGGGATCATTCAGGTGAACCCGAAAGGCGATCAGACCAAAGCGTTTGATTATAACACTGAAGAAATGATTCTGAATTACTTCGAGAAACAGTTGCCATTCCCGGTGCAGGTGCTGACCGAAGAACGCGGCGAAATATCACTCGGCTCCGGATCTCCGCACTATACCATTATTATCGATCCGGTGGACGGCTCGAACAATTTTATGCGCGGATTGGGCATGACCGGTTTTTCAGTGGCGGCGATTCCGGCAGGGGAGCCCTTGAGCATCTATCACGTGCAGTACGGCTTTGTCGGACATATCTATCTCGACAAAGTCTTTACGTGCGAGAAAGGCAAAGGCGCGTTTTGTAACGGCGAAGCCCTGTACACGTCGCAGCAGCGGGAATTACACCGCAGTTGTCTGTCGATCTATGCGGTCGGACCCAATGCTGAAGACTTGGCGTGTAATGTCCCATTGTTGAAAGCTGTGACCGATATTCGCAATTTCGGAACCGCCGCTTATGAAATCTGCCAGGTTGCTGCCGGAGGACTCGATGGGTTTATTGATATTCGCGGACCGCTTACACCAGAGAATTTTATGGCTGCCGCGCCGATGGTGCTCGAAGCTGGCGGAGTTATTACGGATGAACGCGGCGAAGCGCTTGCGCCTGTCGAAAAACTGGAGAATGGCTGCAAATTTATCGCCAGCGGCAACCGGACGCTTCATGACGCGATTCTCAAAACGTTGTCGTGAAGGGGCGCGGTGATCCGCAAAGGTTGTTGAAACACTATGTATTTCCGGAACCGTGAACCGATGATCTCGTGACGAAGCTCCGGCTTTGTCACGAGATCATCGACCAGGAAGCTCCAGCTTCTTTTCTGACCCATGCACTTACCAAATTACCATGACGGCAGCCTCGTCAACCTGATGAGTTCTCTGCTGCACGCCTTTGGCGCAAAATCGGAGTATGCGCCGCTGCCATTATTGCCGCCGTCCGAACTCGCGGACACGACAAACGTTGTCTTGCTCGTGCTCGACGGTTTCGGCTATGAATTTTTGCAGCGCCAGGAACCGAATTCCTTATTCCACAAGCATCTGAAAGGGAAAATCACCTCGGTCTTCCCTTCGACCACTGCTTCCTGTGTGACAACATTCCATACCGGGCTTGCGCCCCAACAACATGCTGTGACCGGTTGGTTCATGTTCCTCAAAGAGGTCGGCAGTATCGTCACGACCCTGCTTTTTCGACCGCGCTGCTGCCCAGCATCGCTGCGCGGCGAAAAGGGCGCTGTCAGGCCGGACATGCTGTATGGCACGAATGATATTGCGCGGCAGATCAATCGCAAGAGCTGCTCCGTTTATCATGAAAAAATTGTCAAAGCCGAATATAATAAAGCCATCAACAGTTATCCGAAGCATCTGCCCTTTGTTACATTTTTAGGCTGTCTGGAGCAGATCAGGCGCAAGATTGTCTCGGATCGCGGGAAAAAATATATCTTCGCCTATTGGGACAGCATCGATTCCCTGTCCCACCATTACGGCACGACCAGCCGCGAAGTGATTTATCACTATTATGAACTTGAAGAGCAGCTTAAAGCCCTGATACGGGAGTTACAGGGCACAGACACAACTCTGATTATCACCGCCGATCACGGTCTGATCGATACCGAGGCGTCCACAACCATTCGAGTCGAACAGCATCCCGAATTGCGGGAAACCCTGACCATGCCACTGTGCGGCGAAGCCCGTGCTCCCTTTTGTTATGTGCGCCCCTCGAAAGCCGCGCAGTTCGAGCGCTACGTTCAACAGCATTTCAGCGGCATCTGCGATCTGTATTCTTATGAAGAATTAATTCACAAAAGCTGGTTTGGTTTATTCGAGCCTGACCTCAGACTCTTTGATCGCATCGGCGACTATGTAATGGTCATGCGCGAAAATTACGTGCTCGACGATTCGCTGCTGGGGGAAGAGTGCAAAAATTATATCGGGCGGCACGGCGGCCTCAGCAAGGAGGAGATGTTCGTGCCTCTGATCGTCATCCATACCTGACGAAGCCGGAGTTGCGCCATGAGAGGGGATGACGCCCATCACAAGAAATTGAGGTGCAAATACGATGTGCGTATGTCATGTCCTGGCGCCGAATGAAAGAATGATAATCGTGTTGTCAAGAAGACGAAAAGCAGGAGTATAGAAGAACATGACGGATTCGAATCGCTCGATATCCCTCTACATTACTAACCCGTAAAAATAATTTATTTTTGCCGATGAACCCGATCTGTACCGCTCTTATTGAAAGCATCAAACATCGAGATTCCCGTGACGTCGAGATCGCCTGTGACAGACTCAAAAACGCTGTTATTACGCAGTACAGCGAGGCATCCGAAGTTGTCACAGCGTTGCGATTGCTGGAACACCAACCGACATCGGAACTATACCAAAACGCCTTGCAAAAAGCGTTTGAGAATGAAGGAATCGAAGGAAACGACGATCTGCTGCAAGCTGCGCAGGACGGTCTGAAGGCGCTGAAAGATGTGGCTGAAAGCGCTGGAATTGCCGAGGTCGAGATTGAAAACATTCAGGCCGCCGCTATCCGGATCGACAAGATTCTGGCACAAGGCCGAAACTCGTCGATCGTCGTGAAGGACCTGAAAGCCGATCAAGCTGTGAACCTCAATGAAATCAAAGCAGGAGAAAAAAGCTCGTCCTCACAGCAAACGACCCAGGTCGATATCCACGATGTGCATGCCCAGACAGTCACCGTTCATGTCGGGCAATCGGCGGCTGAGCCGGATTCGGAGCAAGCCCGCAAGTCCTATCTGCGCAATCTGTTCTGCCGCGCCAAACGCCTCGAACTGGAAGGACTGGATCTGCGGGCAGCGAATGAAAAAGAGGTCAAAAGCCCGCAATTGTCGGATGTCTATACCGCGTTGCTGACTGTCGACACCGACCGGCAGGAGCGCATGATGAGCGGGGAAGGAGGAGATCGCAAACTCTCCGCGTTAGAACAGTTGAACCGCCATCAGCGTCTGGTGCTGCTCGGCGCCGGGCAGCGGCAAAAGCACCGTTGTCAAATTTGTGGTCATGTGTCTGGCCGGGGAACACCTGCAAGACGAGAATGACGGCATCGATCTGCAACGCCTGACGGACGCCTTTCCCAAAGAGAAAGACGAGTGGGAACATGGGGCGCTGATGCCGCTCTGGGTGACGCTGCGGGATTTTGCGGCCCGGGGCCTGCCGGCCGACGGCCGCCCGGCCGCTGTCAAAGATCTGTGGGATTTTGTGGCCCAGGACCTGGAACGCCGCGGCCTGGGAAACTCGATCGAGTGGCTGAAAAGAACGTTTAGTTCCCAAAAAGGGATCTTACTGCTGGATGGCCTGGATGAAGTGCCGGAAGCGGACAAACATCGCGAACAGATCAAACAGGTGGTCGAAGGCTTTGTCGAAGCCTATCAGGATTGCAGAATAGTAGTGACCAGCCGTACCTATGCCTATCAGAACCAGGACTGGCGTTTGAGGCAAGATCTGGCCCATGAAACCGTCATCGCCCCCTTTAGTCAAAAACAGATTGCGTATTTTGTCGATCACTGGTACGAATACCGCCGGCAGCAGCAAAGTATGGCCGCCAGTGACGCCGATGCCAAAGCCCGGCAGCTAAAACAGGCGATTGCCCGCAGCGACCGTCTGCAAAAGCTGGCCGAGCGTCCTCTGCTGTTGACATTAATGGCGGCGCTCCATGCCTGGCGAGGCGGCGAACTGCCTAAAAAACGAATTAAGCTCTATGAGCAAACCACCGAGTTGCTGCTGGAACGGTGGGAGCGTCGTAAACGTTTGCCAGACACAGCAGAGGACCAGCTCTCGAGTGTCACTGAAGAGTTTGGAATCGATACGGACCAATTGCTGGAAATTTTTTATCAATTGGCCTTTGAAGCCCACAAAAATCAGCCTGAACTGCGTGAAACGGCCGATATCGAAGAGGATAGGTTGTTTCTCGTCCTGCATAAGCAGAGTGGGAAAAAGTACCTGGATATCGACCGTTTGATAGGATTTTTGAGCGACCGGGCCGGACTGTTGGTTGCGCGCGGCAACGAAATCTATACCTTTCCGCACCGCACATTTCAGGAATATCTGGCGGCCTGCCATCTGGTCCGGCATAAAAATTTTCCGAAAAATATCGCAGGCTTGGCGCGGCAAGACCCCGACCGCTGGAGGGAAGTCGTGCTGCTGGCCGGGGCCAAAACCGACAATGACGGGCTGTTCTGGCGATTGGTGGATCTTTTGTGCTGCCGTGAGGTGACAGTGAACGGTCTCATGCCTGAGGATACCTGGGGCGCACTGTTTGCCGGACAGATTCTTGAAGAATCCGGCAATCTGGAACAGAGCCAACTCGACGAACCGGATCGCCAGACTGTAGATCGGGTCAGAACCTGGCTGGTTGAGATTCTGACCGCTCGAAAGCCGTCAGAAGAGACCCCCCTGCCGCCCCTCGAACGCAGCAGAGCCGGCAATCTGCTGGCCGTGCTGGGCGACCCGCGTCCCGGTGTCGGTACGACAGAAGCCGGCCTTCCTGATATTGAGTGGTGTTCGGTGCCCGCAGGCACATTTTGGATGGGCAGCGATCGGGAGCGGGATTCTCAGGCATTCTCCGATGAAACACCCCGGCATTCAGTCACACTGGATGCCTACGACATCAGCCGCTATCCAGTTACGAACGGCCAGTTCCGGCTTTTTGTACTGGACGGGGGCTACACGGAAGATTATAAACAGTGCTGGACAAAAAAAGGCTGGGATTGGAAAAGAGCCAGAAAGATTGAAGGGCCTGCAATCTTTGGCGATGCCTTTGATTCAGACAACCATCCGGTGGTCGGTGTGTCCTGGTACGAGGCCGTGGCCTTTTGCCAATGGGCGAGCCGGAAATTTCAAGAGCTTGGGGAAGCGGGTGTGCGGCTGCCTACCGAGGCTGAATGGGAATATGCGGCGCGCGGGGCTGATGGACGTATCTATCCCTGGGGCGATGAAATCGATCCGGAACTGGCGAATTACAGTGGCACAGAGTTGGGGTGTACCTCGGCGGTCGGCTGTTTTCCAAAAGGAATCAGTGCTTTTGGATGTGAAGAGATGGCCGGCAATGTCTGGGAATGGTGTTGGGATTGGTATGCGGTATATACAATAAACGCCCAAAGCAATCCGACTGGCCGGCCATCGGGCGCGTACCGCGTGGGTCGCGGCGGCTGCTGGGGCTTTTCCGCCGGGGACTGCCGGTCGGCGTACCGCTTCCGCTGGCTACGGCCCGGCGACCGCCTCGACGACCTCGGGTTCCGTGTGGTGAGGACCTGACTCTTTGTTCTTTTACCCTTTTTACCCTTTTTAATGTTTTTTTGCTGTTGATGTTTTACCTGGCAGGTTTCAGAAATCTGCCAGGTGTGTGTGCCCGGAGCTGACACAACACGTTTGTCCGACAACTATAATAAACAGCCTGATTCATCAGGCTTGAGCTGCGAGTACAGCATTTCGCAAGTATGTATATCTGTGTATTCCGGCTTGTTACCCCTGCCAGGGGGCTGTGTACATATTTCCGAAAGTGTGTACTACCCACGCGATTGAGCGTGTGAGAAAAAAAGGAGAAGACCTATGGATCCGATTACCACTGCTATTGTGACCGGTGTCGCGGCCGGATTGACTGAGGTTGGGGCAAGTGCTGTGGGCGATGCCTATCACGCACTGAAAACCCTCATTACAAAGAAGTTTGGCGACAAGAATGAGGTGAGCAAAGCGATCGACGGCGTGGAAACGCGCCCCTAATCGGAATCCCGCAAAGGGACGCTGGCTGAAGAAATTGCGGCGGCCGGCGCGGATAAGGACAGCGACATTGTGCAAGCCGCACAGGTGCTTTCACAAACCCTGGAAGCGTATGCCGAACAAGCCGGCGGCAGCGCCAAAATCAAGCTGAAAGATATCAAGGCGAATTCGATGAAATTAGGGGGGCTGCTGGCGGAAGCCGGCCCGGGTGGAACATCTGCTATCAAGGTTGAGAAGGTTGATGTCGAAGGCGAGTTCACAATAGAAAACATGACATCCAGCACCACAAAGAAGTAGGCAAAGCGGCAGAGCCGGCCTGGCCTGCCGCCGTGTCCGCCACAAGGATCAGCGGCAATCAAGCCGGCGGCAATTTAATTTGACCGTGGCCGCGCATCATCATGACGAGAGGGCTTGTGATACGAGAAGGGCCGGACGTCCCGAAGCCGGAGCTCCGGTACAAGATACGATCCGGCGCGAGAGGATTTGGGGGCGAATTAGAATTTGCGTAAAAACTCTGCGTACTGCTGCATGGTAATGATCGGAATGCTGTACTGCTGGGCCAGGGCTTTTTGCTCGGCGGACACATAGCCCCATTCCACAAGATAGGAGCCAATGCCGTGTTTTTGAGATTCTACCAGAAAATCGACCTGATCTTCAAAGTAGACTGACGCTGCCTGTTCCGCCCCATGTTTTTGCAGCAGTTCCAGCAGCTTTTGCGATTTTCCAGCGGCTTTCATGTAAATGATATGGTCGCGGGGAAACGGGATGTTTTGATAGTCGAAAATCGCGGCCGCGTCATCCTGGCGTTTGGTGGTCAGAATACGCATGTTCTCAAAGGATTCGTGTTGCCGCAGCTCTTCGGCAAAGTTCCCAAAGAATGGATTCAAGCTGAGCCAGAGTTCCCGTTCGTGTGTTTTGAGATAATCCCGTTCTTCGTAAAAAGCGGCGGTACAAGCGGGTAATTGATCGCTGTGAGCATCGCGGAAGATATCGAAATCCTGCTGATTGTGAATCGTGACGCCCTCTTCCATGGTCATATAGAGCGGGACAAAGTCTTCTGCGCCTTTCAAATACGATCGTAATTGGCGAAAGGTCTCGCGTTTCTGCGGGTCGATTTGTTCGATATCGAGTAAACGCTGATAGCCTGGAGTGCGCAATTTTCCGTAGGCGTTATAGGTCACGAGTAAACATTCGATTACGCTGTCGCAAAGCACTCCGTCGAAATCGGTGATAAACATAAGAGTATTTCAGTGGAGGGCCTGAAGTTATAGGGGAGAAGGTTTTGGAAACACCTCTGCCGAAAACTCCGGGGCTCCAAAGCTGCAAGGTTTTATTGGGTTTGGTGTGTTTCAGATGCTTTATTCGTACATTTTGTGGTTGTAACGACCATCGTTTTATATGGATCTTTGTGACATACTGTCTGAGAAATCCTCCGGACACGTCACTCGTTTTCGTGTTGCAATCGCTGGATTTGCTCGACTGAAAGTCCTGTGCTTGTGGCAATAATCTCAAGAGCAACCCGGTTGGCTAACAGGTTTCGAGCAATCGTCATCACGGCTTCCTGCTGCCCCAGCTCTCGTCCTTCTTCTCGAGAGGACCAGAGCATTGATTGCTTATACGACACATTCTGCATATAGTTGTCGTACGCTCGCCGTTGAACGGCATCCAGATTCATGATGCGAAGTTTTTCTGAGGCGTCCTGAATATGTTTTGACGTAAATTCCGGTTTCACCTCACTATGTTTGAGCATATAGATCCATTCATCAATGGCGTCATAGATGGTATCAGGGAACTTTTCCACGCGAATCAGGTAATGTTCCGGAAACAGCTTCTGGACATCTCGCGTCCCAAATGCCTCATATTGCTTGTCCGTGAGTCGTAAGGTATCGTGTGTATGCCGTCCGACAAACTGTGTAGACCCATAATAAAGATAGTCGTCTCCCACGCCAAGGTTGAAATAGGTCACACTCACTGACACCACTTTTTTCACGTTTTTGCAGGGCTGGCCCCGCTCAATATACTCTGTAATCAGTTTTGACACCCCGTATGAAATTCGCTGAAAAAAGTCATACTCGGCCTGCACCTGGACTTCAATAAGAATGAGTTCGTGTTTCCCATTCTCCACGACGAGATCGACCCGATTGAATTTATCCGATTCATCGTCCTGATTCCCTTCACTTTCCAAAAGATTGACCACGGTAACGTCGTCCTGGAACATGGCACTTAAAAACCCCTCAAGAATATCAAAGTTCGCCTTATTCCGTAAGAGCTTTTTAATGGCCCAATCAAATCGTATCAATTTTTCCATCGCAAACACGCTTTTGTGAAGGTGACAGCACTGCATGCAATCATCATTCTGTCTTTTTCTCGACAGAACACAACTGTAATGGGTGCCGATAGCGGTGAACCTTTCAGTCTGCTCCTGAAATTGCGATTATTTCGCCAAAATAGATGCGATGATAATCTTTTTGCGGATAATTGTCCTCGATTGCGGCCTCAAGAAACTGTTGCGGCTGCATATCATCCCAATAGATTTTACGACATTCGACGATGAGATTGGCCTCATTGAATCCCGGTGCGGCCACCTGTGATGAGGCGATCGGCGTCAAGCCAGCCTCAGCAATCTTATCGCCTTCCCGCCCGGATTTGCTGCCGAGCAAGGTCAGCGCCTTTTTATAGCCCGCCGGAAATCCGCACAATGTGAATGTGTCATAGCTGTTCATAAATTCGTAGGTATAGCGTGTGGGGCGCACAACGACCTGTGCAAAGGGTTTTTTCCACATCGTGCCGAAACTTCCCCACCCGACGGTCATTGTGTTGAAATGCCCTGTCTCGAAATCTCCTGCCGTGAGCAGCAGCCAGTCTGTCGCCCATCGTGTATGCGCTCTGACCTGAAATTGTTCAATTGGTACAGGATGGCGTTCCATAGAATTATAACCTCCGATTTCTCGCGCGTGATCATCGCGTTGAAGGATCAACAATCAGGTATTTGTATTCTTCAACGTTTCCTGTAGCAGGCTCATGGTGTTATGTCAAGTTGAAAATCCTCCTTGTCTGGAATTCATGTGCTGTTGCTTCTCGTGTCACTCTTCAGCGCAGGCCGTTACATATACAAAACGTCGTGCTTATGAATCGTTTTCTCAATTGTTGCTCTTAGTAAGGATGGCTGGTGTGTAAGAAAAATGACAATTCAGAAAGGTTTCTTGTTGACAGGAAATCGCTTGATATATACCGTGTGCCGCTATGCAGACTAAACAGAATTCTCAAGCTTCGACTTCTCATCCCATTTTCTTTTCTTTGAAGAAATTACGCTATCGCCCCGATCTTGTTATCGCGCTTGTCTTTATCGTCATTTTTTCTTTCCTGGTGATTGCCCCGCTGCTCCAGATTCTTTACACATCGTTTACATATCAAAGCAATGATCTCCGGGTTGTGCGGGATGCCACCGTCGGAGAGTTTACTTTCTACCATTATTTTCGTGTCTTTACCGGGCGGCTTTCAAAATCCCTCTTTTTTGAACCCTTTGTCAACAGTTTGCTGGTAGGAGCCGGTGTGACAGTCGTCTCAATGGTCC
>PDWJ01000434.1_pt1 | contig 62946 bp, 52 predicted proteins | sample 1430881 | NCBI WGS metagenome assembly PDWJ01 (sample SAMN01162460, study PRJNA174530) | Oral metagenome, whole genome shotgun sequencing project. | biome: Marine environment; feature: Marine mammal; material: Swab sample of the gingival sulcus; isolation source: swab sample of gingival sulcus... | reverse complement strand
ATCGAGAATAATCAGGTCAAAAATGTTTTGTTTTTGACTCATAAAAATAAAAATTGGAATTTTCCCGCTTTGCAGAGGCTTAATCAGAGGTTCCCTAGGTTTTATGTATGCCATTTTCTAATATAACGATGTTGCAAAACAGTCAAACTTACTGAAATGAGGAGGATTATTATGTTTCATCTCCGTAAGCTTTTATCAATGGGATTAGGTCTTGCACTATCTTGTACAGGGGTTTTTTCGATGGCTTCTGATTTTGGGACTGCTGATGAAGCCAGGACAATGCTGGAAAAGGCAGCTGCTGCGCTAGAGGCTGACGAGAAAGAAGCATTGGAAGATTTTAATGCAGGTGCTGAAGGCTTTAAGGACAAGGATCTCTATGTTTTTTGTGGTGGCGCTGATGGCATGTTTTCCGCTCACGGTACGAAAGCTGATGCACTGGTTGGTAAAGTTAGCCTTCAGAACCTGAAGGACAAGAAAGGTAATGAGCTTGGTAAAGAGATGTATTCTAGGGCGGCTGAAGGCAAAATCGTGGAAGTTGCCTATATGTGGCCAAAGCCAGGTGGGGAAGAGCCTGTAGACAAGCTGATCTATGCGACCAGGGTTGGTGACCAGATCTGTGGTGTAGGTTACTATAAGTAAAATAAATTATTGGTTTTACAGTCTACCTTCAGTTGTGCTTCGAGTTCGGGGTACAGCTGATTTTTTTTTTTGATCGCCCTCAAGAATTTTCATTTGTTTTGCTTCCAGTGCTATCTGTATGGCGTGTTTGCTGGTCGGTGCGCTGTATACTCAAGGCTCATTCCATGCTTCTGCTATCAGGAGAGCACGATGATTTATTCACTCGGCGACCGCAGGGTTGAGTTCCACGGTGAAGACTGGTTTATCGCGGATAACGCGACAGTTATTGGGTCTGTTGTACTTAAGCAAAACGCCAGCATCTGGTTTAACGCGGTAGTGCGCGGCGACAATGATGTGATCACGATTGGTGAAAACACCAATATTCAAGATGGGGCAGTATTACATACCGATCCAGGTATCCTGCTAACGATTGGTCGTAATGTGACCGTTGGGCATCTGGCGATGTTGCACGGCTGTATCATCGGTGAAAATAGTCTTGTTGGGATTAAAAGCCTCATTATGAATCGGGCGGTTATCGGGAAAAATTGTCTGATTGGCGCCAATAGCCTGATTCCTGAAGGTAAGGAAATCCCTGAAGGCTCGCTTGTCATGGGATCGCCAGGAAAGATTGTTCGCCGTTTAAGTGAGCAGGAAATTAAGAATATATCGGGAACGGCTGGACGCTACGTTGAAAACTTTCAGCGCTTTAAACATAACTTACAACCGCAGGATTAACAGGTGGATACACTTGGAAAGTACCTAGAGCAAACGGTTGAGCAGATCGGTTCAGTAATCCTTGGCAAGGAACAGGCGATTCGATTATCCCTGAGCTGTTTACTGGCGCGTGGTCATCTATTGATCGAGGATTTGCCGGGTATGGGCAAGACGACTTTGGCACATGCACTCGCATGTTGCCTGGGTTTGCGCTATCAACGTATCCAGTTTACCAGTGACCTGTTACCCGCCGATATTTTGGGTGCGGCTGTGTATGAGCGTCAGCGCGAGGCCTTTATCTTTCATCCTGGCCCGATTTTTGCCCAGCTCATACTGGCAGATGAGATTAACCGTGCAACACCAAAAACCCAAAGTTCTTTGCTGGAGGCCATGGAAGAGGGGCAGGTAACTGTTGAGGGTGAGACCCGAAAGTTACCTGTCCCGTTTTTCGTGGTTGCTACCCAGAATCCTGCTTATCAGATTGGTACATTTCCGCTACCCGAATCACAGCTTGATCGTTTTTTGATGCGGATTGATCTGGGCTATCCTGATGCTGAGGCCGAGCGGCTGTTGCTGGAAGGTGAAGATCGCCGCGAGGTGTTGGAGCGCTTGCCGGTTTGTATGAGTTTGAATCAGCTGCGTGAGGCACAGGCGCGGGTGATGGGCATTCACGCTGCCGCACCACTATTCGACTATGTGCAAGCACTGCTGGTATTTTCCCGCCAGTCTGATCGTTTTCGTGGCGGCTTATCGCCGCGCGCCGGGTTGGCACTGTTACGGGCAGCGCGTGCCTGGGCATTGCTGCATCATCGCAGCCATGTATTGCCCGAAGATGTACAAATGGTGTTACCTGCCGTGGTTGGCCATCGGCTGTATCCTGGCGATGATAATCTGGAAGCATCATCAAGCGGGTTGGTGGGGCAATTACTCAACGGTGTGGCGTTGCCCGCCTGAGGGAGGCTGCGTGTTCAAGGCATGGCAGCAACGCTTTGAGGCGTGGGTGACACGTCGTTGGCGACCTTCCCCTGGCCCGATTCAGCTCGAACGTCGCCGCATCTATATTTTACCAACGCGCTATGGCTATGCTTTTGCGATCCTGCTATTTGTGCTGTTTCTCTGGTCAATTAATTACAGCAACAGTATGGGGTTTGCCTTCACGTTCCTGCTTGCCGCAGTAGCGCACAATAGTATGTGGCAGGCGCACGATACCCTGTTGAAATTAATCATTCATCCCGGCAGTGCCGAGCCTGTTTTTGCCGGCCAGAATGCCTGCTTTGGTTTTCGCCTGGAAAATCCCGGTACAAAACCACGCTATGGGATTGCGCTGCAATGGCAGAATCAATTACCACAGTATATCGATCTGCCAGCCGCCTGTACGTCTGTGGTGATGCTGACGATACCTGCCAGGCGGCGGGGCCGGTTACGCCCGGGGCGGATACAGGTATTAACACAGTTCCCATTGGGTTTATTGGTCTCCTGGAGCTGGGTAGAGTTTGAAACGGTCTGTTTGGTCTATCCACAGCCTCGTGGACGGCGACCCTTGCCTGTGGCGCAATCCGGTGCGATTGGCGGTTTGTCGGGGCAAGGTCAGGGTAGTGAGGATTATGCCGGCTTACGGGCTTATGTGCCGGGTGACTCGCCACGCCGGATTGCCTGGAAAGCAGCAGCACGTACCGATCCATTGCTGGTTAAACGGTTCACGGATCAAGCGGGACCAGAGTTGTGGCTTGATTGGGCAGTGCTGGGTGATGATCCGGTTGAAGTGCGACTATCACAGCTTTGCCAGTGGGTGCTGAAAGCTGAATATGAAGGACGTTACTATGGCCTGCGCTTGCCGTTAGTGCAAATTCCTCCAGGGCATGGTGATGCCCATCGTCGTCGTTGTCTGGAAGCTCTGGCGCTGTTTGGTGATGCGGAAGGAGAATGTCGTGAAGCTCTGGAAAAAGGATAGTCAGCGGCGACCCTTGCCACAGGTGTTGTTGACGCCAGTGGCACTCGTCTGGTTGTCGATCACATTGGCATTGGCTGTGCTGCCTCACGCTAATCAGTTGCCGGGCTGGTTGGCTCCAGGATTTGTAGTGTTGGCTGTATGGCGTGGTTTTATTGCTGTGCGCGGTCTGTTGCCACCCCCCCGCGGGCTATTGCTTGTAGTGGTAGCGGTGGCTGTGATTGGCGTATTACTCGCCTATAAAACACTGTTTGGTCGTGATGCTGGTGTGGCCTTGTTGATGGCGATGGCAGCGTGCAAGCTGCTGGAAGCGCGTAACTTGCGTGACGGGATGGTGCTGGTTTTCTTGGGTTACTTGCTGATAATGAGTAATCTATTATTTAGCCAGGACATTCCGGTTGTGCTGTACTTATTGCTGGTGGTGATGCTGATGCTGGCGACCCAGGTCATCGTTCACCGCCAACACGCAGGATTGGCAGTGCTGATGCCGCTGCAGCTATCCGGCAAGATGGTGTTGTCTGCCATTCCGGTGATGTTGGTATTATTTGTTTTATTCCCGCGCATCCCTGGTCCTTTATGGGGACTACCAAAAGATGCCTATAAAGGGCGTACCGGTTTGTCAGAAGAAATGGCGCCCGGAACCATTAGCCAGTTAAGCCAGTCCGACGAAGTTGCATTTCGAGTACGTTTCGAAGGTGAGATTCCGCCACCAGGACAACGCTATTGGCGTGGACCGGTTTTGTGGAAATTTGACGGTCGTCGCTGGCAGCAATATGCCGAGATTATCCGCAAAAAGCCAATTCCGCTTAGTCGCTGCGGGTCGCCAATAAAATATTCAGTGATTCTGGAACCCAGCAATCAACGCTGGTTATTTGCGCTGGATTTACCCGCCAGCGTCCCACCCAATGCGTTTATGACCACTTCATTTCAATTGGTAAACCGTAAGCCGGTGAATGAAGTATACCGCTATACTGTGCAATCCTGTCTGCGGTATCAGACAGGCTCGCTGACAGGAATGGAGTACTACCGAGGGTTGCAGCTTCCTGAAAACAGCAATCCACGGGCACGGGAGCTTGCCGAGGAATGGCGGCAACGTGATGCCCGGCCTGAAGCAATCGTCAAGGCAGCACTAGCGTTGTTTCGTAAGCAGCCTTTTTATTACACACTCAATCCACCGCTACTGGGCTTTAACAGTGTGGACGATTTTATTTTCCATACCCGCAAAGGCTTCTGTGAACATTATGCCAGTGCATTTGTGTTTTTGATGCGGGCGGCCGGGATTCCCTCGCGGGTAGTTACGGGTTATCAGGGCGGCCAGTATAACGATTTGGGTGACTACATCATTGTCCGCCAGTCTGAGGCGCATGCCTGGGCGGAAGTCTGGCTGGCCGGACGTGGCTGGGTACGAATTGATCCTACAGCGGCAGTTGCGCCGAGTCGGGTAGAGAGTGGGCTTTTTGCGGCATTGCCGGACGGAGAAAGCTTATCCTTTCTATCGCGTCGGGGAGGTGATTACGAGTGGCTACGTCAGTTAGTGCTGCGTTGGGATACACTCAACATTATTTGGAATGAGTGGGTGCTGGCCTACGGTCCTGATCGGCAGAAAGATGTGTTGTCGGACCTGGGGCTTGGGCAGGTCGATTGGGAGGAAATGACGATAGCAATGCTGGTGGCATTGGCTATTTTGGCACTATGTTTTGCAGGTATACGCTGGTGGGGACGCTTCTCCCATGATCCGGTAGTAGGTGCCTGGCAGCGATTTTGTGCCCGGTTAGCCCGAAAAGGACTGGCGCGCGGCGCACACGAGGGGCCGCTGGATTTTGCTGAGCGTGTTATTAGTGCACGACCTGATTTGGAAAAACCGGTACGGGAGATATGCCAGCTTTACATCATGCTGCGTTACGGGTCATTTTCATCGCCAGCGGCTGTACGTCGATTACAGCGACTGGTATGGCGATTTCGGGTGTGATGTTACCGGTTACCGATTCATTCAAGGGGTAGCTGGCTTATTTTTATAACAATGGGTGATCGGCATGGATTATGCATATGGCACCAGCATGTAGATTAAATATTATGGCGGAGCCAATTGGATTTGATTAATTGGCTCCGCTATATCCATCTGTTTTAACGCACAAACACTATAAATTGGAACAAGCTATAGTGTTTGCACTGTAGCTTGAAACTATCGGGTCAAAATGCCTATGTTTAACAAACCTCCAAAGACGATCTATCTGAAGGATTATGCACCCCCAGCTTATCAAATTCCTGAAATTAAACTGCGTTTTGAGCTTGGTGAAGCCTTTACTACTGTTCATTCCCTTTTAAGGATTGTCCGTGCCGATACAACCGCTGCTGATACGCCGTTGGTGCTGGATGGCCAGCAACTGGAATTGCTGTCACTGGAGCTGGATGGTGTGCCATTAGTAGTGGAGCGCTATCGGATGGATGCCAACCGGCTGATTGTGCATGATGTGCCTCACGCTTTTGATCTGGCTGTGGTGACGCGCATTCGGCCTCAGGATAATGCTTCGCTCGAAGGCTTGTACCGATCGAGCAATAATTTTTGTACCCAATGTGAGGCAGAAGGTTTTCGGAAGATCACCTACTTTATTGATCGCCCGGATGTCATGACAGTTTTTAACGTTACATTGATTGCTGACCAGGCGCGATATCCTGTATTGATCTCTAACGGTAATCTTGTCGGTCATGGTGTGCTGGACGAGGGTCGCCATTGGGTGGAGTGGCATGATCCTTTTGCCAAGCCCTGTTACTTATTTGCGCTGGTGGCAGGTAATTTTAAGTATATTGAAGATAATTTTGTCACTCGTTCTGGCCGGGCGGTTACGCTCCGTATCTATGTTGAGCCAGAAAATATTGGGCAGTGTGGACATGCCATGTATTCACTCAAGCAAGCGATGGCTTGGGATGAAACGCGTTTCGGGCTGGAATACGATCTCGATCTTTATCAGATTGTGGCTGTGGGCGATTTCAACATGGGCGCGATGGAAAACAAGGGACTCAATATTTTCAACACTAAATATGTGCTGGCAAAGCCGGATATTGCAACTGACAGTGATTATCAAGGCATTCTCGCTGTTATCGGTCACGAGTATTTCCATAATTGGACAGGTAATCGTGTCACTTGTCGTGACTGGTTCCAGCTCAGCCTTAAAGAAGGCTTGACGGTATTCCGCGATCAGGAGTTTTCTGCTGATTTGGGTTCACGCGGTACGCATCGCATTGAAACTGTGCGAATGCTGCGCAGCAGCCAGTTTCCACAAGATGCGGGGCCGATGGCACATCCGGTCAGGCCAGAGTCTTATATTGAAGTTAATAATTTTTATACCGTCACCGTCTACAACAAGGGCGCTGAGGTGGTACGGATGATCCAGACCCTGCTGGGGCAGGAAGGCTTTCGGCGGGGTATGGATTGGTATTTCCAGCGACATGATGGCCACGCTGTTACCTGTGAAGACTTTATCGCGGCCATGGCTGATGCAAATGCTGTGAATCTGAATCAGTTTAAACGTTGGTATCATCAGGCGGGTACCCCGGAATTGGCGGCACATGGTGATTATGATCCAGCAACGTGTATTTACACATTGACAGTACGCCAGTGGTGCCCACCGACTCCAAATCAGGAGCACAAAAAAGCCTTCCATATTCCGCTAGCGCTGGGTTTGTTAGATGCTGATGGTCACGATCTGCCGCTACAACTGCAGGGGGAAAGTGCAGCACGGGGAACAACGCGGGTTCTGGAATTGCGTGAACCAGAGCACATTTTTCATTTCGTCAATATTCCACATGACCCTGTGCCTTCATTGCTGCGAGGGTTTTCCGCGCCGGTCAAACTGCATACCGCCGAAAGTGAAGGAAATCTGCGGTTTCGCCTGGCACACGATAGTGATGATTTTAATCGTTGGGATGCCGGGCAGCGTTTGGCCGTTCAGGTTATTTTGGCGCTGATTGAAGACCGGCGTTGTCATCGAGCATGGGCGTTGCCAGATACGTTCAGTGCTGCCTTTAAGCAGGCATTAGAGTCAGATGCTGATCCTGCTTTGTTAGCCCAGCTGTTAATGTTGCCCGGTGAGATCTATCTAGCGGAGCAAATGGATGTTGTTGATGTGGATGGTATTCACGCGGCACGCACTTTTGTCCGGCGGTCGCTGGCGGAGCGATTACGTGAACCATTGTTAGCAATATATCAGAGGCTGCAACACGCTCAGGAACAAGAAAGTTACCAAATAGATGCGACTGCCATTGGTCAGCGGGCACTCAAGAATGTCTGTCTGGATTATTTGATGCAACTTGAGGATAACGCATTAAGGCAACTTTGTTTGAAGCAGTTTCGCACGGCGGGCAATATGACAGATCAGCTCGGTGCCTTGACACCGCTGGTTGACTGTGATTGTGCAGAGCGTATGGATGTGCTGGCCGAGTTTTATGGCCGCTGGCAGCATGAGGCGCTGGTTGTGGATAAATGGTTTACGCTGCAAGCAACGTCTCGCTTGCCGGATACTTTGGCTACGGTCAAACAGCTTATGCAACATAAAGCGTTTAATCGTAAGAACCCGAATAAAATCAGGGCACTTATTGGCGCATTTTGCCAGGCAAATCCGATACATTTTCATGCGCTTGATGGCAGTGGCTATAATTTTCTCGGCGACCAGATTGCGATTCTGAATGCATTTAACCCCCAGATCGCTGCCCGACTGATGAATGCCTTCACACGTTGGCATAAATATGATCGGGTTCGTCAGGCCAGTATGCGTGAGCAATTGCAGCGAATTTTGGCGTTACCTGGGTTGTCACCGGATGTTTATGAGGTTGCTGCGAAGAGTTTGGGGTAGTGGATATTTGCAGTGGATGTTGCACTGCAAAAAAATAGTTGACTCCCTGATATAAGGGATGCAAAATAGCACCTGTCTTGATGTTGCGCTGCACAAAAAGTGAAATATAACCCGATTTTTTATCCAGATAGGGGAGATTTAGACAATGACTAACAATCCTTTTAATCCTTTCGCCAATTTTGCTAATCTTGATTTGGCCAAGTTCGATTTCAGCAAGGTGCTTGGTGATATGAAAGTCCCGGGTTTTGATGCAGAGGCAATGATGAATGCCCAGCAAAAAAATATTGAGGCACTGACCGCTGCGAATCAGGCTGCTGTTCAGGGTATGCAGGCGATTGCTCAACGGCAGGCCGAGATTCTGAGCCAAGCCATGAACGAAGTTTCCGGCGTTGCGCAGGAGCTTGCCAATGCTAGCAGTAATTCTCAGGAAATGACGACCAAGCAGGCGGAGTTGGCACGTAAAGCCTTTGAACAGGCACTGTCGAACATGCGTGAGCTGGCTGAGATGGTGAATAAGTCCAATGCTGAAGCGTTCTCTATCATCAATCAGCGTGTCACCGACAGCTTGCAAGAGATCAAAAGTGCGATGGGTTCAAAGTAAGGTATAACGCAAGTTAGTATTTTGCTTTTTTTACTTTAGCTGTTGTTGGTGGGCAGGTCGTCTGGGGAATTACCCTGCGGCCTGTCCGCCTGTTTTTTTGTTATCACCAAAATTTAAGACTAAAGGTCAGCACAGTGTAGCGCTAGAATCGGCTAGAATATAGGATGCTTAGTAGCGAACACGTTACTATAACGACTTTGATAATGAGGAGAACCTTGCATGGCTGAACAAAAAAGTTCTGAATCCGCCAATATGCCGGAAGTCAAGATGCTTGATCCAGCGCAGATGGCAGAACTCTTTTCACATGTTGCTGAGAAAAGCCAAATTATTGTCAAGGCTTTCATGGAGCGCCAGAAAAGTGTTGGCGGTCATGATCGGCAGGACATGATTGATCTGAGCAAGCCTTTTTTTGAACTGACACAGAAGATTATGGCAGATCCTGCCAAGCTGGTGCAGGCACAAATGGCCTTGTGGCAGGGCTATATGGAACTGTGGCAGAAAGCGATACCCGCGATGTTGAGCGGCCAGCCTATGGAGGCTGTTGTTCGTGAGGAGAAGGGCGATCGTCGCTTTAAGCACGATGATTGGCAAGATAATGTCCTGTTCTCATATGTTAAACAGTCGTATTTACTGACTGCGGGTTGGATGCAGGGCATGGTGTCCAATGTCGAAGGTTTTGATGATAAAACCAAGAAAAAGCTTCAGTTTTATACCCGTCAATTTGTTGATGCGCTGTCACCCACCAATTTTGCGATGACCAATCCAGAAGTGGTGCGTGCCACGATTGAGAGCGGTGGTGAGAACCTCATTAATGGTCTCAAGAATATGCTTGACGATCTTGAGCGTGGCAAGGGCAAACTCAACATTCGCATGACTGATCTGGATGCTTTTGAGCTAGGCAAGAACGTTGCAACCACACCAAGTAAAGTCGTTTATCAGAACGAGATGATGCAGTTGTTGCAGTATGAGCCCAGCACCCCGGATGTCTTTAAGAAGCCACTGCTGATTTTCCCGCCGTGGATTAACAAATTCTATATCATGGATTTGCGCCCCAAGAATTCGCTCATAAAATGGGCTGTTGATCAGGGCTTTACCGTGTTCCTGATCTCCTGGGTCAATCCAGATGAGAGAATGGCGGATAAAACCTTTGATGATTATCTCAAGGATGGACCGCTGGCTGCGCTTGATGCTATTGAACAGGCGACCGGTGAGCGTGAAGTGAATGCACTGGGCTATTGCCTCGGTGGTACGCTGCTGGCGATTACCAACGCCTATCTGGCTACGAAAGGAACGCCGCGAATCAGTTCCGGTACGCACTTGACCACCATGTTGGATTTTTCCCAGCCAGGTGAGCTTGGAGTGTTTATTGATGAGGAAATGATCTCATCGCTAGAGAAGCGTATGAGTGAGCGTGGTTACCTCGACGGCAGCGAGATGGCTACTACCTTCAGCATGTTGCGTGCTAACGATTTGATGTGGTCATTCTTCGTTAACAATTATCTGATGGGTAAGGCTCCGTTCCCGTTCGATTTGTTGTACTGGAACTCGGATTCCACCCGTATGCCCGCCAAGATGCACAGTTTCTATCTGCGCAACATGTACCAGCATAATCGTTTGAAAAAACCGGGCGGTATTACGTTGCTGGATACACCAATTGACCTGGGCAAGGTTAAGGTACCGGCTTACTTCCTGTCAGCGATTGAGGATCATATCGCACCTTGGAAATCTAACTACACCGGTACTCTGTTGTTAAATGGTCCGGTGCGCTTTGTGCTGAGTGGTTCAGGTCACATCGCCGGGCCGATTAATCCACCAGCGGCTAATAAATATTTCTACTGGACGAATCCAAAAAATCCGGCTGATGCCGACGAATGGCTGAAAGAAGCCAAGCAGACAGAAGGTTCCTGGTGGCCGGATTGGTACAAGTGGTTGAGCAAGCATTCCGGCGAGAAAATTCCTGCACGTGTCCCGGGTTCAGGTAAGCTACCTGTGATTGAAGAGGGGCCGGGATCGTATGTGAAGCTGCGTATCGTCAAATAGCTTTTGATCTTTTGCCGATAGAGTCGTTTGTCAACAGTGGCCATCGTAACAACGGTGGCCGCTTTTTTTGGCTGGCAGAAAGATAAAAAAACTGGCGTTATTTATTAATAACGCCAGTTTAACCAGATACAGTACGGGGGCGATGAACTCGTCCTCTTGGTATTGTTTACACCATCGAAGCGAGGTTACCCGAATTCGATAATTGCCTGGTCTACTGCCAGACTATCGCCCGGTTCGGCCAGAATCTTGGTAACCTGGGTATCCCGTTCAGCACGGAGCACATTCTCCATTTTCATCGCTTCGATAACAGCAAGTTCCTCGCCAGCCTTAACTTCCTGGCCAACTTCTACCGTAACCTTGGTAAGCAGTCCAGGCATGGGTGACAGCAGGAACCTGGACATATCCGGTGGCAATTTCTCAGGCATCAGTGCTTGCAATGAAGCCATTTCATGCGACATGACCATCATATCAACCTGTGAGCCCCAATGGAACAGACGGTAATGCAAATCTCGACGTTCGACCTGTATGCAAATTTCCGTACCGTTGAGACTCCCCTTAAACAAAGGTTGGCCGAATTGCCAGTCGCTACGTACTTCATAGGTCTCGCCCATATGGTCCACATCATAACCACCTTTGGCAGGCCGGATATGAACTGCGTGGCGTTCATTACCCATTAAGACAACCCAGTCATCCTTGATAACACGCTCATGGCCAGGTAGCTGGCCTGTGATTTCGGCAGCGCGATCCATGTAGCAGCGATGCAGAAAAGCCGCAACCGAGATCAGTAAGGCTGGATCATCATGAGGTACATCACTGGGATGGAAGCCGTCGGGATATTCCTCAGCAATCATGTTGGTGCTGATACGCCCTGTCATGAAGCGAGTATGTACCATCAATGCAGCCAGGAAGCTGATGTTGTGGGCCACACCACGAATGTAGAATTCGTTGAGTGCATCGCGCATATGGGCAATAGCACGATCACGAGTAGAGCCATAGGTCACCAGCTTGGCGATCATCGGATCGTAATACATGGAGACTTCGCTGCCTTCATAGATACCGGTATCGACTCTGACCGAGTCACTCTCTTCCGGTGGCAGGTACTTGACGAGACGACCAATGGAAGGCAAGAAATTGCGAAAAGGATCTTCGGCATAAACGCGGGCTTCAATCGACCAGCCCTTCAGTTTGACGTCTTCTTGGGTAATGCTCAGCTTCTCGCCAGCCGCTACCCGGATCATCTGTTCAACTAAATCCAGACCAGTGATGTATTCGGTAACCGGATGTTCGACTTGCAAGCGGGTATTCATTTCCAGAAAGTAGAAATTCCGCTTGCTATCGACGATAAACTCAACCGTACCTGCCGATTTATACTCAACTGCTTTCGATAGTGCGACGGCTTGTTCACCCATCGCCTGACGGGTTTTTTCATCCAGGAACGGAGAGGGCGCTTCCTCGATGACTTTTTGATGTCGACGCTGCAATGAGCACTCGCGCTCACCTAAATAGACGACATTACCGTGGCTGTCGCCTAGCACCTGAATTTCGATATGACGTGGCTCTTCAATGTATTTTTCAATGAATACACGGTCATCACCAAAGGAGGAGCGTGCTTCGTTGGTGGAGCGTTCGAAGCCATCACGGCAATCATCATCATTCCAGGCGATACGCATACCCTTACCCCCACCACCGGCCGAAGCCTTAAGCATGACCGGATAGCCAATTTTGCGGGCAATCTGTACTGCCTGGTCAGTATCCTTGATGATATCCGCATAGCCAGGGACGGTATTTACACCGGCTTCCTGAGCCAATTTTTTGGAGGTGATCTTGTCACCCATCGCTTCAATCGCACGTACTCCCGGACCGATAAAGGTAATACCTTCCTTTTCCAGCGCCTCGCAGAATGCTGAGCGTTCGGATAAAAAACCATAGCCCGGGTGTACGGCTTCTGCGCCGGTTTTCTTGCACGCCTGCACGATACGTTCCATAACCAGATAGCTCTGGTTCGTCGGCGGCGGGCCAATAGAGACAGCTTCATCAGCCATTTCAACGTGCAGCGCGTCTTTATCTGCCTCGGAGTACACGGCGACGGTCTTGATACCCATTTTGCGGGCGGTTTTTATAACGCGGCAAGCAATTTCACCACGGTTGGCAATCAGAATTTTTTTAAACATACCCAGCTCCCTTAAAGCGGAATATTGCCGTGTTTGCGCCACGGATTTTCAAGTTGTTTTTCACGCAGCATTGCCAAGGAGCGGCAGATACGGGTGCGCGTGCCGTGGGGCATAATCACGTCGTCAATGAAGCCACGATGACCAGCTATGAAGGGGTTTGCAAATTTCCGGCGATATTCCTCGGTGCGTTCAGCAATCTTGTCGGCATCACCGATATCCTGGCGGAAGATGATTTCTACCGCGCCCTTGGGACCCATGACAGCGATTTCAGCCGTTGGCCAGGCAAAGTTGACATCACCACGCAGGTGTTTGGATGACATCACATCATAGGCGCCACCATAAGCCTTGCGGGTAATTAGCGTGACCTTGGGTACGGTGCATTCAGCGTAGGCGTAGAGCAGTTTGGCGCCGTGTTTGATGATGCCACCGTATTCTTGTGATGTACCGGGCATGAAACCCGGGACATCGACAAATGTAATAATCGGGATATTGAAGGCATCGCAGAAGCGAACAAAGCGCGCCGCCTTGATGGAAGATTTGATATCCAGACAGCCTGCCAGCACCATCGGCTGGTTGGCAACGATACCGACCGGCCAGCCATTCATCCGCGCCAGGCCGACAATGATATTTTGGGCATGGGACGGCTGAATCTCGAAGAAATCCACATCATCAACGATTTTCAGGATCAATTCCTTCATATCGTAGGGTTTGTTGGGATTATCAGGTACTAGCGTATCCAGCGAGAAATCGGCTCGATCAGCAGGATCAGGGGTGGGCCGGAACGGTGGTTGTTCTTTGTTATTAGAGGGCAGGAAGTTAATGAAGCGCCGTAGCATCAATAGGGCTTCGATATCATTTCCGAACGAGCGATCACATACGCCTGATTTCGTCGAGTGAGTGAGTGCACCACCTAGTTCTTCAGCGGTGACTTCCTCATGGGTCACGGTTTTTACGACTTCAGGGCCGGTGACAAACATGTAGGAGGTGTCTTCCACCATGAAGATAAAATCAGTCATGGCCGGTGAATACACCGCACCACCGGCACAAGGTCCCATAATCAGGGAAATTTGCGGGATGACACCCGATGCCATCACGTTACGCTGAAACACATTGGCATAACCTGCCAGTGAGTCAACACCTTCCTGAATCCGTGCACCGCCAGAGTCATTCAGGCCGATAACAGGTACGCCAACCTTGATGGCATGATCCATGATCTTGCAGATTTTATCGGCGTGAGATTCGGACAATGAGCCACCCATCACCGTAAAGTCTTGGCTGAAAATGAAGACGACCCGACCATTGACTGTACCATAGCCGGTGACAACACCATCACCCGGCACTGCTGTACCTTTCATGTCAAAATCGGTGCAACGATGCTCAACAAACATGTCCCACTCTTCGAAACTGCCTGGATCAAGCAGGGTCTCGATACGTTCCCGGGCGGTAAGCTTGCCCCGTTTGTGTTGCGCATCGATGCGGCGCTGTCCTCCACCCAGACGGGCACTAGCGCGTTTTTCTTCTAGTTGCTGAATAATCTCATGCATGAATGCTTTCTCCTTTAATGCAAGTGCAAGCGGTAAACCGATTGCACCAAAAGCCTGGGGGATAGAACCACAATACCTATGAAAGACCGGAATGAGAGAGCATGATCCGGCAGCGCGAGATCCGTTTGGCGCATGACCGGCAAGCGAGCCTTTAACCAGTATGGAACCCGTGCGTTGCGTTGAGCAGGGTACGGGTCGGGTGGTTCAGATGAAATTTTTATTGTTATCAAGGTTGAATAGTCAGTTTTGGGCAGCCAGACGGTAGAGTAGTTAACCGCTTGCTTTAATGTTCACCAATTATAATGGGGTTTTTAATCTTTTTGGTGATAGATTCTAATAATTTCGTAATATGCACCACAGTTTTTGAGGTGCGGCCGTCTCCATAATTTGACGGATTGATGCCTTTTCTGAAAGATCGCTCACTTCATTATCCTCTTGTCAAGTCATATTTATGAATATTTTGCAAAATAGTTTGGTGCTTTACAAAAATGGTGCAGCACGGGTCACTGCGTTAGGTGACAAGCTGGACATTGAACTGGAAGATGGTCGATCGCTGCGTGTGCGACCAAAAGATGTGACGTTGCTGCATCCAGGCCCTCTGCGTGGGTTTGCCGAGTTGAATGCCTCCGGGGGTGAAGTTGAGGCGGCTTGTGAATTGCTTGATGGTGGCCAAACGACATTATCTGAGTTGGCAGAACTGGTTTATGGCACTTTTACACCAGCAACAGCCTGGGCGAGTTGGCAGCTTGTCGTTGAGGGTTTGTATTTTCTGGGCACGCCCTCGGCCATTGATGTGCGTCCTTTGGCGGATGTGGCACAGGAGCGGGCAGCGCGAGAGGCAAAAGCCGCTGAGCGGGCCGCATGGAATGATTTTTTGGTGCGGGCCAAAGCCGGGCAATGCACGGCAGGTGATGTCGACTATTTGCGAGAAGTTGAAGAAGTCGCTTGGGGACAGCGTGAGCAGAGCCGTGTCATGCGGGCATTGGATTGCAGCCAGAATCCGGCCAGCGCCCATGAGTTGCTATTACGAACAGGCTATTGGGATAGTGCAATCAATCCCTATCCACGTCGGATGGGTGTGTCACTGGATGTGCCTATGGTGGACTTGCTGCCTGAGCTGCCCGATGAAGCACGGCGGGATTTAACTGGATTGCCAGCGTTTGCGATTGATGATGCGGACAGCGTTGATCCGGACGATGCCTTGAGTATTGAAGAAGATCGATTGTGGGTACATGTGGCTGATGCGGCTGCGTTGGTGCCACCGGATTGTCCTGCTGACCTGGAGGCACGGGCGCGTGGTGCGACACTCTATTTGCCTGAAACCACGATCCCGATGTTGCCTGAGTCAGCCGTGCCACGTTTAGGCTTGGGGTTAACCGAGGTGTCACCGGCATTCTCTTTCGGGTTAACGCTGGATGCAGACGGGTTGGTAGCGGATGTCGAGGTGATACCGAGTTGGGTGCGGGTGCAGCGATTAAGCTATGAGGATGTGGAAACACGCTTGAGTGAGGAGCCGTTTAAGCGTTTATACGCATGGGCACAGCAACATCAGGAACACCGTCGAGCCAGGGGTGCCATTTTTATAAACTTGCCCGAAGTAAAAATCCAGGTAAATAATAATAATACGGTTGAAATTCGAGCCTTACCATATTTGGCAAGCCGAATGCTGGTGAGTGAGGCCATGATTATGGCGGGTGAAGCTGTGGCCCGATTCGCCCGGGAACGGGATATACCGTTTCCATTTACGACACAGGATGTCGCCGTAGATACAGCAGATCGGTCCCCACAGGGTTTAGCTGCGATGTATGCGTTACGGCGTAATCTTAAACCACGACAATACAGCGGACAGCCAGGCACACATGGCGGGTTGGGGCTGGAGATGTATACACAAATCACCAGCCCGTTACGGCGGTATCTGGATTTGGTCGCGCATCAACAGTTACGTGCTTTTTTGCGTGGTGAAGATGTCCTGGATACCCAAGCGATTGTGGAACGTGTTGGTGCGGCAGAAGCTGTGGCCGGTCATGTACGGCGTGCAGAACGATTATCACGCGAGCATTGGACAATGGTTTATCTTCAGCAACATCCAGGCTGGCAAGGCGATGGGGTGTTGATTGAGCATCGAATGCCGCGTGGCATGGTATTGATTCCGGCATTGGCTTTTGAGGCGCGGGTCAAGGTGGGTGAAGATGTCGCGCTGGATAGTCAAGTACCGTTACGTTTGACGGGTATTGATCTGCCTGAGCGTGTCGCTTATTTTCGAGTGGGTTAAATTCATGTGTTGATCGTTATTGACCAATGACTGGCACCGAGCTATCTGCTTAGGCATGATTATGCGGTTTTTTGCCTGGATATATAGCGCAAACACTATAAACTGGAACAATTTGTAATGATAATTTGCGCGTTAAAGCAGATGGATATAGCGGAACCAATGAATCGGATTTAATGGGTTCCACCATAAAAAACCAATCAATTTGTAAACCGGGTATCGCGTATTCTTTTGATGAAGCATGCGATACACTGACTTGTAGAAAAATCGCCCTGCTGTCAAAAAGATTAATTCACTGCTACCAGTAATCCTGCCGGAAAGTGCTGAAGGATTTTAGCAAGTGCTAGCTGCGCTACACCCTCAGTAATTTCAGGCGAGACGGTTTCTTGGGTGAGGACGTTTTTGTAATGCTGCGCACTATCATTCTCAACAATCCATTCCAGCGTGGTATCACCCCAGACGGCCTCACCGAGCGGTTGTTGATCGGTATGCCCTTCTAGTAGCCGCAGGAACAGGCGAGGCGCAATAACAATAACTTCCCTGTTTTTCCAGCGTCGGGCAAAAGCGCAGGCATGATCGGCCTTGTCGCCTTTTACCGTCAAAGGGATATACGCACCATGCTGGAACAGCGCTGAGTGCTGACGGCGCAGGTTCAATGTGCGCCAGGTCAAGTAAAGCTTCATTCGACCGTCGTTCATATTGTCTAGAAGCTCAGGAATTTTTGATGTGATGTCCTTTTTATCCTCGTTAAAATGGATGCGTAGATTGTGTAGCATCTTTTGTCGATAGGGGTAATCAACCGGGCGGCGGTTATCGGGATCAACCAGACTGAAATCCCAAATTTCATTGCCTTGATAAATATCAGGTAAACCCGGTGCGGTCAGTTTGAGCAAGGTCTGTGAGAGACTGTTGTACAGACCAAAGCGAGCGACCATGTGCTGAAAGGGGAGAAATTCATCCAGGAACCGGTTTTTTTCGGGCTCTAGCAATGCGGCGGCAAAACTGGTGACAGCCTCTTCGTAATCCTGATTAGGGTTGATCCAGCTACTGTGTTCCTTGGCCTCCTTGACCGCTTTGAGCAGGTATTGCTGGATGCGTTCCCGAAATGCGGCCAGACCGTCTGCATCGACCGTACCCAGCGGATAAGCTCCTAGCAAGTTTTGGTAAATCATGTATTCATCATTAGCTGAAGGCGCGAGCTGGTCATTAACCAGGCGCTTTTTATTCTTGTTAATCCGGCTCCAGCGTTTCAGGTTTTTGTCCCACTCTTCCGGTAATTCTGACAAGACGTTAATGCGGGCGCGTACATCCTCTGAACGCTTGCTGTCATGAGTGGAAGAGGACAGCATGGCATGTGGCCACAGCTCCATACGATCCTGATTGGCATGATGGAAGCCACTAACGGAAATGCTAAAGCGGCCTGGATCACCACCGACTTCGTTGAGTGATAGCAGTCGGTTGTAGCGATAAAAGACCGTATCTTCCAGACCTTTCGCCATTAGCGGACCGGTGTACTGCTGGAATTTCATCACAAATGCCAGGACTTGCTCACGAAACGCGTCGGGTTTGCCCTCGGCAACTTCAAGCAGCAGCACGGTACGTACAAAATCAAAGATACTGACATCCAGCGCCTGACTACGTCGTTTGGCTACCGATACGGCCCAATCGATATAGCGGCGGTCTTTTTCTGAAACACCATCGGCAGTGATATAGGTTCGGTATACCGGAAAGCAGGCAACGACTTCTCGCAGTGCATTCCACAAACCGATACTGGTAAAGTCACGGGTACGGCGTTCAAGTTGAGAAATACGTTCAATTTGATTGGTCAGGACGGCCAGTTCGCTACCCAGCGCGACACGCATCATCAATTTTTTGCAAAGATAGAGCGTCTCTTCCAGATCGACGGTTCCACCAATAAAATCCTCATAGCATTGTGTCATGGCCTCTTCGGCCTGGGGATCGATGAACAAGGCGTTTACCAGGTTGGTAAAATCATAGCCGGTTGTGCCATGTACCGGCCAGTCCTCAGGCAACCACTCATAACTCTCCAATATTTTTTCTACGACGACATAGAGTGGTTTGGTGTTCTTGTCGGTGTCATCATGTTCAGCATGTTCTACCGAGGGCGCCAAAGTCTTTTGCAACTGTTCAAAGTAGTCCTTTGGATTGAATAGCCCATCGGGGTGGTCAATACGCAGACCATCCAGTTTACCCTCGCGTAACAGCTTGAAAACCAGGGCATGGGTTTCCTGGAAGACCGCTTCGTTTTCCATCCGTAAACCTGCCAGGTCGTTTACATCGAAGAAACGGCGATAATTAATATTGTCGGAAGCCACTCGCCAGAATGAGAGCTGATAAGGTTGTGCCTCCAGCAATTCATGTAGCTGGTCAAAGCTATTGGTCTCACCGGGTGTACCATTGAGTAACTGCCGGTTTTCCTCAATGAACCAGGCAATATCGGGCGAGCGATAGCATAAGTCGGCCAGGTTTCGCTTGTGGATTTCCTTGTCGCGCTGCCGTTCGGCGCGCTTGGCCTCCTCGGTTTCCGTACACGCTGGTAAGTGACCCAGCGCCGTTAGCAAGCTTTGATACTCAAGAAAGAGCGGGTTATCTGATCCGAGGCGGGTTTCCAGTTGATGGATACGGTGTCCCAGTATCTGCGGATATTTATGGGGATCAATCGGGAAGCTATGCTCATAGTATTGGATGTGAAATGATCCCGCTTCAGCATTGAAGACCAGTCGCAACTCGCCATTTTCCAGCACCAAACCATAATGATTGCCCAATACCGGAACGAGCACTTTGTAGCGTAGCGCAGGTTGCGCAGATTGCCAATCGATATCAAAAAAATCGGCATGAGCAGCAGCCTGACCGTTTTCCAGTACATCCAGCCACCACGTATTATCACTGCCCATCACGCCCATATGGTTGGGAACGATATCCAGAATTTGTCCCAATTGGTGGCGATGCAGTGCTTTGGTGAACTGTTCAAATTCCTTGTTGCCGCCAATTTCCGGATTCAATGCGCAATGGTCAATGATGTCATAGCCATGGGTGCTGCCAGGTCGGGCGCGTAGATAGGGTGAAGCGTAGCAATGACTGATACCCAGTGCACTGAGGTAGGGTATCAGTGCGGTAGCGTTACCAAAGGTGAAGCCACTGTGAAACTGGAAACGGTAGGTTGCATCAGGTATAGGCCACTGCCGTGCGGCATGCGGTGTGGTTTCTGTTTGCTCACTGGCCTGTGAAGGTTTTTCGCGTTCACGGTGCAGCTCGGTGATTAATGCCAGCACACGCGGGTCTGTTGGCCAGTCTTCAATGCTGGGCGGCAATTTGCACCGCCAGTAGTGGTCGGCGTTTGATGGTAGATTTGATGATTGATCGGATGCTGCTTGTACGAATACATCACTCAATGAAAGCGTTAGCAGTCGGGATGGGGTACGTGCCAGGTAGGTGTAGATGGCACGCAGCAAATCCGTTGTCATTGGCAAGCTGAGTGCGGACTGGACATTATGGTCCTCAGGCAATAGTCGCTCGCGGTCAAGTGCGACCAGCAATCGTGCACGTTCTTCGGCACGATTGACAATTTGACGTTCCCAGGTATCCGGTGAATGATGCAAATCCAGATCATGACCATGCCAGTAATCCGTTATGGTGGGTGCATTGGGTGTTGTCACTGTAACCAGCGCTTCGCGTGGAAAATCCGTTGGCGGAATAAAGCTGCCTTCGGGAGTTTTCTCGGTATAGAGCTGCCGCTGACAGAAGATGCCATAATCAACCAGCAAGTCTTGAAATGCGGGTGTTTCTGCTGTGTCATCGGCGATGACCAGACATTGGTTCCGTTGGCTTTCCAGCGCCAGAATACCCAGCAGTGCAGCGGCCGGTTGTTCGACAAATGCACCATCATCGGGATCAGCGCCCTCGGGTACCCAGAATTGGCGGAAAAAGCCGGGTTCTGGATACAGGCGTAATGCTCCAAAATGCCGCATATTATGGCGAATTAATTGAATAAACGGCTGATAGCCAGTTTCCTGCAAAGCTATCGGGTTAAAGGGCGCGATCGTGTCTGTGTCGTGCTGTAAACGGGTTGAACCCGGTGGTATGCCCAAGCGAATACTGTGAGCGTAAGCTTGTGGTTGCGCCCATGTTTCTGCACCGTATGAATGGGGTGCAGCACTGAGATCATGGCAGAGCCCGATACCCGAAGCCTGCTCTAGCGAGTGACGGCCAAGCGCAGATGCTTGTAATGCCAGCTGCCAGTACAAATAGCTATAAAATTCAATCTGCTCAGTGTGAGCATGGGTGAATTCAGCGACTTCGGGGGAGTGTGGGTCGCGGTAAACTGCTGGCCAATGAGACCATGCCCAGTGTTGGGGGTCCTGGGCCTGGAAATGCTCGTGCAGAGTATCAAATAGCGCCTGCTGTCTTAGCGGTTCGCCACCTTCGGCAAGAAAGCTTTGGAATGCTCGGCGGCGGACACTGGTAGCGTGGGAATGACGCTTGCGAAAGTAGCGATACAAATGGTCAAGGATCGATAACTTGAGTTCGGCAATAGCGGCGTAATCGACAGCTTCACTGGCTCGTAAGGCGCGCAAGCGTGCCTGAAACTGAGGGTCATTAACTGTTTCCTGTGCCTCCGGGCATTCAGCAAATTCTGATATTGCTTCTATATCAAGGTACAGAATATTTAAAAACAATCGACTGGATGGCGCAGCGGGGTTGATATGAGCGGGGTGGCGCGGGAACTGTGCATGTAAGGGTGCAATGCTTAATACAGCAGCACCATGCTGGGCGCATCCTTCAATCAGGGCTTTAAGATTACTCAGGTCGCCGATACCCCAGTTATGGTGAGAGCGTATAGCATGTAAAGATAATTCTGGCCCCCATACACGATGTTCGCCTGTGAGCACAGAAGGTCGATACGCTTGTTTGGGGGCCACGATCAGCTGCGTAGAGGCCCTGGCTAATGTTGCCGTTCGCAGTTCAAAACGGTGGTAGCCGGAAGGGAGTTGTGCTGGCAGTGTAAAGGCATAGCGAATGATTTTTTTTTCGCCATCGCTGAAGGTTTCCAGCAGCTCAAGTTCGTTGACCTGAAAGCGTCCATGTTGGCGGGAGCCGTTTTCCAGGTGTAAAATCCACTCGCAAGTTTTGTTGTCATCATCGACCGGAAGGTTCAGCGTAATTGATGGCGCTGCATCGGTTTTTTGCACGACCTGAGTGGGTGCAAGTGGACGTTGCCATAAGCAGGTTTGTACCTGGTGTAAAAGTTGCTCAACGTCGGTGCCCTCGTCGATGGGCAGTCCCATTGCCGCCAATAGAGCACGTTGGGTTGTCGGTTGGACGGAGTGCAGGCTGCCATCACGGCCCGTATGTTCAAGGATGATGCCGTGCAGCTTGCAAAGTTGCCTGAGGGCAGATGGTTCAGGTTTCATGTATTGTGCATCCTGGCGATGGGGCAAGAAGTCAGTATAAAGAACGCATTAAATAGCTTGGTTAATAGTGGATGGCTAGCGCTGGGCGGGTGCAGCCGTTAATACCGAAAGACCGGCAGGTTCGGTGGAGCCATCGACTGGTGGCTAGCAGGAAGGATATGAGCGTCGCACTGTAATTTCTAGATTGTGTTGCGGATCAGGAGCCAAAGCAATGCTACGCTGAGTGCCAGGTTGAAGCTTGCCATCCAGCGTAAAAGGGTAAATTGTCCGGTAGTGCGCTCTTCTAGTCGCGCAACATCTGTTTTTACAGTAACTATCTCTGCTTTGGTTGCGGTTGCCAGTTCAGCAATATCGGTTTTCGTTGTTGTAGCCAGTTGGGTGATATCGGCACTGAGGCGGTCGATATCGGTTTTCGTTGTTGTAGCCAGTTGGGTGATATCGGCACTGAGGCGGTCGATATCGGTTTTCGTTGCGGTACCGAGGCGGTCGATATCGGCACTGAGGCGGTCGATATCGGTTTTCGTTGTTGTAGCCAGTTGGGTGATATCGGTACTGAGGCGGTCGATATCGGTTTTCGTTGCGGTACTGAGGCGGTCGATATCGGTTTTCGTTGCGGTACTGAGGCGGTCGATATCGGCGCGGGTTGCCAGTTCATCTGTGCTGTTCTTCAGTATGTTGACCAATGCCACAGCCTGGGCTTCGGCCTGTTTTTCGTCAATACCTGCCTCGCGTAGTGTTTTGGTATACGCCAGTGTGTCAAAGGTGAGTGCATTCATAATGGTATCCTCAAACTCAATTGTTCCATTGGACAGGTTATTTTGAATGCCGTGCAAACGCCGTCCTTGGTAGTGAGGTCCTGGAACAAGCCCAATGATGTTAACCGGTCTTCTGTGGGGAATTCACCAAAATTTTACGATCGCACCTGATCAGCCCAGTCACGGGTTTTGAACCAGTAATTGTGGCGTGCTTTTAGCCAGCCGTCCTGTTGTCGTAACAAGATCCAGTTATTGAAGAAATTCAGTGCATCAGGATCACCTTTACGTACAGCAAAGCCTTCCGCATTTTGCACGAAAGGCTCGGCGATGGGCAGAAAGAGTGTATCAGGATGCCTCAATGCCTCGAATGCAGGGGTTGGGATGCTGGTTACAAAGGCATGTGCCTTGCCATTCAAAACTTCTTGAAGTGCCAGTGCATCTTCATCGAATTGCCGTAGTGTCGCTTTGGGCATTAACTTTCGTGCACTGATCGCAGGTGTTGTACCTCGTCGCACCGAGAGTACTACGTCAGGCTTGTTGAAATCATCAAGCGAACTAAAACCGGCTGCTAATTTTTTGTGAGCAACCATCTGTGTACCCGATCGGGCGTAGGGTGTGGTGAAATTAACCGTCAAATTGCGTTCCGGAGTAATTGACATGCCACCAATAATAATGTCGAATTTTCCTGCCAGCAGTGCGGGGATAATGCCATCCCAGGCTGTAGGTATAAATTGGACGTTTACACCCATATCCTTGGCAAGCTGCTTTGCCACATCGATTTCATAGCCAATCAACTCGCCTTTTTTGTTTCGCATGGCCCAAGGGATAAAGGTGGACATGCCGACCTTGATTGAGCCTCGTTTCTTGATGGTTTCCAGCACGCTGGTAGCGGCCAAGTCACGATTGAAATTCTGCGCTTGGGCCAGTGGTGGCAGCATAAATACCATGATTAATACAAAAAATGTCAGTGCAGTTAAGAAACGAATCTTCATGTTTGAATACCTTTGGTTTGCTGCGATGAATGTTGCCAGGTTATAGCGGATGGATGCGGCGTGGGCAACGGTATATCGCATCTTGTCGTAGAAAAGTGATACTGTGAAATAAGCGCATAAAATTTTGAAATTTAGCTATTATTGGTCTTGCTACCACAGCAGCTTGAATACAAGACCAGAAGATTATGAATACCCCTAAAGCAACCGATGATTATGTATTAGCTAACATCGAGTTTACTATTACTGGCAAAAAATTGAAGTTAAGGATGCCCGTTCCGGCTGGGCAGGTGCAGTTAGGCGCATTGCTGCCTTTTTTTCAGTACCTCACAGATTCTTTTGTCGATTTGTCGGTGGAAAATGCCCAAGGTCAAGGATCAACAGTGTCCTGTTGCAAGGGGTGTGGTGCGTGTTGTCGGCAACTGGTTCCCATCGCCGAAATTGAAGCCCGTCAACTCCGGCAAGTCGTAGAGGATATGCCAGAGCCGCGTAAGTCAACCATTTTGGCTCGTTTTGAAGCGGCTAAACAGCAATTGCAAGCTGCAGGCTTGCTGGATCGGCTGCGCAAGCCCAACCAGGTTGACGATAACGATGTAAATACTGTTGGACTCGATTATTTCTTGCAGGGGATCGCATGCCCGTTTTTGGAGGATGAATCCTGTTCAATCTATGAAAAGCGGCCATTAATTTGCCGTGAATATCTGGTGGTTTCACCGCCTGAACATTGCACGAGTCCAGCACAGGAAACGGTACATCCTGTCAAACTAGCCGTACACACGGCCAAAGCCGTTAGAGGATTAAATACCAGTTTAAGTGAGTATGGAAACCGCTGGATTTCGCTGGTTTTGGCGCTGGAGTGGGCATCATCACATCCCGATAATTCGCCGCGACGCCCGGGAACAACGTGGGTGCAAGAGGCATTGGCCCATATCACAGGACGAGAATTGGAAGGCCATTCTGAAGGCTGGATTCACAGGTTTTAGATATAGCGGAACCCATTAAATTTGATTAATGGATTTCGCTATATCCATCTGTTTTAACATGCAGATTATCACTAATAAATTGTTCCGGTTCATAGTGTTTGCGCTATATCATTGACATACTGCAAGTGCAGGTAAGGTGGCGACAACCGGATCATGGTCGCTGACCGGTGCAGGATTGCCAGGTGTGATATCGCTGTTGACATGTGGAATGCGAACGGTTGCTCCACGCCGCAGTACCGGACTTACCAAAATATGGTCTAGCGCTTGTGGTTGACCGCTATGTCGGCGGGTATAGCTTTGACTGCGTGGCAGGTCATCTAGCAGGTTATGAAACAGTTCACCCTTGAGGAGTTTAAGCGTTTTGGAGCTTGCCACATCATTGATGTCGCCCAATAATACGATGGCTGTTTCCGGATTGTGACGTAATAACATGGAGGCAAAGTGGTGTACTAGCTCAGCTTGGGCATGACGTTGTTTTTTTGTGTAGTCTTCTTCGCGGCGAGCCATTGATCGCATGGATTTAAAGTGACAGTTGATTACAAATAACTGTTGCGTGCCTACTTCAAATTCTGCTGCCAGCATTTTTCGACAGGGTGTCCAGTGATGGCAAGGGTCACCAGCAAAAGCTGGATGTATCGGATAGATGCGACCTGGATTCAGTGTCAGATTTATGCGGCCGTTATTCACAGCGATATCGATATTATCTTGTGAGCCGGCGTTGCCTCGATCAGGAAATTTCACGTGTGCCGGATTGAAGAGTAAACCGACACGAATATTTGCACCGGCCATACCGCCATCCTGATTGACGAGTGGCGGGATTTCCCGAAATGTGTATTGTGCACCGCCGGCATCCATGATCGCAGCGATTAATGCCTGGTAGGTGGCGGTGGCAGGCACTTGTCCATTGTGCAGAATCGGTGCTTCTGCCGTGATTTCCTGTACAGCTAGAATTTCGGGTAATGCCATTTCATGTACAATAATCCGGGCCAATCGCGCTAACCGGGCGGGTGATGCGTCCACGCCTAAATTGCAAAGGTTGAAAGTGGCAATGGTCAGCATAATCGATCTCCTTAATAAATCTCTTTTCCACCGGCTAGCGATTCAGTCTACATTTTTCTCCTTTTCCGGGGCTATGGTTTTTGGCTGAAATTGTAGCCATGCCCGTATCAGCGCCCCGCCGAGTGCTCCACGGGTGATATCCAGTTTTCCATGGTAGATATCTTCTACCAGGTCACGAACGACAGCGAGTCCAATCCCATGACCGGCCACTGTAGGGTCATCACGCTGGCCGCGGTTAAGTAATAATGGTGCCCGGTCAGGTGGGATACCTGCGCCGTCATCCTCAACTTCGATCACCAGTCCCATTGATTTATTCTTATCGGGGTAAGCACGCACTACGACCTGCCGTTGACACCATTTGCAGGCGTTGTCTGCCAGATTACCAAGTATTTCCAGAAGATCACCCTCATCACCATGGAAAATTGCAGTTGATTTGATTTCATCACGTAGCTGTAATGCACGATCAGCATAAACCTTTTCAAGTGAATCAATAATTTTACGAGCCGTCGGCGCAACGGCCTGTGGTGCGCTTAAAGCGGTTTGACCGGCAGCGGCAGCGCGTTGTAATTGATAATCGACAGTGCGATTCATGCGATCCAGTTGTTCACTCAGCGTATGGTGTAGTGAATCAAGAAGCGCTGATTGCGGTTGCTCCAGTGCTCTGCGTAGTACGGCTAATGGTGTTTTTAGACTGTGTGCCAGGTCACCTAGCGCGTTGCGATAGCGTTCCAGGTGCATTTGACTTTGACAGATCAGGGTATTCAGGTTTGTGGTTAGCGGTTGTAATTCAAGTGGGTAGTCACTGCTTAGCTCATTGCGCTGGCCGGTTTCAATTTCAGCAACTTCGGCGGCAACCCGTCGTAGCGGCTTTAGTCCCCAACGCAGGATCAGTCCCTGCACAGCCAGTAGTACGCCGGTCGCTGCCAGCAGCCAACCCCATAGACTACTTCTAAAGCTCCACAGTTGTTCGCGGTAGTTATCGTGGGATTCAGCAACCCGAAATGTGTAGAGCCGGTCGTGGTTTTCCTCGGTTTCCCAACTGACGGTAAAGGCAAATACGAATAGTGGTGTGCCATCAGAGGCTGTGAGTGAAGCAAATCGGGTTTCGCCAGGGTTACGAATATTTGGAAAGGAGGGTAGCTCCAGGCCGAGTAGTGAAGGTGAGCGCCAGATCTGTATGCCTTTTCCATCGACAAGATCAGCATATAAACCGGAATTGGGGGTTGAAAATCGCGCCTCAGGCAGGGTTTGTGGCAAAGTCAGGTGTTCGGAGGTATCGACATCAGCCGCACCGATAAGCATGAACACCTGGATTTTCAGTCGTTCCTTGACCGCAGCCAAGGTACTGTCACGAAAGGCTTGATCCAGTGTCAGCCCGGTCAGGATGAGAAAAGTGGCAAGCACCGCACTAGCGGCAAGACGCAGACGGCTGCTAAGTGAGCGCATCAATCAATCAGGCTGCCGACCGTTCCAGACAGAACCGGTAACCGCGTCCTCTTAACGTTTCAATCGGGTTCAAATGACGCTCAGGATCGAGTTTGCGGCGCAGGCGACCGACCAATACTTCCAGCACATTGCTGTCGCGGTCGGTATCCTCTTCGTAGAGATGCTCGGTCAATTCGGTTTTTGAGACGACTGTACCGGCACGTAGCATTAGATATTCCAGTAATTTATATTCGTATGCTGTTAGATCGACAGCCTGCTCATTTAAAGTGACCTGCTGTGCATGGGTGTCGAGTGCAACTGGACCACAACGCAATACCGATTGTGTCCAGCCACCCGTTCGACGGATCAGCGCCCGTAACCGTGCCAGCAATTCTTCACCATGAAACGGCTTAACGAGGTAATCATCAGCGCCCGCCTCTAGCCCTTCGACCTTCTCTTGCCAGCGCCCACGAGCGGTGAGAATCAAAACAGGGAGGTTTTGCCCTTTTGCACGCCAGCTGCGAATCACGTCGATGCCGCTTAGATCGGGTAGGCCGAGATCGACAATCGCCGCATCCAGTGGGTATTCTTGCCCCATATAAAGGCCGGTACGACCATCCATTGCAGTATCGACTGCATAACCTTGTTCGCGTAGTTGTGCAGCAACACTTTCAAGCAGGGGCTTTTCGTCTTCAATAATAAGAATACGCATGGTTTTGAGGTTCCGATGGAGAGAAACCGAAGCTGTCAATTGTGCCCGGTATCTTGATCCTGGTCAGGATCGTAGTGAAAGTCACGTACTCGGCCATCCCGTAAAATACGTACGCGATAGCCTTGTTGTCCATCTTGTTTCAGACTTTTCCTGACACCCAGTACGCGACCTCCGGTTGCCTGACGTGCTGCTTTAGCCGCTTTTTCAGGGCCAGTGATTGGCCGAGGTAGAGTCCCTTCCCGACCGCTGCGGTACATGCGGTACGATTGCGCCTGTACGCCGGTTGCGGTCAGCAACACCACCACGAGCGCTGTCACGGTCAGGTGTCGCAATAAGCTTGTTTTATCAGACATATTCAGGAGTTTCCGCATTATTGCTCAGATGAGTTCGAATCCTAAGGTGCCTAGAATGAATCATGACTGAATTGTGCCATACAGACCCTGACATGCGGGGCTGTAATGGTGTAAAGATGTTCAGTAGAGATTCAGCCGGTGATTCCTAGGCTGGGTTGCACAGGCATCGCGAGTGGTCGTGAGCCATTAACAACTCGGGAGTATTTTGATGCGAATTAATTGGCAGATCGGATGGATTGCAGTTCTCATCATATTGGCAGGTCCGGCGACTGTTTGGGCGCAGCGTTTTGATACCGGTAATCTGGAAGTTGAGATTATTGATGATCGAGGGCGGGAGTTTCGGCAATATCCACTACGTCGTGGTAATGGACGGCGGATTTACAAGGCCTATGTAGAGGCAAAGGATGGTCGCAGGTATTCGATTCGAGTCCGTAATCACAGTAATCAGCGCGTGGGTGTTGTGATTGCCGTTGATGGCCGTAACATCATTACCGGTAAACGTTCCTATCTGCGATCAAGCGAAAGAATGTATGTGCTCAGGCCTTATCAGCAGGAACGTTATGAAGGCTGGCGGACAGGAAAAAATCGAGTGAATCGCTTTTACTTTACCGATGCCGGTGATTCCTATGCGGAGGCATGGGGAGACCGCTCGGCAATGGGTGTGATTGCAGTTGCCGTGTTCCGTGAAGATGTCCCCGCCAGGATTGACTATAGAAAGCCCTATCGATCGGATAAATCACGAGTGCAGTCGGCGCCAGGGGCAGCCGCGTCGGCACCACGCCGTCGGGCAGAGCCTGGAACGGGTTTTGGCGAGTCGGAATGGTCGCCTTCACGTCGGGTTGAATTTGAGCCGGAAGACCGCCCCGTTGCCCGTTATTTTCTCAAATATGTTTGGCGGAACAAGCTGTGTCGTAAAGGTATTATTAGATGTGATAAAGGATGGCGGGGTTATCGCCGTAACCGCTTCTGGGATGAAGATGACGATTATGCGCCACCACCCTATGAGAATCGTCGCAGATATTATGATCGTTGGTATCGTGATGAGTGGCGATAGTACGACAGGGCTTGTTTAGATCATTGGCCTTTAGTGTCGGAAACGGAATGTGCAGTGATTGTGGTGTGTTTGCCCATTTATCATGGGCCTGAATCGGTTTTTTAATGCCTTGGTGCCGGTTATAGCTCCCCTTGAGCGATTGAGGGGAGCTTTTTTATGGCCAGAGCTTGTTTTGATGGATATAGCGGAACCCATTAATCAGATTTAATGGGTTCCGCTATAGTGATACGGTTAATCTGAAAACAATTGGTCAGGCTATCGGGGTTTGTGCGGTACAAATTCGGGATTGACAGCGAAGGTTTTTATGGATTATTGGTCTACCTTGCGAGACGCACTACTAAATCCGCGTGTTGATGATGAGGCACTAAAAGCGGCCTTGCACAAGGCGCGGGCACAGCAACCATTGCCGGTATTGTGGCTACTGGGTAAGGCGCAAGCAGGTAAAACTTCCATCATACATGCCTTGACCGGTAGTGATGCCGCCGAGATTGGCAATGGTTTCCAGCCCTGTACCCGTACTGCCCGTTTTTATGATTTTCCCGTCGAGACACCGATTCTGCGTTTTCTCGACACGCGTGGATTGGGCGAGGTTACCTACGATCCTGCTGAGGATATCCAGTATTGTGAAGCACAGGCTCATTTGATCTTGGCTGTGATGAAAGCGACTGATGGTGATCAGTCATCCATTTTTACTGTGTTGCAAGCGGCCCGTCGCCGTCATCCTGAATGGCCGGTACTGATGATCCAGACAGGTTTGCATGAAGCCTATCCGCCCGATATACAACATGTCATACCCTATCCCTATGACTGCCATTTACTATCACCATTTATTCCGGTTGACCTTCGTCGAGTGCTGACCAGGCAGCGCGATGCCTTGGGCGCTTTGCCAGGTACAGCACCGGTGAGCTGGGTAGCGGTTGATCTCACGTTACCCGAAGATGGTTTGGAACCGGTACATTACGGCCTGGACGCATTGTGGCAGGCTATTGGCGAGGTTTCCTCACTGGGGCTGCAAGCCATGTTGCGGGGTGATGCCGGCGTACGGGATGTCTATGATCGTGCAATCCATCCCCACCTCGTTGGCTATTCAATTGCAGCGGCAGGTCTTGGTGCGTTACCGCTGGTCGATCTGGTGGGCGTGCCGGCATTACAGGCCAAATTGTTGCACAGCCTGTCGGTTTTATATGGTCAGGTATGGGACAAGCGGACAGTGTCCGAGTTTCTGGGCCTGTTGGGTATCGGTGCGGGTGTCCATTATTTGGGGCGGATGCTGGGTCGGGAAGTGGTCAAGCTGATTCCCTATTGGGGGCAGACGGTTGGCGCAGTGTGGGGCGCGACGGCCAGTGGTGCAACCACTTTTGCCATTGGCAAGGCAGCAGCTTACTATTTTTTCACCCAACAGCGGGGTGAGCCAGTAGAAGCAGAGGTACTCCGCCAGGTGTATGCAGAAGCATTGGTATCCAGTGCAGCATTTCTAAACTCAGCGGCAGGGCATCGTTCATTGTGAGAACGGTATTCGACCGCTTTGACCGTTTGCGCTTGCTGGCTTTAACGCTGTGGGTACTGCCGGTTGTTGCATTGTTGCCATTGGGAATACTGTGGCTATGGCAATCAGATACATTGTTTTGGTGGTTGATAGCCATGATGGTGTGTGCTGCTTTGGGTTATGGTTTGCAATATGTATTGCTGCGGCATGATCGTAAGCTGTTGACTGATGCGGTGACTCAAAAAAGTGCTCGCTGGCCACCTAATGCAGAGAATGTTTGGGCAGCAGTTGAGCGCTTGGCGGCACAAACAGAACCGGAAGACTGGCCGCTGAATGATGGCAGTCGTTTGTGGATGCTGGGGCGCAGTACGCTGAAGGTGGTTGCTCGTTGCTATTATCCGGGCGACAAGCAACCGCTACTGCAATTGACCGTGCCGCACACCTTGTTGATTATTGAGCGTGCAAGTCGTGATTTACGTGCCGATATTGCCGAGAATATTCCTTTCAGCCATCGTCTGACGATAGGTGATTTATTTCGTGTTTGGCGCTGGAAAGCGCCTGCCGAGCGGTTGTTAAATGCCTATCGTGCCGGTCGATTGATGGTTAATCCGGCTGATGCCTTATTAAGTGAAATCTGGGGGCATGTGCGGAACAAGGGTTACGGTATGGCCTGGGCGGAGCTGCATTGTTGGCTGCTTCGCGAGTATGTACGTAAGGTCGGCTATTATGCAATTGAGCTTTACAGTGGGCAATTGCTGCTGGATGACGCTGACTTGCCGGCTAAACCTGCCGCTGTTTCCCGGGAAGACCTGCAACAGTCACAGAACCAGGCATTGATCGATGAACCGTTACGTATTGTCGTGCTGGGGCGGGCTAATGCAGGTAAGTCAAGTTTAATCAACGCACTGTTTGGGCGCTTGATAACGGCAACAGATTGCCTGCCCGATACCACCATGACGCTGGTGTCACACAGGCTGGAACGTGATGGGCTGGAGGCTGCACTCATTTTCGATACGCCAGGTTACGATACTGAGCGATTCGATTGGCAGGTTTTAAAGCAAAATGCGCTAAAAGCTGATTTGATTTTGTGGGTGTGTGCTGCACACCGCGCTGATCGTGCCATGGATCGATTACGGCTGGACGAATTACAGGCTGATTTTAAAAACGTATCGGAACGTCATCCACCACCGATAATGTTGGTGCTCAGTCATATCGACCAGTTGCACCCCTTTCGTGAATGGCGGCCGCCTTACGATCTTCTGAATCTACAGGGCAATCCACAACGTGCTAAGGCAGTCAATATTCGGAATGCAGTTGAGGCGGTCGCTCTGGATTTGGATATACCCATTGCCGATGTTATTCCAGTGTGCTTGGCTGAAGGGCGAGTCTATAACGTCGATGATGTACTGTGGACAGTGATTTTAGGTCGGCAGGATGCGATCGGGAAAGCCCGCTTTTTACGTTGCCTGGGGGAGAAAAAGCGAGCCGAGAACTGGATACTGTTGCGTCGGCAGTTGGTGAATACCGGGCGATGGCTGTTGGGTTTGCCGAAATATAGCGGAACCCATTAAATCTGATTCATGGGTTCTGCTATATCCATCTGTTTTAACGCGCAAATTATCGCTATAAATTGTTACGGCTTATAGCGTTTGCGCTATAGGAAACGACACTGCGAGATTCTGATGGGATTTTCAGGGTCAGGTTGTGCAAGACAAAGCAAGCATGCTGGCTCACGGTGATTATCAGCGTGCTCATACTCAATTGAGTCCTTCAGCAATGCGCCTTAATTGAGGTAAATTGGTAATTAATTTATTTGGTTTGTTTTCCTGGATGAAGCCTGCTCGACGCAGTTCAGCAATAGTGCGACTGACAGTTTCGGTAGTGATGCCCAGCATTGCGCCCATGTCCTCTCGTCCAAGCAATAATAATACAGGTTGCTCGTTATCAGTACTGGTGAGATGCAGTAATAAGCGCGCTACCCGCTGGCGAGCCGTACCTGTGGAAAATTCTGCTAGCCAATGATCGGCCTCTGTCAGTGCTTGCTGCCAACGCAACATGAGTTCTTGATAAATCTGTGGTTGTGTATGACCCAGTTGTTCGACCAGCGTTGTTGGAATGACGCAGACTTCACAGTGCGTCAGGGCAATAGCATTATGAGTGTAAGGCTGATTGACTAATGCCTCTAGCCCCAGTGTGTCGCTATGGCGCAATAAACGGACGATACGCTGGTTACCATCAGGTAGGTATTTTACCAGCTTGATTAAACCTCGGCGCAGAGTGAAAATAGCCTGACCGCGTTCCGCGATGCGGTAAAGCATCGTGTGAGGCTCTAGCATAATATCTTCGATAGGTCGGTGGATTTCACCAAAATTTACTTCGCATAAACCAGTGAAAAGTGCCGATTTGCGTATAGAGCAATTACGGCAATCTTGTTCCCCCAGCCAGGCAACACGAACGGGTACGGTTTTCATGTTGGCGTTTTTAGCAGGCTATCCAGATGCTGGTGAATTTCTTGCTCTAGATGGGATTTTAATGGGGTGAGCAGAAGACCTAGCTGTGCGTTGAGCCGAAGCTCACCTGGCTCCAGGTCGATTTGTCCGTTAATACCGGGGCGCTCAAAATACAGCGAATTGCCTTCCCAGTGAGCCTGAATCTCAAAATGCTCGGCGAGTTGGGATGCGATGTAATCTGCGGTTTGTAGTGCTTGCTCGAAGGTCAGTTCATGAGCGCGGTAAATGGTAATATTCGGCATGGCAATATCAGTTTTCAATGCTTGGGTTGGTGTGGTAATGCGCTTGAAATTACAGGCTTTGGCCTAGCTGAGTTTAGCGCCACTGAGTGGAGAATGTGCTGATCTGTTGGTTAATAAGTGACCTTAATGAATAGAAATATGTAAAATTAGCATGTTAACCGTCCGGATTTTATGACACAGCAATGAGTATTGAATACTAGAAGTTATGCAGTTGGCAGGATCGAGCACAGCATATAGTGGTTTGAAACGCATCTCGCCTACCAAATGAACGTCAACTGCGTAACTCCTAAAATACTGCTGTGCTGACAGGACGATCCAGCACTTAAAGTTTCAGGGCTTACGCAAACCGTTGTCAGAGGGTGCCAAACGGCGTTATTTAAAGTGGTCTTCCGCTGCTTGTTTATTTGTACGCCGCTCACCCACTTTATACTTTGTTTTACACGCAATCCGCCTTGTTTTGCATAGACCCTGAGTTTGCTCGATATATGGATAGAAGTGAGGGATAGGCATGTATACCGTCTACTTCGGCTTGAGTCACAAGCCTTTCAAGCCGAAGGATCCAAGCCATTTTTATCGGAATGCTAATTTTGATGCTGTCTGTGTCGGTATGCTTGACAGCATTCGTGAGCGATGTGGCGTGATTTTGTTGACAGGCGAGCCCGGTGTTGGCAAGACGCATGTCTTGCGTCGTTGTATCGCTGAAGCTGAGGCAATTCACTTTGTAATGCCTACCGGTGCCAACCTTACATTTGTGGATTGTATCAAACAGCTATGTAGCAGTCTGGAACTGGCCACCGATGGACTGGATAGTGATCAGCAAGCGTCACTGTTGCAAGATACGATTGCGACCCATGTGCGTGAAAACCGGATTATCACGCTGGTGATTGATGATGCTGACAATGTACAAACCGAGACCTTGTTGCATCTGGTCGAATTTGTAGAACAAACCTTGGCGCCTGCTGATCGGTTACAGATTGTGCTCGTCGGGTTGCCGGAGATTGAGGGGCGGTTACGTCGGCCCGAGCTGCGAGTGGTTCAGGAACAGATTCAGGCGCGTTATCAGCTTGATCGTCTCAAGCCGGCCGAGATTGGTGGATTTATTACCCAGCAGCTGGAAGTAGCCGGTTATCGGGGAGAGGGATTATTGTCAGCCGATGCGGTCGCTCGTGTTGAGCATTATTGTCAGGGGATCCCTCAGTCGATTGCTATTTTGTGCGATACCTTGTTGCTGTTAGCCAGCTTGGAATCGGAGCGGAATATCACGCCAAAGCTGGTGGATGAAGCGGCTCAAAGTTGCTTCCTTGGCGACCAGCAGTCGCCCGATCCAATATCCATAGCCTCAACGGGTAGTCCGTTACAGATTGCGAATGCCGGCAATGACATTGATACTGGTCTGGATCTGGCATCCTTGGGCATGGATCAGGAGCTGGATTTTTCTGCTGAATTAGACCCGACTTCCGACGTATTGCTGCCCACGATGGAGTTGGGTGAAGCCGCGCCGGAGTCAAAGTCACTGGAAACGGTATTGGATACGGATGCTGATGCAGCAGGCGAGGTGTATCTGGCGAATCTGCCCTTATCACCGACCTTGCTTGAATTTGCACAGTTAATGGATATGGCACTGTCAGGGGGGCAGGATGGGGACAACCGTAACCTGGCCATGTTTCAGTATTTCCGGCGTCGGTATATGCGATTGTTGCGTGGTGGTGATCCAGCACGATTGGCTGGTTTAGAGCAACGCATTACGTGCCTGTCAAGGGCAGAACAGTTTGTTTATCTGGATCTGGTGATTGCGGTAAGGAAGTCTGCAATGCCGACCGGAACGTTGTGTGCTCTGGTCGTGAACCCGACGTGGTGGCAATATCGTGAACTCCGTCTTCAGGTGCGATGTCCCGATTTGGTTTTCGATAACGAAGGTAACTTTCGGGTGCTAAGATTGCTGGATGGTCGTCGTGCTCAGCCGGTATATGTTAATTACCATGCTCCAAGCAAGGATTTTTTACCAACGACACTGCAAATACGCCTTGAGCTTTGTAACCATCGTGGTGAATGGAGCGCCTATAACGGTTGGGTCGAAATCCGGTCGGATTTTAGAGATTCTGAGGATCCCAAGGCAACCACAACCGAGAACAAAGAAAATGGCTTACAACTGGATTATTTTCAGGCGATGTCGTTGGCAGAGCCAATGGTCAGCGCAGTCGGTGTCTGGTTGCTAAGTAGTGATGAGTCAGAGAATGTGCGGCCGGCTGATGTGGATAATCTTGGCTATACATTACCACTTGAACTGGAATATGATTCAGATTATAGTGGCCCACAGGCTTCGACAGAATCAACAGCTCAGGTACAACTCAGTCGAGGCTCACTCCTGACACGGGCACTATTATTGGTTGATAACCCCTCTTATGCACCTGCCCGTATCGAACTGGTTTCACGTCCTTTTGTGGTTTTCGGGCGCTATAACACTGAGACCAATAAAGGTTTTGGTGATTTTGCCCTGGGATTTATCAAAGATTACACACGTATTTCCCGTTTGCATTGTCTGGTGTGTGCATTGGGTGATCAATTGGCGCTGATGCCAACCAGTGATCTGGGGTATACCTATACAAGTTGTAATGATGAACGGCTGGAGCAGGGTAGTTGGCGTATTTTGGAGGACGGTGATGTCTTGAGTATTTGCGATCTGTACCAACTCAAGTTGACTGTATGTCGAGATCACAAATGGCAGCCGGAAACACTGGATTGGGATATTCAGAAGCCTCGTGATAAGTTTGGCCATTATCTTATGGATCTGGTTGATGTTTTGCGTAAGGTTAATCATAAAGAAGGTGGGAACGAGTTACAGATTGCGTTTCGGAATCGCTATCTTAAGCTTAAAGCAATGCAGGAACGGGTGACCCAGTTAAGTGGTGTGGGTAATCCGGGCTCATTGCAGTATGTGCGCTTTGAACGTGAAGATGAAGCACGCCGAAAAATTGCGCATTACTATCTGCCAAAGTGGTTGTCATTGGGTAGTGACGCTGATGCGGGTTTGCGGATCACCGCACCGAATGTCGAACTTCGACATGCTGAACTGTTTTTTCGGGATGGAATGTACTGGATTCAAAACCTGGCGGCTGTGGGTGCTGTACAGATTGGCTGTCACAGCCTGGCGACCAATGAAGTGTTGGCACTGGAAGCCGATGATGAATTAAGCATTGGTGAGGCACGGTTTGTATTCAAAAAATATTGAGCCGACGATTATGGCGCAACAGCCATAATTTATCGGCACGATGCGAGATTACAATGATGGTCATACGGTACACGGTATATGGCTGGGACACTACCCGGGCATGACCGAGTGACAGCTACAGCGCATTGTTAAGACCACTTGTGACCGATGGCAAGTGCTGGATGCTTTGGTTATTCACCGTGTTGGGGTGTTGCAACCGAATAATCCTATTGTTATTGGTATGGTTGGTACATCGGGCAGAGGCGTTTGCAGCATGTTGCAGCCTTATGGAGTCGCTTAAGCCGGAAGCACCGTTCTGGAAGCGGGAAGAGACAGCTCACAGGTCACGTTGGGTAGCGGCTAATAGGCCAGGGTGATATAAGGATTGGTAGATGCTGTCAGTGCGTCTTGTTTGCTGATCGGTTATGCTGGGCAGATGCATACTTACTCCTCCAAACCATCGATTGCACATCGTTTCAGAGGTTTTTTGCCCGTCATTGTTGATGTTGAAACGAGTGGCCTTGATGCTAAAGTGAATGCCCTGCTTGAAATCGCGGCTGTTATTGTACGTATGGATGGCCAGGGTTATCTGCACACTGCGCGCACTTTGGCACACCATGTTCAACCTTTTCCCGGTGCTCGGCTTGATCAGGCATCAATGGCGATCAATGGCATCGATCCTGACCATCCCTTCCGTTTTGCAGTATCCGAATATGAGGCACTCAGCACAATCTTCCAGTCAGTGCGTCGAGAGATTCGGGAAACGGGTTGCACACGTGCTATTTTAGTCGGCCATAACGCATTTTTTGATTTAAGTTTCCTGAATGCCGCAGTTGGGCGCAGTCAGATTAAACGCAATCCCTTTCACCCGTTTAGTAGTTTTGACACCGTATCGTTGGCCGGATTGATGTACGGGCAAACGGTATTGTCACGGGCGTTGTGGGAGGCTGGGATTTCATGGAATGAGCGTGATGCCCATTCAGCGATCTATGATGCTGAACGGACAGCAGAACTGTTTTGCCAGATTGTCAATCGCTGGAAGGACATGGGTGGTTGGGAAACGGGTATGAACAGGCCAGGGTGATGTGCAGTTGTATCTTCATTTGTCGCTGTTTTTCATGCCAAAACCATGCGGTAGCGCAAACACTATAAACTGGAACAATTTATAGTGTTTGCACGTTAAAATGGATAAATATAGCGGAACCAATGAATCAGATTTAATTGGTTCCGCTATATGCAGCGGTCATATCCGGGCGTGTCGGGAGACGCAGGGTTATACCCAACACCAAGACCATGTTGTCGGCGGCAATCGCGAAGCTGGGCTACGCTCCAGTCACCTGACGGCTTGCGTCGCAGCACGTCACTGGCGCCGACTGCGGTGTTGCTGCCTCGCAAGCACGTTTGCTCCGCTTCAACATCCTCGCGGCTCAGCTCCACGATTAGGCAGTAGCCTTATCCTCGAAATGATAGGGCAAGGGTTCCAGTCGCAATGCCGAATGCACAGCATCGCCGAGTTGTAGCACGCCATTTTCTGCACATTCAATCAGTGCGACAGCCAGTACCTGATAGCCACCATCAGGATGGTGGCAGGCATCGACCAGATGCCCTGCATTCTGGTTGGCATCGGCTCGTGGTGAATACACCAGGTCACCTGGGCGGGGTGGGGTGGGTGTATCGACTCGCGCCAGATACATGCGACGCTTTAATTTGCCCAGATAATGGGTACGTGCCACGATTTCTTGTCCGGTGTAGCAGCCTTTTTGAAAACTGATACCGCCTAGCAATTGCAAGTTGGTCATTTGTGGTATGAATAGCTCAGTAGTGCCGGGGTAAATCGCGGGTGTTCCTGACAAGATATCCAGCAATCGCCAGGCTTCCGGTCCTGTCGGCACAGTCCCGGATGTCAGGGCCTCCCAGATCACCTTTATCTGATACACCTCGCCATACAGGATGTAACGTGGTGCACTGCCAGGCAGACAGATAACAGTAATGTTCTGCGAAGTGCTGATAACACCATTGGTTTGTTCTGGCACGGCGCCCAAAATTTTTTTAAGTAACGAGGTGGCCTGGTTACCGGCAATCCCGATTGTTGTGAGGGTATCACTGGCATCATCGAGTGTGACCCGTGCTCTAAGTACATACTTTCTTAATCGTGTCAGTGTAGGATTAACCATCTCCAGCGGTAGCGATAGATAATAACTATCCGCGCACCGGAACAGTCGGCAACTGGCAAGCATCCGCCCTTTAGGGGTGCAATAGGCACCGATCAAGCTGAGATCCGGGGTAATATGCCGAACATCACAGGTCAGTTGCCCTTGTAGAAACGCGCACGCATCAATCCCCTGGGCAGCGATTAGGCCATGATGTGAAAGATCACAGCAGATTGTGTGCGTCAAAGCGGCCTGTAGTTCCTGGTTGGGATTACCAAAATGTTGGGTTTGGCCATCGACCCGTATCGCGCCGGCACTTTCCAGAAAGGCAGCCCATTCCGTGTTCATGAGTGTGGATAACCTATTATCTTTTCAATACCTATGATGAAGTTAGCGCCTGTATGACGATAACCTTAGCTACAAAGTGGATTAATTGCGTTCGCTAGTCATGAGCGGCATAATAACCTGATGAAAATATAGATTGAAAACAGATCGAAAGTCGATCGAAAAAAATTGATTACCGCAGTGAAATACTGCCCGGATCTTTCGTCGGTACTGCTGGCTTACGGGATCAAGATGGTCAGTTAGGCACCATCTCAACAATAGCGAGTTGTTATGAAAAACAAAGATGATAAATCAGCATTGTCACCACAGCCTGCTGAAACGCCCAAACCCTCCGAAGGTACTATCCCTCCTCCAATGCCTAAAGAATATGGCGGCCCTAAAGGCCCCGAACCCACTCGCTATGGTGATTGGGAAAAAGCCGGGCGTTGCATTGATTTTTAAACCACCCTGTCTGTATCTCGATATGGACAGTTTGCCGTTTGGTTCGACAAACTTTCCTGAGAGTTTTTTGATGTTTGGCTGTGCGGTATCTCGCCCGAATAGTGGTGTTTTAACCGCTCATGTATAACTGAGGAGAAATGTATGTCCGCGAATAATAGGCCGCTATCGCCGTTTATGATCGGCCCTTATTACAAGCCCCAAATGACCTCGGTATTATCCATCACCCATCGCATTACCGGTGCGGCTCTGGTGGTGGGTACCTTGCTGTTGGTGTATTGGTTGTCAGCACTGGCGATGGGGCCCGAAGCGTATGCGCATGCGCAAGCCATGTTGGGATCCATGTTCGGCCAGTTGCTGATGTTCCTGTGGACATGGGCGCTTTTCTATCATGTCGCGAATGGTATTCGCCATTTGTTTTGGGATGCGGGCTACGGCTTTGAACTGGAGGAAGCGACCAAATCCGGCTGGATGGTCGTGTGGTCGTCGATTGCCCTGACCCTGTTGTTCTGGATAATCATTGCGCCCTAAGGAGAGCTATTATGAGTATTCGTACCCCGCTGGCCCATGCACGTGGTTTGGGTACTGCCAAAGATGGTACGCATCATTGGTGGATGCAGCGCGTGACTTCCATTGCACTGATCCCGCTGGTTTTATGGTTCGCGGTTTCCATGCTGATGTATTCTCAAGCGTCTTATGATGTGGCCCAGCATTGGTTAGCGAGTCCGGTTAATGCCGGCTTGATGGTCATGCTCCTGGTTGTGATGTTTTATCATGCCCACCTGGGGATGCAGGTTATCTATGAAGATTACGTCCAACCCGAATGGCTCAAATACACCCTGCTGTTGGTTACACAGTTCGTTTTGTTCCTTTTGGGAGCTATTGCTATCATCGCCGTGCTTAAAGTCGCGCTGGCCTGATGCCTACCATCGGAGATTGAGGTTTCATGTCCAATAATTCCTATAAATTAATTCACCACGATTACGATGTGGTCGTGGTTGGTGCTGGCGGAGCCGGTTTGCGCGCTACCTTTGGTATGGCTCAGAAAGGATTAAAAACAGCTTGTCTGACCAAGGTCTTTCCGACGCGCAGCCATACGGTAGCTGCACAGGGTGGTATGTCCGCAGCACTGGCCAACATGGGTGCGGATCAGTGGCAGTGGCACATGTATGACACGGTTAAGGGTTCTGATTGGTTGGGTGATCAGGATGCTATTGAATATATGTGCCGCGAGGCTATCCCGGCAGTGATAGAACTGGAGCATTACGGCGTGCCGTTTTCACGCACCGAAGAAGGACGGATTTACCAGCGCCCCTTCGGCGGCATGACGACAAATTACGGTGAGGGTATCGCTCAGCGTACCTGTGCTGCCGCTGATCGCACCGGTCACGCTATTTTGCACACGCTATATCAGCAAGCACTCAAGCATGATGCAGAGTTTTTTATTGAATATTTTGCCCTTGATCTGATTATGGATGATGAGGGTGTTTGTCGGGGCGTGGTCGCGTGGGATTTGGGTGAAGGCATGCTGCATGTGTTTAATGCCCATATGACGGTGCTGGCCAGTGGTGGTTATGGGCGTGCCTACTTCTCGGCCACCTCTGCGCATACCTGTACGGGTGATGGTAACGGTATGGTGTTGCGTGCTGGTCTGCCTTTACAGGATATGGAATTTACACAGTTTCATCCTACTGGTATTTATGGTTCGGGCTGTTTGATGACCGAAGGCTGTCGCGGTGAGGGTGGCTATCTGACCAATTCCGAGGGTGAACGCTTTATGGAGCGTTATGCGCCGAATGCCAAAGATCTGGCCTCGCGCGATGTAGTGAGCCGTTCCATGACCATTGAGATTCGTGAAGGTCGTGGTGTCGGTGCAGATAAAGATCATATTCATTTGCATCTGGAGCATTTGGGCGCGGATGTTGTTAATGAAAGATTGCCCGGTATTGCGGAAACAGCGCGCATTTTTGCGGGTGTCGATGTAACCAGGGAGCCCGCTCCCGTGTTGCCAACGGTGCATTACAATATGGGCGGCATTCCCACGAATTATCATGGCGAGGTTGTGGTGCTTAAGGATGGTGATCCCGATCATATTGTTCCTGGTTTGATGGCTATCGGTGAAGCGGCCTGTGTCTCTGTGCATGGAGCAAATCGCCTGGGCTCCAACTCGTTGCTGGATATCGTGGTCTTTGGTCGTGCTGCTGCCATCCGTTGTGCCGAAGTGGTCAAGCCCGGCAGCACACTCAAACCTACACCACAGGCATCGGTCGATAAGATTGTTGCCCGCTTCAATGGTCTGCGCCACGCTGATGGTGGCAGTTCAACAGCTGGCTTGCGGATGCGGATGCAGCGCACCATGCAAAATCATGCAGCGGTCTTCCGTACCGGTGAGTCGATGGCTGAAGGGATTACGCTGCTGGAAGAGGTGTACAACGGGTTTAACGATGTGGGTGTCAGTGATCGTGGTATGGTCTGGAATTCCGATCTGGCCGAAACATTGGAGCTGGATAACCTGTTAGATTGTGCGATGGTATCGATCAAGTCAGCGATTAACCGACTGGAAAGCCGTGGTGCTCATGCTCGTGAAGACTATCCAGATCGTGATGATGGGAACTGGATGAAACATACCCTGGCATGGTTAGAACCCAATGGCAAGGTCAGGATTGATTATCGACCGGTTCATACCTATACCCTGACCGATGAGGTGGAGTACATTCCGCCCAAGAAGCGCACTTACTAAATTTAAAGAGGGTGAATGCCATGTCTCATTTTTCACTGCCGCCTAATTCTTTGATTGGCAAGGGTAAAACATATTACGCCGGCAAGGATGCCAAAAATATCAAGCGCTTCCGGATTTACCGCTGGGATCCTGATAGTGGCGAGAATCCACGTATCGATACCTATGAAGTAGATCTGGATAGTTGTGCGCCGATGGTGCTGGATGCGTTGCTCAAGATCAAGAACGAGATTGATCCGACATTGACACTGCGACGTTCCTGTCGTGAGGGTGTGTGTGGGTCATGTGCCATGAATATTGATGGTACCAATACGCTGGCATGTACCAAGGCAATTGCTGATGTTAAGGGTGATGTTAAGATCAATCCCTTGCCACATATGCCGGTGATCAAGGATTTGGTGCCGGATTTGACCCATTTCTACGCGCAATACACCTCAATCAAACCGTGGTTGCAGGCGATTACCCCGCCACCCGCGCGGGAACGATTGCAATCCAAAGAAGATCGCAGCAAACTGGATGGCCTTTATGAGTGTATTCTTTGTGCGTGCTGTTCTACCAGTTGTCCCAGCTATTGGTGGAATGGTGATCGCTATCTGGGACCTTCTATTTTATTGCAAGCGTATCGCTGGATTATTGATAGCCGCGATGAATTTACCGGTGAGCGATTAGACAGCCTGGAAGATCCATTCCGTTTATATCGTTGTCACACCATTATGAATTGCACCAAGACCTGTCCCAAGGGTCTCAATCCGGCAAAGGCGATTGCAGAAATCAAGAAGATGATGGTAGAGCGGCGTTAGGTCGTTTCTGATTGATCAATCCACTCACTGACTGTTATGTACTTTAAATGTTACAAGGATGATGCAGTGAGTGGTGTTGGGTTGCAGGCTCTGACGAGGAGAACCAGATGGTGGATGAGCAAATCAGCAGATTGCACTGGCGCTGTCGACGTGGAATGAAAGAACTCGATCTGCTTGCTTTGGGCTATCTGGAGCAATTTTATGCTGATGCACCCGTTGAGGAGCAACAGGCATTTGCGAACCTGCTGGAACTTCAGGATCCTCAGCTGATGAGTTATGTACTTGCTCGTGAAGTCCCGGAGGATACCTCAATGGCCCGCGTTATTGGCATGATGCGAACCTTGCTTGATGGTACTTAAGCCGCAACCTTCGCGGCTTTTACGCTTTATCAGCGGTGCCTGTCATTTCTTGGCAGGCATTGCTGTTCTTATTGCGAGCGTGCCCTTTTGGTTAAAAGCGATAGCTGTCGTCGGGATCGGGGGGTCGTTGGCAAGGTGTGAATATCGTTATGGCCATCGCTATAGTGCTGGATTTATTAGTAGCCTTCACTGGTCGAGTGGATGTTGGCACCTGGAGATGGGCGATGGCATGAAATATCGTGCACAGCTCATCAGTGCGTATTCACATCCCCTGGTGGTCATTTTGGATTTCCGCCAGGAAACAACAGGTCAGCGGTGGTCACTTGTGTTATTGCCTGATGCAATGAGCGCTGAATCGCGGCGACAATTACGTGTTTGGCTAAAGAGCCAATGGGTGCCCGGACCGGACTGGAACATTTCTGGATAAGCACTGATCGCGCGATAATCTGTCAATACCAGCGGGTGTTACCAGGAGGGTGTATGCTCTTTACCCGCGAAATTTTCCGGCACTCGAATGGTATCGCGGGGAGTAGCACAATCATCCATTCCGGGGTAATCGAGCGTGTAGTGTAAGCCTCGGCTTTCTTGACGCTCCAGGGCAGAATCGATCATCAATTCAGCAACCAGCGCCAGATTACGCAATTCGATCAGATCACTGCTGATTCGGAAATTACCATAATACTCGTTAATTTCCCGCCGCAGCAGCTCCACACGGTGTTTGGCGCGTTGCAGGCGTTTATCCGTACGCACAATACCAACATAATCCCACATGAACTGCCGTAGTTCCTGCCAGTTATGCGCCACGACAACATCTTCATCGGAATCAGTAACCCGGCTCTCGTCCCATTCAGGTAAAGGTGGTGGCAGGGACGCATAGGGCCAATGGGTGCGAATATCATCACTGGCTGCCGCTGCAAATGCCAAACATTCAAGTAATGAATTGCTGGCCATGCGATTCGCGCCGTGCAGACCGGTGAAAGCGGTTTCACCAATGGCATATAAACCATAGAGATCGGTGCGCCCCAGTAGATCGGTTATCACGCCACCACAACTGTAATGCGCGGCAGGTACAACAGGCAGCGGTTCCCGGGTAAGGTCAAAGCCGTATTCTAGGCATTTGGCATAAATATTGGGGAAATGTGTGCGGGTAAATTCGGCAGGTTTATGGCTGATGTCCAGATAAACGTATTTGGCGCCTAATCGCTTCATTTCATGATCAATGGCACGGGCAACGATATCGCGAGGTGCCAGTTCCTGTCTGGAATCAAAATGATGCATAAAGCGGCTGCCATCAGGTAGCCGTAGAATACCGCCTTCACCACGCACTGCTTCGGAAATCAAGAATGATTTGGCTTGTGGATGGTATAAGCATGTGGGGTGAAATTGCATGAACTCCATATTGGCCACGCGGCAGCCCGCTCGCCAGGCCATTGCGATGCCGTCGCCAGTGGAACCATCCGGGTTGCTGGAGTATAAGTAAACGCGACCGGCGCCTCCTGTTGCCAGCACGACAATGCGAGCGGCAAAAACCTCTATACGCCCGGTACGACGGTTGAGTGCATAGGCTCCCAGACAACGATTACCCGCTAATCCCAATTTGCGGGTGGTGATAACGTCAATGGCGCTGTATTGGTCAAGTAGTGTGATGCTGTTATGCTCATGAGCACGTTTGAGTAATGTGGTTTGAATAGCACGACCGGTAGTATCAGCGGCGTGAGCGATTCGTCGATGGCTATGCCCGCCCTCACGGTGCAAGTGGTAATCCAGATTACCGTTAGCATTAGGTTTACGATTGAAAGGAACGCCTTGTTGTGCGAGCCACTCAATCGTTGCAGGACCTTGTTCTACGGTAAAGCGAACAGTATCGCTATGACACAGACCCGCACCTGCAATGAGTGTGTCCTGCTGATGTGATTCAAATGAATCGTCAGTATCCAATACGGCTGAAATCCCGCCTTGTGCATAATACGTACTGCCTTCATGGAGTGGCCCTTTAGCGAGCACCACGATGCTGTTAACGGAATCTGCAAGCCGCAATGCCAAACTCAGGCCGGCGGCACCGCATCCGATAATAAGAACATCAGCGTTGGTGAGAGAAGTAGACATAACTTGTGAGCGACTCCTTGAATGGGTTATTGTGCCCTGGCTAGAGCCTGACGTTAAGCTTGGGGTTCAAATAAAGTTGCGCTGAGAACCCACAGCCTCAGTTTTTTACAATATTAAGCATATCGTGGTGGGTATGCGAACTTAGGAGGCAGGTGTTTGTCTACCGAAATGTTCGCATAGCAGAGTGCTACTTGATCGAAAGGGGTCAGCCCGGATGGGCGAAGTGCATTTGGATCGCGAACTGGTTCACAGGGTAAAGAAAGGCGATAAACGTGCGTTCGACCTGCTGGTGCGCAAATATCAGATCAAGATTATCAAGCTGATTTCACGCTATGTGCATGATCCCAGCGAGGCATTGGATGTATCCCAGGAAGCCTTTCTCAAGGCTTATCGGGCATTGCCGGGTTTTCGGGGCGATAGTGCGTTTTATACGTGGCTGTATCGGATTGCTATTAATACGGCGAAAAACTATCTGGTTGCACAAGGACGTCGCCCGCCGGGTTCTGATATTGATGCCCACGAAGCCGAGCAGTACGAAGGCCGGTCTTTTCTGAAGGAATACGAAACACCAGAGCGTTTGTTACTTAAAGACGAAATTGAGGCCACTGTGTTTAAAGCTATCGACGCCTTGCCGGAAGATCTGCGAACGGCGATTACGCTCCGCGAGATTGAAGGAATGAGTTATGAGGAAATCGCCCAAACTATGGGGTGTCCGATAGGCACAGTGCGATCCCGCATTTTTCGGGCGCGTGAGTCTATCGATGCCAGGTTGCGTCCATTATTAAACTAGTTTTGGGATAGGGTTATGGCTGATAAAACATCTGAGCAGCCACTTGCACCAGTTGATAGCAAAGTAAACAGTGCAATAGGTCAACTGTCAGCAATGGTGGATGGCGAGCTGGGGGATCATGAGGTTGAGCTGGCTCTGCACCGCTTGTGTCAGGATAGTGATTTGCAAGGATGCTGGGAGCGCTATCAGTTGATCAGTGGTGTCTTGCAGGGGCATTCGCCAGCAGTGTTTGATGTCGATTTTGCTGGACGTGTGCGCCAACTCATAGAAGATGAAGCACTACCTCAGCACCCGCAACCCCTTACCAGGCCATTGCTTGCCTGGCACAAGCCGGTAACTGGATTCGCACTAGCCGCCTCGGTCGTTATGGTATCACTGTTTGGGCTGAGGTTGACCCAGGTTGATACCGATACTGATACTGTTTTAACTGCTCCCAAAATAGCCACCACTCCTGCTCCAGCATCCATTTTCTCACGACCGACACCTCAGAGCATGTCTGCTCGACTTCCTGTCGAGGATCATCGCCGAGAGCTAGAGCTCACCAGGGCACGGCTAGACAGCTATCTGGTTAACCATAATGGTTATGCATCAAAGAGCAACATGAACGGTATGTTGCCCTATGTTCGCATGGTTGGTTATCAAAACAACCGCTAGTATCAAGCATGAATCGGGCACTTCTACCTTATACGATCCTGGCGTTTGCCATACTTTGCTTACCGTCTGCCAGTCACAGCCAATCAACGACCGAAGATGCCAAAAAATGGCTGCAACGGATGGTGCGGGCGACCCAAACGTTAAACTATGAGGGTACCTTTGTGTATGTTCAGGGTGCTCATATTGAAGCCATGCACATTGTGCATAGCGGTGGCGGTGGTGGAAAAGGCGAGCGGCAGCGGCTGATGTCGTTGAATGGTGCTCTACGGGAAATTCTGGTAGCGAACAATAGTGTCATCTGTTTGTCACCAAAGCGGCAAGCCGGGTTTGCCGGTACGCGCTATCAGCGTGCACCATTTCCACTTTCGATCCGTACTGACCTGAAGCGCCTGGAGCAGCATTACAGGTTGCGCATGTTAGGCAGGGATCGTGTTGCGGGCCTGGAAACACGGATTATTGCTATCGAACCCAAAGATCACTGGCGCTACGGTTATCGATTATGGTTGGATCAGCAAAGCGGCATGATTTTGCGTTCGGCATTGCTGGATCAACAAGGGGAGGCTGTTGAACATTTGATGTTCACTGATGTGAAACTGAAATCCCCGATTGATGAACTGGCATTCCAGCTCCCCGCGCTGCCAGAGCGCGAACATGCTTCGGATACAGATTCAGCGGACTCAGCAAGTTCAGGTGACACTATGCAAGTGCTTACGGATGAGCCGATAACACAATCCTTATGGCAAGTACCCCATATGCCGGAGGGTTTTGTCAAGCTATTACACAATCGGATTGTTAGAGCCAACGACCCGCATCCGACCGAGCATATGGTCTTTGCTGATGGTTTGGCGACTATCTCGATTTTTCTGGAAAAACTGAAAGATGGCAAAGCAGCACCATTATTGCAGGGTAAATCCCGGCTGGGGTTAATGAGTGCGTATGGTTTGCTGGTGGAGGGTTACCAGGTGCTGGTTGTTGGGGAGGTGCCCGTAGCCACTGTACAATTTATTGCGACATCCATTCGTCGGGATTCCGGGGAGTTGGCTAATGATTGAGGAATCCGCCGTTGTTGTGGCGGTTGATGGTAACTTTGCCTGGGTGGATACCCGTCGTCAGACAATTTGTGGTCATTGCAAGGCGCGTGCTGGTTGTGGTACATCGGTATTGGCAGAATTTTGGAATGACACACAAACGCGGGTGCGAGCGGTAGCGACAATACCGGTAAAACCTGGGGATTCTGTAATTGTTGGCCTGGAAGATGGCGCACTGCTACGCGGTGCATTACTCGTGTATCTGCTACCTTTGGTGCTATTGTTGGCGGGCGGGTTGCTTGGGAAGTGGGTGTTTGCCGGTGCAGGTGATGAGCCATTGATACTGACGGGAATACTGGGTCTGGTATTGGGTTTGTGGGTCGTGCGTATATTGTCCCGGCGTATCCAGAGCCATGCCCGATTTCAGCCTGTCATTTTGCGTCACCGCTCGTCTGAATATAAGGCAGTCAGAGTAACAGTGTCTTGTCAGCAGCATTGACAAGTGCAGCGCTTGTCATTGGTTCTGGCAGTGCTCTTTAATAAAGCCCCTGAGCCTGATTGGTATCGGGGGCTTTAGCGTTGCCGATCAAGAGAAAACCGCTATAAATTATAGTGACAATAGCATAGTGAAATACATGGATCATATTCGTAATTTTTCGATCATTGCACATATTGATCACGGTAAATCGACGCTTGCTGACCGATTTATTCAAATCTGTGGCGGATTAAGTGAGCGAGAGATGGCCGCTCAAGTGCTTGACTCCATGGATCTGGAGCGGGAGCGTGGTATTACTATCAAGGCACAAAGTGTCTCGTTATGCTATTCAGCACGTGATGGCCAGGTCTATCAGCTCAATATTATTGATACACCGGGGCATGTGGATTTTTCATACGAAGTATCCCGCTCACTGGCTGCCTGCGAAGGCGCATTATTGGTTGTTGATGCGGCACAAGGCGTTGAGGCTCAAAGTGTTGCCAATTGCTATACCGCAATTGAGCAGGGTCTTGAAGTGGTGCCTGTATTGAATAAGATTGACCTGCCTTCGGCAGAGCCGGAACGGGTTTCTGATGAAATTGGTGACATTATCGGCCTGGACGGTGCACATGCCCTACGGGTCAGCGCCAAAACGGGCCTGCATGTCATCGACTTGCTGGAAGCGATAGTCACGCAAATTCCGCCACCAAAAGGTGATCCAGAGAGCGTGCTGAAAGCACTTATTATTGATTCCTGGTTTGACAATTTTGTAGGTGTCATTTCGCTGGTACGGGTTGTTGATGGCCAGGTGACACCCAAACAGAAGATTCAGGTCATGTCGACCGGGCGTGTATTTCAGGTTGAATCGGTCGGTATTTTTACTCCCAAGCGTAGCGACCGACCTGTACTGAAAGCCGGTGAAGTGGGCTATGTGATTGCCGGTGTTAAGGATATCGACGGAGCGCCGGTGGGCGATACGCTAACAGCGGCTGACCGGCCGGCAGTCGAGCCATTACCCGGATTCCAAAGGGTACAGCCGCGAGTATTTGCCGGGTTGTTTCCAGTAGACTCAGACGATTTTGGCAATTTGCGGGAAGCTTTGCAAAAACTTCGCCTTAATGATGCCTCGTTATTTTTTGAGCCAGAAACATCACAGGCGATGGGTTTCGGCTTTCGCTGTGGTTTCCTGGGGTTGCTGCACATGGAAATCATTCAGGAGCGCCTGGAGCGGGAATATGATCTTGATCTGGTGACAACAGCGCCGACGGTGATTTACGAAGTGCTGAATACCCAGGGTGAAATTTTCAGGATTGATAATCCCGCCAAATTGCCGCCGACGAATGAGGTGGCTGAAATTCGTGAACCTATCATCATCGCACATATTTTGACCCCACAGGATTACTTGGGAGCCTGTATTACCTTGTGTATTGAAAAGCGTGGTGTACAACGCAATCTGCATTATGCAGGTAGTCAGGTACAGCTAAGTTTTGAGATGCCACTGAGCGAGGTGGTGCTGGATTTTTTTGATCGGCTAAAATCAGTGAGCCGTGGTTTTGCTTCATTTGAATATAGTTTTGAGCGTTTTCAAGTAGCGCCATTGGTTAAACTGGATGTGCTGATTAATGGTGAGCGGGTCGATTCACTGGCTGTTATTATCCATCGAGAGCAGGCGCAGTATCGTGGTCGAGACCTGGCTGTTAAGCTCAAGGCATTGATTCCTCAACAAATGTTTGAAGTTGCTATCCAGGCAGCGATTGGCAATCAGGTTATTGCCCGCACGACAGTAAAGGCACTACGCAAGAATGTATTGGCCAAATGCTATGGTGGTGATGTAACCCGCAAACGCAAGTTGTTGGAAAAGCAGAAGGCCGGCAAGCGGCGCATGAAGCAGGTGGGCAAGGTGGAAATCCCACAAGAAGCGTTCTTGGCTGTTTTGCAGGTCGATAAAAACTCGTAAAAACTCCCGGAACTACTGTTTTGGATATCGCGTTAAGTAATTATGCTTATGAATATTGATTTTGCTGCTTTACTGTTTGGACTGACTGTATTAACAGGCGGGATATGGTTGCTGGATACGTGGCTATTTGCACCACGCCGCGCTCGTCTTGTATCAGCCGGTCATGCTCAGGCGGGGCAACCTACTGTGGCTGAATTGCCCTGGTATGTGGATGTATCGAAATCATTTTTTCCAGTCATTTTAGCTGTGCTGGTATTACGCTCATTTGTGGTTGAGCCATTTCGCATCCCTTCGGACTCTATGGTGCCAACCTTGCTGAACGGTGATTTTATTCTGGTTAATAAATTTTCCTATGGTTTGCGGTTGCCTGTACTGAACACCAAAATTATGGGCAATGGCCTGCCGGAGCGAGGCGATGTGGCGGTATTTCGTTATCCAAAGAATCCATCTGTTGCGTATATCAAACGGGTTATTGGTTTGCCCGGCGACCGGCTGGAATATCGGCACCAACAGTTGTTTATTAATGGCCAGCCAGTGCCATTGGAGATACTATCCAGTCAGCCGCCTGCTTATCCTGAGTCCGGGTATGGGTATCGCCGTTTTGAAGAGCAACTGGGGCAGATTGATCATGCGATTCAGGTTCAGGCCCGGGAACGATGGAGAGTATTGGCATTATGGCGCGGTTTGCAGGTCAGGGAAGAACCCGATGGTCATATCGCCTGGAGCTATCAAGTGCCATCTGGACACTATTTTATGATGGGTGATAATCGTGATAATAGTAGCGACAGCCGGTTTTGGGGGCCACTGCCAGAGGAAAACCTGATTGGTAAGGCGTTCTTCATCTGGATGAATTGGGATTGTGTTACCTTTAATGGCCAGTGCAGCCGTATTGGTAATCATATTCAGTGATCTTGGTAGGCGATATGGGGAAATGAAAATGCGAGATAGATTTTTTGCAGGGCGACAACAGCACGGTATCACCATGATCGGTGCCTTATTACTCCTGATTATTTGCGGTTTTATCGCATTGGTTTTGATGAAGGTTATACCAATGTATATCCAGTATTTTTCAATAAAATCGAGTATTGATACTATTCGTAAGGAAAGCAACATTGAACAGATGAGTCCAAGAGAAATCCAGAATGCGCTTCAAAAACGCTTTGATATTGGCTACATCGACAATATTAATGCGCGCGATCTTAAGGTCAGTAATACCAGTAAGGGGCGGGTGATTAATTTGATTTATCAGGATGAGCGAGCCATATTTTATGGCTTGTATGCTGTTTTAAAAGTTGATGAGCAGATTCCGATAAGCCCGTGAAACAGACGAGCGCATCTTTACATGACCTGTTAGGTTACACGTTTCACCAGGCAGAGCTGCTAGAGGAGGCACTGACGCATCGCAGCTTTTCAGCAAATAATAATGAGCGACTGGAATTTTTGGGTGATGCGCTGTTGGGCGTAGTCATGGCTGAATACCTGTATCAGCAGTATCCGGATGCCAGTGAAGGTGATTTGAGTCGGTTACGTGCCAGCTTGGTCAAGGGTGAAACACTGGCAGGGTTGGCGCGTGACCTGAGCCTGGGACAGTATCTGCATTTAGGCTTGGGCGAAATTAAAAGCGGTGGTGGACGGCGTTCATCAATTTTGTCCGATGCGATGGAAGCTGTTATCGGTGCGGTCTATCTGGATAGCGGCTTTGATGCTTGTCATGGCTTTATATTAAGGCTGTACCAGAAGCAACTCGCACAGCTGGATAATGCCAGCACATTGAAAGATCCCAAAACCCGTCTGCAAGAGCATCTTCAGGCACAGCAAAAAAGCTTGCCGGTTTACAGTGTTCTGGACGTTCATGGCGAGCCGCATACCCAGCAATTTACAGTGGAGTGTATTGTTGAAAATTATCAGACTGTTGCTGTTGGCAGCAATCGCCGCAAAGCCGAGCAGGAAGCAGCGCGACAGATGCTGGAACACATGACGTGAGTACCGATACCCTGCGCGTGGGTTATGCTGCATTGTTGGGTCGCCCTAATGTGGGCAAGTCTACCTTGCTGAACCGGCTGATTGGACAAAAGCTTAGTATTACTGCCTCGAAGCCCCAGACAACGCGCCATGTCATTTTGGGTGTCCAGACCCTGGACGATGCCCAGATTGTTTATGTTGATACACCAGGCTTGCACCACGAGAAACGGCGAGCGATGAATCGCTATTTAAACCGCTCGGCAGCCAGTGTGCTGGGTTATGCTGATATCGTGGTGTTTTTGATCGAAGCCTTGCGCTGGACTGAGCAAGATAATGAAATCTTGCAACGGCTGGTGCCTTTTCAAGGATCAGTGATATTGGCAGTAAACAAGATTGACCGAATCACCGATAAACAGCAGCTTTTGCCATTTCTACAGGAGGTTTCAAGTCAGCGGGACTTTGCCGAAGTGATACCGCTGGCTGCACTCAAGGGTGACAATGTGATAGCGCTGGAACAAGTGATTGCCCAATTATTGCCAGTCGGTGATCTGTTATTTCCAGAAGGCCAGATAACGACGATGAGTCAACGGTTCTTGGCCGCTGAACTGATTCGTGAGAAATTGACCCGATTGTTGCGCGAGGAACTGCCTTATGCATTAACGGTAGACATTGAACGGTTTATCGAGGGCAAACAGCTATTGCGTATTCAAGCTGTGATTTGGGTCGAACGTGACAGCCAGAAAGGTATTGTAATCGGTGAGCGTGGCGCAACGCTGCGTGAAGCGGGTCGTCAGGCACGAATCGACATGGAACACCTGTTTGATTGCAAGGTTTTTCTGGAAACCTGGGTGAAAGTGCGTGAAGGCTGGTCTGACGATGAACGCGCCTTGCAAAGTCTGGGCTACAGCGAGCCGGGCAAGCCATGATTCCGAGATAAAAACGAACTGTTCGCCGGCTTTGGTTTTTGTATCATGCGTGTTTTGTTGCAATTGGCCTTTATCCTGCATCGTCGCCCATATCGCAATAGCAGCTTATTGCTGGATGTGTTTTGCCGTGAGCAAGGACGGTTAAGTTTAGTGGCACGCGGTGCAATATCGCCCCGTTCAGGCTTGAAAGGCATACTGCAGCCGTTTAGACCGCTGCTGTTATCTTGGAGCGGTAAAGGTGAACTGTGCACTCTGATCGGGGCCGAAGAGGAGAAGATGCCGGTTCCATTGCCGCCAAAGCGGGTATTGAGTGGGCTTTATGTCAATGAGCTGTTAATGTACCTGTTGCCGCGGCGCGATGCGTGCCCTGATTTATTCACCGCCTATGCGAATCTGTTGAAAGAGCTGGCTGTCGCCGCTAATGAAGAACCGCCCCTGCGTCGTTTTGAGAAATGTTTGCTAGATGAACTTGGCTACGGCTTGAGCCTTGAGCAGGAAGCTGTTAGCGGTTTACCCATTGTGGCTGAAAATCACTACTGCTATGTGCTTGATCAAGGGGTACGGGCCGTGGGAGAAGCACCCGTTGGTATATCGATTTCCGGTCGAGGATTATTGGCATTACGTGATGGCATTTTTGATACGCCTGATGTGCTTCAAGAGGCCAAGCACCTGATGCGGGCTGCGTTGCTGAAGCAATTGCAGGGTCGGGTATTGAAAACCCGTGAATTGTACCGAATCAAACGTGAGCAATAGCAAAATCGCTGTGTGTCCATGGTCTGGACGCGTTAGCTCAGCTGGCTGTGGGTAGTTTAATATACCATTATACAGCCAGATGGCTGTTCAGGTTGAGTTCCTTTTCGCAAGAGTATTTACATTGGATGCAGACGGATAAAGCCCAGAAACCTGGATGAGCCGGTTTCCTGGTTTTGCAGGCATGATCGCCTGTCAGCAGGATAGGGAGCGAGGAGTCTGCAAAGGTATAACCGTTTTCATAGCCGAGGGACACTCGGTGTTAACTTTTGGAGAGAGTGTAATTCCAGTGTTGGCAAGTGCTGGCATCGGTCGCTCTCGGTAAATCAGGAATCCCCTTCCTTTAGCGAGGGGAGCTGTCAATGAACACGCAGCTTTCGGGCCATGAACGGATTGGGCAGCGGGCATGCGCCAGGCAGATGGTAAATAGAATGAGTCGGATAAAACAGAGTGATCGCGGACTACCAGGCCATGCCGGTGTGGTTAATCCATGTTGGAATGGTTATGGCTAAACGTTCACCTTCCCGCAAATTTACTGCATGGCCGCTTAACATCATTCAGGCGATGTTATCGTTACTGTTGTCGTTGTTTTTGGGTGCCTTGCTGCTGGGCGTGCTGGGTCTAGGGCTCTACATGCTGTATCTGGATGCCATCATTCGCGCTGAATTCGATGAAAAGCGTTGGGCCATGCCTGTTAAAGTCTACGCCCGACCGCTGGAACTGTATGAGAGCATGGCGTTGAGTGCCAATGCCTTTAATCGGGAGCTGAAATTACTGCATTACCATGATGTGAATTGCCCGGAGCCGCCGTCAACGAAAAAGGGGAAGCGTACATTTAAACGCCGATCAAAATCGTCATCCAAAAGCTGCCCACCGCCTCAGGGAGGGAGTAAAACCCCGGATCGGCCAGGCAGCTATGCCCGTCAAGGCGACACGTTTGAGCTGATGACCCGCGACTTTATGTTTGGTGATGGCGCCGAACACGCACGCAAGGTCCGTGTGGTTTTTGCCGGCAATATCCTCGTTGAAATGACCAGCCTGGATGAGGACGATACACCAGGCTTGTTACGGCTTGACCCGCCTGAAATTGCTGGTATTTATCCCTCGCACTATGAGGATCGTGTATTGCTTAAGGGCAAGGACTTACCGCCGGTGCTGGTGGATGCCTTGCTGACTGTTGAGGATCGTGCCTTTTTTGAACACATAGGTGTTAATCCCAAAGGCATTTTTCGGGCGCTACTGGCCAATTTGCGTGCCGGACGGACCGTGCAGGGGGGCAGTACGCTAACCCAGCAACTGGTCAAGAATATGTTTCTTAGCAATGAGCGGACCTTGAAACGCAAGATTAATGAAGTGCTGATGGCCGTTTTGATTGATGCACGCTACGGCAAGGACGATATTCTGGAAGCATACGTGAATGCTATTTATCTCGGTCAGGATGGTAGTCGGGCCATTCACGGCTTTGGTTTGGCGAGCCACTTTTACTTTGGTGTGCCACTTGAGGATTTGGACCTGCATCAACTTGCTTTGCTGGTGGGTATTGTTAAAGGCCCCTCAACGTATGACCCACGCCGCCATCAGGAAAAGGCCAGGGAGCGGCGCGCTTTGGTCCTGGATATCATGGCCGAGCAAAACCTGATCAGTGCTGAAGATGCCGCGACTGGCAAGAAAATGCCACTGGATTTGACCTCGGAAACCGACAGTGATGTCATTGCTTACCCTGCTTTCATTGATTTGGTGCGCCGGCAGTTGCGGCAGTACTACAAGGCTGATGATTTGCTCACTGAAGGCCTACGGGTGTTCACCACACTGGATCCACGAGTACAGGCGAGTGCTGAGCAAACGATGGTTAAAAGTTTGCCTGCACTAGAGAGGAGAAAACGCAAGGCGCGGCCGTTACAGGGTGCATCAGTGGTCGTGAATACTCAAAACGGTGAGGTTTTGGCGCTGGTGGGCGATCGTAAGCCAAAACGTTTTGGCTTCAATCGGGCGCTTGATACCCAGCGTCAGGCCGGTTCGGTGGTGAAACCGGTTACTTACCTGACCGCCCTGGAACATCCTGAACGCTACACACTCGCCACCATGGTCAAGGACAGCCGTCTGGTATATACCGCAGACGGTGGTCGCCCGTGGAAGCCATTGAATTATGACAAGCGTTTTCATGGGCGGGTGATGCTTCGCAGCGCATTGGCGCGTTCTTATAATATTCCAGCGGTGCGGGTGGGGCTGGATATGGAAGTTATCAATGTCGTGGAAATGTTTCATCGGCTTGGGTTTGATCAGGAAATGCGGCCCTATCCGTCCTTATTACTGGGTGCGCTGAATACCTCACCATTTGATATCGCCCAGGTTTATGCAACGTTGGCCAGTGGTGGATTCCGAATTCCGCTACGTGCTATTCGGGAAGTGACCGATTCCGGCGGGAAGCCGCTTCAGCATTATGCGCTGGATATTGTGCAGGTTGTTGAACCCGGTCCGATCTACCTGATTGTCAATGCCATGCAACAGGTCGTGAAGTCCGGTACAGCCAAATCAGCTCGACGCAAGCTGGGTGCTAATTTGAATCTTGCCGGAAAAACAGGGACGACGGATGATTACCGTGATAGCTGGTTTGCCGGTTTTAGCGGTAATCGTTTGGCTGTGGTCTGGCTGGGGCGAGATGATAACAAGCCAACCGGTCTCACGGGGACTACCGGCGCATTACAGGTTTGGGTTAACCTGATGAAACGTCTGCATCTGGAGCCATTGGAGATGGCCATACCGGCTGATATTGAGAATTTTCGTATTGATCCGCGTAGTGGCTTGCGGGTTAGCAATCGATGCCGGAGCGGACAGACCGTACCCTTCTTGATCGGTTCAGAGCCAACGCGGGTGGTTGCCTGTGGTGCGCGAGCAAGCGGCAAAAAATCATCAAACAGAAAAGCTGGAGCGGGACAGTCCAGGGCGAGGAAAGCGAGACAGGTGTCTACCCGAAAGCCTGCCGAGCCAGAAGTAAGTAACTTCTTTAAGCCTTTGATGGAATGAAGAAATATGTGGGTCAGGTTTATACATAACGGCGGGATACATGGCTATTTTAAGGGTTTCAGCGGTGTTGGAATTTGCTGTAGTTCGCGCCTGCCAGCCGGATGATCGAACCGATAGGAGATAGTGATGGGTACGCCAAAATTCTTTTTAAAGGCAAGTGTTGGGGTATGGGTCGTTGTGCTGGGCATTACCGGATGTATAACCGCACCCCCACAATCATCAAGTGGTGGAATCACGGTCAGACGGGCTCCGGTGGAGGATCGCAGCATTCGTCGGCGACCTGCTTATCCCGATCCAGTACAGCACACAGCTTATCCGGCACAACCACCTGCCACTGATATCACACAATTGCCGTCTGAGGATGTTTCAATACCACAGGAATATGCGTCTACATATTCACCACAACCTGAGCCGACAGCAGTACCTTCGTACCCGGCACCACAATCCGGGCCGACAGCAGTACCTTCGTACCCGGCACCACAATCCGGGCCGACAGCAGTACCTTCGTATCCGGCACCACAATATTCAACGACAGCCCCCCGTGTGGATGCCTACGGTCGTGTCGATGCGTATGGGCGCGTGCCTGCCGAGCCGCCGACCCGGGCGCATCCACCGGTATCCGGTAATTATGCCCAGGTTCCCGCATATCAGCCACAAACCGGCAATAACTATGGTAATGGCTACCACTCGCCTGCGTATTCACCAACAGTGAGTGAGAATTATTACTCATCAACCTATCCGCCACCGGCCTATCCAGCGACAACCACACCGAATTATCCACCAGGTGCAGCGATTAGCGCTTATCAGCCGCCGGCCCCAAACCCGCCGGTGGGTCGTTATGACGCAGCTGTATCAGCGACGAATCCATCCTATCTTGAGCCGCAACCTCCCGCGGCCGGATCGGTTGCCGCGCCGGGTACATTACCTGAGCCACAACCGGTTATGTCTGATGTGCGATCGCCTGACAATCAAGTAACTCAGCCAGCGGTTGTGACAGAACCGGACATCACCGTGGCTACACCGCCGTCTACACCATCTGGCACTGTACCCGATTCAGGTAACATCCCGCAGGTAGCCTTGTTGCCTGAAGCTTCTGGCCCATTACCTGTGGCTGACAGTCCTGAATCAGTGGGAACCTTCCTGCCGGTTGAAGAGGCGCCACCGGCTGTTGTAACGCCAGCAGAGCCTGTGACGATTCCACCCGCAGAAATTAATCGCCAGGGCAATCAGTCTGTAGTGGCCTTGCTGGATAAGGCAGATACCCATGTAAAAAATAACCAGCTGGATGAGGCTGGTGCTGCATTGGAGCGGGCGTTGCGAATTGAGCCGCACAATGCCGGTATTTGGCACGATCTGGCACAAATTCGATTGCATCAACGCAAGTATCAGCAGGCGGAATCATTGGCACAGAAATCCAATAATCTCGCTGACGGGGATCAGGCGCTCCAGGTTCGGAACTGGCGGCTGATTGCGGTAGGCCGTAAGGCGACCGGCAATATAGCAGGCGCAGAGGAAGCCGAAGCCTATGCTGTGCAATTATCGAACTAGTATTCATACAGGAACCTGAGCGCCATGGATATGGCCGGGCTTTTGGGAGCGCACGGCCCATTTGCGGAGCAGCTTCCCGGGTTTGCACCGCGCTTGCCGCAACAGCAAATGGCTAACGCAGTTGCGGCTGCTTTGGATGAGGGTGGTACCCTGGTAGTCGAAGCGGGTACGGGGATTGGTAAAACCTATGCTTATCTGGCGCCGGCGCTGTTATCGGGTGCGCGGATCATTATTTCTACCGGTACCCGGCATTTGCAGGATCAGCTTTATCACCGCGACTTGCCGATGGTGCGTGATGTTCTGCAAATACCGATAAAGACGGCTTTGTTGAAAGGGCGCAGCAATTATATCTGCCGGTATCGGTTGGCAATCACCGAGCAGGACGGGCGGCTGATTTCCCGTCAACACGTCGCTCAATTGCGTCAGATCGGGCAATGGGCATCACGCACCCACCAAGGTGATATCGCTGAAGTTACCGATGTGCCGGAGCATTCGTCGCTTTGGCCGCACGTCACGTCTACCATCGATAATTGTTTGGGACAGGATTGCCCTCAGTTGCAGGAATGTTTTGTCGCCAAGGCGCGGCGTGAGGCGCAAGCCGCCGATGTGGTGGTCATCAATCATCATCTGTTTTGTGCTGATATGGCACTGAAAGAAACCGGTTTTGCCGAGCTATTACCCGGTGCCGAGGCATTCATTCTTGATGAGGCGCATCGTCTCCCTGAAGTAGCGAGCCTGTTTTTCGGGAAATCGGTCAGTAGTTGGCAGTTGCTCGAACTGGCACGGGATACCGTGGTGGAACAGGCACGGGATGCGGCCGATTTCACTGAATTGCGCCGACGGGCTGAGGCATTGGAGCCGATGGTAGCCGCGTTGCGGCTGGCACTGGGTTCGGCAGATCAACACGTTCTGTGGCGGGAAAAGGCTGATGTACTGGAGGTGCAGGAGGCTCTGGGTGGATTAGCCAGGGTATTGGACCGTTTCGGTGAGGCGCTGGAAGAAGCCGCTCAGCGGGGTAGGGGATTGGGACATTGCTATCGACGCTATCAGGATTTAGTACAGCGATTAACCTTGCTGACCGGCGAGCAGGGCAGTTGTGGCAACGTGTGCTGGTTTGAAACGCGGGGACGCGGTTTCCGGTTTAGCCTGACCCCGCTGGATGTTGCACCCATGTTTCAAGAGCGTATGGCCGAGCAGGCGGGTGCCTGGATCTTTACGTCGGCAACCCTGGCGATGGGGCGACAGTTTGAGCATTTTGCGGCACGGATAGGCTTGAACGATTATGCGGCGTTGTGTCTCGATAGCCCGTTTGATTTTGCGAATAATGCACTGATTTATCATCCACCAAGGCTGCCTGATCCGTCTTCACCACATTATACTCGGGCATTGATGGAAGCGGTGTTGCCGATACTGAAAGCCAGTCAGGGACGGGCATTTTTGCTGTTTACCAGCCATCGGGCGTTACGGGAAGCGGTCGAATGGTTGCCGGGCCGTTTGGAGTATCCGGTGCTGGTGCAGGGCGAGAAATCCAAGGCGGTGTTGCTGCAACATTTTCGGACGCTAGGTAACGCAGTGTTGCTGGGAACAGCCAGTTTTTGGGAAGGGGTGGATGTGCAGGGTGAGGCGCTGTCCTGTGTGGTGATTGACCGCCTGCCGTTTGCTGCCCCCAATGATCCTGTTATTCAGGCACGGATCGAGTCATTGCGCCAGCAAGGTGAAAATCCGTTTATGTGTTATCAATTGCCCCAGGCCGTTATTACCCTCAAGCAGGGTGCGGGTCGTTTGATTCGCGATGTGTCGGATCGAGGGGTGTTGGTACTGGGCGATCCCCGGTTATTGAGCAAGTTTTATGGGCAGGCATTCTTGAGCAGTTTGCCGCCAATGCCAAGAACCCGAAAATTGCAACAGGTACAGGCGTTTTTCTCGTAATGCAATCAGGCGTAGTGGATAGGTCTCAAGGAATTGGGCTATCGCCCCATCTGCCAGTGGCAGAACCTGTTGTACCTGGTTTTGGCGAATGATCGTACTGGATACTTAATGCTATATTTGTTGAAGCACGATGCGCATCATGCCACCATGTGGGCCATGATTAAATCGTTTAAGCATAAAGGACTCAAAAAGTACTTTGAATCAGGAAGTACAGCTGGTATTCAGAATGGCCATGCCAAAAAGCTGAAAATACAGCTGGCGGCTATCGATACCGCTCAAGTCATAGAAGATATTGATTTACCTGGTTATCAATTGCATCCGTTAAAAGGAGATCGAGAGGGTATTTGGTCTATTTCAGTAAATGGTAATTGGCGGGTCACTTTTGAATTTAAGGATGGTAATGCATTTATATTAAATTACGAGGACTATCACTAATGAGTATGTATAACCCTCCCCATCCGGGTGAGTTCATAAAAGCTACCTATCTAGAGCCTTTTGGTTATAGTTGCCGTTTTCTTGCCAAGCAGTTAGATGTTGCATCATCCACTTTAAATCGTATTTTAAAGGGGCAAAGTGGTATTACGCCTGAAATGGCATTGAGGCTATCGAAAGCTATAGGTCGAACTCCGGAGAGCTGGCTTGCAATGCAAGACAACTATGATCTTTGGCAAGTAAAACAAAATATCAATTTAAGCAACGTTCACAAGGTGCCCTTTGAAGCTGCGTAGTAAAATATAACTAACGGCTGCGCCCGACAAATTTCCGCATTCCAAAAAAAAATTTTTCCGCCGCTGCGCGGCGGAATAAAGGGTAAAAGGATAAAGAACAAAGGGTTATAAAGATCTGGACAAGCGAAACCCCCGGCCGTAGCTCCGAGCATCAGGCGTGTCCCTCAATCTGTCGATTGATGCCTTCCGGGTACTCGTCCAGTACCCGCCAGGTCACTTCATGATTCCTGCCTATCCTCACCCGGTCCCCCAACGAACCTGTCAGACCCTTCGGTATCCTCCAGCTTCGACCTCCATCTACACTCATTTCTACTTGTACTTCCGCGTACCGTTCCCGGCCTTCGGCTTGCAGGTCATAATTTATTACAATCCGTTCATCCTGTTGATATACCCGTAAATCCTTAATCGTCGCTCCCTCGGCCCATGAGCCGGATAACACCACCAGCAATACCGGTATCCACAACCTGATTATCATCATTGCAATTCCACCATTACCAGACTGAACATCCCCTGATCACTATAGCGTAACCAATCAATCAGATTTAATTGGTTACGCTATATCGCACCGGGTACAGTATTCATTACCTTGCCAGGCACTTCAGCACACTCTTGCGACAGATCGTTATGGATACTCAAATGATCGATCGCGTGCGCCCTTTTTCAAGAGACCGTCGCAGCCCGCCCGCATGAAAAAAGCCGGCTTGTGTTACGGCCAGCTGGTCCCGATGCAACGAGAAAGACACGTGTGAAATCCCGGCGTGTTGTTCCAGCAAGCGTTGAAGCATGTGCTGGAACATTAACCCGATCATTCAAACACGGCATCAAGTGACTCGGCAAAGAGCAATCGCTCACCCCAACGGCACAACTGTTCACGATTACCGTGCTGTATTTGCGCGACCCGTTCTGGCGGTAACTCACCAAATCGCAGTGTGAGCAGCCGTAGTAATATGCTGCGTTCGCCTTCCTGATGGCCTTCTTCCATGCCTTGCTGCATACCGGCCTTCATGCCCTGTTGCATACCGGCCTTCATGCCCTGTTGCATACCGGCCTTCATGCCCTGTTGCATACCGGCTTCCATGCCCTGTTGCATACCGGCTTCCATGCCTTCTTTCAGACCTTCCTGCCAGGCATCCCTGAAAAATTCGTTTTGACGAATATCGACGACCAGTGCCATAGTATTTACCTCTTGTTTCAAGACTGCTTCCAGCTTTCTTAGACCCGATAGCACCAGCAGTTTCTCCAGTGCATCATGGCGTGCCTTATCGGGCAGGGACTGG